>Ga0137457_1000419_pt1 | contig 11338 bp, 29 predicted proteins | sample EasRivERMGT630_2_FD_102321 | JGI IMG/M metagenome (GOLD analysis project Ga0137457, IMG submission 102321) | Soil microbial communities from meander-bound floodplain in the East River, Colorado, USA - East River MetaG ERMGT630_2 | ecosystem: Environmental > Terrestrial > Soil > Floodplain ...
ATGAGCTTAAAAACAATAAAGGACAACGATGCGCTGTTGGGCATCTTAAAGTCTTGGAGAAGAATTGGATGCCTTATGATCGGTTGCGAAGTTTGGGCGTCGTCTGTATTATTTCTGTAAATAATGGGGAAGGTCTCCCAAATAGACAAAAAGGAATTAAAACCCGCGTCCTTAATTATCTTCGCTCCTTGGGCAATCCCAAGTGAAAAGGTAGAGATTCAAATAAGAAACAAAAGAAATATGAAAGTAAATAAAGAAAAGCCCCCTGTTGTCTTTGCTCCCATTACTCTTACTTTGGAGTCACAAGCGGAAGTGGATAAGATTTTTGCCCTATTGAATTTCGTGCCTATTAATGAGGGGCTAAAACTTGATCATGGGTGGGAAAAGCTGGGGCCGTTTAAGTCAGAGAATTACCGCGTTTATCATGAGATTTTGGATGACCTTTTGAAGTAAATAACTAAATAAAATAATATGGAAACCCTAATTGAAATTGCCCGTATCCTCGTTTATGCCTGCATTGGTGGGCTGGTTTGGACTGCCTTTTGGGGCGGGGCCAAATACATTGTTGACAAGGTGAAGAGTAAGATTTAACATAAGAATATGAAACTATCAAAGATTCATCATCTTCATTGTAATAGCGCGGCCCAACGAACGACCTACCTTAAGGTCCTCATCGCTTTGGGCGGGCTGATTCATGCGGGCGAGTATACTGTAGAGTCTTTTGATACAGAGTTTCCATGGTCCACCTATCCAAATTTGCAAATTTCAGAGAAAGGGGGTATTGGGGGTAATCCTAATCCTAGTTACCATAGGCCTCCTTCTACTTTACAACAAGTAATTGATGACTGTATTGCAAGCGATCAGATTGTTTCTGTTGTCCTGAACGATCAATACACGGCGGAAGTCTTGCCCGATAAGACTGTTAAGGTGGGCTGTCAGACTTTCTCTCGTGAGGTTATTTTGGAGCTTGCAAAGCATCTGGCCTAAAGTTAAACTTTAACGTATGGCAACGCCCTCAAACAAGACCGAAGAAGTAGAAAACGCCCTTACTAATTTGTTTGGATTTGATAGGCGCGATTCTATAAATAATAATGTTTGCATTCCTAAGCCTTTTGGTTGTGGAGGGCCAGCCGTTAAATTCAGAGACAAAATTTCTGAGCATGAATATCGAATTTCTGGATTGTGCCAAAGGTGCCAGGATAAAGCGTTTGGCGGACTAGAAATGATGAAAGAGATCGAATAAGCTTGTTTTCTTCTTTTGGGCGAATTAAGATAATAATGGCCCAAATAATCCAAATAACCACAAAAACAATCTAAAACTTCCAAAATATGCGAAAAACACACAAAACGCCCAAGGGTTATCGTCAACTGAAAGTGGGAGAGATTGCAAATGAAAAGGATTTTTTTGTTGCGAAAACTTTTAAGCATGATGTAACGTGCTGGCTTGCTTCTATGAGACACTGGGAGCCGTGGACGGTTAAATCTAACGATTACTGTGCTTATTATCGCAAACTTTAACATATGAAATCAGTTGTAGTTGTCCAAGAAAAAGGGACAATGGATTATTTTAGCGCCCTGTATGTAGATGGCGCTTTAATTTTGACGAATCTTACTCGCGGTCATATGGATATACTTTATGCCCTTGGTGTTAAAATTTGTTATGAATATGTGCCCCTTGGTTATCATGGGCGATTTCCTTCAAGACTTTCTGATTTGAAAGAAATTAATCGCTTGACGAAAGCAACCTTAAGAATTAAAATTTGAATATGCGAAATAAAGCACGAAACGTCTCACGAAACGGGCGCGGCCATCCAGTTCCCAAGGGTTATCGCACACTTAAGGTGGGCGAAATTGTTAGGGCGACTGATATGTATAACTTAAAGGGAAATACGTTTCCTTTTGGTGTTACTGGACATGGGTTTTGTGATGGGCCAAGCGCCAAGACTGGAACAAAAGTGGAGCTTAGCGACGGCTGTTTCTATTATCGGAAGCGAATTCCCTTTCTAAATAAGTGTCATCATAAGACGCCCAAGGGGTGGCGAAGGCTAATAGTGGGCGAGGAAATACAAAGCACTGACATCTTTAACGCCCTCTGTAATAGCGCGCCCTTTACGGGACCAAATACGGGGTGTGGGTTTCTTTCGTGTGGCGAATGGAGGGTAGGGATAAGGGTAGTCAAAGCAAATGATATTTGCGCCTATTATCGGCCCAAGGCAAAGAGTTAAGATTTGAAATATGAAAGTTTCACTGCTCAAGCTGAGGATAATAATTACTCAAATAGGGCTTGTTTTGGGCGCGTTATTTATGCTTTAAATAATCTAGTCCAAGCGTTGGAAATGGAGGGCAAGGTTGAACGAAGCCCTACCACTGAATACTGGATTAAAAACGCCCAGAAAGCTTTGCAAGAACGTTTTGAGCCATTAGAGATTGACATCGCGCCAGCTAAGAATTAAAATCTTAATATGACAGACAAACAAATCGCTGACTGGGCTGAAAATAAGGCAATCGCCATCGCTGGGCAAAAAGAGGGGCCGTATGCAGCTTTGGTCTTTAGTTGTATCTCCCTTGGCCTTGTTAAGGGCCTACAGATTGCCAAAGCGCGAAGCGCAAAAGAGCAAAGCGCCAAAGAGGAAATTTCCCTTACTGAATAACTTGACCTGGGCGCGCTTGAGAGTTAAACTTAGGCAATGAACGCAACACTAATAGCCAAGTCAACAACTACTAATTACTCTTTTTCCGTCGAATACAATTCAAAAAAGTATGACGTGATCGTTTGGGTAAATGAAAAGGGTAAGTTTGACGATACTGAAGTTTCCCTAAATGGCGAGATTCTGGATTGCGAGGGTGATGAGGGCGAAGCTAACGAAGCAATCTTGAATTATTTAGACGAAAACTGGGATCGTTTGGTTTGACAAGGGTAATTCTAAAAGTTATCCTTAGTCATGCATTACTTGCTTACCCCCATTAGTGGCAATCGTAAAACTGGGCCGATTGCTGTAACGACTAACTCTAAAGAAACTTGCCCCCCTGCCTGCCCATTTCGCAAGAATAATGGGTGTTACGCTGCGATTTCGGCCCTCAATATCCATTGGACGCGAGTAACAGACGGCAACGCGGGCGTTTTGTTTCCTGATTTCGTCAAGGGACTAGCCGCCCTTCCCCCTAATCAATTGACTCGTCTTAATCAGGCGGGAGACTTGCCAGGAAAAGGCAATCGCATTAATGGCGAACAATTGCGGGCGGTGACTGAGGCGGGAAAGGGCAAGCGATTCTTTACCTACACTCACAAGCCTGTTTTGGGTGACTCTTACGTTGCAAAACAGAATCGAAAGCACGTCAAAGAGGCAAATGACAACGGTGTTGTTATCAATCTGAGCGCCAATAACTTACACAATGCGGACGAACTAAAGGCCCTTGGCATTGGGCCTGTTGCTTGCGTCCTTCCCCTCGGCTCCCCTGATACGGTTTTCACGCCCAAGGGCCATAAGGTGATCAAATGTCCTGCCCAGTCTCGCGAATACGTCACTTGCTCAACTTGCAAGCTTTGCGCAATTCCTAATCGCAACGTGATTATTGGATTTGAGGCCCACGGAGTGGCCAAGAAAAAGGTTAGCGAAATCGCGGCTCAATAAATTAATATGATTTTCAATGTAAGAATTAGCCATCCTTCGGGGCGAATAAATAATCCCGACTATGTTGTTGAAGCTTTGCGGCGATATGGACTTATACGCCCATCCGTTCGTTACAATCATGGTGAACAGGTTTGCCACGTTCCTGATGTTGAATACAAAGGGAAGGGAATGGGATGTTTTGCCCCACAATATGAGGTAAGTTTCTCTTTTAAAGCCGTTTGGATAGGTTCTGATTTTGAAAGGGGCAGACCGTTCGCCCAAAGATTGCCACAAAAAGACAATTGGAAAGAAAAATCCCTTTATGAATATGAGATTTTAGTTGACTGTAAAGAGGAAATTAATTGGGGCGCGAATCTTTAATATGGACTATCTTTTATGCGCGGCGATTGTTTTAATTATTGGAGCTTTGGCTATTGACTTTCTAAAAGGTTGAGAGTCAAAATAAATTATGCGGTATGGGAATGAGAAACCCTTAAAGCTGGGCCGCGCAAAATAAAAACCAGCACAGTTTTATGCAAACAAAATACGTCATCCTAGAACAAAATGGATTGGAAATTCCCATTATTCTTTCTGAATTGCAGCAACATGCGGACGTGATTAAATATCCTGGGCAAAAGGTAGTGAGCGCGGGATTTGTAAGCTTTCATCGCCACCCCTTGTCTATGGACAAGGTTGCTTCGTCCTGTTTTGGGCAATCAATTAGTTTGGGTGTGAAAAGTAGGCGGGGATTTGACGAATTGATTATTGACAAAATGATTTTGGGGAATTAAGATAATAATTCGTATGAGCACTTGGCGTTCAACTGTCAATCCCGAGTCTTTTTCTATTCTGCAAACTTTCCCTGTTAGGTTTTATGATAGGGCGAAATTTGCCGAGGCCCATGAGTTTATTTTGGCAAATGGAATTGTTTGCACCGTTGGACTAGCTGGTATGGTGTTTGAGTTTCAATGTCGAGAGGATATGGACATGCTGAATAGGTTGACAAATGATCTTGCCCTTAGGCGAGTAGGGAATTAAGATAATAATATGAACGAAATTCAATTCCAGAAACCCCATACTAACATTTTCGCTTTTGTCAGAATGGATGGTGATGAGGGCAAATTGTTATTCAAGGGCGAAATGGTCGAATACAATCCCGAAACGGAAGTAAATCGCCTGATAAACAATTTTGCTTTTACTTTGGACGAATTTGCTCATTGGCTCAAGCGCGAGAACATGAAAGTTTGTTGACAATGGGCGATTAGAGAATTAAGATACTAATATGAACGCAACCCTTGTCTCTAAGGCTGTTTCTACTCGTTATGAGTTTTCCGTAGATCATGATAACGGCAGGCGGTATGATGTCGTTATTTGGACTAACGAAAAGGGCAAATTTGATGCGACTGAAGTTTCTTTGAATGGCGAGATCCTTGAAGAGGGAGATTTAGAAGATAATTACGATCTTCTAACTTACGTTGAAAACAATTGGGAAAAGTTGACTGGCGAAAAGGATTAGCTTGACAAACTTTCCCCTAAAAATTAAAATACTCTATTTTCTCTCTTGACCGAAGGACCCCTTAAGAGTTAAGATTTAAATGTCATGAATAAATCACAAATCAAACTAATCGCCAAAATTACTGAAATGGGCTACGTTGCGCCTAAGTCGCCTGAAGTGAGGACAAATCCTTACTCTGGCGCGTCTCGTGTGCTTGAACCTTTGGCCTGTCAACTGTATGACTTCGTGACGACTCGTCATCATGTTTGCGGGCGTGACTACACACGGGCGGAATGGGATCGGGCGCGTTACTTGTTCGCTGAAAAGTGGCCCCCTCAGTATATGGATTTGCTTGACTAAGCAAAAAGCGGTCTAAACCCGAAGGGTGCAAATGGCATTTACATATTCGCCATTAGTTAAATGTTTGAGATAGCAAACAGCCCTTGACTTTCCCCTTACTCGCGAATTAAGATACTAACATGATTGCTATTCTTATTGTTTTCGTTTCTGCGGCTCTCGTTATTTGGGCTTCTGACGGCGCCGCGCTTGACAACTAACGTTTAAAGAATCAAAATCAAACTACTATGAACACCAAAAACCTTAGCAATCCCTTCGCCAACCTTGACACCCTCTCTATTTTGGGCTCCAAGCCCGCGTGGATTGTGGAGTATAAGTTTGGGGGTGGGCTCAATGCCAGGACGATTGTGCCCGATATGCCAATTGGGAGCGTTGAAAGCTTTATGATTATGAATCGCCATGTTGGCAGGGGGCAGATTGTTTGTATTGAACGGGCGCAAGTGACTGCGCGATAAAGCAGCCCTTAAATCAAATGAATTTACATTTGGCGTAATCTGATAGAAGGCACGCATTTTCTTTTTGTTATGCAAAAACTCTTTCCCCTTGGTGACTGGCTTAACTCAGAAGAGCGGGCGCGATTTGGGATTAGTGAGCCCGTTTTCTATCTTGCGCCTGTTCGCGCCGTTTACGCTAAAGAAAAGCGCTGTCCTAAAAAAGGCGAGTGGTATCTTTCGGGTGCAACCGTTACGGCCTATCGCGCCCCTAACGATCTAAAAACCGTTTATCATATCGCCAAACTTGTCAGAGTAAAAGAAATCAAACAAACAATCATTGTCCCCGATAAAAGTTCTTAATTCCCCTTGACGTTTAAGGGCCTTCAAAGTTAACCTTAGATTGTCATGAAAAAGCTCCCTATCAAATTCACTCCAAAACAAAAGACGGTCAAAGTCGCAGCGGGCGTCACAATTATGTTGACGGGGGCTGCAATGGCCACTCACCCCGTAACGTTTCTGCCCCATTTCCTTTGGGACGCTCTCGCCTATGGGCTTCACGGCTACGGGGCATTGCCAGTGCTCAAGATTCTCTGTTCGCATTTCGACTTGGAACACATTGAGTCTCGCGGAGTCGCGGACATTGATGCCGAAATCGAAAAGCTTGAGAAGCTCAAGCAAGAGATCGAAGCGTTGCAAAAGCTCAAGGGTGCATGACAAGAGGGGGAGGGGTGCAAGCGAAAGCGGACGCCCTTCCCCTTTTCTTTGTTTGCGCTTGCATTGTTCGCGATTAAGATTTAAATTGAGAATGTCATAAGTAACATCATGAGCGAATACAAATTAACGGTTCACCTTGTTTCTTGGCTCCGCTTTTTCCTTTCTGACGCTGAAGCGATTAAGGACGCCCCACTTGGCGCAACGGTCGAGCGTCAAGAGATCAATGGGGAATGGTCGATGGTTTGCCCTGAAGTGATGACGAATGAAGAGATTGGGCAATTAATGGGAGGCAACTAAAACGAGCAATTAAGTTGACAAGCGCTGCCCTTAAGATTAAGATTTTAATGTCATGAATCATCATATTAAGAAACTCCTTTCCTTTTTCTCTCGTGTCTCTTTGCCCAAGTCCACAAACTTTGTGCTGACTGGCGCGCTTAAGGAGGGCGATTTGAACGAACGGCAAAAGAGCGCGATGGCGCAAATTGCCAAAGGTTCATTGAATCGGGCAGACGTGGACGACGTTAAATTCACTCAAACCACTGGGGGCCAATACGTTGTGAGCGTGATTGTTGACGGTGTGGTGTTTGAGAAACAGATTTAAACGCTAAAACGCCATGCAATATAAAGCAATCTTTCCCACTCTCGCTTATATGTCGGCCATTTCCTTTATTGTTAAAGATGGGCGATATGAGAGTAAAGAGGAAAATGCCCTTTGGCATTATAATTCCGCCCGTGCCCATGATGGCTTGCGTCCCTTGACAGAGTTGCCCGATGGGGTGAAGTTTGAACCAATTGAATCTAATTAATTTTATGGATGAAAATGTTAAACAGGCTTTTTTAGCGTTTGTCGAATCTGTTCAATTGTTTGTCTTGCATTCCCCGCGCAATGACTTTTCAGATCAAGCGATTGAGGCTGGACATACGTTGCGCGAGGAGATTTTGCGAAAGGAAATCGCTCCAATTGATTTCGCCCTTGCGCATCACATTGATAGGGCTTGACAAGTGGGGACTGGGCGAATTAAGATTTAAATATGTTCGACACCTTTAAAATTCAATTCCAAAATAGGTTGGATTTTCAAAGCGCAATTCATTTAATGCGCCGATCTGCTTTGTCAATGGATTTTGATATCGGCCACGCTGATTGTTTAATTACTTTTCATGACGAGAACGGGCGAAATGAAGCGGCGATTGTTTTTAATTCGCTCGGATTTAAATTTAAGATTGACAATTAAGTGCGTTGTGAATTAAGATTTTAATACTATGAACGCCACAATCGAAAAGAATCAAATCCCCGTTGTGCCTACTGTCCGAATGGACGATGGTTCACACTGGCTCACAATCGACATTCCCAATGGGTGGGACGATGTGAAAAAGCTAACTAAAAAGGTTTTGAGTTTTGAGGGGCGGCGCTACACGTTCAGCGCTTGGAATTCGGACACCCTTCGCTGCTACTTTCGCGAAAATAATTCAATTGCGAAAATTAGCTAACGCAAATCAAAAAACAAAAATATGAGACGCTTAATTCCAATTACTTGGGCGAAAATAGACGGGGTGGAAATAATCGATCCCGATGGGTGGCGAGCCGATGGGCAAAGTTTTGACGTGCCGATTGCGCGTGATGAGTGGGAACGAAGACGTGATGAATCGACCATCCATCCCGTTAACGTTAAAGCGACGCCAAATTCTAGTGTTGACAACGCGTCTGCTCAAAGTTAGCGTAAAAGGATGGAACTACTTGTCATTGTGGCGCTTGCAACGATTATTCTTGCAATTAAGGATTTTCTTGCAATCTAAGCGCCGAAAAGTTAAACTGTTTTTATGAGAACGTTCTATTATTTCCCGTCGAATTGGACTTATCGCCAGTGTCGTGACTGGCTTAGTGAAAGGAATTTAATTGTGTTTCCGTTTCTTTTTCATACTGATTTCAAATTTTCTGCAAACTTTGCAATTAAACTATGAATGCTTCACAAATTGTCGAATCACTAAAGGGGCATAAGGGACAACACTTGCGCGTTGCGTGGCAACGGCAGTGCAAAACGCTCAAAGGCGCGCCGTCCATCCAAAAACGTGTCGTCGCATTTGTCAGAACGGGCATTGACTACGCTAACCTTGCCAAGGTCAAGGCTGGCATTGCCAATGGCGAGCGTGGGCCGATTGCGCCGATCTGGAATGGCAAAGGCGAGTGGGCGGAATTCCCTTTTATCCAACGTCACAAAGAAACGGGGAGGGAATATGTCCGAATGTTCCCCGCTGTTTTCGACAATCTGAAATCGCCAATTGTGAGCGAATACCTTTTGCGCGGGCAAGTTGTTGACAAGCAAGAGGTTGCGCCGTTTCTACAGTCCTGCGAATTGCGCGACACTTCCCCTGATTGCTTCACCGTCAAGGCGGATGACGTTGTAAGCGTAGGCTGAAAAGTTATTTGGAAAAAGCTTGCGCGAAAAGACAATTGAAAGTTATTCTTAGGTTGTCGCATTAACAACACCCCGACGAAAGCGGGGCGCGACACCAAAAAGAAAATGAGTCACCTGATTATTAAACCGTTCGATCAAGTGTATGTCCCTGCGGAAGGACAATTCAATTCGACTTGGCATCGCCTTGAAACCTCAGTTCAGGGCGGAATCGCGCAAGACGGGAGCAACATTCCCGACGTACTCCAGCCCATTGCCGAGTCTGGTTTCAAACCCGACTTTGACGCCCCCATTTCGACGCCCGATCCTGAACTTGCCGAGCATTTGAAGGACAATCCGATTACTGACTGGAAAGTCTTGCTTGCCGATTTGCGTCAGAGTGGTAACGGCGTGATCCCCGTCCACGTTGTCAAAAAGTCTTACAAGGTCCATCAAAACCGCGCCTTGTTTGATGCCATGATTGCGGCCGCTTGTAAGGTATTGGGCGTCAACGGTTTCGAGATCGCGACGGTCGGAACGTTGGGGGCGTTTTCCCAGTTTTTCGTTTCCCTTTTCATCAAAGGCGAAGGCGCTTTCAAGGTTGGAGTGGATGATTTCGCCTCATTTTTCAACCTTGTATCGTCTCACAATTCGCTCGTTGCAAGCCAGAACATGTTGGCCGCGCTGCGGATTGTTTGCATGAATACGGTTCAGGCGAGCATTTCCGATGCTAGCGGGGCGGGGACTGCTAGCGTGATTCGTCACACTCTGAACAGTGAACAATTGATCACGCCCGAAAAATTCGCAAGCGATCTGTCCAATTGGATTGCGCAACGCAATCAGTTTACCGCTACACTTGAGGCACTGCGCGCAACGCCAATGAACCTTGACGGCTTTCGCGCTTTTGCGGCAGGGGTGTTCACTACGGACGGGGCGAAAGGCAGTGATCAATTATCAACCGTCTCTTGGAATAGGATCGGTGAAATGGAAAGCCTCTTTGCGCGGGGCAAAGGCAATTCGGGCGTTTCCGCCTATGACGCGATCAATGCCTTTACTGAATACTTCACAAGCGGGAATGGAGTAGGCAAGCCCACGAAAAATGGCACAAATTTGGCCAAACGGATTGCTTCTGCTAACTTTGGGCGGGGCAATGAATGGAAATTGCAAGCGCTTGCTTGCGCTGCGGATGAGGACACGTTGACGGACACGATCAAGCGCGGGGCGATTCTGTTCAATGACAAGCTAATTGAACGGGCCGCAAAGGGCGGGGACAAGTAAGCAAGACACAAGCCATTCAAGGGGAGGGAAAGCAATTTCCTTCCCCTTTTTAGGGCAAAGATTTATTAAAGAAAAGCTTGCGCGTGTAGGGTGCATCTGTCATTGTCTCTCCGTTGGCAATGACACCAACGTTAACCGAAAGAAACAACATGAAACTAAACCGCAAAACTTGGCGTAAGCGCAACGTTCGCGCCGCTATCGACAACGTGAAAGGATACTCCTTTCCCTATCGCCTAAAGGTTCGTTTGCTCGAAAGCATTCGGGCAAGTATCGCCCCGCAGATTGAAACCCTCCGCTCCGCTCAAGACAAACTTGACCGCTTGTCAAAGGGCAGTCTCTACTTTGAACGGGCCGACGCCATGCAATCGCGAGGGACGATCCTAGATCGTGAATACTCCTTAGGCGCAACGGAAACACCCGTTGCCTACGCTCAAGAGAGCAATGCGCGGCTCGCCATTACGGCAGAGACGGAAAGCGCGCCCCCTATTCCCGCGCTTTGGGCACCAAACATGTTGAGTCCGCGCACTTCGCTAGCGTTATCAAAAGGATAAACAAGTATTGACAGGGGGGGGCAGGGTTTGTCATTCTGTCCCCCGTAACGTAACACTCAACAAACAAAACGCTATGACTGAAAACTACTTCCCCGCGCTTGACGCGCAGTGTGCAGAGTCTGCATTTGCCAAGCTCACTCCTGAAGAGTCAAACGAATTTGACGCTTGGTGTGAGGCACGCGCAACGGATGCAATGCGGGCGATGGAAACGGATTGCCTAGCGGCTCGTATCAATTGCGCCGATGCGCAAGCGGCCGAAATGGAGCAAGCGCAACGTCAGTGTGACCGCGACGACTTGCGCCGTGAGTTTCGCGGGCGATAGAACACGGGGGGGCGAGAATTGGAAAAATTTTCGCTCCCCCTTTTTCTGCGCGAGGCCAGGGACACGTATTTTTCTCGATTCCAGCAACTTACAACTTCTTAATTCAAAAATCATAAAAATCCCCCAAACCATTCTTCAAAAAAATTTCACAAACTGGGGGGTAAATTGTATATTATACCATATGCA
>Ga0137457_1000421_pt1 | contig 11305 bp, 4 predicted proteins | sample EasRivERMGT630_2_FD_102321 | JGI IMG/M metagenome (GOLD analysis project Ga0137457, IMG submission 102321) | Soil microbial communities from meander-bound floodplain in the East River, Colorado, USA - East River MetaG ERMGT630_2 | ecosystem: Environmental > Terrestrial > Soil > Floodplain ...
CGTACACCGTGACGGCCGTCTCGGAGAGCGGTCAGAAGACCTCGAAGCCGGTCACGCTCGACGGGCAGCCGGAACGCCGGCTGAAGCTGCGGCTGCGCTAGCGCCAGAAGGCGAAGTGCCGATCAGCGGTGGCGCGCGCCCGAGCGCCACGCCTGCGCGCGCGCTTCGGCCAGCACCGCCGCCCGAGCCTGGCGGATCACTGTGGCCGGCGTGCGCCGGAGATCCCAGGTCAGGCCGAGCTTCTCGAGGCTCCACACGAACCACTTCGTGGGATCGAAGTGGTACCAGCGCACGCCGTTGCGGTAGTCGGACTGGAAGCGGTGGTGGAAGTTGTGGTAGCCCTCGCCGAGCGTGACCAGTGCGGTCCAGAAGCTGTCGCGCGCCGAGTTGTTGCGCGAGTAGGGCTGACGCCCGATCCAGTGTGCGAAGGAGTTGACCGCGAAGGTCGCGTGCCACTGCAGCACGAGGCGCAGGAAGCCGGCCACCAGGAGCGCCCCCAGCGCGTCGCCCCAGACGCTGCCGAGGAGCAGCGGCACGATTCCGGCGACCACGATCGCGAGCAGCACGTAGTAGCGATCCTGCCAGCGCAGCAGCGGGTCGGCTGCCAGGTCCTTCACGTTGCGAGCCGGCCCGTTCTCGGGATCGCGGAAGAAGATCCAGCCGATGTGCGCCCACCAGAAGCCGCGGCGGATGTTGTAGGGGTCCTGCTCGCGGTCGGTCCGCGCGTGGTGCGTGCGGTGGTCGGCCGCCCACTTGAGGGCCGAGTTCTGCACGGAGGCCGCGCCGAAGAGGAGGTAGAAGGCGCGCACGATGCGGCTCGCCCGATAGGTCGGATGGGCGAAGAGCCGGTGATACCCGCCGGTGATCGCCAGGCCGCACAGGGCGAACCAGAGGCACCCGAGGCCGATCGTCCATGGCGAAGCGTCGACCCACACGATCCAGGCGATCGCCGCCAGGGCCAGGACGTGCGAACTGACGATGAAGAGGAGGTTCGTCCAGCTGATGTTCGTCATGGGGTGCCTCCGCTGGCGTCCGCTCGCTGCGAGCGTGAAGGGGTCCTGGCTACCCGGCTCGGACACCCGTTCATCGGTCTCGCCCGTAGCCGTCCGAACGCCCCATCGCCGCCTGGAACATCGGGGCTTCCCAGGGCCTGCGCTGGGGCAGCCGATGCTGCCGTCGATACTCGCGCTCCATCTGAACGAGCTCGAGATCGGTCATGATGTGGACTTGTAGGTCGGCGTAGCCGCTCCAGGTAGGCGAGTCTTCCTCGGTCTGCCAGCGGAGCTCGTACATCGCTTCCGGATCGAATCCACGCCCGGTCTTGCGGGTGATCCAGGATCGAGCGCTCGTCAGCGTCATCTTGTCGCTCGAGCGCAGTTCGTCGATCAGAGCGGATCCGATGTAGGAGGTGGAGCACTGCAAGGCACCCCACGATACACGGGCGAGCTCGAGACAGCACTCGATACCGGGATTCCCGTGCCGGACAGCGGACTTCGCCGGGAACCGAGACGATCAGGGTCGGCCGCCACCGCCTTGGGTGCGTTCCTTGGCTTCGTTGACCTTGAGCGACCGGCCATCGAGGTCCTTGCCGTCCAGAGCCGCGATGGCGGCCTTGGCATCGCCCTCGGATCCCATCTCGACGAAGGCAAACCCGCGCGGGCGGCCGGTGTCGCGGTCGCTGGGGATGGCGACCTCCCTGACGGTACGGCCTTCCGCAGCGAACGCAGTCCGCAGGCTGTCCTCGGTCGTGGTGTAGTTCAAATTCCCCACATAGAGTTTTGTAGTCATGCGCGCACACTACAGCATCCTGATTGCGCGCGCCTTCGAATCCCGCTTTTCGCGGCACAAACGACCTGCATGCGTGCGGCGCGGAACTCGAGTTCGAGGCTCGACGTGACGGACGATTCGCGCGCGCGCCGCGTCAATAGACGCGTCGCTGGTTCGAGGAAGAAATCGCCATGACCTTGCGGTACTTCGTGATCGTCCTGCGCGCGAGGCGAATCCCGTCGCGCTCGTAGAGGCACTCGGCCAGGCGGTCGTCGGAGAGCGGATCGCTCGGATCCTCTTCCCCCACCAGCTCCTTCAGGCGCTCATGGATCGCCTTCTGGCTCGCGACCCCGCCCGAAGCCCGGGCCGTGCCCCCGGAGAAGAACGAGCGCAGGGACAGGATGCCGTGCGGCGTCTGGACGTACTTGCCGGCCACGGCCCGGCTGACGGTCGAGATGTGCACTCCGGTCGAGTCGGCCACCTCGCTCATGCGCAAGGGATAAAGGGCCTTCGTGCCCTTCTCGAGGAACGCCCGCTGCTGCTCGAAGATCGCCTGCCCGATCCGCAAGAGCGTGCTCTGGCGCTGCGCGAGGGCATCGATGAACCAGCGCGCCGATCCCATGCGCTGCTTGACCCACTTTCGCGCGACATCTCCGCGCGGAGCCTCGCGCAGGAGCTTCGCATAGTCCGCGCTGAGCGTCAGCTCCTGAGATCCCTCGCGCGTCAGCCGGACCTGGAACGTGCCGTCGATCTCCTCCACGACGAGCTCCGGACGGATGACCTCGGCCGGGGCCTCGCCGTAGGCACTGCCCGGGCAAGGATCGAGCGTGCGCAGGAGCTCGATGGCCTGTCCGACGTCCGCGATCGAGCATCCGGTCGCGCGCGCGATGTGCGGAAGGCGATTGGCCGCGACGTCCGCAAGGTTCTCGGTGATCAGCCTGCGGAGCAGCGGCTGATCCTCGGCCAATCCGTCGACCTGCAGGAGGAGACACTCGCAGAGGCAACTCGCACCCAGCGCCGGATGCGTGGCATGACGCAGCTCCTCCAGCAAGAGGGAGAACTCGTCCTCGCTCGCGCCCTCGATGCCGCACTCCTCGACGAGCTGCGCGAGGGGGCGAGGTAGGTACCCGCGCGCGTCCAGTGAGAACACCAGGAACTCGAGCATCGCGCGCTGGCGCTCGTCGAATTCGATGAGCGCGATCTGGCTCAGCAGGGACTCGCCCAGGCTGTGGTAGGTAGCCGGGCTGTTCTGCATGGCCGCGTGCTTCTTGTCCGCCTCTTCAACAGAGCCCCGGCGTCGACGAAGGGCGGGATCCCACCTGTCGCGCTCACGCATCGCCTGCACCGCATCGAGGGCCGCGAGCTGGCCTGCTTCCCCAGCCGTGCGCGGATCGTCGAGCCCACTCCCCTCCGGAACTTCCTTCCTCTCGAGCAGGGGGTTCTCGAGCAGCTCCTCTTCGATCCGCTCCTGCAGGCCCAGCGACGAGAGCTGGAGGATCTGCATCGCCTGGATCATCTGCGGCGACTGCATCAGTCGCTGCTCCATCCGGACGACCTGTTGGAGTCCTATCTGCAAGGGTCCCTGACGTCCTTCTAACCCGCGGACCACGGGTTGCTACGGGAATACTTGCCCGCCCGGCACAACCGCTGGGCGACCAGAGAGCAGGACCACCGGCACGGCCAACCAGGGTCGATCTCGCCAAGGCCTCCGACGGGAAGCATCATGTCATCTCGCCATCTCGCTCCCGGACTTCCGGCCTGCGCGGCTCGTCATCTCGGTCCGCCCAGGGCAACCCACACCTGGTGCGTCCTTCCGTCGTCGATGAGCGTGATCGCGCGCGCGTCGACGGTGATGCCGTCGAGTGTCACCCGGGTGACTCCGCGGCAGCGATGGTCGGGGTTCGTGACCGAGATCTCGTAGCGCGAGCGGCCGAAATGCCAGACGATCCCGAACCCAGGCCAGGCGGCCGGGATGCAGGGGTCGATCTCGAACGTCGCGCCGTGACGGCGGAGGCCGAGGATGCTCTCGAGCCCCGCGCGGTACATCCAACCGGCCGAACCGGTGTACCAGGTCCAGCCCGCGCGACCGGAATGATCCGCGTGGGCGCACACGTCGCCGGCGAGGACGTAGGGCTCGCCCTTGTAGCGCTCGACATCCACCCCGGTGCGCGTGCGATTGATGGGATTCAACATGTGGAAGAACTCGGCAGCCTCGTCCCCGCTCCCGAGCCTGGCCAGCGCCATGACGATCCAGGCCGCGGCGTGCGTGTACTGGCCGCCGTTCTCCCGCACCCCGGGTGGATAGCCCTGGATGTACCCGGGTGCCTGCGCGGAGCGGTCGAAGGGCGGCGTGAGCAAGAGGATGATCCCGGCCCCGCGGCGGACGAGATGCGTGCGCACCGAGTCCATGGCCCGCTCGCCGAAGCGCTCTGGGACGGCACCAGAGAGGATGGCCCACGACTGCGCGATCGAGTCGATCCGGCATTCATCGTTCTGGGCCGAACCGAGCGCCGCTCCATCGTCGTAGTAGCCGCGCAGGTACCACTCCCCGTTCCACGCCTGGGCGACCGCGGTCGCGAGGCGATTCATCTCGGCGCGGTAGCGTTCGGCCCGGGCCAGATCGCTGCGCGCCGCACACAGGGGCGCGAAGTCGTTCAAGACGGCGTGCAGGAAGAAAGCGAGCCATGTGCTCTCGCCTCGCCCTTCACGCCCCACGCGGTTCATGCCGTCGTTCCAGTCTCCGCTCCCCATGAGCGGCAGTCCGTGGGCGCCCGTCGTCAGGCCGCGATCGATGGCTCGCAGGCAGTGCTCGAACAGCGAGGCCTGCTCGCTGGAGACCTCAGGCTGGGCGTAGATCTCTTGCATCTCGGGCGCGAGCACGGCCGCCTTGAGGAAGGGAACGCGCTCCTCGAGGACGGCCTCGTCACCCGTTGTGCGGACGTAGTGCGCCACGGCAAAGGGCAACCACAGCATGTCGTCCGAGCAGCGCGTGCGCGTGCCCCGACCGCTGTGCTCGTGCCACCAGTGCTGCACGTCGCCTTGCTCGAACTGGCGCGCAGCGGCGCGCAGGAGATGCGCGCGCGCCAGCGCCGGAGCGGCCAGCAAGACGGCCATCCCGTCCTGCAGCTGGTCCCGGAAGCCGAAGGCGCCGCCAGGCTGATAGTAGCCTGCGCGGGCCAGGAGCCGGCAGCCGAGGTCCTGGTAGAGCAGCCACCGATTCATGAGCAGATCGAAGGAATCATCGGGAGTCTGGACCTGCACCGTGCCGAGCGTCTCGTCCCAGCCGCGCCGCACCGCCGCCAGCGCGACCTCGGCCGACGTGGGCGAGCCGTGCCGGCCGATCAGTTCGCGCACGTGCGCCAGATCCCGTCCCTCCCCGATCAGGAACACGAGGCGCCGCGTCTCTCCCGGCACGAGCACGAGCGAGACCTGCAGGCCCGCGCACGGGTCGAGCCCCGCCCCGAACCGCCGAGGCAGCTCCTCCTGGAGGAGGGCAGCCGGTGCGAGCAGGGCCCCGTTGCGCCCGAGGAAGGCACTGCGGTCGCCGGTCGCCGAGCGCGGCCGTTCACTCGCATACGCGAAGGCCACGCGGCCCGCGAACTCGTGGTTCCACGCATTCGTCGCCAGGACCGCCCCGGTCTCCTCGTCCTGCGCCGTGACCACGTGCGTGTGCTGGCCAGCCTGCGGCGGGCCCAGGGCCCATTCGTTGTAGGCGAAGAGGCTCAGCTTGCGCGGGACAGTGCTCTCGTTCGAGAGTTCGAGCAGCGCCAGCTTGACGGGATCCACGGCGTCGACGAAGACGGCGAGATCCTGGGGGATCCCGTGTGCGCTGTGCGCGAAGCGCGTGACTCCCGCGGCATGGCGGATCACGTAGCGCCCGCTGCCGGGTGTGCGTGGTAGAGGTCCGGGCGTGGGGGCCCAGGTCTCTCCACTCTCGTCGTCCCGCAGCAGGATCGTCTCGGACGTCGGGTCGCTGACCGGATCGTTCGCGAAGGGCGTGAGTCGGTTCTCGCGGCTGTTGTCGGACCATGTGTAGGCCGAGCCCGAGGCCGTGACGAGCGTGCCGAAGCTCGCGTTGGCGATGACGTTGACCCAGGGCGTGGGAGTCTCCCGCAGGCCATCCAGGACGATCACGTACTCGCGACCGCCGTCGGCGAAGCCGCCGATCCCGTTGGACAGGGCCAGGGCCGGCACCGCCAGCGGAACGTCGGGCGCGCGCGCCCGGCTCGGCTCCGCGGATTGGAGCAGCCTCCTGGCCGCGATTTCGCTGGACGAGAACGACGTCCGATCGAGCTGCTGGGCCAGCGTGCCACGCTCGTCGCTGAGGATGGCCATCGCCACCGACACGAGCAGGAGCCGCTCGGCATCGGGCAAGCCGTTCCCGCGCAACAGATACACGCCTCCCGGGCGGTGCTTCCACGCGCGCCAGGAGCCGTTGTCGAGCAGCGTGGTGAGCGCAGCGTGCACCTCGTCCAGGTAGCCGGGCGCGCTCTCGTTCTGGATCACCACGTCGGCCGCCAGTCCCTTGAGCCGCCAGTACTCCTGCGCTTGCAGAGCCTGACGCACGAGCGCGAGTCCGTTCGCGGCGACGACGCGCACCAGCAAGATCGGGAGATCGCCCGAGATGCCGTGCGGCCACAGGCCCGCCTGCCCCAGAGAGCTCTGCGCCAGGACGTCCGCAGCGGCGCGCAACGATGCATCGGCGTAAAGCACGCGCGAGGCCAGTCGCTCGAAGAGCAAGGCTTCCTCGCCCGAGATGCCGAGGTGCCGAAGAGTGCTGTGCGCGTGCGCGGACGCCAGGGCGAAGGTCCGCGATGCACTGCTCGGATCGCGGTAGCGCTGGGCCAGAGCCAGGGCCGTCTCGCGCGTGGACGCCACGCCCGTGGCGAACGACATCCGGACCACGCCGCCTGCTGCGAGGCGAATGCGCTGGCGCAGGCTGACGATCGGGTCCAGCGTCACGCCGGTCGTTCCGGTCAGCGCTCGTCCGTCGAGTGCCTGCGGATCCCGTGGACTGCGCCCGCGGCCGAGGAAGCGCGCGCGATCGGTCTCCCATTCGACAGCGCCCTGCGCCCGACCCTCCTGGCCGATCACGTGGATCCCGAAGACGGCGGCGTCGTCCGGCGAGCGCGGCCTGCGACGGCAGAGCAGCGCGTTGCTCTCGGAGACGTACTCCGATTCCACGAAGAGCTTCGCGAAGGCCGGATGGGACAGGTCGTCGGCGGGCGCGGTCAGGACGATCTCGGCGTAGCTCGTGACCTCGATCTCGCGCGGCCGGTCGCCGTGGTTCGTCACAAGGAGACGGCGCACCTCGATGTCGTCCTCGGGCGAGACCGCGATGTCGAGCTGCGTCCCGATCTCGTCGTCGCGCCGGCGGAAGGTCACGCGATCCACCGCGAAAGTGACCAGATAGTCCTCGGCGTCGACCTCGGTCGGATGGTGCGTGGCCGACCATACGCGACCGGTGCGTACGTCGCGCAGGTACAGGAACTGGCTGCCGGGGTCGCAGGTCGGGTCCTGTCGGAAGCGCGTGACGGCCTTGCCGCGACAGAAGCTCGCTCCTCCACCGGCGTTCGTCACCACTGCCGTGTAATTGCCGTTCGACAGGAACTGGGCATGGGGAAAGACCGTGTGCGGGCTGCGGAAGCGGCGCACGGCCGGCGCAGGAACTGGCGGAGCGAGCCGAGTCACCTCGTCCGGACGCGGGCGCGCGAACGGCGCGTGACGCGGGGCGCGTTCCTGAAGGAGGAGCTCCGTCGCTTGCACGCGCGGGTTGGCGTGGAAGCGTTCCACCATGCGATTGCCCAGCAGGGCGTTGGTGATCGCCGTCATGACCATTCCCTGGTGATGGGCCAGATACGACCGCACGATCGTGCCTCGCGGGGGACCCGCGAGCGGTGCGGGCGCCAGCTCGTCGCCGTGGCGCGGCGTGAAGTCGATGGACTCGAAGTAGCCGTACTCGCCCTCGAGGCCTTCGGCCGCAAGGCGTCTCAGGTTGCTCGCGGCGGCCGCGGGCTCGATCAGGACGGCTAGGGCGCTTGCGTAGGGCGCCACGACCAGCTCGTGCGCGAGGCCGCGCTTGAAGCCCAGGCCGGGGACGCCGAAGCCCTTGTATTGATAGGTGTCGTGGCGATCGACGAGGTTGTAGCCCGACTCCGAGATGCCCCACGGGACGCGCCGTGCCGCCGCGTAGTCGCGCTGCCGCCGAACGGCCATGCGGCAGGACTGGTCGAGCAGCGTGCCCGGGTAGCTCCGCATCACGAGCAACGGCATGAGGTACTCGAACATCGACCCGCTCCAGGAGAGCAGCGTCGGAACGGCGTGCACACCGGTGACCGTGCGCCCCAGCCGGAACCAGTGCAACTCGGGCAGGTCGCCCTTGGCGATCGCGAGGAAGCTCGCGAGGCGCGCTTCGGAAGCCAAGAGGTCGTACTGATTGGAGTCCAGGCGCCCAGGCGCCTCGGCGTCCGCAGCGGAGTATCCGATCGACAAGAGCTGGCGCCGTGGGTCGTAAAGGAACCGGAAGTTCATTTGCTGGGCGAAGGCGCTCGCGCGCGTCGCCAAGGCGAGGAGTCGCGTTCCCTCGTCGGCCTGCACGGTGGTTCCTGAAGAGGAGACCCGCGCTCCGCCCGAATGGTGGTCGACGTGGGGGCTCGCCAGCCCTCGCAGCCCTTCGCCGAGGGTGATGAGCGCCCCGGCAAGGTTGCCGCTGTCGACCGTCGAGACGTATCGCGGCAGCAGCGGCGCCAGGTTCTGCGTGTCGTACCAGTTGAAGAGATGCCCTTCGTGGCGCTCCAGGCCCTCGAGGGTGGTCAGCGTCGCGCCGATGCGCCCGATCAACTGCGCTGTATCGATGAAGCCGAGGTCGTGAGCCGACAGGGTCGACAGGAGGCCCATGCCGATGTTGGTGGGCGAGGTGCGGAACGCCACCTTCGGCCGCGGGGACTCCTGGAAGTTGTCGGCCGGCAACCCGTGATGCTCCGGGCCCATGAAGGCTTCGAAGTACTTCCACGTCCGCCGGGCCACCGCGAGGAGGAGCTCACGCTGCTCCGGATCGAGCTCGAGCTCGCGGCGCACCGAGGGCCGACTCAGCAGCCATGCGATGAAGGGTGCCACCGCCCACAAGACGAGCAGCGGGGCAGCCACGGGTAGTGCGCCGGGACTCACGGACCCGACCAGGCACAGACCGAGCAGCGCCACCAAGGGGCTTGCAGCCATGCCGAGCAGGAAGGTGAGCGGATCCGTGAAGCGCCCCCGGCGGGCACTCGCTGCGGAAGGCTCCCACTCGAGCAGCCGGCGTTGCGTGATCACGAGTCGTACCAGCGTGAGCAACGAGGCGTGCACCATCTCGTAGGCCTGCTGCGCCAGGAAGGTGATCTGCAGCGCGATGCGCGCGAGGGTGCTGCGCGCGTCCTCCAGGAACGCCCCCAGGAAGGCGGCCCAGGGCTCGTGCGGCTTCGGTCCCTTGAGCGCCGCAAAAGCGAGCGGATAGAGCGGAAAGGCGAGGGCGGCGACGACTGCCGCCGTCCAGGCGAGCGCGCTCCCGGGCAGGATCGTCCAGGCACAGAAGAGCAACAGGAGAGTGGCGCTGGGGAGCTGGCTGCGCCGCAGATTGTCGAAGACTTTCCAGCGCGAGAGGAGTGGCAGACGATTGCGCTCGAGTCCCGTGCGCGTGGGAACGAATGGCAAGAGCCAGGCCAGGATCTGCCAGTCGCCCCGTGTCCAGCGGTGCTGGCGACGCGCGTGAGCCAGGACGCTGGAGGGGTAGTCGTCCACCACCTCCACGTCGGTGACGAGCGCTACGCGCGCGTGCAGCCCCTCGAAGAGATCGTGCGACAAGAGCGCGTTCTCCGGCACCCGGTCGGCGAGCGCTGCCGCGAAGGCGTCCACGTCGTAGAGCCCCTTGCCTGTGAAGGTGCCCTCACCGAAGAGATCCTGGTAGGTATCGGAGATCGCAGTGGTGTAGGGGTCGACCCCGGTGTGACCAGCGAAGATGCGCGCGAAGAGCGAACCAGCCGCGCTCGCGGTGGTCACGCTGACGCGCGGCTGCAGGATCCCGTAGCCTGCGGTCACGCGCCTGCGAGCCACGTCGAAACGGGGCCGATTCAGGGGGTGCAGGGCCACGCCGATGAGCTTCCGGGCGGCATCGCGCGGGAGGCGCGTATCGGAGTCCAGCGTGATGCAGTAGCGCACTCCTGGCAGGACCCCGAGGACGCCGACCTGGACCACGTAGCCCGTGTCCGTGGCGCCGCGCAGCAGACGGTTGAGCTCTTCGAGCTTGCCACGCTTGCGCTCCCAGCCCATCCACACGCCCTCGCCCGGGTTCCACTCGCGCTCGCGATGGAGCAGGAAGAAACGGTCGCCACGGCCCTCGCCCAGGCGCGCGTTCAGCGCCTCGATGCCGCTCTGAGCGGCCGACAGGATGGCCGCGTCGCCCGGCATGACCTGCTTCTCTGCATCCAGGTGGTCGCTCAGGATCGCGAAGTGGATGCAGGGGTCGAGGTTCCCGAGCGCCAGGACCTCCATGTGCTCGAGCAACTCCTGGACCCCGGTCACGCTCGCGAGCAGCGTCGGCACGACCACCAGGGTGCGCGCCTCCGTGGGAACACCAGCCTCGAGATCGAAGCGGGGCAGACGCCTCGGCGGCGCCAGCCGGACGAGCAGGCGCTGGATGAAGAGGATGGAGAGCTCGCTCGCCGGCAAGAGCAAGGAGAGCCCCGCGCAGATCTGCAACCCGAGTGGGCCGCCCGCGTGTCGAACGTAGAGGACGCCGCCTCCGAGCAGCATCGCCGTCGCCAGCGCGATCGCACCGAGATAGAGGAAGGTCGCGTGGCCGAAGGCCTGGCGCTTGAGCCTGCGCAACGGACCCGGGCGCCAGGCCACGTCCCACTCGAGGCCGCGGCGGCCCTTGCCGATCAGGTGGTGGCCGACGTGCGCGGCGAGCGCGTTCGGCCCCTCGTGCTCGGCGGCCAGGCGCGCGCTCTCGATGGCGCGCAATGCCACGCGCACCTGACCCTCGCCCGTGCGCTCGGCCAGCTCTTCGACCGATTGTCGATAGCGGTCGCGAGTCGCGAAATCCATGCGTCCATGCATGCCCGCGGGATCGCGCTGCAGGACGCGCTCGACCAGGCTCACTGCCTCGAAGAACTTCGTCCAGTCCAGGTCGGAGCAGAGATGGAGGCTGGTGATGGCATTCGCCACCGAGACCTGCATTCCCGCCTGACGCTGGTGCTCACCGCGGATCGCCTCCTCGACAGTGAGGCCGTGGCTGGCGAGGTGCGCCTCGAGTTCGCGGCGGACGCCGGCCAGGCGTGGTCCGTACTCGCGCACGCGCTGCAGGAGTTGCACGACCATGGCCGGGTGCAGCTCGCGCGGCAGCGGCAAGCGCACACTCCGTGCGGCGTCCACGCGGGCCACCCAGGCGTCGGCCGCGCGCCGGCATCGGCGCGATTCGCGGATCTCCTCCGCCAGGCGTCTCAGGTTCTCGATGAGGGCGAGCTTGAGCATGCTCGGCCACGCCCAGAGCTCGCCGATCGTC
>Ga0137457_1000422_pt1 | contig 11284 bp, 9 predicted proteins | sample EasRivERMGT630_2_FD_102321 | JGI IMG/M metagenome (GOLD analysis project Ga0137457, IMG submission 102321) | Soil microbial communities from meander-bound floodplain in the East River, Colorado, USA - East River MetaG ERMGT630_2 | ecosystem: Environmental > Terrestrial > Soil > Floodplain ...
ATACGACCATGTCGCGATCGCGCCCGCACACGCCCTCCAGGTCGACCCACGTCTGCCGTTCGGCCTCGGACATGAACGTGAAGTCGAGCATCAGCCGGCGCCACTTGCCGCCCGCCGCGGTGCGCAGGCTGCCACCCCGGCTGCGACTCTGCTCGGCGTCGTCGACCCACGTTAGCCCCATGTCAACGTCCATATTGGTCGTGACCTCGAAGTACCTGCCCAGCCAGATGCGCGACGCCTGCCAGTAGGCGTCGGCCGGCGTGCCGCCTGTGGTGATCCTGAAGCTCTTCGCCGTCGTCGCCTCAGTGAAGAACAGCACGTATGGCGCGTCGGCGATGAGCGGATCGACGCCCGTCACGTTGCCCCAATCGTGTGAACCGGCCGGCGTGCTCGATACGGTGAGCGCCGTCGAGTCGTAGACCTGCGTCGTCCAGTCGTTGCCGGAGAACAGCTGCAGGCGGACCGTACCGCCGCGGAAGTTGTGGCGGAACACCGCGAACACGTTGCACTTGCGCACGACGTTGTTCCAGTTGCCCTGGATGGTCTGCGCGGCGGTCGACGTGGAGCGCCAGAACATCCCGCGCGGCGTGATCTGCGCGTTCTCGATCTCCATCGTCGTCGATGCCTCCGACGTGACGGTGAGGTTCACCGCTTCGTCGAACCAGTTCCTCGGCACGATGCGCAGGTTGGCCATTTAGGTCGGCGCCTCCATCTCCGCCCACGACACGTCGACAGAAAACGCCGGATGGATCGGCACCCGCTTGCGGATCAGCGTCAGCGTCATCCGCGACTCGGACAGCGCCACGTCGATGCCGATGACCTGCGCGGTGACGTTGATGAGCCCCAGCACGCCGATGTCTAGCCCGACCACGTCGCCCAGTTCCAGCAGGTAGTAACCGAGGTGCGTCTGCAGCGTGATGATCTCGTTGTGCGGTGACCACTTGCTCCGCGCACGGGCCAGCCAGAAACCCGCCGCCTGCCCGCCTCTCAGCAGCGTGTCGACCTGATCGCTCTCGGTGATCGTCTTGTGATACCGACTCGGCGCCGTGGTGTAAGACGTGCCGCTCTCGGCCGTCCCCACCGCGACGCGCCCCGGCGACGAGGCGTAGGCGATGTACCAAGCCTCTACCGCATCGGCGAAGTCCGACTGCTGCGGCGTCCAGTTCTTGTCGTAGAGGCAGCTGAAGCGCGAGTACTTCGGCGGCTGGCGGTCGAGCGTGACTGACCGGCGCGCCACGTCGTCGTCACTGATGGCGTAGGTCGGCGTGTCGAAGTCGGTGCTTCCGTTAGGCAGCACGCGCCCGTACTGGAAGAAGCCGGTGCGGGTATTAGACCAGAAGCCGTGAATGCAGCTGACCAGCTCATCGCACAGGTCCATCGCGTTGGTCGGCTCGCTGATGACCAGACCGACGGCCGGATCGCCGCCGTCGAGCGGCTCGCTCTCGGCCGACAGGTTTTGCGCGGATGGGTGCGCGACGAAGGAGCCCGGAGGAAACGCCGCTTCGACGTTGACGAAGTGTTCTAGGACCGACGTGAAGTAGTGACGGGTCAGCGGCTGGGTGTGACCCGCCGACGGCGGCCATGTGTAGTCGGCCGTGACCACACCCGCCGCCGGGTGCGCGAGGTCGATGCTGCCGTCGTCGTACGGTCGGAAGTTGCACCGGCGGAGTTCCAATATGCCGCTGTAGGTGCCATTGATGATGTCGATGGGCGAGCCAGTGCGTGTGGTCGACAGCTGGAAATATCCTCCGCCCTCGACTTGCACCGCATTACGCACCCAGTAGTAGGCGTTGGGAACCAGCGGTGGATTGCAAAATGGGTCGACGCCCGACGCCGTGCGCACCAAGTAGACGACATCCTCAGTGAGGAACGACATCGTCGTATCGCAGAGGAAGTTATCGGTGTCGGAACTTATAACCGTCCCACCACTGCCTCCCTCACCGGCGGGAAACATAGCGAGCGTCGTCCCAGAGGTACCCTGCGACCTACCAACCACCAGACCCGCGTCATAGACCTGCACATCAGCCCCGACCAGGTCGCTGCCGATGTAGTAGCGCAGGTTCGCCCGGTCCGATAGGACCGCTTCGACGCGCTCCGGCCCGCCGAGGATCAGAGGACGCCGGGCGCCCGCCGCCGCCTCGCTGCCACCGATGGCCGCACCAGACACGCGCTTGTCGAGCAGCGCGCCGTTGTCGCGCAGGGTGATGGTCAGCCGTGTCTCGCTGGCGCGGATCGCGTCCAGCGTGGCGACGAAGATCGTGCGGAAGTCGGCCCGCGCCCACCCCACCGCGCCGAGCAGGAATGTCGCCTGATGCCCGTCGATGATGCGGTCGAGCAGGAAGTCGAGCCCGCCGTCGGAGTTGTCCAGCTCCAGCGAGCCGACGGTGAAGCGCGCCCGCCCGCCGAGGGACGCGCGGTCGATGGCGCGACTGTAGCCGGGCGCCGCCACGATAGCGTCGCGGTAAGCGGTGCTGCCGGGTGACTCCGCACTGCCGGTCGCGTATGGCGCGTCGGAAAAGTACATCGTGCCGATCTGTGGCGCGCCGGACACGTCGTAGGCGTACTGCAGCTCGGCGAGGAGGACGGACTGCCGTGCGCCGTTTTTCAGCCAGAGGAGGTACTCAGCGTCGGTCATTTGCGTGGCGCCGCCGCGGCAGCTGTGGTTTCGAGGGCTTGCACTATAGTCTCTGGAGAATCACGTGTACCCTTGGCGATGGCACGCAATAGGGCGGCCACCTCGTCGTGCATATTCTGGATGTCCTGCTGTGATGCGATCGGCGATTCGCGTGGCATGGCCGCGGCGATCACGGCGTCGTTGGAGTTCGGCTCCGGCCCGCCGGTCTGGGCCGGTGCGGCTAGCGCGGTCAGCGCGCTGACCACCGACTGCCATATGCGGTTATAGTCGCTAGTGCTGGCGAACATATCACGAGCCACCTTCAGGTAAGCGTCAGCCGCCCCCTGCAGGTCGCGCAGCGCGTCGATGTCCCCGCCCTGCGCCCTCCCAAGCAGGTCGAGATAGTCCTTCTGCGCCGCGGCGAGCTTGGCCGACGGCGATAGCGGCGAGATGTCGTCACGCAGCGCAATGTCCTTGAGGTACTGTCTCAGGGATTCTTTGATCCGCTCAAGCTCGGTCAGCGTATTTTCTACGCCGCCGGAGATGCCCTCTAGGATCTCCTTCCAGCGATCGTCGAAGGTCTTGAGGATGGCGTCCATGACCGGCTGGTTGCCCGCGAACCTCTTAAGCATGTCATCGCGCCACTTCTCCAGCTCGAACCGCTGCTCGGCCAGGGCAGGACCGTACTGAGCCGATAGCAGGATGAACTTCGCCAGGTCCCCGGCCGACTTAGTGCTCAGATCCTTCAGCTTATCGATCAGCTCCATCAGGCCCTGGTACTCGCCGCTACCGGCCTGCACCGTGCTCAGCTGAGAGGTGAACCAGTCGATCTGCTGAGCGATCATAGTCAGTTTCAACGACAGCTGATCGCCCATCGTGCCGCTCATCTGCCCGACCGTATCGTCTATCATAGAGGTGACGCGATCGAACTCCGAGCGCATCGTCTTTCCGATACTGCCCAGGTCGACGACGTTGGACAGCGCGTCCGACACCTCGTCTATGGACTCGGCGGCGTCCTGAGCGGTGCCGTTGACCCGGACGAACACGCCGGCCAGCCGCATGAGGGCCACGTACATATCCCTCTCGGCCGGAATGGTCAGGTTGAGCCCGTTTAAGATTTCCAGGAACCCTGCGTGAGTCTCCGGCACGGCCAGGCCCAGGTCATCGAAGCCGCTATTCAGGGCCTCTAGGTCCGCCGCGCCGCGCTGGGCGTTCGTGTAGAAGTTATCCAGCAGGAACCCGATCGAGTCGAGGGCCGCGCCCATGCCGCCGAAGCCCTCGGCCAGGGCGCTCAATACGACCGGATCCACCTCGTTTAGGGCGTACCCGAAGTACTCGAAGGCCTCCGTAGTGGCCGTGATATACTCGGTCGCCTGCTGTGCGGTGCCGTTCAGGGTGACGAAGGCCGGGGCCAGGGATGTCATCACCTCGTACGTGGCTCGCCCGGCTTCGGTGGTCAGGTTCAGGCCGCCGAGTAACGCCATGAACTCGGTGTGGGTCTTGGGCACCTCCATGCTTATCCCGGCGAACCCATCGGTCAGCTGCGCCTGGACCGTCGCCAGCTTATCGGCGTCCGTCGTGAAGTTCTGTCCGATAAAGGCGAAGCGCTCGGCCATGGCCTGGGCGCCGCCGAACACGTCCACGAACGCCTCCAACTGGGACGCGTCTAGCGCCTCAAGCTGGGGCTGCAGGCTGATCACGCTCTTGACCGCCGTCTGGAGGGCCGCCCCCATATCCAGCATCTTGGTGATGTCGGCCTCGGTGGCCTCGGAGACCTTCACGCTGTCGAACAGCGTCGACAGGTACGTGGGCAGGTCCGAGCCCTGGATGGCGGCGAACAGCATTCGCTTAGTCTCGAGGGCGATCCTGGCGGTGTACTCCGCAGGATCTCTGCCCACGTCGATGTCGGCGGCGTTATACACGACCCTATCGCCGACCATCGCCTGAGCGCTGAGCAGAGTTCCGGCGTCGCCCTTCGGGTCCACGGCGCCGCCGATGGAGAACTGAGCCGTACCGGCCTTGATGCCCAGGCCGCGAGCCGCCTGGATGTATCCGGTGGCGATACTGTCTGACACCTTCTGATACTCCGCGTCGGCCGTGCTTAGCGTGAATAGCCGGCCCATATCGCCCTTGTCCACCTGCCCCGTCTTGACATCGGCCCTCGATGACGCGGACCCCTCGGTCTTCACACCGCCGCCGGACTTAAAAAGAGACCCTACTAGGGAGCCCAAGGCCGATCCGATCATGGCTCCGATAGGACCCCAGATAGACCCAATAGCCCCGCCTATTGTGCCGCCGACCTGCGCGCCGGTCTTGCGCCTCTCGCTTACGAAGGACGATACTAGCGATCCTATGGCGAACCCAGTACCGGCACCGGCCGCGGCCTGTCCGAGCTGATCCCCGGTGGAAAAGAACGGCAATCCGCCCTCGGGCGACTGAACCCCACCGCCCCACTGGTTGTTAGACAGACTAAACCCGGCCCCGAACGGGTTGCTGAACCCGCCAACCATCTTCGACAGTCCGCCGAACAGCCCAGCACCGCCGCCCACGCCCCCTCCGCCCCACTGGTTGTTAGACAGACTAAACCCGGCCCCGAACGGGTTGCTGAACCCGCCAACCATCTTCGACAGTCCGCCGAACAGCCCGGCGCCGCCCCCAACACCGCCACCGCCGCCGGCGAAGGCCGAGCCGGACCCGCCGAAGATGCCGCCGATAATGGCTTTGATGGCCGGCTGCATGATGTTCGTCTTGAACATGTTCAGCAGCACGTCTCGGAAGTTCTTGGCGAAACTCTTGCCGTCCTCGAACCCCCTCATCAGGGCGTCGGATATGGTGTCGGAGATGGAGTCGCCCATCTTCTCGAATTCGGTGGCCGTCTTCTTTAGCCCGTCGCCCGTCGCCTTGGACAGGTTATCCGCCCACTGCAGCTCGATGTTATCTGTGTTCAGTGCACGAAGAGCCTTCTTGTTCTCGATAAGTTCCTTAAGCTTCTCTGATTCCTCTGTACACGCCAGGGCGCTCTGCTTTGTAGCCAGCGTAGCCTCAAGAGTGGCGATCTCTGCGTCGATACGGGTATTCTCCAGGATCTTGAGATTGATGGCCGTCTGTCCGATGGCCTCATTCTCCTCCTTCTGCTTCCTGACGGCCTCCGCGCTCGTTTCAATCTTCTTGTCAAGAGACTTGATCTCGTCCTCATAGGACTTCTGGAGGTACGTCTCCAGCTCCGCCGCCACACGATTAGCATTGTTGAGGTATATCTGTGTTTCGAGGAGCGCAAACATCTTCTTGCGCATATCCTCCCTGGCGATGGTGGATACGGCCATAGAGGCCGCGTACAGGTCTTCGACCATCCTATTCTCGGTCACCTGCACGCCCTGCTTTTTCAGGACCTCCATCAGCTTGACGGCGTCCGCGTACTGAGCCTTCTGAGCGCGATTAAAGTCGTCGTACGCCTTGGCGGCGGCCTTAGCGGACGTTTCGGCTTCCTTGTTTGCCTGGGCGGCGACCGTGCCGTACTCCTTATTTAGCGAGATAAGGGCCGTAAGGATCTGGGTCTTACGAGCCATCGTGATATCGCGATCAGATAGCTCGGCCTTGAGCTCGGACTTGGTGATGTCAAGATCACGGAGCCGCTCGGTGGCCGTTATCTCCTTGGTCTTGATGGAGACGTTGCGCTCTGAGTCCTGGTACGCTTGCACCGCCGCGTTATGCGCCTTGTTGGAGGCGTCTATGGCCATATTCTCGGCGGCCATACGAGCGAGGATCTTGTCCCTAGCATCGTCATTGGACACGCCGTACTTGACGCTAGCGCTGGTCAGCTTTTCCTGACCGGCCACCCAGTCGGCGAACGTCATCTCGCCCCTAAACACCTTGACCAGCGCGAAGAGCTGCTTGATGGCGAGTAGCGGCCCCTCAAATACGAACATGAAGGCGTCTTTGACCGGCCTAAGGGCATCCACCAGGAAGTTAAACGCCGACACTAGGGCGCCGACCATCGTCACCAGGGCGGAGAGCACCTCATATAGGGCCGTAAAGAACAACTCTATGTCCTCAGCCGTTAGGTTCTTGAGGAACTCCTCGACATACCCGAACAGCCTCGACAGTATGGTGCTAAGCTGGACGGCCACCCCGCTCTGATTGCTCATGATCTCCGTCATGGTGCGAATCAGGCTCGACGCCGCCTCGATCGCCCCGGACTCGGACAGTACGATCAGGAACTTGTCGAACGTGTTGATGAGCTTGTTCCACTCCGCCCGCAGGTTCGCGGACGCCACCACGGCCGCGTCATGGAACCGCTCGCCGATGATCTTGGAAAACTTCGGCAGGAAGTCCTCGGTCAGCAGCTTTCCGGCCCGGATCATCTTCTCCAAGCCGTCGACCGTCGTGCCCATGGCCTCGGCGGCCATCTGCATGGTGCCCGGGAACCGCTCGGCGAGCTGCTTACGCAGCTCCTCCATGGACACACGACCCTTGCTCACCATCTGCTGGAGGGCAAAGAACACCAGCGTGAGATCCTGCGTGCTGAGGTGCATCGCCACGCCGGCCTTCGTAATGGACTCGAAAATATCGCGAATCCCCTGACCCTGCAGGGTGGTGCCCATCGCCGCGGCGGACAGCTTGGCGTACGAGTTGGTGAGGGCCTCGATGTTGGCGCCCCACTTATTGGCGATACTGAACAGGTAGTCCAGCTCCTCGCGAGCCTGGCGCACGCTGCCGGTGACCACAGACATCGTGGACACGAATCCCTGAACACGATCGGTGATATTGAAGACGGTCTTACCGGCCTCGATTATCGCCGTCAGGGAGATGACCGTCTTTAGCATGCTCCCAATGCCCTCGTGGGAGGATGCCATCTTCTTCAGTGACTCGGTGATCGAGTCTACGGACTTGGAGGCCTTGTCGCCGGCATGGGTGATACCCTCCAGATTCTCGATAACGACTCGAGATCCAGAAGCGGCCTCCTTACCGTCTACTACTACTCGGAGTTTCGCCTCTTGAGTCACTTGCGACCGACCCCCTCTTACCCCTACTATTGTGAACTAGCAAGAATGCCGAGTCCATTAAAACGATGTATGCCACGAATTTTTCGTCATCGTCCTCCGGCGTGCCGAACTTATCCATATACGCCACGATATCCGTCATAGATATCGGGTTTATCGCCATCCCAACCTGGCGCCTAGTGGACAGCGTCAGGAACGTTCGGTAATACGCCCACAAATGAGCGGGCACATCGGGCTTAGACTTGAGCGCCTCTGGCTCTATCTTCGTCTGAGCCCACACATCGTCTAGAAAGTCCTCCCGAGGCGCCCACTCCGCATGCCACTTGACGCACTCCGTCAGGATTTTCCCTCTTCTTCCATCTCCTCGGCCCGGAAATTCTCCAGGTCTAGCGCGAACTCCTGCAAGAACTCGCGCAAATCGTCGTTGTTCTTGAGGGCCATCTCCGCCATCTCCGGCGAAAATGGGACCTCCTCCTTGTTGGAGTTGATGACGTCCTTCCAGTCCAGAAGGAGTCCGCCGGCCATCGCCTCGCATAGGATGTCACGAGAGATAGACGGATCCAGAGTTCCCTTCTCGATCTTACGACGATGCGGAGCCTGAAGCCGGTTCAAGATGCGCTGAAACCTGATGGACCCGGTGTGGGCCACCTTGAACTGACTATCTCCGAACTTCGTCCAAACTCCCTTATCTTGATTACTCTTATTCCGATCGACTACGATCATCTTAACGCCTCCGCAGGGTTAAAAAACCTCCCCGGTCGTCGCTGACCCGGGGAGGGCCAGGAGAATTACGGGCCGACTGGCGTCGCGTCGCGCGTGACCTGGAAGATCGAGGTGGTCACCGAATCGTACACGCCCTTCCACGTGGCCGAGAACATCAGGTCCTGATCGAGGCCGCCGGCCACGACATTGCCGGACTCGAACTTCGCCTTAGGGACGATGATCTCGTACGTGTTATTCTGCACGTCACGCACCTTGAGGAGCAGTGCGAACGACGTCGCCGCGATGAACTTGTCGAGGAGGGTCTTATCCTGGAAGTACGCCTCGATCGAGCCGCCCAGGTCGATGCGACCCAGGGCGATGCCGACCGCCCCGAGGTTGGCGATAGCGCGCTGGGACCTCAGCGAGTTGTTGTACGACAGTGACAGCTTGCTGAAGAGCTGGGTCGACGTGATGCCGTCCTCCTTGATCTCGATGATGTTCGAGACCGCGTTCATCGGCGTGTTCGTCGTCACGGCCGGGAACGTCGCGCCGGCGATCTGAGAGGCCGAGGTGGCCGCGTTCAGGCCCAGGACGCCGAACTTGCCGGTGACGATCTGGCCAGTCTCGAAGTTCAGGTCCATCGAGCCCATGCGACAGCCCTTGAAGGTCAGGTACACGGCCGCCGTCGTATCCTGGAAGTGCTTCTGGAACGTGAAAGACCTGAGGGTCGTACCGTTCTCCAGCGTAGCCACGCCAGACACAGGCGCGCCCCACGTACCGCAGAGCACGGCCTCGATCAGGTCGTCAAACGCGTCGTAACAGAACTCCCAGTTGATGTCGCCGGCCACCTCACCGGAGACCTGGACAAGGTCGGCCGTAACGCGATCCTCGCGGATTTCGTTACTGGTGATGTTGCTGATGTTGTAGTTCAGCGACTCGCCGGTGTACCGGATACCCTTGAGGGCCGGCGTGGCCGGCGTGGTCCCGAGGACGGATTCGGCGACGTACCGGAGCGCCGTGCGATTTGAGGTACCGATAGTCATGGCTTAAAACTCCTCGCGATAAAACGGACAATCTACGTTCACCTGGTACCACCCATCGGTGACCCCTACCCGCATCATCTCGGGGACGTAGAACTGGATGTTACCTAAGCGCCTATTTCGAAAAAGCGGAGTGATCAGATCGGCCAACTCCGTCGCCCGACCCCACCCTAAACCGCTCCTGGTAAAGATTTGAACACAAAAAAGGCCATTATACCTGAATAGCGGGTCCGCACCCATCGACGCCTGCCTCCCCGAGGCAGGTAAAACGGTGATACGAACCCACTCCGTCAGACTTTGAGGTTCGAAATCCACGTTATCGCGAGCGACCTGCGTATAGGTCCAGTTAGTCACAAACTCTGACTCTATGCTGACCTGGGCGGCTTGGTAGCTCACGTATTACGTAAAGATTCCAGTGTTAGTTTGACCATGTACGCCGCCGGGTTCTTGGGGCTGCCATTCTCGACCACATCGGCGTACGGGATAGCGTTGGTGATGTAGACGGTCGGATACCTGGGCAACTTACCGAGAGTTTTCGGGATGCTCGGGGGGCCGATCGGCACCAGCGCGGAGCCGGTTGTCGTCGTAGACAGGTCCTCTGACCCCTCTCGAATGCGCCAGGAAGCCCTCAAGTTACCGGTAAAATATGGGGTTCTGTGGATCACGCCAGCAAAGATCTCTATGGCCACCTCTTCGGTGACCTTCTTGACGGAGTCGTGCAACGTCGGCACAAACTCCATCGGGCTGACGACCCACTGTGAGGGCACCCTATCTCCTCAACTGAAGGGTTCTAACGCCGACATGGTTACCCACGTACGTTGGAGTGATCTTGACCAGATTATACGATACGCCGTTAAACTCCACCGAATCGCTAAGGTCGATCGGAACGGATACGGAAAAGTCTATCAGCTTTACGTCGTCTGACCTGACCAGGTCGCCGTCCACCTCATCGCTCTCCCACCGATCGACGGAGGCCTTGAGATACTTTGTGACCTCAGTGGGCTCGGCCTTACCGGTGGAGTTGTTAAAAACCGTAGACGTGGATTTCAGGGTGATGGTGATGACGAGATCGCCAAGCGAGCTCTGAGCCCGGTCTATGGCGTGCAAGACGGTGCTCGAGAGGCTCATGTCCTCACCAGTTTGGCCACCTTAACGGACCTACCGCCGGCCGCCCCCTCGTACGTACCCCAATGGGACAGTAGGGATAGGACGGTCCTGGGCACGGCGTACTTAGCCGCTAACTCGTCAAAGTCGACTCGAATCGAGCCAACCCTAACCGTATCGAGATCGGAGATGACGCCGGTGTATTCGCCATCTTTCAGTATCTGGAGAGCCAACTCGCACTGCGCCTGCTTGATTGGCAGGGGGATCGTAGTGTCGGTTACCTCTCGACCGTCGACGTCCTCGACGTACTTTCTCGGCCACCTCAAGGACTGGGTGTCAGAGGCCACCACGCCGATCCACGAAAAATCGGAATCGAGGACTATGGCTGCCGTAACAAGGGAGGCCTCCCTGAACAGGGTTTGAGCCTGAAGCCACTTCTCCGACCCTAGGCGGGACGAGAAGAAGGAGTCGGCAAACGCCAAATCACAGTAGCTATTGGCGTTTGCCGCTCCGGCGGTGGCGACCAGGGCCAATTACTTCTTCCCCACGCCCAGAGACTCTTCGGCGGCCGAGGATTTGGCCCTGGCCGCCAGGTCGAGCTCGTACTTCTCGAGGTCCATGATCCTGCAGGCGTAGAACCCGCAAAGGATCGGCGTCAAAACCTTCGCCTCATCGTCATCGTTGATGACCATGACCCCGTCGACGAACTTGTATCGATCGGCGATGATCTGATTTCGCCCCTCGCGCTTGCCCGTGCAGATGAACACTTTTGCCATCTCTACTCTCCTGGTCAGGTTGAGACGCGGGAGCCTTCTTCGGGCCCC
>Ga0137457_1000423_pt1 | contig 11261 bp, 15 predicted proteins | sample EasRivERMGT630_2_FD_102321 | JGI IMG/M metagenome (GOLD analysis project Ga0137457, IMG submission 102321) | Soil microbial communities from meander-bound floodplain in the East River, Colorado, USA - East River MetaG ERMGT630_2 | ecosystem: Environmental > Terrestrial > Soil > Floodplain ...
GCATGGTGGGGCTAGTTCGCTGCCGGATGGCTGGGTGACACACCGCAAAACGACAGCTGTCACCTGCAACCCGAGATAGGCGGGTGCGCACAGGTTGTCATCCCCGGCGAGGGTGGTTTCCGTCCGGCCGTTTTCTGACCACAGCCACGGACCAGCCGATTGGGTGAACGACCCACACTGGCAGTCATCCCAGGCGATATCGCCGGGCACGTGCAGGCACACCCGGGCGAGCTCCGGCCCGGTCGCGTTGATCGCATCGACAGCGCACTGGCCAACACCGGTGACAATCACATAGTAGGACAGGTTTGTTACCAGCATCAGGCACCAGCCCGGCGGAAATACTGTGCATCCGGGTCGTAGACGACAGGGGCAGCGATCAGCCCGGCCGGGTTGGCATAGTCGAGGAACAGGGACACGAAGGTGAACCGTTTCAGGAAGTCTGCTTCTAGTTCGATAGACACGCCCTGGCGGACGAGGCTGGTGACGTTAGCGGGGAGGCGGCAGTCCTCGCCCATGCACTCACGCGCGAGGGCGCAGGCCAGCTGCCCGGCAGCCTGACGGCCGACAACGGGCGGGACTTCCCCAAACGTGAACGTCACAGAGAACGTGCCGGGCTGGGTGTCCGCGGCAGCCATGTCCTGGCAGTAGGGCCACCGTCCGCCGTCGGTGCGGACGAGAAGCTGATTATCGTCCAGGCGGTAGGCCGAGCTTGGCAAGATAACGCCGTCAACTTTCACCTGGCTGACGGACGACACAACGCCGGGCAGAAGCACTTCTTCCAGGATGGTGCAGGAACAAGTACCTGGGCAGCCGCCGCAGGCAATGTTGAACCACATGCCATCAAACAGCAGCGGCCGCGGCCACATGCCACCCGACCATTCATACCAGCGGTCCATAAACGGCCAGCTGCCTCCGCCGCAGGCCCGGCGGCATGGCCGGATCGTCATTTCACACAGGCCGTAACGCTGCCCCGACTTTTGCCACAACACTTCGGTCGCAGCCGAAACCGCGTTACCTGTTACTGCCTCCGACCCGGTGGGCCACGTGCAGCATAGGAGCGGATCCCAGTTACACGGGCTGAAGTCGGTTGACATGCCCGCAATGTTACCGGCAGACGGGTTGTATGCGGTCACGCCGATGGAGGCGATACCGGTCCCGGCCGGGGCGATGCTGGTGCTGGCACCATTGGCGGCGATACCTATGGTGGCAGCCTGGGCTTGAGCGGTGACGGGCACGACGGCATCGAGGGCGGCGACCGCCAGTATTGCGGGTGCGGCGGAAGGTGCTATGCCCGCAGCTGCGGTGGGCGCGGTTATCGTCATGGTGGCAGAACCTGCCGCCACACCGGTGGAGACGGCACCGGCACCGGCAGCAACTGTCAGGAGGGCTGGGCTCGCCGATGCTCCCACGGACGCGGCTGGGCTGTTTCCTGTGACAGTGACAGCCGCGTTACCGGCAGTGGGGGCGATGTTTTCGCTGGCACCGTTCGCCGTACCGGTGATGCCCGCAGAACCAGCACTGGCACCGACGGACGCCGCACCGTTCGCTGCGATCACGGTCAGGGTGGCGACCTCGGCGGCAGCGTTCGTCCCGGTTGCAGCAGCCTGGATGAGGACAGCTACCGCATTGGTGCCCTGCGGCAGGGCTAGCACATTTGTGCCAACAGTGATCGCGCCTGCACCGGAGCTGACAAGGTCGCCACGGTATGAGGCCTGAATGTTGGCGTCAGCATTGGCATAGCGGGTGGTCATGCTGGCATCAGATTTGACCGGGGTGTTTACCGCGTTGCCCCAGTCACACATGCCGAACAGGGCATACTGCCCGGCCGCGGTGGCCGTCATCGTAATTGATGCGGCACCGGTGCCAGTGAAGGTGTCCGAATCGATGACAGGGGTGGTGGCGTGTGCACCAGTAAGTACCCAGATGCCCTGGACGTGGGCGAAGCCCAAACCGTCAACACATTCCTGCGTGACAGTGATCGACGCGCCGGTGCCGGTGGCGGTGTAGAAGGCGATCGGCGGGGGTGCGCAGCCGATACCAAAGTTGAGCTGGTCGAGGAAGGCGCCGGCCACACGTGTCCAGGTGAGGACGGTGCCGGTGACAACGATTTGGGAGTTGTTATCACCAGAGGTGGCGTATGAGCTGGCGCACACAAAAATTTGGGATCCGCTGGGCGGGGTGAACGAGCCGCTAGTGTAGGGGTCCTGGGTGACACCGCCGTCAGTCCAGCTGGATGTGCCGTCAACAGCTATCGCCACAATGTCACCCCCTCTGTATTACCGCAGGTCAGAGGGTGGCGCGAATGATTCCGTTGGCGTGCCAGATCACGGTGAATACGCCTGCGACGACACTGTTAGATCCACCGAAATAATTGTATGACAGGCCCTGGTCGGCTACGGGTGCGGCGAGGGTGTCGTCGTAGACGAGGGTGCCGAACACGCCCGACAGGGTGGCTGACGATCCGGAGGCGGTGTCGTTGGCGTCGAAGAAGACGACATCGGCGGTGCCTGAGTTGACGGTTTGGCCGGTGAGGGCGACACCACCAGCAGGCCATTGGACAGCTTGGGAGACCTCATTCCCGACAACCCATTGATCGACGGCATAGGCGCTGTTGGCGGAAGTGACGTCATTGTTGGGGGTGCCCGAGTTGCCGTAGAGGGCGGCTTTAATGCTGTCCGCATCCAAGTCGAATGCGGCCACATTGCCGAACATGTCGGCAACCATTGGCCTGAATACGCGTGAGTCAGTCCATGCCATCAGTTTTCACCTTTCACCTGTGCTACTGGCGCATAGACGGTGCAGTCCCGGCCGTCATCGCGGGTCGTAACAACGGCCATGATGGGCCGGCCGTTGCCGTCACGCTGAACAGTCTCCCGGCTGATGTAGTCTTCCCGCTCCACAGCTTCGATCTTGCATTTCGTTCCCGCGGGAACGAGGGGGACGGTGAGCCCGGCCATGCCGCGGCAGGAATGCATACGCGAATGCGGCTGGGCTTCCCGGGTGACCGAGGTGACGGCACAGTTGGGGCATTCCCAGCGGTGTTCCGGCTTGAGCAGCGGAACCACAAAGATCACCCCTCCCGGATGTTGAAGTAAGGGCCCACACATGCCCTAAGGTGTGGGCCCTAGAACATGGCTTTACGGTGCAACATAGTCCTGTATGCCGCAGAACGCGGCCGGTGGTGCGACGGTGGTCACGTTTTGGAACCAGTGATCTGGCACGACGGTGACAGCACCAGCACCAAGCCACGGGCTTCCCGCGGTCCATAGCGTGTTCACTGGCAGGCTGTTCGCACCAATCGTCAGCGTGGATGGGGACTCGCCGATGACCCAGTCGCCGCCAAGTTTGCCGTCCGTCAAATGTGGCCACGCATTGTAGGCATACTGGGTAGACCCGCCCGAACATGCGGCAGTGCCGCGGATCCGCTGCCACACCTCAAAGGAGAAGTGGGTCGTTGCCGCACCCTCAGCCATCGCAAACCCAGTGCCGGTGGGGGACTGCGATGAGGTAAGCAGCCGCGCCGGGGAAATCATGTTGGCGACCAGCCCCGGGTTGATCGAGCACAGGTCGATCGCGAGCTCAAAATTGGTGAGCACATCAGGGTCTTTATCGTTGCCGCACAGCTGGCTGTCCGCTGTTTTCGTCAAATGCCGCTCGCCCGTGTCGTACTGGGCGGAGGAGGTGACCTGGGTGAACGCCGAATGGGTAATCAGGCTGTTGCCGGTCACCGGCACACCGCATGTGGTCAGGAGGATGGTGCGGAACACGACACCCTTGATCGGCGCGTAGCAAATCGTACTGAGCATGATTCCCCCGTTATGCCGCGGTGCCGAATACCCCGGCCGGTTCCCCGCCGAGTGTTACCAGGACGGCGGCAAGGCAGCAGTCCCAGCCTAAAACCACCGTACGTTCCGTGATCAGCTTCCAGGTGTTTTCAGCCCGGTCCATGACCTCAGACGGATCAGACCCGAGGGGCCGCAACTCCGACCGCCAGCCGAACACCGGCCCAGTCGCATACATCCAGCCGAACCCGGCAGGTGCGGTAACACCACCAGGGCCGTAGCCGGCGTCATACCCGGCACCTAAAACAACCTTGTTCCCGGCCTCCGTGTACAGGACGCCGTTACGCTCTTCAAGTAGGTACTGGGCCTGCAAAGCTGATGCCAGCCGCAGCGGCACATGTATGAGGCCGCGGCCACCCTGGTAGCAGGTACCGAGCTGGTTTTCCAGAATGCCCAAACCTTCAACCACGTCCACACCGGCACCGGATACGACTACAGATGCTGGCTGTAGCAGCACTCTGGGCAGTTGTGCCGTGTCGGTGACAGGCCCGGCGGTGGTCAGGTTGGGCATGATGATGCCCGCAGCAACCCCAGGTATGGTGCCGGTTTGGAACACCCGTTCCAGCTGAAAGGCTTCACCGTTGAGGAAGCCTTGTGCCGCATTAGCCCGGGCCTGTTCCCATGTCCAGCCGACGGGCGAGCAGTCAACTTCTGAGAAGATCGTGAATGGGCGTGCACCCCGCCACGTGTGATCCCACGTGGCCGCCTTCGCAGGCGGATCGAGCGGCGGCGCCCCTGTGATACACGGTGAGATTGTTGCCGACCCGGTCGCACAGACGGATTCCCACTGAATGCCGCCTTCCCACCGGTCTGGTGTGTCCTGCCAGTTGACGGCAGACGCAAGTCCGTAGGGGAGGGGGGTGTACGGGTTGACCGGGTTAACGAGCTGATATGCGGTGGCCACTACCGTAACCCCCTCCCATCAAAAGCGTGTCGGATGTTACGGGGTGCAAAGAACCAAATCGTTGGCGCCGGTGGTGCCGTCGGCGCAAATGTTTACCCGGTACTGGCGTGACTGCGGCCCGAACCGTGCGATCAGGTGGCATTCTTCCATCCACAAAGCGGTGTGATCGTTTTCCGCATTCAGGGTGGAGTCACGCACCACACCGAGGTTGAGGGTCATGCCGTTGCCGCGGATAAACGTTCCCGCAGCGTAGATCATGAAGTCGACGGTGGTGGGCCACGAGTTGAACCCGGTGCCGGAGGTGGTGAACCCGGGCAGCCCGGTCGCACGGACCTGCCAGTCCGACACGAACTGTGCCCGGATGTGGCGGGTATCGAACCAGTCCGCGATCTGATTGTCCGTCACATTGATTAGATCGACGCCGGTGCGTTTCGTTGCGTCCGCCCGCATTGCCGCGATAATCCAGTGCGGCAAAACAACCTCAAGGACTTCGGTCTTGCACATGCCGAACCGGGTCCGGTAATCGGATGCCGCCAGTTCCACCATGTAAAGGACTGGGGAGATAACCCCGGCCCCACCGGCACCACCCGTGACGATCGTGGTCGACAGGGCGACCATCTGCTGAATGTAGCGGGTGTTCGATGCATGGAACAGTGCGCTGTTGAGCAGCGAAATTTGGTGCTGGGTGGCCTCAGGATAAGCATTATCGGTGAGGTTGCCGGCGGTGAGACAGATGCCATAGCACTCGAGGCGTACCGGTGTGAACGCGGGACATGGCACACGCACACATGGTTTGTTGACCGATCCGGTGACGGTGAGGATGTCATCGGTTTCGGTCCACAGCCACGGGTTGGTGCCGTTGGTGAATTCGCCGGTGAACACGTCAGCCAGGCTTGGCGATGTGGGGAAGTTGATGCCGCCACGCTCAATGCCCATGGTCGGCAGGTCGATACCGCCGTCTTCACAGGTCATGTCGAAGAATGCGTACCGGTTGACCGGTGGGGCACACCAGCCGCCACCGGCGGTGGTGATGCCGTCATCGCCCCATAGGTCGCCGGGGTTTGTCATCCGTTTGATTGCGGCCTCAACATCGGCTGCGGGGGTGCGCTCGTTGAGTACGGTGTCGAAACTGTTTTTGATTGAGGCGACACCAACATAGTTGGGTGCGTTGCGTGACACTGGGAGGGCGCGGGCGCGGGCGATGAATGCATCGGCGACGGCAGTGTTGCTGCCGAAACGCTGGTTCATGGCGAATCCGGGAATGTCTGCGAACGCCGAAATTTCGAGTTCAGGTGCAGCATGTGTGGCGACGGCAAGCCCTGACTTTGCGGCTGCTTCACGCAGCGACGCGTTACGCAGCGACGCGTTGAGGGTCGGCTTCTTCAGCACTGTGCCAGTGACAGCCTTGTTGCGCCCGGATGCGGTAACCAACTCACCGGTCAGCGCCTCGGGGGTTTCCGGTACGGCCGGGGTGTCGCCGCCGCCGTCTGGAACATCGTCGCCGCCGCCGCCGTCTGGGACAGTGTTCGCTGAAGCGAACACGTCGCGGGCCTCAGCCATCGCGGCATCAATTTCGGCCGCGTCAGCAGTCTCAGCCGCAGCGAGTTCGGCATCACGTTCGGTGAGTGTTTTGCCCGCCGTGGTGAGTTCGCGGATGCGTGCAGCCTCTGTCATGGTGAACGGCTGCTCTTTGGTGTCACGCTCAAGGATGGCGTTAACTTCGGCCTGAGCGTCCGCCTTGAGCTGGGCGAGCTCGGCCCTGGTGAGCTTAGATAGGTCGCCGGGTAGGCGGAAGTCTGGCATGGCAAAAGCCCCCGTGTTCGTGTCAGGGCATGGCCGCTCTTCCATGCTTGATCACGGGCAGTGTATGCGGGGGCACCAGTTGCTGTCTACTTCCCGACAGTTAGCGGGCAAGTCTGCGGGCGCGGGCCCGCTGGCGGGTCCAATGATTTTTGGGCCGTCTGCCTGCGAAGCCGCGTACTAGGTCTGTCACCACGTAGGTGAAGAACATGAGCAGTGCCAGGTAGGCGGAGGTTTCTTCAACGTTCGGCTTCCAATGCCACATGATCTGATTCCTTTTCTCAATAGAGACGTGCACCTATGCAGAAAAGGATAGGGGCGCAACACAGCCCAGCCATCACGAGTGTCATAAAGATGACAGGGCCTCGCACACGGTCACTTTAGCCATGTGGATTCCTGCCCGGACGGAGCCGGGACGCCATGTGCTGGGCAGCGGTCGCCACGGCCGTATGGACCGCGAGTCCAGCCCGCCCTCTTGGCTACGGCACGTAACTCCACGGCGCCCGGCGTGGTGGTTTGCCCATACCAGTTGGCGCAGGATTCCTCGTCGCAGAAGACGCTGCGAGTGATGACGATGCTCACGTCGGTTCACCGCCTCCCGTCATGAGTGCGGGCATTTGGTTGCGCTGGTAGGCGATCGCCAGCTGCGGGCTCACCCATTCGCCGACCGTGCTGTTGTCCGGCAGGACGATGTGGGCGAGGAACTCCTGCTCGACCGTGGTGATTTCGGCGGCGACGGCTTCGAGCTTGGCTTTGATGACGAGGGCGAGGGCCCGCCAGCGCTGGCGCACGGCCTGTTCGTATGCTGCCTCGATCTGTTCCTCGTTGCGCCACAAACCTTTTGCCGGTGTGTGGGTGAATTGGCGGTCGTTGCGGTCGGGCATGGGCAGCCTGAACCGGATCCGCCGTCCGGCGATCTCGAACATGACAACGGCGGCGAGCTGGTCCCAGCCGTAGCCGAAAGCACTCGCGTGATAACGCCGGAGGATTCGCTCGATTTCGGTCCGGCTTCGGTCGCTTGCGACGCTGGTCTTTTCGGCATAGCGGGCGGTCATGCGCCGCCTCCCGGGTTGTCGCCGCGCACGAGAGCGGCCTCGGCAAGCACACGCAGCTGTTCGCTGACCCAGCCCGCCAGGTCCTCGCCGTTCTCATCGGCATCGATGATGAAAGAGCAGGCGATCGTCGCCTCGCCCGGATCAGCCTTGTAGAGGGCGTCGAGCAGGTAGGCGCACATTCCGGCGAGGGTTGACTTCTCCCAAAGGTGTAGCTTGTCCGACTCGATCGAAGCCGAGAAGCCCTCATCGAGGAACCGGGAAGCGCTGGTCAGGAAGCGCCGCATCATCGCGTCCGTGGTCTTCACTGGTAGCACTCGCCTTCATGGCCGGTCGGGAGGATGCCGCAGCCGCCGCACATGGCTGGTCCGCGGTACGGTTCGGCGGGCTCATGGGTGCCGTCCGGCTGGAGCTGCACGAGAGCGGGATCGATCGCCCGCCCCGCATCATCGAGATAGCAGCCAGCGAAATCGCCCGCCTTGAACGCAGCGGCGATCTCCTCAAGGGTGGGCTTCGGAGCGATATGCCGGGCGGCCGAGTGAATAGCGCGACGGCGAGCGGCCAGCGGGCCGAAGACCTCCTTGCCGCCCTTCTCGTCTGCCCAGGCGAACAACTCCTCGGCCACCCGGGACCGGATCTGCCGTTCGTGGGCGGCTAGCGCGGCCGTCAGGTCACCGAACTTGTCGACCTGGTCCCAAATCAGGCTGCTGAGGAACGGCACACCAGAGCACGCACACCGCAGCTGCTCGCAGCTGTCGCAGTTCTGGAATTGCAACAAGTCCGCTTCGTCAGGGTCGTCGCGGTCCATCCATCCGGATTGGATCAGTGCCGCACCGATCGCGCGGCGGAGATGCCTTGCCACCGAAGGACCGACCGCGGCGGGGAGTTCGGGGTCAGCCATGGTCCCTCACCTCGATGCGGATGATGATGTGCGTGTCGTCCGCATCGACCTGGCACCAATTGCCCGGCAAGGACTTGCCAGGGTTGCGGGCTTTCCACTCCTCTTGAGCGGCAAGCCACGCCTTGTCGAACTCGTCGGAGTACGTGCCACGATCGATGATCCATTCGGTGTGGCGGATGACAACCTCGCGCTGCTCCCAGCTAGCCACGGCTGGCCTCGTTCCCGGCCGACACACCAGAAGCGGAGGGCTTGCGGGTGTAAGCGCCGCCTTCGTGATCGCTGTCGCGGAACGGGGAGCCTTCGGGCAGCTCGCTCGTGTCAACCCATCGCTCGTATTCGTCGGGCTCCATGCCGAGATGGGCGTACAGCGGCACCGCATCCTTGTCGTCAGAGGTTTGGTGCCACGCTTCGATCGCGTCGTGGATGTCTGGCTTCACCGCCTCGGCTGGTGCTTCCACCCCGGGCTCTAGCGCGCATCCAGGCTTGTAGGTGTGGCCTTCGCTGTCGACAAGCGGCCGCAACCGGTCGGCCCGCTCCTTCGCCCAGGCCTTGACGCCGTCGATTTCCTCCTGCGTCCACACGGCAGGCGGGTCCGCTTCGTCGACTGCCGCGATGGCAGCAGCTAGAGCAATCTCCTCGGGTGCGTAGTAGCCCGGGCCCATCACCTTGCCCGCGTACGGTTCCGCCCACGCTCTCGCCGCTACAACAAGGTCACGGTGTGCCTCCAGCCGCCGCTCGATGCCGCCAATGTTGGCGTTGAAGTCGGACAGTTGTGCGGCAACCATCTCCGGCGTGACGTCGCCAGCGGCTTCATCGAAGGCTGCCTTCAGCGCCGGGATCGGACAGCCGGCAACATGTGTGCCGCCGTGCGGATCGTCTTCACACGGGCACGGGCATACGCGATGCCCCGTAAGTGGATTAACCTCGCCGCCACGCCAGTGCCATGTCCCATCATGCGGCGTATACATCCACCCCCGAGGGAACAGGCACACCTTGCCGTCTGCGTGGGTCACATACCGGCTGAGGTTGGGCTCGAACGTGCCGTGCTGCCGGACCATGGTCGTGTCGCCGCAGACGGGGCACGGGCCGCCGCGGCGTGGGGTACGCCAGTGGAAGTCGAAATCGGGTTCGCCATCACTCATGAGCTCGCCTCGCTTTCGAGTAGGGCGCGGACTTCGGATTCACGGTATCGGCGGTGGCCGCCCGGTGTGCGTAGGGAGCCGATACGTCCGGCGGCTGCCCACCTGGTCACCGTTTTAGGGTCGACACGGAATACGGCTGCCACTTCACCGGGGGTTAACAGGCGCCCAGGTGTTTCGGGAAGATCACGGAAATAGGTGTCGTCGTTCACGGGGGGCTTCTTTCAAAGAGTTTAGGCGCCAGGCATTTAACCGCCTGGCGCCTTCGGGATCAGTCTTGGACCATGCGGACAACGTCGGCCTGTTCCCGCTGACGGCCAATCACATATGTGCCAGCTGCGACACCGGAGAACCCGTGCTCCGGATGTTCGAGGAAACACTGTGCCCCTGCCGGCACAGTGAGGACACCCAGGGCAACCTCCCCATCCCCAGCTACGGGCTGCCACAGCACACCCGCATCCAATGTGCGCAGGGTGTGGGCGTTGTTCATCGCCCCGCCGCGGATGACTTCCACCCCCAGTTTTGTGACCGGGATCGGGTCGCCCTGGTTGCGGTAGCTTTTCCGCCCGTACAAGTGTGCGGGGCAGACGGAGACGTCGCCCTGGCATTGCGGGCCGTCCAGGACGGGAATGTTGAGGTCGGCGGCGAACTCGCCCACGAACTCGGTACGGATCGCGAACCGCTCTTTCAAAGCGGCAAAAGTAGTAGTCACAGTTTCCCTTTCGAATAGATGAGTTGCGCGATGACCCGGATAGCGGGATCTATTGGTGGCGTCGCGAGCCTCTGGCACTCATCTGCCAGGTCCCGGAAGATCAAGGCCGCGACGAGCCAGCCCATTAACTCAGGCATCATCAGGTCCTCCGCTGCAATAGCCGGTAGGTGTGCGCGGGCCAGCCGTAGGACCAGGCGGCGGCTTCGACCGGGTCGCTGATCGTGGCCGGTGTGGTCAGCCCGAACCGGCGCCGCAATCCGTCCCGTTCGACGGTGCCATTTGTGCACAGCAAAACTCTGACGAGTTCTTCCGGTTCGTCGCCGAAGATGGTGAGCGGCTGCGACAGGCGCAACTGCTGACCTGGGTTGCCCGGATCGTCGACAGCTTCACCGAGTTCGAGTCCGGCCATCTCGATGTAGCGGTCCCAGCCAAGTTTTTCGACCGCGCACCGCCGGATTTCGGCGTTCGCCTCGGCGTGAATCAGCTCCGGTGTCGGCCCGGTGATCGCCCATTCCGGTACCCGGGTGCCGTTCCATGCGTGGACTGTCCAGCCGTCCGTGAACGCGATTGCCGGGCCGGCTGGGTTGTGGAGCCGGGCTTCCCGGTATTTGCCGGTCATGTGGATAGCGGTTGGCCGTTCAGATAGGAAGCACACGCCGGCGTATGGGGTCCAGCTGGTGCAGCCGTAGGTGATGGCGGCGAAGTCGTCGAGCAGTGCGGATTGTTCGGCGGTGTAGGTGACGTGGCCTAGGTTGCGGGGGATGGCGTAGAAGGCAATCCAGGCCATGTCCCATCCGGATGTCTGGGTGTTTCTGAAAATTTCTTGAAGCTGGTCCCTGAGCTGGTCCCCGAGCTGGTCCCCGAGCTGGTCCCCGAGCTGGCCCCAGAGCTGGTCCCTGAGCTGGTCCCCA
>Ga0137457_1000424_pt1 | contig 11253 bp, 5 predicted proteins | sample EasRivERMGT630_2_FD_102321 | JGI IMG/M metagenome (GOLD analysis project Ga0137457, IMG submission 102321) | Soil microbial communities from meander-bound floodplain in the East River, Colorado, USA - East River MetaG ERMGT630_2 | ecosystem: Environmental > Terrestrial > Soil > Floodplain ...
GAGAGACTTCGAATGGCAGGAACCAAGGTTGGATTTCGGTACTATTGTGGTTCGCCGTAATGGCGTTATGTTGGGCGCTGGTCATCTACATCCTATTGTTGAGTCTATCATGTTATTGGACCCGACAATATCGAAGTTAGAAAAAGTGATGGCTACCGACTTAATGATGCGCCAAGCCATACTCGATTCTCGTGGCTTAGGACTTGCAGAGATTCACGCGTGGGTAAAGGAACCTGAATTCCTTAGATACCTACAAAAGCGTTATGGGCATGAATTGCCCAGAGGTACTTCCTTAGTCCTGAGGATTTGACTATGGCTAAATCAGACAAGAAAGAAGCAAAGCAGGAGATTGACACGGAGCAGAGCCGTGTTAATAATCAGTTTAGTTCCCTTACCGCTGAGATGGATCAGAAGCGGAAAGAGAAGGATGAACAATCTAAGCGTGACCGTGAAGCATTAACGGGTACACTATCAGGAATGTCAGGTACATCTGGTGGTTTGGACCCGACTGTCGTTAATAACATTCGTGGTCTATATGGTGGAAAGACTGTAGGTTTCGACACCGCATCGAGTGGTGGCGGTGGTGATTCCGGTGGTGGTGGTGATTCAGGTGGAGGTTCATCAACTCCTGCCGCTGCGCCAGAAGATGCTTACGCAAAACCAAAAAGCGTCTACGACACCTTTGCAACAACGGGTGGTGTCGAGATGGATAAGATGCGCACCCAAATTACTGCGCTTGAGGATATGGCTAAATCGGGAGCCATTGATCCAGCTCAGAAAGATTCAATCAACGCTACGATTCAGAAGTTAAAAGATTTCCAATTCGATCCTAATGCTAGAGCGCAGATTCAGGGACAGGTTGACCAGCTTACTGAAATGGGTCGGACGGGTGGATACGATCCTGATCGCCTCGCAAAGATTAACGCGGATATTGATTCCCTTCGCCAGTGGAGTCAAACGGGCGGCGTTGATGCTGATAGATTAAGGCAGCTGCGTGGTACGCAGGATTTCATGATGGGCGGTGGAATCTCTGCGGATGATTTGAGTCGTTGGCGTGGTACGGGATACGATGAATGGGCTAAGACGGGCGGATGGTCTGATTCCGAACGCGCAGACTTTCGTGACCGTGCGACATCCGGTATTCCTGCTGCATATAAAGTGCAGATGGATGAAGCTAATCGTCTGCGAAACATTCAGGGTGGTGGTGGCGGCGCGGGATTCCTTGCGGCTGCGGGACAATCTAATCGTAGAGGGATGCAGGATTTAGCTACTGCCCGCCGCGATGCTGAAATTGATTTAGGTTCGCAGGTTCGTACTGGTAAGAAGTGGGGCATTGAAGGACTTGCTTCCACTGAGAAAGATATTCAGGCTCAGGTTGGCTTGAACCGTAAAGCCGGTACGGACGCGGGGAATGTCCTTGAATTAGGTGTTGGTCAGAATAGAATTCAGGGATTAGCTAACGTTGCAGAACGTAGTGCGGCGTTAGAAAAAGATATTTCATCGAATCGAATCACTGCGACTGAGCTATCAGGTCGGCTCAATAAGGACATGCAGGATTCGATTAACGATGCGTTCATTCGTTCACAGCAGGGTGCGGGTACATTAGAAACGAATCTTGCTGATGTGATTGGTAAGAATCGAATCACCGCACAGAACGCTGCGGCGCAGGCTGAATCAAAAGCACAGCAGCTTAGACAAGAAGGTCAGTTAGCTGGTGCTAAAGGATTGATGGATGTAGCCGCACAGAAAGCCGCAGAAGCTGCACGTGCGGCAAGTAATGCATCTGCCGCGAGAGCGAATGACCAAGCGAATGAACGTTGGTGGGCTAACTTCCAGGCAGGTAATGAAAAGTGGATTGGTGAATCGCAGCAGCAGGGTCAGCAGTTCGCAACTAATCAGCAGCGTATGCTGTTAGGTATGGATGAGACTCTCGACCGCGATCGCTTTGGTGTTGATACCGCTAGTGCTTGGGCTGGTGCTAATCGTGGATTGATTGGCGCACAGAATGCAAGTGCGGATGATGGTATTGATTGGGGCAAGTGGGTTGCATTAGGTCTCGGTGGTGCGGGCACGGCCAACGATATTTATAATGATCGTGGCAAAAACGAGACTAACGTTGATAACCCCTACCGGAATGCATCACAGCTAAACGCTGGAGATTAGTCATGTTTTACCTCGTTGGTTCCCGATTCTATGGCTTGCACCATGAAGATTCTGATTGGGATTATGTTGCAGGGGACACGCCTGAGAATCGGGAACTATGCGAGCGGCTTGGGTTGAAACGAGTAGACGGGGATAAGGACGTGCGATACCACGGTGCGGGTATGGATGTTTGGCTTATTAACGATGTAGAGCGAAGCGTACGAGCCCGTGATATCGTTGCGCAATTTCCTTATCTTAGCGGATTAACTAAGGAACAGCGCATTCAACTCAAGAAGGAAGTTTACGCTAGCCTTGCCAAGAGCTAGGGAGATTATCAATGGCATCACGATACAACTATAACTTTGAAGATGATCAGGATCCCTACGCTCCTACTGATTGGAGTTTGCCTAGTCGTGTACTAACCAATACGGAAGAAGAGTTCCCCGATTGGCGCGTACCAACTAGGCGTTACGATACTATTCCCGAGCCGGAACCTAATCCGTACAAGAATATAGGTTTTGATTATCGTCCTCCTAGTTATCCGGCGGAGACGATGGGACAAAAGTCAACGCCTGCACCGGATATGTTTGGTGCGGGGGGCGGATATGATACTGGATTTAGATATAATCCAGAGGATTCATTACGTCCTTCGCCTACTCGTCCGAGTTCCGCAGGACGACCGCAGCAAGCATTACCTGATTTCATGCCCAAACCGAATACTATACAGCCATCTGCCCAACCGAGTATATTTACCGGTGATACGGGGGGTAAGACTGATTGGTCTAGAGGATTGGGTGATTTCGGTGCGAGTCAAATGGCCGCTACTGCTACGCGGGAAGACGTAATGCCGCAGCCTAACGGTCGTACACCGCAGTATGATTACGGTCCAATGCAGCGGTATCAGCAGTATCTTAAAGATGAGCCGCAGCGTGAGAATTATCGACCGGGTAAACTCGGTGGTTTGATTAACATTGCATCTGCGGGACTTGAAGGCTATCGCACGGGTGATGTTGGTCGAGCGGTTAAGCTCGGTGAATATCTAAACGATAAGCCTTATCAGCGTGCGGTTGAAGGTTGGAAAGGTCGCGGCGGTCGATACGAATCCGACGTGCGCTTTGCCGATACGCGATACAAGACTGAAACCGAAGCCGCTAACAAACGAGAAGATAATCGACGTGCGGATTATCTTTCGAAACTGACCGAGCGCGGTGTTGAGGTTCGTGAAGCTACATTACTTTGGCAGATTAACAAAGCACAGGACGAAGGCTATACAAAGTTCACCGCGCCTGATGGTACGATTCACATGCAGAAAGTTGTCGGCGGTCAGATGCGTGACATTCCAACTGGTATGCCTGCTACTGAATATACCGTTGCACAACGACAGGCTGAAGCTGCGGGATTAGAAAAAGGTAGAATGTATCGTCACGTTACGCCTTCGGGTTCGAGTGTCTATTCTGCTGGCGCGGCTGATGCAAGACAGCAGACCGGAATTGGTGCGGCGTTAGAACAGCAGCGTAGGGGATTTGAATTCACTGGCGCACAGAACTCGATTAAGGAACGTGGAATCAACGAACGTGCGGGCATGGTTCCCGGTGTAGCTGGTGCTACTAGACCGGTAGCTAGACTTGGTGAACCAACAGCAAGCGCATTGTCCCGTCCCGAAACCGCAATCACTCAGGCGTATAAGGAATTCAATTCACCTGAAGTTATCAAGATGACTCGTGGACCTAAGGGTGAGATGAGTATTGCGTATGAGGACGATCCCGAAAAGGTGAAGGCTTTTATTCGCAAGGCTTCGGGTGGGAACATGGACGTAGCCAAGCGAATGTGGGATCGTTGGGGGGAGTTGACTAACATCCTTAACGCTAGCGGAGTAGACTAATGCCTGACGAACTTGATGAATATGTAGCTCGCAAATCGTCTAGGCCCGTATCTCGTGGCAATGATGAATCATGGGGAGAGTATCTCTTTGGTAGGGATAGAGGATTAACTAGCCTTATCACGGATGAGGAAATTCCTGAAGATTCAGGTGTGATTGGTCGAGGTGTAAGATATCTCAAGAGCAACCCGTATCTTGCCAAACCTTTTGATTGGGTTCAGGGATGGGAAGATTTAAACACGCGTGGTGAGCAGGCGCTCGAACCGTACATTGGTAAGACTGGTGCAAAGATAGCATCTGCGCCTTCGCGTATTCAAAAGTCTGGCGCGGAGATGTTCTTTGGTTCTCCGCTTGATGCGGCGAGTACCGTTGTATCCGGCGGTGAAACTCTTTGGCCAAAGGTAGGAGCGAAGGTTCTCGCTAAAGCTCCCGCTATTCTGGAAAAGGGTTTACCTTACGTTAAAGGTGTAGGTAGAGTTGTAGGTCGTGGTGCGGATGCACTTCAATCCGCATTGATGGGTGGTGAATCGCTGCAGTCTGCTAATCGTGGAGATTATGGAACAGCCGCTATGCAAGCAGGTGGTTCTGTATTGTCTGGTTGGGGTGCGGCAGGTTCGCCAATGCCTGCGAGTTGGACGGATACGTTACCCGCGGGTAGACCTGAAGTCGATCCGACTAAAGCGGAAGATGCACGTCAGGCATACGAAGCATTACGTAAGGCCGAAGGAAACCGACCAACATTAGACCAGATTATCGAATCAACCGGGCGGAATCCGTTTAAAGCTCTAAGTGCTCGTGAAGGTGCGCAACGTAACGTTGTTCGTGAGAGTTACTCTCGTAATGCTAAGCCTACAGTAATCACCGACCCGAAGCGATTACTTGGCCCCGCGGATACCGATATCATTCGGCCCGAGGGACGAGGTACGGGTAGAGGTGTGATGGCTAACGTTCCAGTGGATGATGCTACGGGTAATGTAGCACCAGAGTTAGTTGACTACACGAACGCTAATCTGCTTGAGCGTGGTACGCGGGACCTTAATGCATTAGGTATCCCATCCGGTCCTGCGACTACCGCTAAGTACATTCAGGATCCTTCATTCCGCTTGAGAGTTCAAGAAGCTGTAGCACAGGCGAAGGAAGGTAAGGGACCAGACCAAATCATTTCACATCCGTCTGAATTAGCTCTGCGCCCACGTAGACCGAGTGACTTATCACAGGAAGCTGAAGATGCGTTAAGAGATAAGTACAGCAAACTTGATTATCAAGTACGAAATGAATCAGGACAACTCGATGGTACGTATGATTTGACGGATGACGAGCGAGTAAAGCGAATCTCTCAATTATTAACTGCGGAAGAGGTCAATCAACTACAGGATATTGGGCGGTTGAATCGTGATGATGCCGCTACTCATCGGTTGCATCAGTGGGGTGTTGATCCTCAAACGCCGTGGACGGAACTGAATGTAGGGAATCGGAGTATTCCTTACGACAGTCCGGCGGGCGGGTACGTAACTCAACCCGCACCTGTTCGTCCTGGCACGCCGCCAACGATGGAACCGTCTACTACTCTATACAAGAGAACTAATAACGAGATTGATGAACTTGGAAGCAATAGCCCAACTACTACAGGATATTTCCCGCGTACTACGCACATGGCGGATGAAGATAGATTCATCGACGAATTCGGTGGACATTTACTTCGACGCGAACTTCCCGCTGATGCGAAGATATTCGATATTACTGGTAGAATGAGTCCGGAACAGGTAGATGAAGTTGATGAGTATCTAACTCGTAAGGGTAAGCCATTAAGTGAGGGTAACAGGAGAGACTTACGTAGCGCAGCGGGCGATGAATTAAATCGTACACTCACGGATTTGTTCACGTCAAGTCGTGGTATGCCTGGAGAGTTATTGGAAGAGTATCGAGCCTTACGTAGCAAACGACAAGCCGCGCTAGACTACGGTGATGAGGTAGGATTAACTCCAGCGGAAGATAGGAGAATAGAAGAACTCGGCCGAATGAACATGAGGTATCGGTCCTCAACTAATCCTGCCGAATTCCGCGACTTTATGAAGGATAAGGGATACGCGGCAACGAACTACCGCGGAATCTCTTCAGCCGAACCCGGTCCTGAAATAGGATTCGCTATTGTTGACCCGAGCAATCTACCGCGGACTAAGACCGTCGCGCAGGGTGGAACTCCGCCTGTTGTTGGCCGACAGGTTACTAGAGCGGGTGAAGAATTACCGGGACCACAACAGAGATTGATGGCACCTGCGCCCACGATGCGTCCGGTTGTTAGGTCAATGGACGATGTGCGGCAGGCGTTGATTGCAAAAGGTATACCGAATCCTTCTGACGAATACGTGCGAGAACTGTACAAAGATCCTAAGCGTCTTGACCAGCTTGTTCCGCCTGAATCGAAGATGGAAGGTGTATCAGCCGAAGGTAGATTAGTTGGAGTTAGTCCTGAATCGGGAGAGAGCAAGCCATTAGCGGGTTTGTTAGCCGAAGCTAATCCGGAAGACATTCGATTCCGTAAATACCTTGAGGATAGATCGAATGAATTCTACAAGGTGATTGGTAAGGCGGATGAGATAGGTGTTAAGCTCGATAAGGCTAAGGGGATTGTTGGAGATTCGGAGTTCGGTAAGATCATTGATCGCGTGAAGTCTAAGCAGGATGGTTACTTCAAGCGAGTAGCCAAGGGCATGGGCATGTCAATGGAAACCGAACTCGAACGAATGGGTGAGGGTGGTAAAGCGGTTGCGAGATTGTTTAAGGTCGCCGCTACTGATGCGCCTATTCGATTCAACAACTACATGAAGTCTATCGATCGTGACCTTCGTAAGATGAAGCACGCGGACTTCGAGCAGGTTGTTGACGCACTAGAAGGTAAGCAGGTTAAGTTGACGCCTGAACTTGAGAACTTCAGGAATAGACTTGAAGGTGTACTGAAGCAGTCGGGCGGGGATATGGATTCGCATGGCCTGTTAGAGAAAGGAATACGTGCTAACTATTTCCCGCATCGATACGATGGCGTACCGACTGAGAAGTTACGCGAAGCAATGCGTAAGGCGAACATGTCCGAAGATCAAATCACGGCGAACTTGAACGAGATTCAGGCTCATCGTGAATTGAAAGTTAGAGGTGAGTATTCACGTAATGATCTGAACGTTCCAGGGTACAGGAAAGATAAGAACGTTCTCATCGATCATCTTCGTGATACCGCTAAGCGTGTCGAACATGCGCGAGTGTTCGGTGCTAAGGACACTACTGATCCAACGTCTCAGTTGTCTCGATTCATAAGGGCTAGTGAGAATCCTGAACGTGCGAAGGACATTGCGGATCGTATCATTCGCGGCGGGAAGGAAGTAAGCCCAGAGTCAAGGACCGCAGCGAGAGCGATTCGAAACTATGCCACTGCTGCACACTTGTCACTCGCGTCGATATCGCAGTTAGGTGGCGCAGTTCCGATTGCGATGCGAACTGACATGAAGAAGACGTTATCAGGGCTGCATAAAGCTTTAAGAGAAGATCCGAATAACAAGTTCATGACTAACGTGAACTATGCTCGTGACTTCGCTACGCACTGGAACGATGGGGCAGAAGGGGATAAACTGTACAAAGCGTTTGGTATTCAGGGTGTTCAGAACTACATGAACAAGGTAGCTGGACAAGCTGGATACGCTCATGCTCAGTCACTCTTCACTGCACTGAAACAAGACCCAACGAATAAGCTAGCGCGGAAACAGTTAGAGGACTTGACACTTACTCCTATTACTGAAGTTCTTAAGCAGCCTGCATTAACTGAGCATCAACTGCAAAGGTCAATGACCCGAATGGCAGAGATATCTCAGGGTACGATTGATGCTAAGAACTTACCCTATCATTGGGTTGGTAACGGAGCACGGTTGATTCCTCAAATCTTCCAGAGGATGGCATTCCAGGGTAGCAAAGCTATCAAGGATGGACTCATGGAAGGTGACTACAAGAATAGAATGAAGAAGCTCGGTACGTTAGCGGTGACGGGGTTAGTAGCGGGTGAGGTCATTGGGGATGTTAAAGAAATACCCAAGACTATTGCTGAGGTGGGAGCTAACACGGTGGCACAGGAACTAGGATACACCACCGAGAACAAGGACATGTTCACCACCGATTGGAAGAACAACGAATACCTACAGAACATCGGCGCTCAGACGGATGATGATAACGATAGGTTCGGTTACACCCGGAAGATGATAGGTGAAATTAGTCCGGACGCCGCTAAGGATGAGAACGTCGTACGCGGTATCGCTAACCTAATGGCTTCGTATGCATCTGGAATGACAGGTGATATGATGTTTCAGGTTAGCGAAGCATTGAATGACCGGCGGCCGGTTAATGCATTAGCGAGTGGCTTCTGGGCGTGGGATGAATTGAATACTGTAGGTGAGGGAATACAGGATCTAGCGCAGGGTAACTGGAGAGATCCTACGAGGGAAGTGGTGAGGAGATTACCTTTTGTTGGAAGTGGTATCACGCGAGAGATTGATACTGACTTCCAAGCGGGTGGCGGGAAACGTAAAGGTGGCGGTCCCACAAAGGTAATGAAGTTCTCGGAGATGAGGTAAAGTTAAAGGGTAGGGAGATTCAATTCTTCCCTACCCTTTTGCTTTTGAACTATGCACGTTGTTGGTTGCTGAGATACTCTGCTATCACATGGTCTTGGATAACATACGTTGTCTCCGAACCTAACGTTTCTTCCTTTATCACCTTGGCTTCCTTTAGTGTATCAGCTACTCGGGTTAGCTCAAAGGAATCCATGTGACGCCATAGTGTTTTCAACAAAGACTGCCGTGACATACGGTACATAGGCGAGTGGAACAAAGCATCAAGAACCACCGCCGTCTGTTTCGATTGGGGTGTAGTTGTTGCGCTTGGCGCGTTACTAGTTACCTGCTTAGTAGACAGCGTGCAACTAGAACATATCGCAATCGATTCGTGCAAATCATCTACTGACAGTAGCATAGAATCGCCGCGTGATAGCGACAACAACATGGCTACTTTCAGTATAGTATCGGGCATTCGATTGTTAGTTCCTGTATTGTCTTCGTTTCCTGGCTCGTATGTTTCGTACCATGCCTCATAGAAATCAGCGGCGTCCGGTTCATAATCGAACTCACCCTTTAGGTCTGTTATCTCACACAATCTAGCTACCAAGCCTGTGTAGTCGATCATGTTTGGTTGCTTGCGTACTAAGGAGTTCTTCTTATTTATCTTCTCCTCGTTGACGATAAGCGTCCGTGCAATGAATCCGCCTTGAATGTCTCGTTGCCCAATGACTGAATGTAAGTGTACTTGATTCGATGCACCGAGCATGACGAGATAAACGTTTCTAAGTATCGACTTACCAGACTTGAGTAGGTTGGTGTGCTCGTCTTTCCATTGAGAGTCGTATAGGTCAGTGAGGATTGTAAAGGCTTGTTCGTCGTTAAGGATTGATTGACTAAACTCTCCGCTAACAATGAAGGCTGAAGCATCTTTACTTACATCTCCTTTTGTATCCATTGTTTGATGGCCGAGATGTTCGATGATTGCTTGGATACTACTCCTCCCTGCAATCACCTTTGTGTATTTCATCTCGGTCACTAACTTCTCAGCGACACGTACAGGTAATCCTTTCTTAATGCCGGAAGGACCGACGAGCATGACAAAGAGATTGGGATATAACTTGTACGCGCCACCTCTATCTAACCAAATCTTTCTGCCCGCCGCGGCGGATAATGCAGCAAGACCAGCGAAATAGAAGTAGCGCCTTGGTGATTCCAGTTCCTTCGTCTGCGACATCAAGGCGTCGAGCCATGTGTTCATGCCGCTAGCTTATACTCTATCAAATCCTTGAAGTTCTTTTCGCCGATTTCGAATTCGGCAGGGATGATGATTGAACCTCGCACGATAGAGCACCTAGCGAAATCAATAGGCATTTCCATTCCCTCCCGAATGATTCTAGCGTATCGTTCAACCTCGTTAATCGGAACCAATAGGCCCATCGAGTCATGCTTTTCCATCACGATGCGCGCCTCTGGTATTCTATCTTTCACAAAGAGCATCGCTCTCTTTAATGCATCACCAACGGTAGACTGAGGAATGAAAGCATATGCTTCCTTGAACAGTCTATCTCCCCACCTACCACCGAACTCTCGCTTCCTACCGAATGGATTGCATAGGATTCGTTGATGCTTGGCTAGACAATTCTGAACCTCGACATGGAACACCGAACGAATCCTTGGGTAGGCTTGATGAAAGTTCTCAAGTATCTTACCCGCTCTGTACTCTGAGATGCGAAGTTTGATGCCGTACTTCTTTGCATCTGTATTCATACTGACCATCGCACGATTCTTTCCCATGTCGTATGAACCGGCGTGACGTGAAGTCTTACCTAAGAATCTCTCGGGCGACTTTTTACTCAACGGAAAATCAGGGGCGAGGCCAAGAACTATCCTCGCTGTTTTCAAATGCTTATCAATCTTACCGTACTCTTCTAGTCCTTCGTAGTCTTCGCATAAAAGATCAACGACTCTTGCTTCTGCTTGACTGAAGTCACATTCTAAGTATACATAACCAGGGTCAGGCACGAACATAGACATAATGTCTTCGCCTAGTTCGCTGTGTTTCGTTAGTGTTTGGAAGGCGAGTCCGATTGGCTCAGGTCGGGAAGGTGGTTTAAGAGTCTTCGTTGAAGTTCTTCCAGTTTCGGTCCCAACAATTTGATAGCTTGTTCGATATCTTCCATCGTAGTCAGGACAAGCGTCGATGTAAGTTCCAAGGGTTTTTCTAATGCCTCTTCCTCTAAGGATTGCGTCAATGATCGGAATACATTTAGGGAACTTCTCGCCATGATTAGCTTGGAGAGCAATAACAACTTCCTCTCCAGTACCATCTCGTTCTGGTAATCCGAGTTCACCATATAGCAACTGCCCTATCTGTTTGGGAGAAGCAACGTTAACCGCATGACCGCACAGAGCTTCTAACTCTGCATCATTGGTTACGAGCAAGGCCTTATACTTTTCACGCAAGGTTGCCCGTACATCTTGGTCGCACAAGATTCCTTCGTGTTCTATATCACTGTACAGCCGATGTAGCTTATGCACAAAATCGTAATAGAAATCACGAACACCGTACTTATCAAGTTCAACATCCAATACCTCGAAGAGTTCATAGTCAACCGCGCAGTCTTTCGCATTGTACAA
>Ga0137457_1000426_pt1 | contig 11238 bp, 13 predicted proteins | sample EasRivERMGT630_2_FD_102321 | JGI IMG/M metagenome (GOLD analysis project Ga0137457, IMG submission 102321) | Soil microbial communities from meander-bound floodplain in the East River, Colorado, USA - East River MetaG ERMGT630_2 | ecosystem: Environmental > Terrestrial > Soil > Floodplain ...
ATCGGCGGCAACGCGCCGAGCTCCGAATTCACGAACAAGTCGATGCGCGAGATCGAGGCGGCAGGGGCCATGCCGCGCCAGGCCCGCAAGGCGCGCTAGGCAGGCCGGTCCTTCGGGCGGGGTAACACCGGCGCGCCCCTGATGAGATCGCGGCCCGGATAGTCGCGGCGGCAATAGGCCACGATCTCCTCGACGAACTCCTCCGCGTAGGGGGCCAGGAACCGCTGCGGATCCCAGCAGACGCTCGCCCATCTCCCGATCGACGCTCCGCGGTGGACCAGCGGCACGGCGCGAACCGTGCCTCGGGGCACCTGTGCGTTCGAGGGAACGATCGCGATCCCGTAATCGGTCGCGGCCAGCGCAAAGAGCGTGTGCGGGGCCGCGCTTTCCAGGAGCATGCGCGGCCGGAGGTGCGCGGCCTGGCAGGCGGCATCGAACCACTCGCGCGATGCAAAATCGCGATGCAGCAGCAACAGAGGCTCATCGGCCAGCTCGGCGATTTCCAGCGCGGCACGGCGACCCAGCCGGCGCTTGGGCGACAGCACCGCGAGCAGGTGCATGGGATACAGAAGTCGGGCTTGAAAGCGCGTATCGAGCGTACCCGCCAGCACCAGGTGAACGTCGCCGCGTTCAAGGCGGCCGGGGAGCCGAACGCCGCCGTCCTCCGCGAGATGGACCTCCACGCCGGGGTGGCGACGCCGGTACCGGGTCAGGAAATCCGCGAGCAAATTCTCGATCACCTGCGGCGTTGCGCCGACCCGGAGTATTCCTGTCTGCCCGGTCTTGAGCGAGCGAGCACGCTCGCCGAGCGATTCGACTTCCGCCAGTACGCGACGGCTGCGCCGGAGCAGATCTTCGCCCTCCGAGGTGAGCTGCACCCGGCGACCGATCCGGTCGAACAGCGGCACCGCCAGCTCGGCTTCCAGCGCGTGGATTTGCCGGGAGAGCGCGGGCTGGCTCAAATTCAGGCGCACGGCCGCCCGGGCAAAACCGCCGGCATCGACGATGGCAGCGAAGGCGCGCAGGTGACGAAAGTTCATGCGGGAATGATAACCATTTTGCATAGATTATGAAACGATAAATGCATTGGACACATCAGCGCGAGGCGCTTAGCATCCGAGTCGAACAACGCTACTCGGGAAATAGCCATGATCAGCCGTCGCCGCTTCACCGGGCTTGCCGCCGCGTCGCTGCTCGCGCCGGCATTCATAGCCCGCCACGCCTTGGCGCAGGCCTGGCCCACTCGCCCCGTCCGCATCATCATCGGGTTTGGAGGAGGGCTGGACGCGGCCGCCCGCATCATTGCCGACCCGCTGACCGCACTCTGGGGGCAGCCGGCGATCGTCGAAGCGAAAACGGGCGCGGGCGGCAACATCGCCGCCGAGACGGTCGCCCGTTCCGCTCCCGATGGACACACCGTCCTTCTCGCTGGGACGCCGCTTGCGGTGAATCGCTATCTCTATCAGTCGCTTTCCTACGACGCCGTCGCAGACTTCGCCCCGGTCTCGCTCGTCAGCCTGCAGCCGAACGTGATGATCGTGCCGAGCTCTTCGCCCGCGCATTCGGTCGCGGAATTCATCGCTCGCGCCAAAGCCAACCCGGGCAAGATCACCTTCGGGTCGCCCGGCCACGGGACCAGCGTGCATTTGTGCGGCGAGCTTTTCAAGCGCGCGACCGGCATCGAGATCACGCATGTGCCGTATCGTTCCGCGTCCGTAACCATGAGCGACCTGATCGCCGGCCGCATCGACACCGTATTCTCTACGCTCGCGGTCGCCCTGCCGCAGATCGGCGCCGGCCAGGCGCGCGGGCTTGCGGTGGCGTGGCCCAAACGAGCCGCCGCGGCGCCCGAGCTGCCCACCTTCGCGGAGGCGGGCGTGCCAGGCTTGGACGAAGTCGCGCTGTGGTTCGGTTTGTTCGTTCCGGCCAGGACTCCCGCCGAGATCATCCGGAGGATTCATGCCGACACGGTCAGCGCGCTCGCCGACCCCACGGTCAGGACCAGGTTCGAGCGGATCGGCGCCACGCCGATCGGCTCGACGCCGGCCGAGCTCGCCACTCACTTCAAGGCCGAGATGGACAGGTGGGGCCCGGTCATCAAGGAAGCAAAGATCACGATCAACGAATGAAGCTACAGGAGAGAATGCCATGAGACTGAAACTGATTGTCCCGCTCGTTGCAGCGATCTACTCGTTCGCCCCGGGGGGCGCGCTCGCCCACGATGAGAGTAAGTCGGCAGCGAACCCGGAAAAACTGGGCCGGGTTCTTTTCAAGACCTCGTGCACGCCGGAAGCGCAGAAGCAGTTCGAGCGCGCGCTGGGGATGCTGCACTCGTTTTTCTTTCCGGAGACGGTGAAGGCATTCACGGCGATTCCCGAGACCGATCCGGGCTGCGCGATCGCCTATTGGGGCATCGCGGTGAGCACGCGGCCCAATCCGCTGGTGGGGCCGTTCGACGCCGCGACCTTGAAGCGCGGGCTCGATGCGGTCGAGAAGGGCAAGGCGATCGGCGCCAGGACCCAGCGCGAGCGTGACTGGCTCGCCGCGATCGAGGAGTTCTACAAGGATTTCGACAGGATCGACCAGGATACGCGCAGCAAGAACTACGAGAGGGCGATGGAGGCGCTCGCCAGGAAGTATCCCAACGACGTCGAGGCGAAGGTTTTCTACGCGCTTGCGCTGAACGAAACCTTCGACCACAAGACCATGGGCAATCTGGAAAAGGCCGTCAGGATCCTCGAGCCGCTCGACAAAAAGTATCCGGACCATCCGGGCATCACCCACTACCTCATCCACAGCTACGACTTCGCGCCGATCGCGAAACGCGGAGTGCCCGCCGCGAACAAGTACGCGAAGATCGCGCCGTCGGCGCCGCACGCGCAGCACATGCCTTCGCACATCTACTCGATGGTCGGCATGTGGCAGGAGTCGATCGCTTCGAACCTGAGCTCGATCGCGGTGGCCAATGAATACGCCGCGAAGGCAAAACTCGACGGCACGCTCGCAGGCGTACCGCACTCGCTGGACTTCATGGCGTACGCCTACCTGCAGCTGGGGCAGGACGCGAAGGCGAAGGCGCTGATCGAGGAAAACGCCGCGATCAGGAAAGTCGTGGGCCCGGTCTCGGCAGGCAACACCGCCCGCGCCGCGGTGCCCGCACGCTACATGCTCGAGCGCCAGGACTGGAAAGGCGCGGCGCAGCTCCAGCCGCTCGGCACCCCGTTCCCGGCCGCGGAGGCAATCACGCATTTCGCGCGGGCGCTCGGGGCCGCACGCAGCGGCGATTTTGGCGCCGCGCAGGCCGATATTGCGAAACTGAAGGAGCTGCGCGAGGGGCTGGAAAAGGCAAATCAGTCGTATTGGGCCGAGCAGGTGGAGGTGCAGATCCTCGGCGCCCAGGCCTGGGTTGCGTATGGCCAGGGGAACAAGGACGAGGCACTCAGGTTCATGAATGCCGCCGCCGATCTCGAAGACGGGAGCGCAAAGCACGTCGCGATGGAGAACCGCCTGTACCCGATGCGCGAGCTGCTCGCCGACATGCAGATGCAGCAAGGCGAACCCGCAGCGGCGCTGAAGACGTACGAAACATCGATGCGGGCCACGCCGATGCGCCTGCGCGGCTTCTATGGTGCCGCCAAGGCGGCCGAGGCCGTGGACGACAAGAAAAAAGCGGCAGTATATTTCAGCCAGTTTGCGCGCCTCACCCGCGCTGCCGACGGCGACCGGGCCGAAGTGCGCGAAGTGCGGCAGCACCTCGCGAGGAAATAGCAGCCAAGCCAGGACACCGCCGCCGATGCCAGGCCGGCGGCGGTGTTCTTGCCGGGATTCGCGCAACCATGCGATTTGGCAAATTGACCGCGGCCATATTGATTGCTGCCGGGCTGGGGCTCGTGCCGGGCATCGGCATCGCAGATCCGGGCGAGGACGACTCCGCCGCAGCCAAGCTCGATCCGGATTACGCCGCGGGCAAACAGGCGATCGAGGCGAAGAACTGGAGCGCTGCGATCAAGCCGCTTTCCTCCGCTGCGCTGCGGGACACCCGCAATGCCGATATCCAGAACTATCTCGGCTACGCCTATCGGCACACGGGTCAGTTCGACCTCGCGTTCAGGCATTACGAGCGCGCGCTCCGGCTCAACCCGAGGCACCGCGGCGCGCACGAGTACGTCGGCGAAGCGTATCTGATGGTGAACAAGCTCGCGAAAGCCGAAGAGCACCTCGCGGCGCTGCAGAACATCTGCCTGCTTCCCTGCGAGGAATACGAGGACCTGAAAAAGGCGATCGCCGGGTATCGGAAGCGCGCGGACAAGTAAGCTTGCAAATCACAGTCGACGGCTGAACGCGACTATGATGAGATCCGCAGCCCCCTGACGCCATGTTCGACCTGGACCAGTTCATCGCCGATTGCCGCGCGGCGCTCGCGGCGGACCGATCGCACAAACTCGTGCGCGAGGTGGTTGCCCGCGCCGTCTCCGAGCCCTCGGCCGTGCTCGAGCATCTGGGAGAACCCAGGCGTGCCGTGCTGCAGAAGCTCCATCATTCTCCCGATCTCACGATCCTCAATGTCATCTGGGCGCCGATGATGACCCTCATGCCGCACAATCATAATATGTGGGCGGTCATCGGCATGTATACCGGTCGCGAAGACAACATCTTTTGGCGTCGTATTCCAGGCGACCCGGGTGGAAGAGTCGAGGCTGCGGGCGCGCGGGCGCTGTGCGCAGGGGACGCGGAGCCGCTCGGGCGCGACATCATCCATTCGGTGACCAACCCGATTCCCCGCCTGACCGGCGCCCTTCACGTTTACGGCGGCGACTTTTTTGCCGTCGAGCGCAGCGAATGGGATCCGGAATCGCTTGTGGAAGGCCGCTTCGATGCCGAGCGGGCCGTGCGCCGCTTCGAAGAGGCCAATGCCATGCTGCCGCAAGCGTGAAAGGGTAAGGACGCGATTGCGTTAGGCGTACGCCCGGTCCGCCTTGATCTGGGTGCGATGCATGAGGCGCCGCGCGTTCGGATCGAAGGAGTCGCGCCGGTGAAGCGTGCAGCGGTTATCCCAGATCAGCACGTCGCCGACCCGCCATTGCTGGCAGAAGGTCAACTCTGCCTGAGTCGCGTGCGCCCACAATTCGTCGAGCAGCGCTTCGCTCTCCTCCAGTTCCATGCCCACGATGTAGCTGTTGCGCCGGCGCCCGAGAAAGAGGCAGGGGCGCCCGGTCTCGGGATGCGTGCGGATGAGCCCGTGCTGCGCGCCCGGCGCCTTGCGCGGATCGGTCACTTCCGGGTAACCCTTGCGCATGACGCCGGCGCTGTTGTAGGTGGCGTCGTGGACTGCCTTGCGTCCCTCGATGCGCTTTTTCAGATTCGCCGGCAGCTTCTGGTACGCGAGAACCATGTTTGCCCAGTAGGTGTCGCCGCCCGAGGGAGGGACCTCCAGCGCGTGCAGGATCGCAGCCATCGGTGGCGAATCGACGTAGGTCATGTCGGCGTGCCAGATCGCCTCGCCGTCGCCCAGGCCGCCGATCGGCGCGCCCTCCATCTTGATGTTGGAGATCACGTTCATTTCGGGATGCTCGGACAGGAAGGGCTTGCCGTAGGGATTCGGTCCGGGCGGATCGAGCTCGCCGAAGAGCTTGCTGAATGCGATCAGCTGCGGATCGGAGAGCATCTGTCCGCGGAAGCGCAGCACCATGTGATCGAGCCAGGCCTTTCGGATCTCGGCGAAGGTTCCGGCAGCCAGAGGCCGGGAGAGATCGACGCCGCTCACTTCGGCGCCGAGAGCGTCTGCCAGCTTCCTGACCTGGATCGAAGACACTGTTCTTACCCCTGCCGCGGTGAGGCCTAGCCGATGTGCTTGCGCAGGAATTCCAGCGAGCGTGACCGTGCGAGCTTGGCGCTCTCGGCGTGATACGACCCGCGCTGGTCGCAGTTGAAGCCGTGCCCGGCCGGGTAGATGAACGACTGCGCCTTGGGATGCGCCGCGGCGACTTTTTTCGCGTCGGCGATCGCGATCGCGTGGTCGGTTTCGCCCCAGTGGAACATCACCGGGCACTTCGGCTGCTCGCCGATCAGGCCGGGGATGCCGCCGCCGTAGTAGCAGAGCGCGCCCGCGATGCCTGACAGGCGCGCGGCCGCCACCCAGGACACCGTGCCTCCCCAGCAGTAACCCACGATGCCGACCTTGCCGGCTGACTTGATGTTGTCCCTCGCGGCCGCGGCGTCTTTCATGACCGTGTCCCACTGCATCTTCGGGATGAAGACGCGGCCCCTTTCGATGTCCGCCGGGGTGTAGCCGATATCGAGCCCCCGCTCGACCCGGTCGAAGAAGGCCGGCGCGATGGCGAGATAGCCGTCGGCGGCATAGCCGTCGGCCACGCTTTGGATGTGGCTGTTCACCCCGAAGAACTCCTGCACCACGATCAAGCCCCCGAGGGGCTTGCCCTTGGGTTCCGCGCGGTAGGCGGCGAATTTGTGGCCGTCGCCGGCGCTGAGTTCGATCATCTTGCCCACTGGGTCTCTCCTTTGGCTTCGAAACAAAGCGCAAAGTGTACTTGGAATCCCGGGGCTTTCCGACCCCCGGACGTGTCGGGGCGGGCGCGTTATGGGCATAATGTTCGCATCCCGGGGGGCGCCCACCCCTCAAGCGGGGAGATATCCAGGAGCACGTCATGCCCGTCACCGAACTCAATCACTTCCTCATTCGCGCGAACAAGCTCGAGCGCACCAAGGATTTCTACTGCGACGTGCTCGGCTTCGAAGTCATGCCGCGGCCCGATTTTCCGTTTCCCGGCTACTGGCTGGGCATCAACGGCAAGATCCAGGTGCACATGGCGCAGGCGGGGGTGCCGAACTCCGAGCTCTACTACCTCGGCAGCCCGAAGAACGCCGCGACGAACAACTCCGGCGTGATCGACCACATCGCGTTTCTCGCCACCGAGCCGGACAAGGTCGTGAAGCACTTGAAGGCGCTCGGCATTCCCTGCCGGCCGCGGAATTTCCCCGAGTCGCAGCTCTACCAGCTCTTCATCAGGGACCCCGACGGGCTCACCATCGAGCTCAACTTCTTCGGCGTCACGAAAGCGCCGGACTGGGGCGGGGAGGACTACTCGAAGATGCCGCGCGCCGCGCCGTCGAAACAGCCGGCGAAGAAGAAAGCCGCGAAGGCCAAGGTCGCCGCGTAATGAACGCACCGCAGGCGGTCGCGAAAACGGGCGCGCGCAGCTTCGCCGGCATCGCCTACGACGACGCGATTGCCCGCGCGCGAGCGCTCGTGCCCGCGCTGCGCAGCCGCGCCCCCGAGGCCGAGAAAGCCCGCGTGATGCCTCCGGAGACGATCGCCGACCTGCACGCGAGCGGCATCCTGCGCTCGATGCAGCCCAGGCGCTGGGGCGGCATGGAGTTCGATTTCGTCGCCTACGTGGATTTTCCGCTGGAGCTCGCGCGCGGCTGCGCTTCCACCGGCTGGAATCTCGCCAACCTGCAGATCCACCACTGGATGCTCGCGATGTACGACGAGCGCGCGCAGGAAGAAGTCTGGGGCGCGAATCCCGAAGCGCTGATCGCATCGGGCATCGCCTATCCTCAGGGCCGCGCGAAGAGAGCCGACGGCGGCTTCGTCATCAGCGGCCGCTGGAATTTCTCCAGTTGCGTCAACGTCGCCGACTGGAACATGCTCGCCGTCACGGTGCGCGACGGCGAGCGCGTGATCGACCACCGCATGTGCCTGCTCGAGAAGTCCGAATACGAGGTCGTCGACGACTGGAACGTGCTCGGCATGCGCTCCACCGGCAGCATGACGGTCGTCGCCAAGGATGTCTTCGTTCCCGAGTACAAGGCGCTCGGCATGTACGAGGCGCGCGGCGGCGACAAATTTCCCGGCGCGAAGACCAACCCGAACCCGGTCTACCGCGTGCCGCTCTCGGCTCTCGGCGGGCACGGCATCGGCGCCTGCGCGGTCGGCAACGCCCAGGCCGCGCTTGAATTCACGATCGGCTCCGTCAAGGAGCGCAGCACCAATTACACCGGCGCGAAGATGCGCGACTTCCAGGCGGTGCAGCTGCGCATCGGCGCGGCCGGAGCGAGAATCGATGCGGCGCGCCTTATCTTGCGCAACGACTGCGTCGAGGCACAGGACATCGCGAACCGCCGGGTCATGGCGGATCCGCAAACGAAGCTGCGCTTCAAACGCAACCTCGCCTACGCCGTGAATCTCTGCACCGAAGCCGTGGACATGCTGCACGCCATGGCCGGCGCGAACGGACTCTACGAGACCTCTCCGTTGGAGCGCATCTTCCGCGACGCTCACTCCCTGGCGGGCCATATCAGCTTCAGCTTCGACGCGCAGGCCTCCGGCTGGGGCCTCGCCGCGCTCGGCGGCGAAGTCAACAACCCGACGCTGTAGGAACATGAAGATCTGCCGGTACGACAACAACCGCCTCGGCATCGTGGAAGGCGACGAGGTCCTGGACGTCAGCAAGGCGCTCGCCGTCATTCCGCAGCCGGGCTGGCCGATTCCGCAGGGCGATCCCCTGATCCTGAACTTCAAGCGCGTGCTCGCCGCGGCGAAGAAGCTCGCGCCCCGGGCGAAGAGAAAGCCGCTCGCGAAGGTGAGACTGCGCTCGCCCGTGCCCAATCCCGGAAAGATCATCGGCGCGCCGATCAATTACAACGACCACATCGCCGAGTCGATCAAGGACCCGGGCATCGCCCACGGGCGCACCAACATCCAGAAGGGCATCGGCGACTGGGGCCTGTTCCTCAAGGCCAATTCCTCGCTCATCGGTTTCGGCGAGGAAATCAAATTGCGCTGGCCCGAGCGGCGCAACGACCACGAGGTGGAGCTCGCGCTCGTGATCGGCAGGCGCGGCAACAAGATCCCGAAGGAAAAGGCCCTCGAATACGTCTGCGCCTACTCGATCGGCCTGGACATGACCGTGCGCGGGCCGGAGCTGCAGTGCTTCCGCAAGTCGATCGATACCTACAGCGTGCTCGGGCCCTGGCTCGTGACCGCCGACGAGATCGGCGATCCCAACGACCTCGATCTCTCGATCAAGGTGAACGGCGAACTGCGGCAGAATTCAAATACGAAATATCTCGTCTACAACGTCGAGCGGCTGATCGAGTTCGCCTCGGCCATGTACACACTGCATCCGGGGGACATCATCATGACGGGAACGCCCGCGGGGGTCTCCCCGGTGAAGCCGGGCGACTTGTTACGTGCGTACGTCCAGGGGGTGGGTGAAAGTGATATTCGAATTGCGCCGGCGTACGCCTGAAACAACCCGTGCCTGATCGCCTGGCAGCAGTTGCTCGTATCGAAGAGATCGGAGAGCCCATGCCCGTCACGGAAAAAGCCGTACTGACCGCCGAGCTGCGACTGGACGTCCAGGAGTTCTACTCCCGCTACGCCGAATGCCTGGACAACGGCAGGCTGCAGCAGTGGCCGGAGTTCTTCCTGGATTCCTGCACCTACTGCATCACGACGCGGCACAACCTGCGCCTGGGCCCGGAGGAGCATCTCGTGTCGCTTTCCACCCGGACCACCCTGCGCGACAGGATCGTCGCGATCGGCCAGTCCGAGGACTACGAGCCGCACGCGCAGCGCCACCTCATCACGAATTTCCGCGTCCAGGCCGCCTCCGGCGAGGAGTTGCGCGTGCTGGCGAACTTCCAGATCCTGCGCACCTTCCCCGAGAAGCGCACCGAGCACTTCGTCTCGGGCCTCTACGACGACCGCGTCGCGATCGCCGGCAGCCGCCTCAACTTCAGGGAAAAACTGTGCGTGCTCGATTCGGACGTTCCGCCCGAATCGCTGCTCTACCCGATCTGACCCGAGAGGAGCGCATTTCGGCGGGATTCGCGGCGTTTTTCGTCGTGCGGGTTTGACGGACCCGTCTATTTCCCTATAGAATTCCACGGTTTTGCAGCTGGAGCAGGGCGTGTGGCAAGTATTCCGCCCGGTAATCGGGCTGCAAGTTTTGTGCACCGCTGCCGTAAGCGTGCTGTCGGCCTGGCTCGCCGGAATACACGGCGCGATCTCCGCCGCGCTGGGCGGCTCGATAGGAATCATCGCCGGGCTGGTTTTTGTGGCATTGGCTGCACGCGGCAAATCGAAATCCGCCGGGGGGGCGCTGTACGCCGCATTGAGGGCCGAGGCCGTCAAGGTGGCGCTCATGGTTCTCCTGTTGTGGATCGCGTTGGCGACGTACCGGGACATCGTCGCGATCGGGCTGATCGGCACGTTCATCGCCACGGTCCTGATTTTCACCATGGCAATACTGGTTCGAGAAAAATAGGATTCAGAAAGAGCTTCCCGCAATGGCCGCCGAGAAAGAACTGACCCCGACCTCCTACATCGGCCATCACCTCACGTTCTTTCAGCACCCGGTGGGCGAGGGCTCGTTCTGGATGCTGAACGTGGATTCGTTCGTGACGGCGGTGCTGCTCGGCTTCGTCGGCGTCGGCTTCCTCTGGTGGGTGGTGCGCGGGGCGACCTCCGGCGTGCCCAACAAGCGCCAGGCCTTCGTCGAGATCCTCTGCGATTTCGTCGACAGGCAGGCGAGGGACATCTTCCAGGGCGACCGCAAGTTCATCGCGCCGACCGCGCTCACGGTGGGCCTGTGGGTGCTGCTGATGAACGCCATGGACTTCCTGCCCGTGGACATCATGGCGTGGATCTACGAGCACGTTCTGCACCTGCACAACTGGCGCGGCGTTCCCACCGCCGACGTCAACACGACTTTTGCGCTGGCGCTCACGGTGTGGCTGCTGATGATCTACTTCTCGATCGCGGTAAAGGGCCTGGGCGGCTGGATCCACGAGGTGTTCTGCACGCCTTTCGGAATCAAACCGCTTTGGGCGTCGCCGTTGCTGGCGTCCTTCAACCTCCTGTTCAACATGGTCGAGTACATCTCCAAGCCGCTGTCGCACTCGCTGCGGTTGTTCGGCAACATGTACGCGGGCGAGATCATCTTCCTCCTGCTGTGGATGATGGCCGGGGTCGGCCTCCTCGGCGCCGCCTCCGCCGTTGTGCTCGGCGTAGTCTGGGCGATCTTCCATATCCTGATCGTCGGGCTGCAGGCGTACATATTCATGATGCTGACGATCGTCTACATCTCCATGGCGCATGAAAGCCACTGATCAACCGACGTTCTAGAAAGGGAACCCGCAATGGAAAAACTCCAACTCATCGCCCTGATCCAGGCCTACACCGGCGTCGGCATCGGCCTCATGGTCGGGCTG
>Ga0137457_1000428_pt1 | contig 11231 bp, 15 predicted proteins | sample EasRivERMGT630_2_FD_102321 | JGI IMG/M metagenome (GOLD analysis project Ga0137457, IMG submission 102321) | Soil microbial communities from meander-bound floodplain in the East River, Colorado, USA - East River MetaG ERMGT630_2 | ecosystem: Environmental > Terrestrial > Soil > Floodplain ...
CGCGCGCTGGAACAAGGCGATTCAGCATCTCAGCGAAGCCGGCAAGATTCTGGACGACGTGAAGGACATCGGGCTCATCATCAAAGAGGTTCCGAACGATGTGTTCGCGGAGTGCGAGCAGGAGATGAAGGACCGCCTGTGGAAGCATGCGAAGCCGCATATCACGCGTCAGCTCACGCGGGGCCTGCCGGAGTTCTACAAAGAGCGGCTGCTGAAGCTGCAGTTTGAGCGCGCAGTAAACGCGCCCGGCCCCCTGGCGGACATCGTCGGCTTCGAGGAGCTTAAGCTGTGATCCCTGAAGATACGACTCCGGTCCCTGAGCCCGAGGTCCACACGAAGATATCGGTGGACGGCCTACTCGACCACACGAAGCGGCTCTACCTGGCGCAGAAGCTGGCCGTGAAGATTCCGAACCAGGGCGAGGCCATCTATCAGCGCGGATATTTCAAGGCGCTGTTCGACGTGATGGCGTTCATCGAGGCGTATGTCGAGGCACAGAAGCCCAAGGTGAAGGATTGAACGAGACCACCTATCTGATACCGGAGGACCTCCACGCCCGCATGGTGGCGCTCGGCCGGCTCCGGAAGCAGGTGCGAGACGAAGGCTACGAGGCGGGTCCCGTCTATACGCTCCGCAGGGATACCGCCCAACTCCTGCGAGACCTTGTGCGACGACGACATGAGCTGGGCTGCGTCACGATTGGAGATTGAATGACCACATTCCTTGCATACACGTTACTCATCCTGGCGTCGGTCGGGTCAACGTATGGACACTTCACCTACGGCTGGGGGCTGAGCGTGCAGAGCTGGCCGGCGGTCATCGGGTTCGGGGTTCTGGTTCCGATATTCCTGCTCGTGCTACGGGTAGGAATGGAGAAGAAGTAACAAGCTCGTAGTTCGGCACGGGCCTTGCAGTAAGCCGAACGAACTAGTTCAACCCGCAGCGGTGCCACCTTTGTGTGACACAACTGCTTTCGAAAGGATACGATTTTGTCGACATGGGGCGATAAGAACAAGTCAGGCGGCGGTGGCTTCCTGAACAACGTCGATGCGAAAATTATCGGCTACAAGTTCACGAACGACTTTCCTGGCGAGAACGCCAAGCAGGACGAGGAAACGAAGCTCTACATGATTCTGACCGTCCGTGAAGACGGCGCAGACGAGGACTCCGAGACCACGCTGAACGGCGGCGGTGGAGAGTTCTTCGAAATCTCAGAGGATGGGCAGACCCTGACCTCGGTCGATGCGGACCGCGCGCCGAAACTCTGGAGCGAGGGCGGCATTTACAAGTTCATCGACTCCCTGGTCGATGCGGAACCCCTCATCGGCGAGCGCCTGGGCGACGTCGAAGAGACGAAGGCGCAGAATTTCGCGGCCATCATCGGCACGCGGGTTCGGCTCAAGCAGGTTGCGGTCATCAAGGACGGAAAGCCGCTGATGCGCAAGGTCAAGAAGGGCAAGTTCGCCGGCAAGGAATTCCCGGTCACCAACTTGGCGGTCGAGAAGGTGCTGGAGCTTCCGGCGGTTGCTGGTGCGAAGGCGGCGGCGCCCAAGACTGGCAAGAAGAACACCAACGGCAGCGGCAAGCCGGCAGCGGCAGCGGCAGCGGCAGCAGTTGATACCTCAGCGGCGGACAACTTCGTGACGAGCCTCCTGGCAGCGGCCAAGGGCAACACGGTGAAGCTCGCTGATATCAATCTGCCTATCACGCGCCTTGCGGTGAAGCTGCAGACGACGGACGAAGACCGAGAGGCGATTCGTGCATTGCTCACGGATGCGGCGTATATTTCGGACGCTGTGGTTCGTGAAATCGTGACCTACAACGAGAAGACCGGCGTCATCGGGTTGCCGGCGTAATACCCGACTGGGGCTCGGCCACGGCCGGGTCCCACGTTTTACTCCAGCCCTTGAGCTGTGGCAGTGCTGGTTCGAACCCAGCGGTCCTGAGGCTTCAATGTAGTAGGGGCTTCCCAGGCGGGTTGCTGATGGCACGAGGGTTGCAGTAAAATGGTTTGCTGGCGCTTTTAACGCTGGCATAAGGCGTAGGGGTCAAACCCCGTCAAGGAGTCTGGTTACCCAGATGCCACGCCTGCGGTGAGGGAGGACTCCTCAAGTTTGCGCGCAAGACGAAGCTCTCGACCGTGTGTCCCCGGGATACCTCCGGTGTGGCGTCATCGAGAGATAAGTAGGCGACTGGTGCCGCCAGCTATTGAGAAACCCCGCCCGGGAGCCGATTGAGCCCCGGAGTTGCTGTCAAAGGCACGTTCCCTGAAGAGCCAGGGTGCCGGGTTCAAATGTGCGCCCTTCACAGCCAAACGCCTCTCTGGGATTCCTGGGGGCCTGCGGCGAATGGGCCGGTATACTCACATGACCGATAGCGTGGGTAGCTGATGTTTATCGCCGGCTAAGTGGTAGGCTACAGCGGCATGAGGGTTGCAGCTCATGGACAGCGGGATAGATAGTCGCACCCCTAAGGGCTGAATTGACAGCCTGGAAACCCAGGCGACTCGCGTTTGTGGGCATCAGCGTAGTGCAACGCTATTCGCAGGCGTCACGATACCGCAGAGCAGCTATATGCAGCTCGCCCACTGTTCCTCAGGTTAGCTCAGAGGGTTGATTGCCCTTCAAAGAGCCCCACGGAGTGGGAGATGTCGGAAAGGCCGGCACCTGGGAATTCGAACACAGTCCCTTTGGGCCATGGCCCCTCTGTGGTAAGGCGTTGAAGCAAGGATAACACGCCTCTGATATTGAGCATGCTCCGTGTGGCCCGGCAGGGTGACGCGGCGGGGCGCCCCGGGGCTGAATTAACAGCCGGCACGAAGACTGCAATCGTCTAAGCGTAGGACGCCCATCCTTCAGGTGGGAAATCCGGAATCACGACCCGGTTGCTGTAAGAAAGCCGATTAGCTCAGGACGAGAGCACTCCTTAGAGGGGCTGGTGGAAGGAACGCCGCTAGATGGCCGTTGGGGAGAGCGCACTGGTGGGAGTCCAGTATCGGCTGTAAGTTCCTGTGGGTCGTCTAGGCAGCTTAAGATGCTGCGCGAAGGACACCAGCCACCGGCTGGAGACGCGGGAGGATACCCCGCCCCATGGAATTCGGTGATGACAACGGAATGGCGGCAAGACGTCCGCCGGCACCTGGGGCTGAGCCCAGGGCATACAGGCAGCATCATCACCATTCGCCGCAACCGCGATTCATGACCCCCGGGGTCCGGAACACTGGGGATAGGTCGCACAGGGGCGGCGGTAGGGAAGAGGCCAGCCCATAACGGGCCTGACGTGCGGGAGAGACCGCAATCTTCCAATGACCTTCCTCAACATCGTCTTGACGGTCACACTAGTCGCAGCATCTACAACCATCATTAAAAATATCATCTGGCTTCGGAACTGGTGGCGCTCGTGATAATCACTGCTATCAACCACGGCCTGGACCTCGCGCACTCCTACGGGCACCGCTCACCTGGGGTCCACATGAGCGAAATCTACGGAGACCTGTATGCGCAGCTAGAGCCCGACCGGTATGGGAAGAAACCCGGGGATACGACCGTGCCCATGGAGCGCTGGGGCGTTGGCATGGCCCTTGAAGAGATGTTAGAAGAGGGGCTGCAGCGGAGAGCGTTCAACACGGTGACTACAGAACAGGTCATTCGCCCGGGCGAATTTGAGACACTGCATACCCCGGCTTGCACCCGACCACGAGAACTCCGCACCAAAGGTTGCGGGTGTAAGTGCGGCGGTGGCGTCCTGTATACCCCGGACCTGTTCATCACGAGCATGGTCAACGACATCAGTCGTATTGGTGAAATCAAGCTGAACTCCATGAGTGCTAAAGGGCTTCCTTGGAAGCTCGGCCAGACCTACGACTGCTTTGACCCCAAGGTCGACAAATATGTCTGCCAGCTTAAGAGCTATTGCAAACATATTGGCACGCTTTATGGAAGGCTCTATTCGTTCTCCATGCGGGAGATGGTCTACTTCAATGAGCCCGATATCTTCCGTGGCTGGGATATCGAGTTTGAGCAGTGGGAGCTGGATGAAGAGTGGGAGATGTTGCGCCGGCATGGCGTGACGATGAAGATTCTCACCTAGCTCCACGATACGACTTTTTGTTTTTGGCGTTTGGCCCTTTTGCCCGGCGCCGGGGGTTTTCACATGATACCAAATACGCTTTTGCCCGAGGGCACGAGCTACTGCATTGCCGGCGGCTGGGCTGCGTGCCCGGCGCTCGCCCTGGACAAGGACGTGTGGGTATTCGCCGAGGAGGTCGAGAGCGGAGACATCGGCCACCGTCGTGAAGAGTTGCTGAAACATCTCGAAGTAGAGGGCCACGACTTCGTGCCCGAGGACGAGACCCGCAATGCCGCCGGCTACGAGGGCATCATCAGCATCCTGCGCGTTGCCAAGGTCGAGGTCCCCGGTAGTGTGCCTATCCACCTGATAATCACGAATGCCCTAGACCCGCACGACCTTATCAGTTCCTTCGACGTATCAGCGCACCAGATTGCGCTATCGTCGCAGGGCCACGTCATCAAAGGAGGGAATTTCACCCCGGTCACGGTGAAGCCCGTGAAGCTCAAGGGCACCCCCACTACAGATGAGCGCATGCGAAAGATTGCTACGCGCTACGGTCACCCGCAACCCTTCTCGATACTGGAGCCCTAATGGCAAAGACAGCAGAAGTAGTCTATAACCCCGCTGACTCATTCGCCCTGGCGGAATCAGACCGTGCCTACCGCACCATTCTTCGAGCTGTAGGCGAGCGGGGCACCGGCAAGTCGCGCCTTATCTTCACGGGTCCCGAGCCCATCTTCCAATTTTCCTTTGACCAGGGGGAAGAAGGGGTCGTCGAGGAGTTCGCGGGCGACAAAGAGATTCAAGTGCGCAACTACGATTGGGACCCCAACAAGAACAAGGGCGACTCCAAAGAATACGCAGCGGAGATTCGGGACCACTACGAGGCGGACCTCGACTACGCCATAGCGACCGGAGCGAAGCGCCGCAAGCCGTTCACCTTGGGCCTGGATAAAGAGACAGACCTCTGGCTGCTCTACCGGTATGCGGAGTTCGGCGGGCCAAGCGATGCCCCGAAGAATTACGAGGAGCTGAACCGCCGGTATATCTCCATGCTGAACCGGGTGAAGGCGTGCCGGTATGCGAATTTGATTTTGGTGCAGGGCATGAAGGACGAGTGGGGCACCGTGGTCGAGGTCGTGAACGGTCAGAAGAAGAAGAAGCCATACCAGACGGGACGTCGCATTCCTTCTGGATTCGACCGCATTGACGAGATTGTGTTCGCCGAAATCATGACGCACCGGACGCGCGTCGATGACGTGAACAAATTCTGGTTCGACTTCAAGGCCGACTTCGACCCGGAGTTTGGCAAGTGCCGGCAGAATGCTGCGCTCAGTGGACGGAGGCTGCCGGCGATGCCGTTGCATGAGCTGGGGTCATTCCTTATAGACGGTTCAGAACCTGAAGAATGGCTCTAACTCCCGAAGAGATACGAGCACGTGCTTGTGTCTCGACTCGGAAATATAACGCTCGTATTCAAAAAGAATTTGGGGTCTCTGCCTGCACCCGATGGAGACAAGCAGACCCTGCTCGGTATCGACGGCATCTTGAGAATACCCAGCGTCGTTGGCGAACAGACCCGGCGGTTCGGGCTCGTCATAAGGACCAGAAAATACGGTCTAAGCAAAAGCTACGGCTTGAAGTCTACGTAGCGTATGGCGGTGCTCGGTGTTCTTGCTGCGGAGAGACTACTCTCATGTTTTTGACCCTCGACCACGCAAACAATGACGGGGCACAGGACAGAAAGATATATGGCAAGGCTCCAGATAAGCTCTTTCGTGTGTTGAGGGATTCCGGATTCCCTCCGGGCTATCAGGTTCTTTGTTACAACTGTAACTGTGGGCGGGCACGCAATGGCGGGACCTGTCCTCATCAGGAGAAAACCAAGTGAGACCGAAGACCAATCCGCATCTCGACCTCAGCAGCATGGTGCAAGCGTTCCCGCCGGGGCATCCGGCCCGGGAGCAGTCGATGCTGACCCCGTATCAGCAGATGGCGCTGCCGATGCTGCTCTGGTTCCTTGACCCGCAGCGGCACCGGGGCGAGGGACGGACGACGCTCCTGGCGCATGCGGTGATTGAGCTGGCGATGCGCGGGTATGCGGTGCCCCTGGATGACATCAGCCAGTTCATCACGAGTGGACCGTATCGCCGGCAGCACTACTTCCTTGACGTGGTGTCTCGCATCCTGAGCGAGCACTACAAGGGGCATCTATTCGAGATGAAGCAGAAACGTTCTGCGGAGATGGAACTGACCTATCACGGGAGGAGACCACGATGAGGAAGAAGATATCGCAGCGTCAAGCCCGGCGCTCGGAGAAGAACTACCGGGAGCTGTATCGGAAGCACGAACAGATGGTCAACCGCTGGGCGACGGACTACCCTGGCGGGGCACACATCGATACCATTTCCGTGAACAATGCGGAGGCATGTATCGTGGAGACCGCGACGAAGTGCGGCTGCGTGTGCATCGTCAAGAATGGTGACGGAGATAAGCTCAAGGTCTACGCGGTGCGCCCGTGACCCCGCCTGCTATGCACCCGATGCAGGTCGGCACGCACGACCCTGAGCCCCTGAACCTCCGGCAGCGTGAGGTCATTGCGCTGGAGTCCATTGCCAAGACGTTGGAGGAAATGTTGGTGCGGGTCGAATGGTATTTCGAATATGCGAGGAACCGGTGATATACGTCGACTATCACATTGGTTCAAAAGACCTCGTGGCGCCTCTGCTCAAGGCCGGGGTCCCCGCGCAGGAGGCTGACCTTGGCTATGCTGATATTGAATTTGCCGGCAGGGGGCCGAAGGGCGCCCCCGTCATGGTCGGCATGGAAATCAAGAGGCTCAGTGAGCTGACGGCTGACTGGGAACGGTTCGCGGGCGAACAAGTTCCGAAGATGCAGGAGCCCCACTATGACCATCGCTGGATTGTCTATGAGGGCGAGTGGCGACGGGACCGGATGGGCTGGCTGCAGAAGAAGGGGCGGGGTGGCCGCCCCATGGGTATGCGCGGACAGGCCAATGCCTCAGCCCTGGCGAAGAAGGTGTTCACCCTGGAGATGTGTGCAGGATTCCATCGTGAGCGCACCTACGACCGGGCGGAGACAGTAGCGGTTATTGCGGATTGGTTTAGGTGGTGGACGGATGAGGACATGGACCGGCACAAGTCCCATATCGTTATTTACAAGCCGCAGGGAATCATTCCGTTGACAGACGAGGGCGCGCTGTTTGCTGGTATCCCGGGCATCAGTAGCAGGCGAGCCCGCAGTGTGGAGAAATTGTTCCGGGGCAACATGCGACTGGCGTGCAGTGCCTCAGTCGACGAGTGGGCAGCCATGGAAACATTAGACGAAGAGGGCAACCCACGTAGACTCGGCTCGAAGCTGGCGACTAAGATAGTTCGGTTTTTGAATGGCGAAGAGTCCAAGTTTAAAGGCGCGTAAACGAGCGTGGTATCTGGCACGCAGAGCTATCCGGAACGCCCAAAGCCGGGCATGGTATCTGACGAACAAGGCTAAGACAAAGGCGTCAGCGCTGCGTAGTAGAGCTGCTCGCCTAGAGTGGTTGGATAAACTGCGAAGTCTGCCATGCTTGGATTGTAGACGGACGTATCCGCCTTACGTAATGGAGTTCGACCATGCCCGAGGACGGAAGAGATTTTGCATCACGTCTATTCCCTGTGCGACCTTAGCGGTGCTGCTTGCTGAGCTTGCGAAATGCGACGTGGTGTGCGCGAACTGTCACAACACTCGTGAATATAAACGACGAAACGGCCAGAATTGGAAAACGAAATGAGTGCAGGAGTCATGGAAAAGCCGCAGAACGCAGAGCAAGGGAACGGTGAGCTGGTGCGCCGTCCGAAAGTCGTGCCCCCGGTCCGGACGTTTGAGTATCGTCGGTTCCTGAAGGGCGACATCGGAAGCCCGCATGGTGTGCTCGGTCACTACATCACCTATACGATTGCGGGCGGCGTATACGTGGAAGAGATTGTCCACACCCTGACCCGTGGCGTGCAACTCGTGACCCGGTTGAGCCTCGCGCCCGGCACGTGGTATGACATCAAGGAAACCCTCGACGAAGAACTTGCTCACTAGACAGCCGCGCGCAGAGGAGTGGCGTCAGACGCACCACCCGAATTACGAGGTTTCGAACCTCGGTCGGGTGCGTTCGTATGCCCATCGTAGCGGACGTGGACGGTATGTCGTTCCACATTTCCTAGCTCTTCATCCGGATACCCGGGGCTATCTCAGCGTAAATGTCGCCGGACGTAATTTTCGCGTTCACACTCTCATAGCTGCCGCGTTTATAGGCCCGTGTCCTCCTAAGCATGAGGTGCTGCATGAAGATGACGATAGGGCAAATGCGTCAGCAAGCAATCTACGTTACGGCACACGACGACAAAATCTTCTCGACTGCTACCGTAGAGGCCGACGATGACCCCGAGGGCCACGATAGACTTTGAGAACCGAAGTGCCTGCGACATAAAAACCTGTGGGAGTTGGCGATACTCTCTGGACTCAAGCACTGAGATGCTGTGTATGGCTTTCCGCTTACCCTATTGGGAAGAGGGACGGACGGCTCTCTGGCATCCAGCTTTTCCTCATCTCGGGATACCGGAAGCCGATTGCTGGGCGGAGATATCAGAATTATTTGCCTGGATTGAGGCTGGTAGCCTTATTGAGGCGCACAACGCGTGGTATGAAAGAGGGATTTGGACCAACATCATGGGGCCTAAATACGGCTGCCCTGAAATTCCCCACAAGTCGTGGCGCTGCTCTGCTGCGAAGGCGGCGGCCCATGCCCTGCCCCGAGCCCTGGAGAAGGCGGCGGACGCCATGCACTTGCCCATCACGAAGGACCTCGAAGGCTCCAAGGTGATGAAGAAGTGCATGAAGCCGCGCGAGCCTATCAAGCGCGACATCACCGCATGGAACCGCCAGCACGCGCCCTGCCCGGTATGCCTGGGCGTGTCCAAGGTTCAGGAGTTCAAGAAAGATGGCTCGCCCAAGTCGAAACTTTCGAAGTGTAAGGATTGCGCCGGTCGTGGGCACGTCATGGACACGAGCGCTGTGCCGGAGCTGCCCCGGCTTTACCACGAATCCCGAGAGCTGTTTGAGGTCTTGTGGGCTTACTGTCGTCAGGACGTGCTCTCGGAGCAGTGTCTTTCTGAAGCGCTGCCTGACCTATCAGAGCTTGAGACAGAAGTCTATCTGCTCGACCAAAGGATTAATGAGCGGGGATATCGTCTGGACCGCTCGGCAGTGCGAGCTGCTCGAAAGCTCATCCGCCAGGAAGTTAAACTTCTAAGCACGGAGCTGAAAGAGCTGACCGGCGGAGCGGTGGAGAAGGCCACGCAGCGCACCCGCATGCTGGAGTGGTTCATTACGCAGGACCTCCACCTGTATGACACGAAGAAGGAAACCATCGCAGAGGCTCTGCAGATGGATGACACGTATCGGGCCATGCCCGAGGGAGAGCTTGCACCATGGGTGAAGATACTTTCTCCGACCGCTCGGCGCGGCCTGGAGCTGATGCAGATGCTCGGCAAGTCCTCGACCGCGAAATACAAAGCGATGAAGGACAGCATATGCCCGGACGCTCGCGTGCATGGGGGACTGCTCTATCACGGCGCAACTACCGGACGCTGGAGCGGCGCGGGCGTGCAGCCGCACAACTTCCCGAAGGGGGACCCGCACTTCCAAAATCAGGTAGCGCTGTGGAAGCTCCTGAAGACGCTGGACCGCGACCGGATTCTTACGGACGCCCCACTGAACGGGAAGGGGAAGAAGCCATATACCTCTGTCATGGGAGCATTGTCACAGGCTCTACGTGGGGCCATCGTCCCGGCTGTTGGCAGTCAGCTTTATGTTGCCGACTTCGCCAGCATCGAGGCCCGCGTGCTTCTGTGGATTGCCGATGACCAAGAGGCGTTAGATATTTTCCGCACGGGCGGCGACATGTATTGCTACATGGCGTCGGATATCTACGGGTATCCATGCAACAAGTCCGACCATCCGAAAGAGCGAGGCGTCGGCAAAGAGGCTGTGCTGGGCCTGGGCTACCAAATGGGCTGGGCGAAGTTCCAAGCTCGATGTCTCCTAGCGGGCGTCGTCATCACGGATGAGTTCGCGCAGCAGGTAGTTGAGACCTACCGGGCGAAGTTCTGGCGCGTGAAGCAGTTGTGGTCCGACCAGAATGAGGCTGCGATTCGTGCAGTTCATAGCAAGGGCCGGGTCAACTGCGGCTATGTGAGCTGGGTATACGAGCTGACCCCGAGTGGCTTCCCTGTCCTCTACTGTGAGCTGCCATCCGGGCGCCGGCTGGCTTATCCGGAGCCCAAGATAAAGCTCCGCAAGACCCCGTGGGGCAGCGACCAGCGTGTGCTCACGTTCATGGGCGTCAACAGCCACACGCACCAGTGGGAGCGGCTCACGACCTATGGCGGCATGATTGTGGAGAACATCGTGCAGGCCATCAGCCGGGACCTCATGGCGGAGGGCATGCTGCGCGCTGAGGCTACGGGCATCTACTTGATTACGCTGACGGTGCATGACGAATTGGTTTCCGAGGCGGAGGTAGGCACCGGGAGTGTAAAGGAATTCGAAGACCTCATGTCTGCTCTTCCTGATTGGGGTGAAGGCTGTCCTGTCACAGCAGAGGGCTGGGTCGGACCCCGCTATCGAAAATGAGAAAACGATATAGCTGGACGGCACTCTCGAAACGCCGGGAATATACACGAGGCTGGAGGGCCAGAAACCAAAAGCGTGCCCGGAAATATCAAGAAGCCTACAATCTTCGTCGCACAGCAAGTCGCCAAGAGATACTCCACAAGGCCAAGGACAAGCCCTGTGCTGATTGTGAGACTAGATACCCATATTACGTGATGGATTTTGACCATGTGAGAGGCGTCAAGAGGCACAACGTGGGCTCTATGCTCTCCGCTTCTCTTAAGGACATTCGTGAAGAGATAGCTAAGTGTGACGTGGTGTGTTCAAACTGTCATCGTGAACGGACACATCAGCGTAAGCTCCACGATAGAGGATTTTGTTCTTGATAATTTTCGAATGTGCCGTATGCCGCTGGATTTCAGAAGCCGAGGAGCTGCCTCTGAGATGCACGCGCTGCTTGGCACGACCTGTGCAGTTGCTCTCTGACGAACAGGTTC
>Ga0137457_1000430_pt1 | contig 11213 bp, 12 predicted proteins | sample EasRivERMGT630_2_FD_102321 | JGI IMG/M metagenome (GOLD analysis project Ga0137457, IMG submission 102321) | Soil microbial communities from meander-bound floodplain in the East River, Colorado, USA - East River MetaG ERMGT630_2 | ecosystem: Environmental > Terrestrial > Soil > Floodplain ...
ATCCAGCGGAAGCGCCGAAGGACGAGACTGAAAAACAAGAAGTCACTCCCCGCCTCCCTGAAATAGCGGGGCACACGAGGCGATCCGGCGTTCCGCGATCTGGATGTAGTCCGCTTCCCGCTCGACGCCGATGAAGGGCCGCAACTCAAAGGCGCACGCCATTCCTGTCGTGCCGCTCCCCATGAACGGATCGAGCACGGTTCCACCTTCAGGCGTCACGAGCCGCACGAGCCAGCGCATGAGTTCAACCGGCTTAATGGTGGGATGCGTGTTACGGCGTGGGCGTGGGCGTGGGCGTGGGCTGCCGTCGCCGTTCGCCGCGTGGCCTCGTGGCCCGCTGTGCTCATAGTCGCGTTCGTCGGTGTAAATGCCTTCGTCCCGCTCGGATCGTGAAGGCTTGGCGACGTAGAAGAATCGGGCCGCTCCCCCGCTCGATGCGCCGATCCCTTCGGGATTCTCAGCGGTGCCCTTGAACGCGCCATCGCCGCTGCGAAACTTGTCGGAGTTACGCCTGAGCGTTCCGCTCTGCTCGTCCAGCATCGACGCTGCGGCTTCATCGAGGGCGACGTTCGCAGGCCATCGGCCAGACTCGGAACCAACGGTGACTGTCTTTGGCTCCCATGCGTCGTCCTCGTGCGGGAACTGTCCGCGACCGCCTTCCTTCACGCGCCTGGTATCGTCTGCGCCTACCCTGCCAGCGTCGATGTTCAGCGCCCCTGTGCCGAACGCTGAGACGTTGGCCGCAACGGTGCCACTCAGTGGCTTCCGGCCCATCACGACCGGCTCCCATGCGGGCTTGAGGGCCGTTCCGCGTCCGTCGCCCACGTTGAGGGACTTCGGAAAGCCCTGCCCGTAGAGCCAAGACAGGCAGTCGCGGATTTCAAAACCGGCGTCTTCAATCGCGCAGGTCATGCGGTGAAACGTGCGCGGAGCGCCGAACGCCAGCAGATGCGCGCCCGGCTTGAGCACGCGATAGACCTCGCGCCATGTCTCGACCTTGAACGCCACGCCCGTCCCGTCCCACTTGTGGCCCATGAAGCCGCCCGCGCCGTTGCCCGTGCCGATCCGTGCCCGGCCGTAGGGGGAGTCCAGATTGACCGAGGCTGCCCCACTACCGCCTTTCTTCCCGGAAGTCAGGTCATACGGCGGATCTGTCACGCACGCATCCACAGACGCCTCAGAGAGCGTCGGGAGCACGTCGAACAGATCGCCGTGATAGATCACTTCAATTTCCCCCAAGGCAAACACTCAACGGTCACCCAATTGAATCGGCCGTCAGCAAAACCTTGTTGCTGGCAAGCGATAGTGGCGACGTGCTTGTAGGCATCGCGCATACCGAACGACGCCCAATACAGCGAAGCGACAACGCCTCCCAAGACGAAGCCGGTGATAAATGCTCGACGGTTCACTCCAGCCCTCACTTTTGTAATTTATCTAAGGGAGTCAAGTATATAAGTCCCATCGCATTGGTGGCATCGGACGGCCTTTACCGTCTCTTGTACCAGTCTGACGGTGCCGGCGTTATCGGGCACCAGGGCCGATCCTTCGGGCTCCTGACACTCGAAGTGCTGCCCGGGCTCTATTACGGCGATCGCGTGCCCGGTCCGACGTCGGCGCCGCAGAAGATCGGCCAGTGCCGATCGGGCGCCGGGCAAGGTCTCCCCCGTGACGATGTCGTACGACATGCCGCAGTACGCCGAGAACCGGAGCGCCCAGGTATCGGCGGGTAAGCGTTCGGTTCTCATGAGATACGCTCCTGGACCCATGCAGCTGCCACAAACCGAGACAGGTCCTCACGCGCGGCCCACGGCACTATCACCGTCCGCTCTATTACGATGGTCACCGGCTCCCCGCAGTCCTGACAGACAATCTCAGCGGTCGAGTCGTGTAGCCAGTAGTCGCCTCGGTCCGCGGAAAACGGTCCCTTGCTGCACTGGCGGCAGTAGAGGGACGGTCGGCGGGACAAAATCACCGACCCGTCAGGTAATGTCTTACTGGTGATTTCTGGTAGATCAGCGTATGTCATACAAGGGATCTCCTGACTTTGACCGGCATGAGTCCGAGGCCACGCGACAGGCGCCGGGCGTTTTTTGCGTCTAGCTTGGCGCGGCGATCAGCCTCCATAGACACCTCTAGGGCCAACCGAAATACACGCGACAGAGTTACGAGGTACTCCCGCCGGGTGCGCGCGGGCCTGAGTCCGATGGTTTGGTTCGGGTAGAGGGTGACGACTAGCGGCCGTGAATACACGCTCGGCGCGAGGCGTCGGACGGGACGAGTTAGGTGCGTCATGCCTCACACCTCAGCTGCTCCGCTAACAACCACTGCACGAGGACTAAGGCGCTTTCCGCGGGGCCGGGCTGCCAAAGGGTTGGTTCTTCCCGGAAGTTTGCGGCCCGGCCAAACACACAAGCATTATCGTAAGGGCACGGCCCACCTTTCGCCCATGCGCTAAACGGCGCCGATCCGAGAGGGTGATTCGCGGCGTCGTACCGCATGAGCTCGCTCACGTACTGCGTTGACCCCCAAGACGCCAGGAGCATCATCGGAGGCGTCGTCCATTTCGTACGGCAGCCATAGTGCGCGCCCCTGAGGACCGCGCCCCTGAGGTCCGCGCCCGCCTGCAACGCCTTGAGGACGGCATCCTTCACCGTCGCGGCCTCGCCAGCCCATAGCACCCGGTGATCCCAACGAGAGATAATATCCCTCATTATAGGCCCGCTCGGTGCTCAAGGTAGATAAACACTGCGATCATCGGGCCGACTTGCGGCGGAAGAACGTGAGGACGTGCGGTGTGCTTGTCATGGTCAGCTCACTATATAAAAACGACAAGCATTTGTCAAACCCCCCGCTTTTGCCCGGCCGCGTCCTCCCACGTGTACCCAAGGTCCCTGCACCGGCGGTGGATGTGCTCGATAGGTAGGTGCGTCCGCCGGGACAGTGACACGAGCTCGGCGTACGTCAGGTGTCGTGTCCGGTACTCCCGATCCTGGGCATCGTACATCAGGGCCACGTCCAACAAGGTGCCAAGGTCGATCCCCCGCTGCAAGGCCAGATGCCGCGCGGCCGCGTGTGCGTCCCGGAGCGTAGAGAGTTCCGCGTTGATCGCGGCGAGCTGCGCGGTATGCTCGCGCTCCAGTGTGTCAGACTGGGACCGTAGCGCAACGCGCTTGGCTCGTGTCTCTGTGTCGAGAGTGGTCCGTCTCATGCGCCAGGCGGCTTTAGCCGAGCGCAGAGCGTGGCGGTATTGAGATTCAGTCATGTCTATCCCTTCTGTTTTTGCGTTTCGTTGTTTTTCCTAAGGATACGAGGGGTTTAAGTGCATCACAAATCGCTATAAGATTTACCAGCATACTACAATACTTTACCGTTCCCTTAGAAATTAAAGTATACCTCGTGTTCTCAGAGCAAATTAGATCAATGTTAAACACCTCGGATCCTTAGCGTTTTCGACGAAACGTGTTTTCGGGGTTTTCGGCGCCTCGGACTAGGCTCGGCGCGGCACAGATCAAGGATAGGTCATTCGCCCTTAAAAGTGTTGTTTAGGCTCAACCCCGGATGTCTGTGTCATTTTTTTGACCCCAAGTCAAAAAACCCCCGACCTTTTTCCCCTCGGACAACATAACCACTGTTATCAGACCCTGTTACAACTAACCCTTTAGAATCAACAGGTTAGGGTTACGCCACTTTTCTTATGGAGTAACTTTCGCCTCGCGACTTTCGCTCGGCACTGTGCTGTACGACCTGACCCCACACCCCTAACTTACCCTAAACCATAGACACCTCTAGGTTTACGTCGTGCTTGGCGAATATACCGCGAATGTTGACCCCGTCGCCGTCCTAATGTCTCCGCCAGTTCGGCGGCCAGGCCCCTTCCGGGGGCCCCACCCAGCAGGGTGCGTGGCTTCGCGTCACACGTGTGTGTTGGCATCTTTCGCTTCCCCTTCGCGTATAACGAAGAGAGCCATGCGCCGCGCGCTCGTCGTCTTGGTCTTGGCCGCAGCGTGTCTTGGTCCTCGTATCCACGAGATCGTTCCGCAGCGGACGCCGTTAGACTGTGCGGTGGCTTCCCTTGCGATGCTGGCTGGTAAGACGTATGACGAGACTGACCGCGCGCGTCTCGCGTTGGGTATTGAGATTGGGACGGTCGGGATGTACCCCGACGACATCGTCCGGGTGGCGGCCATGCTCGGGGTGACGCTCACGCGGATCGCCACGACGGCCGCGCCTCTTTCGGACGAGGGTATCCTGATCGTGACACTTCGGGGCGGGGACATCCACGCGGTCTATCTCAGCCGAGGCGACGTCTACGACCCCCTAGAGCGGTGGCCGGTCCCCTACAGCATGGCGCAGATGTCTTGGCGGTCGGTGGTGATGTTCTTGAAGAGGGTGAATTGAACGCGGTTGTCGTTGAGAAGCACGGCAAGAAGGAGATCCTCTACACACCGTACCCGCATCAATCTCGTTTTCACGCAGCGACGTCGCCGAACTGTCTGATGGAGGGAGGGGGCGGGTCTGGTAAGTCGCTTTGTATGCGGTGGGACGCCTATCTCCGGTGTCTCGCGGTACCTCGGTTCAGGGCGCTCATCCTGCGGCGGTCAATGCCCGAGCTCCGGATGAGTCAATTGGCCGCGGTGCCTTTTGAAGCTGAACAGTTAGGGCTGGCGAAAGACGCTTGGCACTCGACGTTCAACATCCTGCGGTTCCCGAACGGGTCAACCCTTGAATTCGGGCACATCGAGGATGATCAGGCGCTCCCCCGATATCTCTCGTCGGAATTCGAGGCGATCTACTTCGACGAGCTCGCGACGTTCACGCTCCGGCAGTTCAAGTTCCTCGCCTCGCGTGCGCGGACGACGAAACTGAAGTTGACACCGATCGTCAGGGGCGGCACGAATCCGGTGGGCACGGGCGCCGGGTGGGTCCGACGGTACTTCATCACGAAGCAGGTGTCGAAGGACGAGGACGCGGTTTACGACCCGAAGGAGTATGAGTCGATTCACTGCAACGTCGACGACAACCCGTCGGTCAACTTGGCGGACTACGAGAACCGGCTCATGGGGCTCCCATCGGACGCGCTCCGCCGCGCGATGCGTCACGGCGAGTGGGTCATTGAGGGGCAGTTCTTCAGCGAGTGGGACGTCAAGCGCCACGTGATCCACGACCCGCCGATGTATCGTGGGAAGCCGATCTGGCTGGCCGAGCACATCGAGATTGTGCGCGTCGTCGATTGGGGGTACAGCGCCACGGGCAACCCGGGGGTCTGTCTCTGGTTTGCGTGTTTGCCGGATCACTCGGCGATTTGCTTTCGGGAGTGGGCGTTCAGGGAGACGCTCCCGGCTGACGTGGCGCGGGAGATTCAGCGACAGTCGAAGGATCTGCGCGTCCGCTACACGGTCGGGGACACGGCGATGTGGCAGGAGCACACGGGCCCCTCGATTGCCGAGCAACTCGCGAAAGCCGGCCTCGGGATGGTTGAGGCGGACAAGGCGCGCATCCCTGGGTGGGTGGAGTGCCACAACTGGCTGAAGGAGACGGTTCACTGGGGCACGACCGAGGTTCCCCGGCTCACCTTCTGGGACGGCGGCGTGCCGAACACGATTCGCACGCTCCCCGAGATGGTAGTGGACCCCAAGGATCCGAATGACCTCGTGACGACCAACGTGGAAGACGACGCGGCTGACTGCGTGCGGTACTTCGTGATGAGTCGCCCCGGGAAGAGCGCCAACGTCAAGGCCGAGAACCCGGCGATGGCGTGGATGTGGAAACAGATTCGTAAGAAACGGTCGAACGGCGACCGGCTCGGGACGGAGGCGCGGAGGCGCTACGCATGATGGACTTCACCACTCTAATCGACCCTCTCGTCAAATCCCTGGGCGCCGCGCTCGCCGCGATCATCTCGGCGTACGTCGTGCAGTTTCTCCGGAAGCGGAACATCCTGCTGGACGATGTGAAGGTGCAGAACGCCGTGCGCCAGGGGATCGGCTACGCCGAAGAGTACGCCGCGCGCTACGCGAAGGAGTTTGCCGGGAAGAAACTTTCCGGGCAGGCTAAGCACAACATCGCGGCAGATGTCGCGCGGCAGATTGCGCCGCAGGTGAGCGAAGACGTGGTGCAGCGTACGATCACGGCGATGCTCCCCGAGATGCGCGTGCCGACGTATACGCCGCCTCCGGCGCCGGTGGTCGCCGATCCGGACAACCCAAAATCCTGACGCCCGATCTGCGCGCGTCGTTCGACGCGGCGGTGAAGGCGGTGCCTTCGGGGAAGACGTTCCAAGCGGGCGTGGCGGTCACGAACCGCGGCGTCGAGGCTGAAGCCGGGTATCGACCGAAGTCGTGGCTCGACGTCTCGGCGTACGCCGGTCGGCCGTGGGGCGGTGGGTGGACGACCGGTGCGCGCGTGACCATCAGTAGGTAGGGAGACGAGATGCCGGAGACAGAGAAAGTCGAAACGAAGGCGGCGGCCTGGAAGGGTCGTATCGCCGCGGCGGAAAAGAACAAAGACACCTACCTCAAGGTGTGGCAGGAGAGCGTCAACTACCGGGCGATGAAGCCGTTTCCGATGGCGACGACGGATAACGTTGATCACGTCGACCGTGTAGCCCTCAGCGAGGACTGGTCGCGCACCAAGGCCAAGACCGCGGAACTCGCGTTCAAACTCCCGAAGATCGTCGCGGGCGCATCAAGACCGGAGTTTCAGGACTCGGCGCCCATCGTGACCGCTCTCGTCAACAAGACGCTCAGACGTCTGCGCGCGCACTACGTCGTCGACGAGTGCCTGGCCGACGTCATCAACGCCGCAGGCGTCATGGCGGCGGTCGTGGGGATGGACATTCGGACGGAGGAGGTCCCGATCTCGTCGGCTCCGTTACCGGCTGCAAACGAGATCGTCGCCCCTCCGTTCGGAGACGTGTCGCCGATCGCGGATCTCGTCGACACGTCCGCGGGACCTGTTGACCTCGGCGACACGACACCGACGAAACCGGCCCTCGTTTCGGTGCGCCGCCGCATCTATCAGTCCCCGACCCTCAACCGTATCTCGCCCGCCGATCTCCTCTGGCCGGCGGACTTCCGCCTCTCGGATTGGCGGAAGGCCCCGTGGTTGGGTTACACGACCACGATGACCGAAGTCGAGATTCGCCGGGAGTGGGAAGACAAAATCCCCGACGACTGGCAAGCGGAGAGCGTGAAGGTAGAGGGCACCCTCGCCGACGATCTCCGACCGACGAGCGATCAGTCGGTGAAGTCTCCGACCGTCGAAGTGACGGTCATCTTCTATTACGCGGCCTGCTACGATGCGGACAAGAGCCACCCGGAGTGCATCCGGAGCCTGACGTTCATCGACGGCATCGACGATCCGGTCGAAGAGGGCGATGTCGACGAACAGATGTGGGTGCCTGAGCAGCCGGAGATCCCCGCGGGGCCGAACGGTGAGCCCGGGTCGCCGGCGGTGCGCGGCCATTACGAGGGGTTGACGCGGTTGCCGATTCTCGTCGAGACCCTCGCCTACGTCTCCGACACGGCGATTCCGCCGTCGGACTCGGAGGTCGGCCGCTCGAGTGTGCGCGAGCTCATGCGGTCGCGTAGTCAGATGATACGCCAGCGGGACCACTCGGTCCCGATTCGGTGGTACGACACCAACCGCTTGGACGAAACGGTCATCGACGGGCTTCGTGCTGGCCGATGGCAGGACATGATCCCGGTGAACGGACCCGGGGATCGTATCGTCGGGGAAGTCTCGCGCGCGGCGTATCCCAGGGAAAACTTCTCCTTCGACGCCGTCATCCGACAAGGTCTCGACCAGGCATGGTCGCTCTCGAACCCCGCGCTGGGGCTTCCTAACGCGGAGACGAAGTCCGCGACCGAGGTCTCGGCGATGGGCGCGGCGACCTCCAAGCGCAGCGACTACGAAAAAGAGCGGGTGAATCGGTTCGTCGTCGCTATTGCGGAGACCCTCTACAGTCTCATGCAGCGGTACGACGTGGCCGAGGACTACGTCGAGATCGTAGGCGAGGACGGCGCCGAGACACTCGTGGCGGTGAAGCCCCTCGACCTCAAGGGGCAGCACGAGTTCGACTTCGTCTCGGACTCGTCGGATCGGCTCGACGCGCAGACGCGCCAGGTGAACATCATCAAGATGTACAACCTGATGGCGAATTCTCCGTCTATCAATCGCCGCGAACTCGAGCGGCAGGTGTGGATTGAATTTGGCCAGGACCCGAAGAAGATGATGGCGCCGCCGGCTGAGCCTGCTCCGGAGCAGCCAAATATCAGCTATCGCTTCGGTGGAGAGGACATGCTGAACCCGATCGCGGTGGCGCTGTTGCTCAAAGCCAACGCCATTACGCCAAAAGAGATTGCCGACGCCACGCTCTTGATTCAGGACGCGATTCGGAAGACGCAGACGACCGACGCCTCGATCGTGCCTGACCCGTCGGCGCTACAAGACGTGCCCCCGGGCGGGGGCGGGGGGAAGGTCGAACCGCCCGAAACCAACGCGCCGATTCTGAAGCGAGCCGAGGACGGATCGAGGTTGGTGTAGTCGATGGCGCTCAACCCCGAAGAGAAAATGGACGCGCTCATGCGCGGCGAGGCGCTCCGGGCCGAGGTGCGAGCCGCCCGCGCGGCGATGAGGGAGGCGGCGCTGGCCCCCATCATTCCCCTTCCGGGTGTGCTGGACACCCCCGAGACGAAGGTAGACGCGGCGATTGACGAACACGACCTCCCGGCCAGGCCAAAGTACATCCGGCGTCGGACGCGAGCCCTTCTGGCCGAGAATCTCCCCGAGTATGCGCGTCTTCACCTCAAGGCGACGCAGAAAGCCGCTGAAAAAGGAGACGCCAGGCCCTCGGAGTGGGCGCTCCAGTCGGTCAAACCCGGCAGCGAGCCAGCGGTCGTGGAACCGGCGGCGAAGGAGATAACGACGGGGGGGATCAAGATTCTGATCGGGGTCAACCTAGGGGGGCTTGGCACGGTTGGGCCGGTTTCTGCGTATAACGAAGAGAAGGCGAATGAGGGAGTTCAAGCTGAGGTGGGTCATTTGCCCGAACCACGGGTCGTCGAAGGTGCTGTTGTGGGAAGATCAAGCGCCTCCCCCGTGCCGGGCGTGCGGAAGTCAGCAAAGTCGGCTTGAGCCTGAAGTCCGGGGCGTTTCGGCGGCGGTTCTGGGCGACGAAATTGACATCACGGTACCTCACGGGTTGTGCCACGAGGATGGCGCTCCGAGACGGTTCCGGTCGCGGTCGGAACTCCGGCGCGAAGAGACGGCGAAAGGTCTCCGTCTGCTCGAGCGCGGCGAAAAATTCGGAACGCAAGAGAGCCGGATTCCCAATTCGGCGTGGTAAGTGCCCGGCGAGGGCGCGCGGCTCGACCGCGATACCAACGAGGTGATAGATGAGTGGAGAGGACCCCGTCACGGATGTGATCCTGACGGCGATGGACGACGCGGGTTTGCGCGACGCGGATGCGTCGGCGGACCCGGAGCCAGTAGCAGCGGCGCCCGAGACAGAGATCCCCGCCCCGGATAAGGGGACCGAAAGCTCGGAGCCGTCCGCGGCGGACGAAGAGGCAGAACTCTCCGCGCTCGAGAAGGAACTCGCGGGCAAAGAGCCTCGGTTGGCGAAGGGCAAGATTTCGACGGCGCGGCACCAGGCGGTGCTCACGCGCGCGCGGAACAAGCACGCGGCCGAGCTCAAAACGCACGAAGAGCGCCTGGCAAAACTTGTCGATTACGAGAAACCAGACTGGGCGTTGAAGCGGGACGCCCTCGCATTGGCTGAGGCGCGGCCGGACCTTTACATCGACCTCCTCTTGGAGGACGAGCGGTACCAGAAAGAGTTCTCGCGCCGGTACCCGAAAGTCACCGAGTTACCGGCGCCTGTTGTCGAGCCCAAGGTCGCGGACGACCCTGAGCCGCAGCCTGACCGCATGGAGGCGGACGGCTCTCTCGGGTGGAGCGACAGTCAGGCCCGCAAACACAGCGAGTGGCAGGCGCGCAAGATCAAGGCCGAGCTCAAGTCGGAGTTCGACGCGAAGTTCGCGCCGATCGAGAAAGAGCACAAGGCGGCAGCCGAAGAGCAGCGCAAGCAGAAGTTCTTCGCGGAAGAGCATAAGCGCGTGCGGCAGCGGATCGCCGAGGCCAAGGAGAAGTGGCCCGGCTACGCCGAGTACGAAACCGTCATTCAGGAATACTTCAACGCGAATCCGAATACCACGCTGTACGACTCGTATATCGCGGTGGTGCCGGGGAAGTTGAAGGCGGATCGTGAGAAGGTGCGGGCCGAAGAGCGGGCGGCGGTCATCAAAGAGATGAACGAGAAGGCCAACCCGCCGGCTCGACCTGGTCCAGGCGCGAGGCCCGAGACGGTCGCCGATCCGACGAAGTCACGCAGCGTCGAGGACATCATCCTCGAAGACACCCGCGCCGTTATGCGCGCGGGACGCTAAGTTCTCTCACGCCAGAGTCCGACGCGATAGATCGGACGACGCGCGCTCCGCGCGCAGGCCCTCCGCGGCGACACAGCGGACAGACGAAGTCGAAAGTTTGTCTCTGTTCTTCGTGTGCCTTGTGAAGGAGGGCCACTCATGTCTGTTGTCTCCCAGATCATCTCCGTTTCGTACCCGAAGGTACTGAACGAGAAGCGAAAGCCCACAAACCAGTGGGCCGACAGTTCGTTCCTCACTCACCTCGAGAAGAAGGGCGCGCTCGTGCGGAAGTCGCTCGGCGCGACGATCGACGCGACCCTCGACTACCGCCGGAACCAGGGCGCGGCGTTCCTCGCCACGGACTTCCAGCCGATGTCGCTCGCCAAGTCTGACGTCCTGACGTCGGCCACTTACGACGCGGGTCAGATTCTCTGCCCGATCGTGTGGTCAAAGGGCGACGAAGCCAAGAACCCATCGGAAAACCAGAAAGCGGCACTCGTGAAGTCGCTCCTTGAGAACGCGCTCGCCACGCATGACGAGCTCATCGAAGAGGCGCTCTTCTCGACCTCGACCAACGGGTTTCTCGGTCTTCAGAACGTTGTCCCGGATGCGGGCCAGGGTTCGCCTGGCGCGATCGACGCGAGCGTCGAGACCTTCTGGCGCAGTCAGACAGGCACCTATCTCGCGAACGGCACGGACATTCACGCCAAGCTGACGGCGCTGTGGAACGCCACCTCCAAGGGCTCGGGTGGGATGCAGCCGTCGATCATCGCTTCGGGTGACGAG
>Ga0137457_1000431_pt1 | contig 11205 bp, 10 predicted proteins | sample EasRivERMGT630_2_FD_102321 | JGI IMG/M metagenome (GOLD analysis project Ga0137457, IMG submission 102321) | Soil microbial communities from meander-bound floodplain in the East River, Colorado, USA - East River MetaG ERMGT630_2 | ecosystem: Environmental > Terrestrial > Soil > Floodplain ...
GCGGGCACGCCGATCACGGTGCCGGGCACGCTGCCGCGGCAGCCTGACCTCGCGACGCCTCCGCCGCAGATGGAGGGGGCGCCGCCCGCCGAGGGCGAACCTGACCTGCGCACGATGCTGACGCAGAAGCTGGCAGAGCAGACTGAGCAGGCGGGTCCGGCGTCCACCACGACCGTTCCGCTGAACCGGATGGACACCGCGACCACGTTGATGAAGATGGGCGACACCGCGGGCGGCACGGCGGGTGCTGCGCTGTTCGCGAAGGGCGCGGAGTCGATGATCCCGCCGACGCCGAAGGAAACCAAGTACGTCAGCGTGACAAGCTACGAGGGCGGCCGGAAGCGGACGTCGATGGTGAACGAGCGCAATCCTCTGGATCGCTACGACATCGGTGACACGGCTGACGCAACGGAGGCCGGTGGCGCGAAGCGGCAGTCGATCCAAGACATCAAGAACGACGTGGTGAAGTACCGCTACCCCGATATGGACGACAAGCAGGCGCTGTCGATCGCCACCTCGCTTGCCAACGGGCTGGTTACGGAGCAGGTGAACACCGTGACCGGGGAGGCGCAGTACGTCGATCGCACCGGCAAGACGATGGAGATCGTCAAGGGGTCCAAGAAACCGACCGTGAATCCCGCCAACCCGGAGCCGCAGCCGCTCGACAAGCCGACCAACTTGCCGCTGGCTACGCCTGCACCCGCGGCCGCGACGGGGATGATCCCGAAGCCGGTCGATGCGGCGACGGTCAACAAGGCGTGGTCGCCCTCGACCGTGGACCCCAACGCGGTGTCGAGCGAACTCGACAAGCAGAAGCAACTGCTCGCCGCGACCAGCGACCCCACTGCGCGTGCGCAGATCGAAAAGAACATCGCGGTGCTGGCGCAGCCCGCCGCGGTAGCCAAGCCCGCGGACCCGTACGCGCGGCGGCCGATGCCCCAGTACGACGATCCGAAGGTTGCGGCCGCTTACGTTGCGAAAGACCCGCGTAATGCGTTGTACGTTCCCAGCCCGCGCGATCCGTATGTGTCGGGCACGCCCAGCAAGAAGCACCTTGAGCGGCTCGACGAGGCGTCGCTGAAGATCAGCGACGAGCGTGCCAAGGCGCGGTTGCCGGAGCAGGAAACGGCACTGCAAAGCTTCCGCAACTTGATGGACAAGATCGCCGCGGACCCGAAGTCCGGCGTCATCAAGGATCCCGAGACAGGTCAGTACCGCGGCGCTATCCCCGGCCAGAGCATTGAGTCGCTGATCCCGAAGTGGTTCCTGTCGCAGAATTCGCAGGACGCCGCGTCGGCGCATGCTGCACTCAGCAACATCTTCTCGCAGATGCGCAGCGGCCTCGCGGTGACCGATCAGGAAGAGTTCCGCAAGAAGCTGGAACTCGGTACCAACTGGCAGTTCACGCCCGAGACAGCGTGGAACGCCTTTAGCCGGTACGAGAAGCTGACCGAGGGCGTGAACAACGCCATCGTCGGTCGATACCCGACCGCGGTGCAGGACTATTGGCACGCGACCAAGCCGGAGATCGTGGGTGCTACGCCGCTGCCGTCGGCGAAGCCGAAGACGGCCGAGAGCCGTGCCGCGGAGCAGGACGCTCTGCGCGAGAAGCGCCTGCGCAAGGCGCACGGGTACTGACATGAAGACGCGCGCGCAACTGCTGAACGAGATCGAAGACGCTGAACGCAGCGGCGACAAGGGCAGGATCGCGTCGCTGTTCGGCGAACTCGACGCGCTGCCGCCGGCAGAGGCGTCGATCACCGGCAGCAGCGGCCCGATGGGTGGGCTGAAGGACATCTACGAGAGCGCCAAGAGCACGCTCAAGGTGCTGCCCGAGAACACGCTGGAGTCGGCCAAGGAGCGGATGATCTCGCTCGGGCTGGGCACCAAGCAACTGGCGACCAAGAAGAGCGACGCCGACGAGTACGACAAGATCCAGAAGAAGGTGGACGAGCAGTCGCGGATCACCGAGAAGGTCGAGGAGAAACCGGGCGGCATTCTCGGCGGCGCGCTGGTGGACACCGCGCTGGCCGGGCTGGTGCCGTGGAGTGCGCCCGCGGCGCTCGCACGGCATGCAGCACGCATCCCGCAGGTGGCGCGCTGGGCCTCCGCCGCGCGTGGGCCGGTGACGGTCGCGCCGCGGGTCACCTCGCCGGTACCGGGACTGACCGAGATGTCGGAGCGGGCGCTCGCCAACACGCTCGCGCGCGGGGAGCAGGCAGCACAGGCGGCGGCGCGCGGCCCGAAGTTCGGCACCCGCGCGCTGCAGGCGGGCGTGGGCGGCAGCGCCGCGTCGGCGTTTGAGCCAGTGGCCTCCGACGAGAGCCAGTTGATGAAGATGCTGCTGATGGGCGGCGGCGCGGCCGGTGGCGAGGGGCTGGCGTCGATCGTGAAGCGTGCAATCACGCCGACGCGCACGTCGAGCGCCTCGCGCAACGCGTCGTCACGGTACCGGCTCGACGCCGACGTCCCGGTGTCAGCCGGTCAGCAGACCGGCTCCCCGCTGCTGCGCGGGATCGACATGGGCTTGAAGTCGCACCCGGTCACCGCGGGCATGACGGTAGCCGACTCACCCGCGCAGAAAGCGGCAGTCACCCGTGCCGGTGCGCGCAGCGCCGGGCCGCACGCGCTGCCCGAAGGCAAGCTGACACCCGAGGCGGTGGAGCCGTTTCGCACCAGCATCGATGCGCGCTACGACGCCCTGCGCAGCGCGCCGGGTGCGCCGTACGATCCCGAGTTGCTCGCCACTCGGCAGGAGGCGTCGGATCTGGCTGAACGCTACGCACGCCAGAGCGGACAGCGCCCGGCCGGCGGCCTCGTCGATGCGCAACTGAATCTCGCGCAGGAGGGGCTGCCGCACACCGTGCCGGGCACGCCCGCTGTCACGCGACCGGGGTTGGTGCTGGACGCGCGTGGCAACCCGAATCAGATTGAGGTCGCGCCCGCCACGCCGGACGTGGACGTGCCTGCCGACACTCTCACCGGGCAGGACTTCCTCGACCAGCGCCGGGCACTGACCTCCACCGCGCGTACAGCGGACGTGGCGGGCGACATCGAAACGGCGCGCACCGCGCGCACGCTGCTGCAGGGGACCGACGAGTTCGCTGCGCGTAACAACAATCTCGGCAGCGACGTGGACATCCCGCACCTCGGCCGCCAGTACGCCGCGCTGGAGGACATGACCAACTCGCTCGACGAGGAGAAGTATCTCAATATGCCGAAGCTGGCGCAGCGCCAGCGCCAGCAACTCGGGCCAACCCGCTACGCTGCGGGCGAGGGCGGTGATCTCGCCAACCTTGCCCGTGCGGGCGAGACAGTGCTCGCCCCGCAGGGGCGGAATAGCGGCACCGCGTTCAACACGTTGATGGCGCAGATGCTGCAGAACCCGCTCGGCCGCGGCGCGGTGACCACCGCGGGGCTGGTGACGCTGCCGCTGGCGCATGTGCTGACCAACACCAAGGTCGGGCGTCGGTACCTCACCAACTCGCTGCTGAACGAAGGCGCGGGGCGATCGATTCGCGAGGGCACGCGCCCGTTCTCGGCGCTGTACGGCGCAGCCCACGCTCGCGCAAAAGAAGACAAGGTTCCCGATTGGATCAAGGATCTGGTGAAAGACGAGGAAGACTGACATGCCACGCAACGGAAGCGGTACCTACATCCTCCCCGCCGGTAACCCGGTGGTGCCGGGCACCGTCATCCAGACGGCGTGGGCTAACTCCACGATGTCGGACATCGCGGCGGCGCTCACCGGATCGCTGACCGCCGACGGGCAGACGGCGCCGATCGGCAACCTGCCGATGGGTGGGTTCAAGCACACCGGCGTGGCACCGGCCACCGCCAACGACGAGTACGCACGCGCGGATCAGGTGCAGCATCAATCGTTCAACGTCATCGGCAGCGCAGCGATGGCGACGGTGAACCAGTACACCGGCACGCTGCCGCTCGGCATCACGACGTTCACCAACGGCATGTTCGTCATCTTGGTGGTGCCGACGCCGGGATCGAACACCGGCCCGGCGACGCTGGCGCTGAACGGCGGCGCGGCCAACAACATCGTCGATGGCATCGGTGGCCCGCTCGGCGCGGGCGCGCTCGGCCCCGGCGGCATCGCGCTGCTCGGCTGGGACGGCACCAACTGGCGCAGCGTGCTGGGCGGCGCGGGCAGCGCGCTCGGCTACGTCCCGGTGAACAAGGCCGGTGACACCATGACCGGCATGCTCACGGTGCCGACGGTGTTCACCGTCAATTCGACCGGCGTCGTCGGGAATTACGCGCAGATCGTCGGCAGGCATCTCACCGTGCCGCCGACGACAGCCAACCCGGTCATCACCGAGTGGAGCGCGGTGGCGTACGACGGCACCGCCAACGGATCGGGATCAGCAATTTCCCTGCGCTCGGAAACGAATTGGGCGGTCGGCAATCACGCGTCGAACATTACGTTCCTGACCATCCCGATCAATTCGGCGACGCAGGCGTTCGCGGGGCGCATCAACGGCGACCAGACGTGGCTCTCGCAGCGCGGCTTTCGTGCCAACCTGTACACGCTCACACCCGCAGCGGGCGCGGCGATCACGGTGGACTTCACCGGCAGCGGCGCGCTGCCCACCGCTGGCACCACCGGGCAGGCGATCCAGATCACGCTCGCGGGCAACCTGACGTTGAGCAACGTGCTGGTGCCGCAGGGCGCGATGATGCGGATTGTGTTCCAAAGCACCAACCTCGGCACCGTGACGTGGCCGGGCTACGTCATCTGGCCGCTGGGTGTTGCGCCCAACCTCGCTGCCGGGACGCAGAAGTACGCCATCGTCACGCTGGTGAACGCAGGCGCGTGGGTGCTGGGCAACGCGAGCGCGTACTGACGTGGCAATCACCATTTCCCGTACTGGCGGCAACGGACAATCCGCCAAGCTGAATCAGCTTTACGCCAACAACCTGCAAGTGCAGGTGATGGACAACGCCACGATTCCGCCGACGCCGGTGACCGGCGGCACGGTGTCGTTCCAGAATCTCAACAACCTTGTCACGCAACCCGCTGCGCCGTTCAACGGCGCCGGGTCGCAGACCGGCGAACTCGGTCCCGGCGGCTACGCCAGCACCAGCATCAAGCCGCGCGCTAACGGCGTCGCGGGCAAGGTGACCATCCGCTGCTGGGGCTTCGGCGCGGAAACCAACTTCACGCTGACCAACAAGGTGCCGTCCGGCTCGCCGGTCGCGGAGGGCATCGAACTCGTCAGCGGCGGTGGGCAGACGGTGTTGCAAGGCGCGGGGCCGTCCGCCGCCGTCATCGTCAAGATCACCGACCAGTACGACGCCGCGTTCCCCGGCGCGAACGTGCAGTTCATCCTGCCGTCGTCCGGCCCCGGCGGGACGTTTACTGCCACCGGCACCGCGACCAGCGCGACGGTGGTGAGCGATGCGTCCGGCCTCGTCACCTGTCCGGCGTTCACCGTCAACTCGCAACTCGGCAACTTCCTGCTCATCGGTCGCCTCGTCGCGGATACGACGATCAACGTCGAGATTCCGTTGCAGACGGTGCCGTCGGCGGGCACCGAAGTCTGCACCGCCGCGCTGGTGCCGCCGACGCTGGCGGCGTTCCCGTTCGCGGGCAATTCGTACTCATGGCTCAACATCCCCAACTGGAACGGCGCGGGCGCGGGCATGAGCGTCATCACGCCTGCGGTGGCACCGGGGCATAGCGACTACGCTACGGCGGGCGGACTCGCCGCTGCGCTGGCTGCGATCCCCAACGGCGCGGAAATCACCCGGCTCACCTACGCGCAGTCGGTGCGCTGCGACACGCAGCCTTCGACGCTGCGCGGTTTTTTTGAAGTCACCAGTTTCGGATCACCGAAGATCACCAGCGATCGTGTCGTCAATTTCCCGGCGACCGGCGCGTTCGTTGCGGACACCTTCTCATGGACGACCTTCAACACGCCCAACCCCGGCAGCAAGCTGCTGGGCAGCGACGTGAAGTCGGCCAACTTTCGGTTCGTAACTGCCAGCGAAGTCGGCAACAACGCCGCCAACGGGCAACTCTTTGCGCGCTCGCTGACCATCACCATCTGCTACATCGACGTGCCTGCGGGCAGCGGCGGCGGCGCGCTGTCGTTCTGTGAAGTTTAGCCGCGCCATGTGGGTGATCGCCGCAGCCGCCATCGCAGCGTGCGTCGTGATTGTGCTATACGCTTGCCAGACCGTGACGGTGCAGATCGGGCCGGAGCCTTCGGCGGATCGCGCCACCGGCATCCGCGCGACGACGAGCATCAACCGGAAGGACGACAAGGAGACACCGAAATGAGCATCGACGAGGACGCGCGTGTGAAGTGGGAACACCGGATGATGAGCATGATGGTCGGGCTTTGTGCCGGAATGATTCTTCTCTGTGCGGGGGCCGTATGGCACATCTTCGGAAAATGATCCTGCTGTTCCTGCTCACGGCCCCGGCGTACGCGCAGGTGCTGACCGTCCCGCTGCCTGCGGGTTGCACGTCACCGACGATCGCGCCCGGGGCCACGGTGGTCACCTGCGGCGGGACGCCGCCGCCGGTGTGCGCGCCGACGCCCCCGGTGTGTCCGACGCAGCCACCCGCCGGGTGCGCGCCCTGCACGCCGCCACCGGAGCCGCCGGAGGTTAGCTGCGGCACGCTGAAGAAGCTGGAACTCGGTCAGTTCTTCTTCGACGGCAGCACGCAGACCATCAAGCTCGGCAAGGGTGACGCCGAAGTGGCGATCCTGTGGTACGTCGCCACCGCCGCCGACACCGGCAAGAACAGCCACCTCAACATCGCGGAACATGGCAGCGGCGCGCACCAGAAAACCATCTGGGCCAGCAAGACCAAGTGCCTGATGGACTCCACCACCAAGCAGAGCGCCGACGTGTCGCCCAACGCGTGGGTGTCCGTTGGCGGGACGCAGCCGGTGAACATGGTGCCGGGCGAGAAGTGGTACTTCATGGTCCGCAACTGGTCGAGCAGCGGCAAGAACACATGCAGCGGTGACGACGCGCCGTGCGGCGAGATCATCAGCAAGTACCTGTGGGCACCCGCTGCGTCGGTGATGTCGTACAAGCCACCGAAGTGGAAGGTCAAGAAGTGACCGACTCGGCGGATCATGTGTGGACCGGGTACAACGAGTGGGTGAAGCAGGCCGCTCGGGGCAAGCCGCCGCTGGTCGCGCGCTCGCTCAACAACGGGATCGACATCACCGACAGCGCGATCCTGCTGGCGAGCAACTACGTCACGGTGTACGACGTACGCAAGACCACCGACGTGGCGCGCGAGGCGCCCGTGTCGTCATCGTGGGGCGGCAACGCGGGCGTCTACATCCAGCACAAGGTCAGCGGCACCTGCGGGCAGTACGGCACGCTCACCGAAGGCATCCGATCGCAGCTTGAGACAACGCAGAAGAAGGGCAGCGGCAACATCAACGACGCCTGCGCCGCCTACTTCGGCCTCTACAACAACGGCGAGGATGTCGGTGGCTTCGGCCTGCACGTCGATGCCTATCACGCCGGGGTGGAGAAGCTCGGGCACAGCACCTACGCCATGAGCGCGGAGTGCTGGAAGGAAACGCCCAGCGGGCGCATGGTCGGCTACGTCGCCCGCGCGCAGAAGGGGCGGCTCGACTACGGCATGACCGTGCTGCACTCCGGCGGCGGCTCGTTCTCGCGCGGCATCCAACTCGGCAACCCGTCGTACGGCGGCGGTGGGGTGCAAGGATCTCCCGGCGTGCCGACGCTGTTCGACGTGGGCGTGGACCTGACGTGGGGCGAGTACAAGTACGCGGCGCTGGTGGTGCGCGCCGACAGCTTCCTTGTCCTGTCCGGCTACCCGCAGGCGCAGTCCACGCACCCGGTCGATGTGTGCCAGATGAAGTTCGACGGCACCACCGGCATGTTCGCCGTGCAGAACGGCGCGATGCACTGCTTCGACGTGAACATGTCCACCGGGGTGATCTGGCAGAACGGAGCACCGACGTGGGCCGGGTTTAGCGCCAGCGTGCCGTGGGCGTTCTGCGTCGGCCCCGGCAAGACTGACGGTGCGCCGAGATCCTCAACACCCGCTAAGTACCTCCGCGTCGAAGTGGACGGCGAGGAGTTCCTGATGGCGTTGTACCGACCGTAGGAGGACGCATGGAGAACCTGATTGGTCTGTTGGTCGCCGTTATCATCCTCGGCTTAGTTTTCTACTTGCTCTGGTGGTTGATCGGCGTGATCGGCCTGCCGGAGCCGTTCAACAAGGTGGCGACGGTGCTGATCGCGCTGGTGGCGGTGGTGATCCTGCTGTCGCTGCTGTTCGGCGGCCTGCAAATCCCCACACTGAGGTTGCTGCGCTGACTGTCAGCCTGCTTTACATTTCCCTCGGCCCACGCCCACCGTGGGCCTCTTTTTTCAAGGGGTTGCGTTGCTGTCGCCGGTTCTTGCTTAGGTACTCCGGCAACACTAACCCAAGGGAGACTCACATGAAGAAACTGCTTTTTGCCGCGTTGCTGTTTCTCGCGGCGCCGGCATCTGCGACCTTGCAGTTGTCGGCTGATATCAACGGCTCCGCGTTCTTCTGCGCGGACAATCAGGCGTGCGACCTCAACCCCGCCGTCAACCAACTCCAGATTGCCGACCAGACGATCAACGGCGTCCGCATCGTGGGGTCGAGCCAAGTCGCATTCGCGGGTGGCCTCAACTTCCTCAACACGTCGTCGTTCCAGATCACCAACTTGAACTTGGCTGCGGCCACGATCGTGTTGGCGATCAGCGGTGTCGATTTCTTCGGCCCGGCGGTGACGTCGGACATGAGCGGCAGTGGTACGTTCCAGAACGGCGTCGGCTCCAGCATCAACCTGTCGTACTACGGTGACGCTGCGAACACGCAGGGCGCCGACAACCCGCTCGACTTGCCGGGGGTGCAGTTGGGGTTCTTCGCTGACGTGGCGACGAGCCTTGCCGATGCGTTCGCGTACAGCAACACCAGCCCGTTCCTGTCGCCCGGTCCGTTCTTCAGCATGTCGCTGGGGACGAGCGGGACGCTGGTGGCGTGGAACGGTGTTCCCGGTCAGGAGCCGACGCTGGTCGGTCGCTCGCAGACCATCCTCGTTCCGCAAGCAATCCCGGAACCCAACACGCTGGCGCTGATCGCGCTTGGCCTGCTGGGCCTCGGGTTCATGCGGTTGCGCAGGACGCGCTAGGCGGCTTTCTTTTCGCCGTGTACATGCTCGGTGTAGAACCCGGCACTCATCGATTCGCGCGCAGCGTTCAACGCATTCATCGCGTTGCGCTTCGATGAGTAGCCGGTGGCCGGGCAGCAGGCCATGATGCGGCCGTTGCTGCCGTCCACCTGCCAGTACCAGATCCCGTTGTTGGCCCAGATGTTCGCGACGTACTTCCGCGGCTTGATCTTCTTCTCGCCCATTTCCCTGCTCCATTAGTTAAAGAACGGCCACTATACCACAGTGGCCGTTAGGCAACAACCCTACAGCTTCGGCCTCTTCGGCGGCAGGTGGGTGACGTTGTCCGTAGTGGTCGGCGCCGGGCCGAGGTAGACGTAGCCCCGCGCCCGCATCATCACGTCGCCGCGGCGGGTGGTGATGGGCTTGGTCTTGCTCTGGTAGAAGTGGGACGCCCATTCCGCCTCATGCCGCTTCATCAGCGAGGCGACGTGCCGGGTGTGCCGGCCGGCATCCTTGGCGTCGATCCCCAGCGCGAACAGCAGGTCCATCGTGGTGACGAAGGTGCGCGGCGTGCCGTCGTAGGTATCGACCTTGACCATCCCCTCGCGCTTGTGCAGGACCATCTCCAGCACGTCGGCCCACGGGTCTTCCGCGACGCGCGCGGCCTGCTCGGCGCGGGTGGCGGACGCCGTCGGCGAGTCGAGATCCTCCCACCACACTTCATTCGCCATGTAGCAGTGCAGCGCCTCGGCCCAGATCTGCGCGCAGTTCTCGCTGATCCACTGCAGGTTGATCGCGCCGTTGCACTTGATCGGCCAATAGCGGCGGTTGCCGGTGTCGTCGCGCAGGTAGTCTCCGGTGTTGGTGGTGCCGACCATGACGAAGCGCCGGGGCCGGTCGGTGGCCGCGCGGCCGTACGGCATGCGGAAGGTATCGGTGCGGGTGGTAATCAACCCCTTGATGGTTTCCATGTCGGCGTATTTCATCGCACCGAGTTCCACCATGTCCACGATCCACGCCGTGTGCGCGGCGACGAGGAAGTCCTTGTTGTCGAGCTTCTGCTGCAGGGCGACGTAGTAGCCCATGCCGAGGATCTCCAGCGCCTTCGACTTGCCGATGCCCTGATTGCCCTCCAGCACCAGCATGGTGTCGAACTGGCAGCCCGGTTTCATCAGCCGGGCGATGGCGCCGATCGCCCACATCTTGCCGACCATGCGCGCGTAGGGGGTATCCTCGGCGCCGAAGCCGGTGACGAACAAAGTCTCCAGCCGCGGCTTGCGGTCCCACTCCGCCGTACGCAGGAAGTCGAGCACCGGGTTGCGCTCGCATTGCGGCAGGCTGGCGCGAGTGAATATCTCCTCCCGCACCAGTGAGTGCCCGAAGTGATACAGCCCCATCTTCTCCTGCATCCAGACAGTCAACGAGATCGGTGACCCGTCGGTGATCTGGCGGGTCGGGCCGTAGATGTTCTCGTACAGGCGATTGCGGATCACGTCGAACCACAGCCGGCCGCGGAGGTCGGGGTGATTGTCGAGGATGCGTCGCACGTTGGTGAGGTTGTAGATCGGCACGTCCTTGGCGTTGCGGATCAGGTCCAGCGCCACATGGGTGGTGACGTGGTCGGCGGCGAACTCATGCCCGTCGGTGCGATCGAGCGAGTCGAACAGGGACCGCAGGATCGATTTGTCCGGCAGGCGCATGAGCCAATCGTCCAGCCCCAGCCCATCGGGCAGCAGGACGAACCTGACCGACTTGGCCCCGGCCGCGAGCAGCACCTGCCGCAGCGTGCCGGCGGCGCGGCCGACGTCGGGGTTGGTCGTCACGTCGCCGTCGAACACCACCTCCACCTCGTCGCCGGGCTGGATCATCACCGCCAGCGGCGGGACCAGCGAGAAAGGACGCTTCTTGGCCCGGCTAGCCTCCAGCTTTGCCGCGGCAGCGGCCTTTTCCGCGTCGGTGGCGCTCGCGGCGGGGTCGGGTGGGGGCAAGGTAGCCTCCGGCCGCCACATCGCGTTGTAAGCCCCGGAGAAGCCGATCGCCGGGA
>Ga0137457_1000432_pt1 | contig 11203 bp, 19 predicted proteins | sample EasRivERMGT630_2_FD_102321 | JGI IMG/M metagenome (GOLD analysis project Ga0137457, IMG submission 102321) | Soil microbial communities from meander-bound floodplain in the East River, Colorado, USA - East River MetaG ERMGT630_2 | ecosystem: Environmental > Terrestrial > Soil > Floodplain ...
ATTGTGACTCTACCTCAGGATACTGTTCTAGCACAGCCGACCGCAGTTCCTAAGAAGGATGATACTCTGATTTTGGCTGCCGGAGGTGCTGGTTTGGGTTATCTCATGGCCGGTCCCGTGGGAGCCCTTATTGGGGCCGCTGCTGGCGCGCTTCCGTCACTACTTGGTGGGAAGTCTGTTTAATGAAGACTTGGCATTGGTTAGCGCTCGGAGCCGGCGCATTCATTCTTTTGAAGGATGATATTGCAAAAGCTTTCAATCCTCCGAAAGGTACACCAATAGTTCCTATTGGCGGTGCAATAACCACACTAGAACGCAGTCAGACTTACGAAATAATTGGCACAGCTAATCCGCCTACTTTCTTCAAACCATTTATGGGTGAAATCAATGGCAATAGGACAGTAGGAGTTATTCAGGGTCCGACATTTAGATTAGTTGTTCAAGTGGTCAATCCTACAATCATGAGTATTGGAACGTTTCTTGATGAAGAAACGCCGTTTATGCAAGTTTTTGATATTAGAAAGCTCTAATGCATCTTCCTAACTGGATGGTAAGAGATACTGGCGCTTTTGACGTAGGTATTGATAAGAAATATCTCACTTATGGTCTCATTGCCGGTACTGGACTTGCTCTCATTGCGCCGAATAAGTTCAAAACAGCCGGTATTGCTCTAGCTGTTATCAGTGGTGGACTATTGGTTGCGAATACTCCTACAACATGACTCCGGTAGAACAATATCTAGCGGTCATAAATCGTGACACCGGCGCTCTAGCTTTAGACAAAGCTGGAGATAGATTCATGTATGCTGTTATTCTTGCAGGAACGGCCGGTGTTACTGCTCATAATGCCGGCCGTAATAACGGAATGGCGCTCTTAGGTTTAGCTGGTGTTTTGGTTTCTGGATTTGTATTGGTTACTAATCCAGAGAAATCTGTAGGTCAATGACTCCAGCTCAACAATGGCAATCTGTCCGTGATGTTGGCACTCTTACGGACCTAACGAAGCCTGAGAACTTGGTCCCTGTTCTAGGTTCGGTTGGCGGTTTGCTAATGGCCGTCAATGCTAAGAATCCAATGGTAAAGACCGCAGGAGTTATTCTTACAGTTGGTGCTATGTTTTGGGGAATTATCAGTAAGCCGAAAACTACATGAGAAAACGTCGAAAAAAGAAAGTAGCCAAAACCTTTACGCCGGTTCTGCCGCGTAATAAGGACGGCTTAACCTTCGAAGAATGGTATCGGCGAAAGTATCCCAATAAGAAGTTTCGATGACTCCCGCTCAACAGTGGCAAACGGTTACCAGAACACTCCCGCGGTATTATGATACGGGAGTCCTGGAGCGCCGTAGTCCGTTACCAGTTGGTACTTATTGGATTGACCAGGTAGGCGACACGAATATCGCACTGTTTGAAGATTGGGTTTCGCGCAATGGTGGTATTGTTGGTTTCTTGACCATCGAACCAACCGATGATAATCCACGTGCTTTTTGGTATCTTTTCAAGGTAACTGGCGGTCCTAATGGTCAATTCCTTCCGCAGTGGGATGGTCCCGGACTACCAAATATCGCTAAGCCAGGCGATAAGACTGCCGCAGACACCATTCAGAGTCCAAACGTCGATGATATGGGAATTCTGGAATTGTTAGGTCTCAATCCAGATTCAAAACTCAATCAACAGCTGTTTGGTGACAATGGTCTAATTCCGAAAGCATCAAACTTGGTACAAAATATAGTAGTTCTAGGCGGAGTAACTGCCGCCAGTTATGTCGGATATCAAGTCTGGAAGCACTATAGGGGTGCTCCTAGACGTTAACCAAAACAGGAGTAGAAATATGTCTGCACGTCGATTGGGCCGCGCTCTTGCCGGCGGTATTAAGGGTTCGGCAGTTGCCGGTGCTTCCGGTGCTGCTACGTATTTCATCCATAAGATGTTGGCTTCTAAGGTTGAAATGGTAAGCAAACATCCAATTGCTACGCCGATTGCTCTTGCTGCAGTTGGACATTTCATCAAACGTAAGATGCCCACCGTTGGTGCTGGCTTGATTGGCGCTGGCGGTTATGCGCTCGGGTTGGCTTTCGATGTTAGTCGCGCGAATAAGGCGCAGACTGCCGCCCTCATCGAAGCTAACAACGTTGCGGCGCTTAATTCAGCGTCTGACGTTGGCGATTACAACATTCCGGATGCTGGTGACGTGAGTTTTAACAGCATGCCTAATGATGCTGGTGACGTAGATATTTCGGATGCAATGGGTCTCTAATAGTAATTTGTAAGTCAAGCTAGGCGCTTTGCTTAGAATGACTGTTTTAAAAATAAACCTAGTAAGGAAAAAACAATCATGTCTGATATTGGTTTCACTCTCCAGCGGAAGCGCCTACTTGATGCCTATGCGAAGAATGGTAAGCCGTTTATCGCGCGAACCATTCCATATCATTCAACGGGTGTACTTGAATTTGATGTAGTCGACGTTGATGAGACTGCGGGTGTTGGTTTTGCCGTAGCTCGTAAGAATGAGCAAATCGTATTTTTCAACTATGGTGTTGGAGAACAGGTTGATTTGGGTGGCGCTGCTGGTTTCGTGCGTGCTACTGACGCCGAGACGAATCAGGCCAAGGGGTCGTCCACGAACGGCGCTCAGGACTACGTCATTGAAGGTGTAGGACTCTCGTGTCGTGCAATGCGGGTTGAATTCAATGGTACTAATGAGACGTATCTGGACGCTCTTGCGTCGGACCCGGACGTTCAGAATGCGTTCGTGGGTAACGGTCCTATCTATGACCCGGCTGTGATTGTGGCTCCCGCACAAATGCAGTCCCCGGCTAACCTCGAAAATGGCATGTTCCAGAGTCTTTTGGGACTATCCTCGGTTGACTTCCTTTTCGACCGGAAGCGGGTTGAAAAGATTGGTACCCTGGAAATGCTTCCCCAGGCTGGTGCTGCTAGCTATCTTCGTGCGAATGGTGCGCCTGAAGCTTGTAATCGCTATAAGATTCCGGAAGGATATCTGTGGCGCCGCGATGGTGAGCCGGATTGTGAATTGACGGTTACCGTCATTCTACAGCGTCCATTGGTCGTTCCAATTAGTCTTGCGACGCTTTGGGGCGGCGCAAATGAAGGTGACTTCATTGCTCCTGATAAAATTTATCTCGAGCTCGTTATGCGCCTGTTTGGTCTGGGCATCGACCTGCCCTCTCAAAACTGACCTGCGGTCGGCTACGGCTCCGCTCATTCAATTGACACCCAAGCCGGGCCACTGCTCTAAAGGTAGTGACCCGGCATTTTTAATTCTACTAAGAGATTTATCATGCAAGAGATTATCGTCCCGCGTATGAAGCCGGCCGCCTATGATACTTGGGAAATCCGAGATTCATTGGCAGCTGCAGACTTAGAAACTAGCCGTTTGGCTATTGAGTTTCCGGAACCGTACCTAGTAGTTGGCGCGCATGTTTCTGTTATTGCGACTACTAATGAAACAGACCTAGTCATTCCTACTGCCGAGGATTTGTTAGTTATTATGGACGTTGACAATCAGCGTCGATATACGGATGCAAAGGTCATCGGTCAAACTTCTTCCGCAAGCCGCGGTATGCAGTATGTTACTCTCGCAGCTCTCGATACCCGTTACCGCGATTTGCATATGAAACTTGATAGTCCTAGGGCTGTTCTGGGCCTGTCGTTCCGTTGGAAGATTTTTGATGCCACAATCCGCGAGGCGCTCTATCAAAATTGTGATATTGCCGTTGCTTTCTTCTGTACTCCTCAGAAGGGAATCTAATCATGTCCGTTGTTAATTATAAAAACTACGGTAGACCGGCCGGGTATCAGTCGTATGACTGGCCGTATAACAAACAAAATCTTCCCGGTACTAAGGCGAAGTTCCATTTGATGGTGCTAACTACTACTGTGGCAGATCTGGATGGCGCTACACTTACGGTCCCCGTTCTGCTGACCCCGACACAACTAAGTAATATTGTTCTTACCTTTGATGACGATGCTGCTCCACCTTCGACAGCAACTACCATTAAAATTCAAGGTCTAGTTAATAGTGATGATATTGCCGAGCAAATTGCTCTCTCATTAAGTCTAATTGGTCTAGAAGTAGTTAGAGAAGTGAACGAATTATATGTAACTCAATCGTTCCAGGGTTCAAATGGTAATGGTGAAATTGAAAGCACCGGTCTCGGTGCTGACGAGATTGCTATTAACGGAATAGATGATTTCGTTGGTCACAATGTGTTTTTCTGGGATGGTAACGACCAAATTCCAAAACTGTGGGGTCCGCAACGTGGTTTTGTAGGGTCAGTTCCAACGGTTCCGTTTGCTCAAGTACCGGTCTAATAAGGAGACTTTATGTCTCAGCAACTATCCAAAGCCGGTACTCAAGCAACTATAAGTGATAGGGACGGCCGTGGGGGCCTGTCTATTGCTTTGACGCAACCGCCAGGTTCCGATGCACGTTGGAAATTCTCCGTTCGAGCTAGTACCGATGAAGTTACTATTGAAGTAGGCGAATTTATCACATGTCCACCAAGCAACAGCAAGCTATCACGGTTTGTTGCTATTGCTAATTGTCCAGGCGCACGTGATTGGACTGTCATGGTTAATCTCATCGCTGGTAGTGATGATAAGGCTGTGCTTTCGATGGCCGTTGGACTCATGACTAGTCTTCCAGGATTGAGTAGAATTGCAGAACGGTACAAGCAATATGAAGATTCCGGACCAGCTGTACAAGCTATTCTAGCAGGTGAAACTGTATTAGGGTGGACTGTTGCTGCTGGCGCTGCTGGCGGTACTCTCACAATTGATGGCTTTGGAGTTATTACTATTACGCCTAATGGTAGTGTGTCTGGTGGTGGCGGAGGATTGATTGAAGGTCCAGGAACTTTCACCTTTGCTGGTGATATCGTATCTTGGATGATTGAGATTGCGGAGTCTGCCTAAAATGCGTCGTCCAGGTGTTAAGTGCATTGCTTACATTCGCTCCAACTACTCCAGAATTATTAACGTTAGATGCTGATAAAGCAGATAAATCTACCACGATAACCGCTGGTGATAAAGAAGTAACTGGGCAACATGAAACAACGAATTAAGACCGCTCCAGACGCTCCTTATGTGACTAGGAATATTACTGATAATTTCAGTCAAGCACCTTTGCGAAATGCTCTATATGTAGATTCAGCATATCCCGGTGTAGTGCATACCGGAAGTATCTTGCAACCATATACAACTATCCAGAATGCTATTGACGCAGTACCAGATTTAGAACAATGGACTATCATTATTAGTTCCGGTCAAACTTTTACTGAAAACTTAGTTATTCCTGATATTGATGGTCTTCAAATTGAGATTATGTGCGAAGGTCTCGATCAGGGAGGTATTATAGTTGGTAATATCGACTGGGACCCAAATGATGCATTTTTAGGACTAACTAATATTCATGTAACTGGTAATGTGAACGGTACTGCTACAGGTCCAGAAAGTACCTTCATTACCGAAAATACCACTATTTTAGGTCAAGTGGCATTTACTGGTAGTCAAGTACACTGTTACTTTTCTGGTCCGTTTCCACAGGCTCTTGGAACTGGATTCTCATTCACGTCAATTGGCCCTACCGGCAACGCACTAGACACAACGGGTAACGTGTTTTCTAACGGTATGCGGTTTTTGGGTGATATTCAGTGCCTCAACGGATACTTTGAAAACTCTCGTCTAGAGAGCGAACAAATTCAATTAGATAGCACTATACTTCAATTCAAGGATTGTACTTTTAGTGGACTTATTGGGGTTACATTTAATGCTGCTATTGGCACAATTGAACTAGATGGTTATAGTTATTCTAGATGGAACACGGTTGGGCCGCCAAGCATAACCAATGGAAACCTATCTATTATCAACAAAGCAACAATTATTGATATTTTTACTAACCCTGGCAATAATAATTGGACTCATCGTGAAGGGCTTGTAGGAGTATCATATGATATGATGAGTGGCGGCTCCGGTGGTGGTTCAGGAGCAAAAGGTCCTACCGCAAATAATAGAACTGGAGGACAAGGCGGAGGTTCGGGAAGTAGGAGTTTTGGCGAACTCAGCGCATCCATACTTACTGCTGCTGTAAATACTACTCAAGTGTTAGTTGTGGGTGCAGGAGGTGCCGGCGGAGCAGCTCAAACTGCCAACGGTACCGATGGTATCATTGGTACAGCTGGCAATGACTCATCTTTCAACGGAATTTTAGCTCGTGGTGGTGTGCCTGGTGCGGGAGGACTTCAGAGTGGAACTGTTACCGTACCAACCACCGTAACAATAAACGGCATCACTGGCATTTCTAATGCCCGTGGTGATATTAGCGGCGTGCAAGGTGCTGCCGGAACTTCGGGAGCAGGCTCAGGAATTGGACAAGGTGTAGCCTTTACATGTCCCGGGGGAGGTGGCGGGGGATTAACAATTACTACAAATGCTGTAGCCAATGGTGGCATAGGCAGCTCGCCTAATAAAGCTGCATTGGTAGGTGGCGCAGCTGGAACTACCGGCGCAGGTCAAAACGGCGGTAATGGTTTAGATGGTTTATTGGACGCTATCTCAAGTGGTACAGGTGGTGGAGGTGGAGCAAGCAATGCAACCGGAAACGCTGGCAACGGCGGTAACGGCGGATTGTATGGTAGCGGAGGTGGCGGGGGTGGCGCAGCACTAGACGCAGTCGGAAACTCTGGTTCAGGCGGTAACGGTGCCCAAGGTATTGCAATTATTACCTCTCATTTTTAATCTAGCCTGAACAGACGGATTCACACACCATGAAACAACGCATTAAAACCGCTCCAAACGCGCCTTATATTACTAGAGAAATTCAAGAACTACCGGTAGGTTTACAGATTGCGGTCTCAAGAGTTATTCCTACTAATATTCCGAATATTTTAGACGGCGACAGTGCAAACGTAGTAGTCGCTGGAACTACTACGGATTTTGTAGATTGTCATGCTGTTATTATGCTCCTTTCTCAGGAAGAAATACCAGCAGGATTAAACCCACCTGATAATCTAGCAGCTCCCTATGCTTGGATTAGTAATCCGCCGGCTGGGCAAATTACTTGTAGGTTTAATGCCTCGGGAGGTTTGGTTCCGGCTACACTAGCTGTTAATTTTCTATATTTGGGCCTTAAACTAACCTTTCCGTAATGAATGACCTAGAAGCAAAAAAACTAGTCGAGAAAGAGGCTCCATTACTTTCTCCTAGGGAATCTTTGTTTCTTCGCGTTATCGGCAAAAGAGAAACCTCATATGCTAGGGGTTGGAAAGATAATTCCAATATTCCTGGCGCTGTAGGTGACCCAAGGACTTCTTTCAATTGGGGCTCTATCAACGCTCTTAAAGACCAGCCATTTTTCACCTATATGGATGGTCTACCCGGTAAGAAAGAGCCTAGAAAGTTTCGCGTTTATCCTAATGATGGCGCTGGTATCAGGGACCTATCCAGGACTCTCTACGTAAGGCGGCGCACGCTACAGACTGCGGTTCTCAATGGTGACGCCAGACAGGCAGTTACCATTATGAGTCAACCGCCTATTTATTTTGAACTTCCGTTGGATCAATACTTATCTACAGCTCAAAAAAACTACGAAAGTATCATTAAAAACACTGGTGAACCTGATATTTTATCATTTAGCAGTTCAAGTAATGATTTACTAATGATTGCAGCCATTGGGGGCGGTATTTGGGCGGTAAATAAATGGTTATAGATGACGAAAAAACACCAGCAGAAACACCTATATCTATTCTTCAAGAAATTAAAGCTCTAGGAAGTATAACTCAAAAAGTAGTAGATAATACTTTAGAGATTCAAGGTGATGTTAGATTAATCTTTGAACGATTAAATAAGCTTGATACTCGTATTTTGGTTACTTTTGGTATCGCTGGTTCTAGTTTTGTTCTTTCGCTCTTTGCAATAGTTCTGAGCTATGTCCGATGACACAAGAGATAGCGACCGAACTACTAAGAAGCGGCCTTCTTGGCGCGATATGCTTGGCCGAGGCTCTCGTAATAGTAAAACTTTGGAACCAAGTGAACGAACTACACGCAACGTGGAAAGCGGAAATGAAAGAAACCACCCGCCAACTGCTAGCGGTGTACGAGAAAATGAGCGAAACAGTGGACAAAGTCCACGACCTGGGGGAGTGGGCAGCTCAGAACAAGCGCCCAGCGGAGTAAATGACGAGGACGAGGATATCACGGGTGTGATAGAGGTTAATCTCGCGGAAGCCCGTAGACTACTTGACGAGCTATGTAAAAAGGAGAAATGAACAATGGCTAAAAAGAAGCGTAAGAAGACTGTTCCGCTGAAGACTCTTAAGGCTATGCGCGCTGGACTGACTAAGCTTATCAAGCGCCGCGGCGGTTAAAATGGCTATCTGCCCTACTAAGAAAGCTATGGGGAAAACGAAAGAAAGGACAGAAGCAAATTCCAATAGCGGTATTAGAAAAAAGACTAAAGTGTCTAAATAATGTTGTTAAAAAACGTGGTGGTAAGTTTTTAACATGATTACTTGTATCACCACATGCAAAGGACGGTTATCACACCTTAAACGGTCGTTACCGTCCTTTGCGGCCGAATTCCAATCGGTCATAGTTGTTGATTGGAATTGTCCGGATAATGCCGCTCACTGGTGTGCTAAATTCAATCATCCAAATGTAACTGCACTCTATATTAATGATAAAGATACTGCGGTCTTTCATAAAACCGCCGCTATGAACGCTGGTGCGAAGTACGCAATAGCGCACGGCGCAACGCAGTTGTGTTTTATTGATGCTGATACATTGATTATCCGAGATAATCTCAGAGCTGAACTAGAGACACTTGAACAAGACCAAATCGCTATTACGGGGCCTAAGACCTTTGCACACTCTCAGTTGGTTGGATTTTTATGCGTCGAATCCACTAGATTTCAACGTATTAAAGGATTCAATGAGACTTTCATAGGTTGGGGCTACGAAGATTTGGATATCCGTATGCGTCTAATTTGTGACGTAGGATGCAAACCTATTTGGATTGACGAAACTATGTTCGCGTCTATCGCCCATGATAATACGGCTAGACGTCAATTCCAACCTGATACCTTAGTCGAAAGTAATAAACGCAACCGCGACCTATTCCGCGCGGGTCTCAGAGTGCGGCTCTCTGAACATTGGTCGCAGACTCTAAAGGATGCACTACCGTACAAGTGAACAAGTGAAACTAATCAGAACACTGGCGGTGATGCGGCTCACAATAATTTACAACCTTATATAGTTGTATATATGTGGAAACGTACTGTATAGAGAGATATCCATATGCCTAATCGCCGTCCGTCTCGAGGTAGTGTTAATACGCCATATCAGCAAAACTCACTTGCGGGAGTTATTGCGGCGTTAACGTCTGATAATATTGCTAATGCGTCCGCTGTTTCTGGCATAACGGTATCTGACGCACTAGATGCACTAGAAACCTTGATTGGTGCATTAACTTCTACTGATATTGCTAATCAGTCCGCTTGGTCAGGGCCTACTGTTACTGATGCGTTAACGACTATCAATATCTACCTTGCAGCTCTCAGTAGTGATGATGTAGCTAATAATTCGGGAGTATCAGGAACTACTGTAAGTGATGCTATTAACACTTTAGCAGCATTATTTCCACTTACAGCAACTAATATTGACCCAATCGATGCCGCTAATGGTCTGCAATTAGGTCAAAGGTTAACCGCTATCCACGCTTTTGCAGCTCCTGGTGCTGGAGCTCAGGACATTACGCTTTATAATGCAAACTTACCGTTTAAGATGCGTTATATAAGTTCTACTTTGCTAAGTACAACTGCTGGTGCTGGGGGTTCTACAGGTACCATTAGAACTGCGGCCGGTGGTTTAGGTGTACAGTTGAGCACTGCTATGCCTACTTCTAGCACTGCAACTAGAGCTCCCGATGGTTCGGGCGGTATCGTTTTGGCTAATCATACCCTGGCCGCTGGCGCATCTTTATTTTTGAGACTTACCGACGGTACTGCGGCAGGTACTCTGTATATAGACTTTTTGCGTATTGACTAAATAGCAAAACGCCTTGCTATGTGCAATATAGCAAGGCGTTTTCCGGACGATGTTAGGAAAGATTAAACTAACATGGTCCTATTAAATCATATACGTAAAGTGTAGCGTTGCAATAGTCTTCCCTAATCCCAATAGGAGGACAGTTGCCGTTACAATCGCTCGGCATATCTGGAGCTCGATAGAGAAAACCACCATAGGAGAGATACTCAGTTGGTTCTCCAAAGTCACAGTTGACGGACCAAACGGGAAGGACAACGCACAAAGGCAATGCGGAAGGTGCTCCGGCCAAACCATTGCTCTCTGACGTACCACCGGCCCCACCATCGCCAGAAGCTCCGCTTTCCACCTCTCCCGCGTCGCCAGTCCTCCCGGCATCGCTGGCAGTACCCACGCTCCCTGAAACGCCGCCAGCGCCAGAATCTAGGCCCGAATCTTGTTCCAGTGTTTTCGCCGGGACACTGAAAGTTTCGGACGCGAACGGGGGTCCTGAACATGCTCCCAGCATGATAATAATCGAGAGCCATTTCATAGCCTACCCTGCCTAGCAAGTTCGGCTGCCTTATGAAAATGGTCTTTTGCAGTAGTGGTCAAAGCGCAGAGCGGCCGAACATGACAGAGCGGTCCTAGGTCTTTGAAGCCCGCCTCATGAAATTGTACCACTGTAGTCATAACAATTCTCCAAATAGAGAAAGGCCCCAAACTATACTCAGCGCGAGTAGCTTGGGGCCTTCCAAGTTTTTTTGAATTACCCGTCCCCGGACCCGTCCCCGTCCCCGTACCCGTCCCCGTACCCGTACCCGTACCCGGACCCGGACCCGGACCCGGACCCGGACCCGGACCCGGACCCATACCCCTCCCCGGACCCGGACCCGGACCCGTCCCCGGACCCGGAAGATCTTATTTCCATGACTGCTTACACAATTTCTGGTGTGCCTCGGGAGTCATCATTAGAATTTCAATCGCTTCGGTCAACTCGATTAATTCGACGCTCTGACTGATGCGGCCGGTAACTCCGCTGATAGCAATCTCGTGTAGTGTATTGGCGCCACTCCAGGACCAAATCCGACGCGCGTCAGAGAGTGTAACTTCTTTTCCGTTACGCTCTAAGAGCGTACCAAAGTGGACACCAGCGGAATACG
>Ga0137457_1000433_pt1 | contig 11123 bp, 12 predicted proteins | sample EasRivERMGT630_2_FD_102321 | JGI IMG/M metagenome (GOLD analysis project Ga0137457, IMG submission 102321) | Soil microbial communities from meander-bound floodplain in the East River, Colorado, USA - East River MetaG ERMGT630_2 | ecosystem: Environmental > Terrestrial > Soil > Floodplain ...
CGGCGGCCGCGTGCAGATCACGGCGTCGCTGTTCGACCGCGATCATGGCGCGGCGCCGCTGGCGCGGGGCACAGTCGAAGGGAGCGGGGCACAGGTGTTCTCCCTGGTGGACGGTCTGGCGACTCAGCTGCTCGTCGGGACCACCAGCGGTCCGGAGGGGCGCGTCACCCGGGTCGCGTCGGTGACGACGTCCTCGCTCGCGGCGTACAAGGCCTATCTGGACGGCGAAGCCGCCTTTCGCGCCGGCCGGGCCGATTCCGCCGTCGCGGCGTTCGAGCGCGCGGTGGGCCTCGACTCGGCGTTCGCGCTCGCGTACTACCGCCTGAGCGTGGCGGCGGAGTGGGCCACGCTGTCGGGGTCTTTCATCGCGCGGACGGCGGAGCAGGCCGTGCGCTTGAGCGACCGCCTTGCCGACCACGACCGCTTGCTGCTGCGGGCGCTGCTGGCGACCCGGCGCGGCGCGGTCGCGGAAGCCGAAGGCCTGTACCGCAACATTCTCGGGACCTATCCCGACGACATCGAGGCCTGGAGCCAGCTGGGCGAAGTGCTGTTTCACTACGGCCCCGAGCAGGGTCGCTCGATCGCGGAATCCCGCGCCCCGTTCGTGCGGGTGCTGTATTTCGACCCCGGCTACGTCAGCTCCCTCGTCCACCTCGCCCGAATCGCCGCCGTGGAGGGCCGCCGCGCGGACCTAGACTCGATCGTGGGATTGATCGACAAGCTGAGCCCGTCAAGCGATCGCGAGCTGGAGATGCGGGTGCTGCGGGCCTATGCGCTGGGCGACGTGCCGGCCCAGCAAAGCGTCCTGGCAGAGCTCGGCCGAGCGTCGGATGCGACGCTGACGTTGCCGGTGTGGGACGTGGCGGTGTTCGCCGGCGACCTGGAGGGAGCGCAGGCGGTCGCCCGCGCGCTCACCGATCCCACGCGCTCGGTGGACGCCCAGGCGGCGGGGCACGTGACGCTCGCCTACCTGGCGCTGGCGGGCGGAAAGGTGGCGGCGGCGCGGGCCGAGCTGCGGCGGGCCGGGGCGTTGGATTCGGTACGCGCCCTGGAGTACGGCACGCTGCTCGAGTTGACGCCGTTCCTCGAGGCCCCGGCCCCGATCCTGGACACGGCGCGCCGCGGCCTCGAGCGGCTCACCGCCGCCGACCTTCCTCCCAGCGCGCACTCGGCCGTGTACTTCAGCGCACACGATGGCTTCCATCACTTGCTGCGCGAGTACCTGCTCGGGCTCGTGAGCGCGCGCCTGGGGGACTTTGTGGCGGCCGAGCGGCAGGCGGCCACGCTGGCGCGCGTCACCGGTCCCGCGGCCGCCGCGACGTTGCCCGCGGACCTGGCCCTCGAGATCCGGGCGGAAGTGGCAATCAAGCAGGGCGCGCCGGAGTCGGCGCTCACGCTGCTCAGGCAGACGGTGGGCGAGTCGTGGTACGAGTACCACTTCTCATCCCCGTTCCTGGCGGGCTCTCGGGAGCGGTATCGCCGGGCGGGACTGGAAGCGTCCCACGGGGACGCGCGGCGGGCGATCGCGCTGTTCGGCGGCTTCGAGGGATTCTCAGGGTACGCGTTGATCTACGCCGGACCCTCCCACCTCCGTCGCGCGGCGCTCTATGAGGGGCTCGGCGACCGACCCGCGGCCGCGTTGCACTACGCCCGGTTCCTCAAGATGTGGCAGAACTGCGATCCTGAGTTCCGGCCGCAGCTGGACAGCGCGCGCGCCGGCTACGCGCGCGTCTCCTCCGCACGGTAGGCGAGGCGCCCTGTCAGGACGAGTACGAGTGCCAATGCGACCGCCCCGCACACCCCGGCGCATACCAACAGGAAAGGCAGGCGCCCGGCCCGGACCCGGTCCGAGTTGTTGAAACGCAGGCCGACCTCACCCGGCGCCACCACGCTTGCCCGACCGTCTTCTCTGACGTACACGCGTCCAACGTGGAGCAGAGCAGTGAGCGGCTCGCCGCGAACGTAGACCTCCACCCGATCCGTGCCATCGGTGAACGGCACGAGCATGGCGAGTGGCGTCCACCAGATGTCGCTCGGCCGCGTCAATTCCCGGTAGATGGGGAGCGTGGCCAACAGCAGGGCGGTGACGCTGACGCTCGACAGCAAGCGGCGCGTCCTGGGAGGCATCGTCATTTGGGCTGCGGCACGATGCGCAGATAGGGCCGCGGCGCTTTCCAGCCCTTCGGGTAGATCTTCTTCGCGTCGTCGTCCGAGACCGAGCCCGCGATGATCACGTCGTCCCCCTGTTTCCAGTTCACGGGTGTCGACACCTTGTGCTTGGCGGTGAGCTGCAATGAGTCGATCACCCGCAGCACTTCGTCGAAGTTCCGTCCCGTCGTCATCGGGTACACGATCATCAGCTTGACCTTCTTGTCGGGACCGATCACGAACACGTTCCGCACGGTCTGATTGTCGGCCGCCGTCCGTCCGTCGCAGGTGCCTTCCAGCGTTGACGGCAGCATGCCGTACAGCTTCGACACCTTGAGATCGGGGTCGCCGATCATCGGGAAGTTCGGCGCGTGGCCCTGCGTTTCCTTGATGTCCTGTGACCACTTCTTGTGATTGTCCACGGCATCGACGCTCAAGCCGACGATCTTGGTGTTGCGCCGGTCGAACTCCGGCTTGAGCTTCGCCATATACCCGAGCTCGGTGGTGCACACCGGCGTGAAGTCCTTGGGATGGGAAAACAGCACGGTCCAGGAGTCCCCGATCCACTGGTGGAAGCGCATGGGGCCCTCGGTGGTCTGGGCCTCGAAATCGGGGGCGATATCACCAAGCTGAAGGGCCATCGTCACACCTCTGACAGATGAAGGTTCACAGATAATCTGCAGGGCCGCGGGTGGCTGTCCAGTCAGTTCACTTTGAGGACCTCCTCGACGAACGTCAGGGTCTTCGTCTCGACCCATTGCGTTGAGAGCGCATCCACTCCGATCGTCCCGAGGCGGTCGCTGGTGGCGGTCACAACTCTTCCCTTGCTGGGCGACGGTTTGACGTCGCGCTGCACCAGGACCCCGCGCCGCGGATCGTACTTGAACAGCAGCGCTGAGGCGAGCGCGGTCTCGGGGCCGCCGGCGGCGCGGGTGCGGGGAGTGAAGGACAGCGCCACGCTCGGGTAGGCGTCGTCCCGGGCGGTGTTGTCCCGGGTCGAGGCCTCGTGGCCCGCGTTCTTGAGCTCGAGCATGAAGCGATCGAGCACCGGCCGCACGACCTTCTGGAAGCACTCGGCACAGGCGGTGCGCTTGCGGTCTCCGGCGCGCTGCCCCGTCTTGGACGGCGGCGGCGCGCTTGCGGTGCGGTTGGCGAAGTCTGCGAGCAGCGCTCGGAGGTTCTCTATGGCCTTGTCGGTCATGTGACGGAGAATAACGGGGTGTACCGGCGGACCACCGTGCGCTAGCTCACCACGCACGGTTATGTTTCTCCTCCACCTCTGACGGACGGACCGATGCACGCACGCACGTGGACTCCGGTTTCACTGATTGCCCTCGCGCTCGTCGCCGCGGCCTGCGGCCGGGAGCGGCCGGCCGCCGCCGCCGCCGCGAGCGCCAGTCCCCTGACGGCCGTTTCCACCCAAGCGGGTCCGGCGACGTATCGCGCCCGCTTCGAGACCAGTGCGGGCACGTTCGTGATCGAGGTGCAACGCGACTGGGCGCCGCAGGGCGCCGATCGGTTCCACGAGCTCGTGGCGGCCGGCTACTACGACGGCCAGCGGTTCTTCCGGGTGCTCTCCGGGTTCATGGCGCAGTTCGGCATTCACGGTGACCCCAGCGTGGCGGCCACGTGGCGCTCGCGCAACATCCTTGACGACCCCGTGCGCCAGAGCAATACACGCGGCATGGTGAGTTTTGCAACGGCGGGCCCCAACACCCGCACCACCCAGGTGTTCATCAACTACGGCGACAACAGCTCGCTCGACGGGATGGGGTTCGCGCCGTTCGGGCGGGTGATCGAGGGGATGGAAGTGGTGGACAAGTTGTATGCGGGGTACGGCGAAGGCGTGCCGCGCGGGCACGGCCCCGATCAGGGCCGCATCCAGCGTGAGGGGAACGCCTACCTCGAGAAGGAGTTTCCCAAGCTCGACTACGTCAAGCATGCGACGATTGTCGCGCCGTAGGCCCGTTGCATCGGCGGGCCGTTGGTTCTACTATAGGCGAGTTCCACGCCCCAACCACCACACTAACCCAAGGAGGTGATCCATTGTCTAGCCACAGATCCCCGCGCGACCTGGCATGGGCAAGCGATCGCCTGATCGGTAGCTGACCGGTACCGAATCGCGATTTGCGCCACAGGTAAGAGCCGGCAGACGATCGTGCCGGGCTCGCGCAGGACAAGTGACCGCGTCGTCTGGGTGTTCGGCCCGGCGACGCGGTCGCGTTTTGTGCGATGTCGTCGTCGGATTCGGCAACGCGGATCGACGTCACGGGGGTCATGCGTCGAGCCGTTGGCGAAAGTGGCTGCGCCAACTCTCGGGAAGCGCCGGCAGCTCGCTCGCGCGACGCAGCAGATCCTGCTCCGGATCTTTGGCCGTGTACAACCTGACGAGCTCCGCGACGGTGAGGGTGCTGTCGTCGCTCCCGACCCGCGTGACGGGATCGCCGGCGGCCACGACGCCTTCCTGTGCCACGCTGAGATAGAATCCCGAGCGGCCGCTCTCCAGAAAACGCTTCACCATGTCCGGCCGGCCGAACCGGATCCCGAGCTTGAAGCACGGCATGCGGGGTTGCGTCACGACGAACTCCGCCGAGCCGATCCGGAAGCGATCGCCGACGCGGGTCGTGTCCTCACGCAGGCCCTCCGTCGTCAGGTTCTCCCCGAACGCGCCCCAGGCAAGGTCTGTCGCCGGGATCTCGTCGCGCCAGAACGCGTAGTGCTCCGACGGATACACGTACACCGCCTTGTGGACGCCGCCGTGCACCCTGAGATCCGACTGGCGGTCGCCGTCCAGGTTCAGGCGTCTCACCTGGATCGGACCGGTCACCGGGGTCTTGAAGATCGCTGTGCGGACGATCGCTCCCTGCGATTCGATCCCGCGGGGAAGTCCGACGTTGACCGAGAGGACGTTCATCACCCCTCGCCCTACTCCCCTCGGCGAGCCTTGGGCTCAGCCCTCTTTTGCTGCCGCCACCAGGTAAACAGCAGGGCAAATGCGGGCAGGAAGGCGCACAACGGCGTGAGCACGAACCACACCCGCAGGGCGGCGATAGGCAGCTCCACGTTGGCGCTTCCTTCCGCCCGCAGCGTGGCGTTGAGGTGGAGCAGAAATTGCCCGGTCGGCGTGAGGAATGCGGCCAGGAGGGTGCAGGCAACCCAGCCCCAAGCCGTGGTGACGACACGAGGCATGGACCATTCGTTGAGCCGACGCATAGATGGGGAATGTCACCTCGACCTCGACGTGCCGCCAGCTAGCGTCGCGGCTTCCTTCGCACCTCGCGGAAAACGGCGGCCACCGCGCGTACCGTCGGGCTGGTTTCCCCGCGCCGCGACAGCAGGTCGAGTCCAAAGGGCAGGCTGAACCCCGCAATCCGGACCGCCACGGTGCCCACCGGAGGGCGTGCGATCTGGGAATGGAAGCCGACCGCCCATCCTTTGCCCTGTGCCGCCAGGGTCCAGACGGTCTGCAACCCGTCGTAGGTCGCCTCGACCAGCGGCCGCAGCCCCAATGCCGCAAGCGCCGCGTACAGGCGGTCGTAGAACGCCGGATGGAACGCGCGCTCCATGAAGAGGAAGGGCACGTCAGCCAGCTGTCGAGCATTGATCCGGCGGCGGTCCGCGAGCGGGTGCCCGCGCGCGAGCAGCGCGGCCTCGAGCCGGTCGTGCTGGACCCGTGTGACGACAACCGGACCGGCCGGTGTGCGGCGCGCGGTCGGAAGCGCGTTCGCGAGCCCCAGATCGATCTCGGCGCGGGGGAGTGCGGTCCACTGCGCCGGCGTGGCCATTTCCTGGACCACCAGGGTGACGGCCGGATGGCGCGCCGCACACTGCTCGGTGACGCGTGCCAGCAGCTCGCTCGACGGTGCGGTCGCCACCGCGCCGATGACGCACTGTCCCTCGATGCCCCGCTTGGCGCGCGTCGCTTCGCGCAGCAGCCGCTCGGCCGCCGCGAGCAAGGCCGGGCTGTCGCCGGCGACCGACACCCCCGCGGGCGTGAGTGTCACGCCGCGCGCCGACCGCTCGAGCAGTGCGATCCCGAGCGCATGCTCCATCTCTCTCAGCTGCCGCGACAGTGCGGGTTGCGTGAGGCCGAGGTGCGCAGCGGCACGCCCGATGGTTTGCGCTGCGGCGACCGTCAGGAGCGCGCGCAGATGCCGCAGGTCCACGCCCGGCGGCACGGTCCCCGGCGGGCGGCGCGGGCGGGTGGCGCGAGGCGGCGGGGGCAGGGCCGGGGTCGCGCGCACCTGCGCTTCGGGATAGGTGCGGGCCACCTCGAGCATCCGCCGCAACACGGTGTGGACCACAGAACGCCGTTCGCCCCGGCGCCACTCCACCATCATGCGCACCGCGAGGTGGAAGCCTTCGACCGTCAACACGCCGGTTCCTTCCGGCGGCGCCTTGGCGCGCGCACGCGACATCAACGTCCAGCCGCGGCCGGCGGCGACCGCGAGATGGACGGCGCGCAGGTCGCCCTCGAGCGCCAGCACGGGAGACTTCATTCCGGCGCTGCGCATCTCTTCGGCCCCGCGATCGAACGTCCCGGGATGAATGGTGCTGCGGGCGAATATGAAGGGCAGGTTCCCGAATTGGGGCAGCGACACGGCGCCACGAGTCGCCAGGGGGTGGTCGCGGGGCACGATGGCGCGATCCATCGTCTCGACCCAGAGCGGCTCGGCGATGAGCCCGGCATACGCCCCATGCTCTAAACAGACCGCGATGTCCGCTCTTCCATCCGAGACCGTTTCCCATGTGTCCGGCGGGTCGAAGTCCTGGATGACGACGGTCACCTCGGGATGGTCATGGCGTAGCGAGTCCTGCACCGCCGTGGGGAACCCCCGCGCGATCGCCGCGAGGGTGGCGCTCAGCACCACACGGCCGTGGTGCCCCGCCGCCGTCGCTGCGGCGCGGTCGAGCGATGCCGCCGCATCGTGCAGCAACTCCTGGGCTCCCTGTGCAAAAGCCGCACCGGCGGGCGTCGGTGCGACGCCCTTGGGATGGCGCGTCAGCAAGGCGACGCCGAGCTCGCGCTCGAGCGCGCCGATGCGACGCGAGAGCGCCGGCTGCGCCACGCGCGCTTCCCGGGCGGCCCGACTCAGGTTCCCGGTTTTGGCCACCGCGATGAAGTACCGCAGATCCCTCAAGTCCACCGGACGGACGCTCCATTCCTCGCCATACGGGCCGCGCATGGGAACCCAACCGAATCGGTATTGGCCTCCGCCGCCGCGGACTCACTAGTGTCCCCGTCTGAGGCCCATACCGTTACGCGCGAGCATGGCTGGGAGGCACATGTCCACAGACCATAGACCACGACCCACCACACCGCCAGAGGGGGGCGCCCCGGTATCGCGCGCGCTTCCGGGACGCGGTGAGATGATCCTCGTAGTGGAGGACGACGATACGTTACGCCCCGCGATCGCGCGGATGCTTCTTAGTATCGGCTATTGCGTGCTCACAGCGGAAAACGGATTGGAGGCGCTGGCGGTGGTGGACAACTGCCCCCAGCCAATCGACGTCATCCTGACCGATGTGGTCATGCCAGAGCTCGACGGGCCGGGATTCGTAAAGCGCCTGGCGGCCCGGGGGATCCGCCCTGGGGTGATCTACATGTCGGGATACACGGATCCCAAGGTGCTGGCTCGAGTGCCGCATTCGCCCGAGACGCCAGTGCTCGTCAAGCCGTTTACCCTCCAGGTCTTGGTGCACGCGCTCGGACAAACTCTGCACGGCGGCGCCTGAGTTCTTGCCGTCTTAGGCAATCTCCACCTCAGCAGCCACCACAACCGGAACCCCGAAGGGCAGCTCTGCAACGCCGATGGCGGTGCGCGCATGCGCGCCGGCCTTGGGCCCGTAGAGATCCAGCAGAAGGTCCGAGGCGCTGTTCAGGACGGCGGGCGTTTCCGTGAAGCCCGGGGCGACCCGTACGAAGCCGGACAGGGTCAGCCAGGCGGACACCCGATCGAGGTCGCCGAGGGACCGCTGGAGGCTGCCAAGCAGGGCAAGCACGGCGAGTTCGGCGGCATGCTGGGCCTGTTCGAGCGAGACCTCTGCCCCGACTCGTCACAGGGGTAGCGCAAGGGATCCGTCGGGCGCCAGGGGGCCATGACCGGACGCGTAGGCCCGATTGCCCGCCAGCCGCACCCAGGCAAACGGCACCTTCACCGGGCCTGGTAGCAGCACGGGTTTCGGGAGCGTGAGTCCTGCGGCGGCCAGGCGCGCCTCGATTTGAATCGGATCTCTCCCTTCTCGCTCAGTGTGGCAGGACTACGACGATATTGGTCGTCCCGATCACATTGCCCGCGTTCGCCGTGATCACGGCGGTGCCGACTCTCCGCAGCCTCAAGAGGCCGTCAGCCCTAACGGTGGCAATCGTGTCGTTGGAGGACGACCACGTGAACATCTTGTCAAGGATGACGGCGCCTGTCGAGTCGTACGCGGTGGCCACGAGCTGCGTCCACTCACCCGCCGTCATCGTATCCCGGCCGCCCGTGATCAGCACGTTCCGAACGGCTATGAGGTCGGCGGCGCTGTGCCTGCGGGCGGCCAAGGCGGCGGCTGCTTCGGCCTGCCGTAGCGTGAGCGCTCGCCTGGCGGCGCTGCATTTGCCGATCCGGTCGATGCCAATGCCGGCGGAGACCGCGAAGACTCCGACCATGGCCCCCCCGACCACCCGCCGGTTTTCTGCGTGCACAGTATGGTCGCCTGAGTCGTCCAAACAATTGGCAAGCGCGACAAAAAAGATGGTGGTCAGGCCGGCTAGGATGTCGAGCGCGGGGCCCGTCCAGCTCTCAGTACACGAGAACGCCGTCATCATTTTCTCGTGTCCCGCTGGCGGGCCCCGTGTCACCGCCAGGCCGCACGCGCCGAGCAGGAGGGGGGTCGAGGTGAGGAAGACGATCGTCCGCTTCATCGGCTCTCTCTTCCGCCCTCAACGGGCCGGCACTACAACGACATTCGCCGTCCCGACCACGTTGCCCGCGTTCGCCGTGATCACCGCGGTGCCGACCCTCCGCGCCCTCACGAGGCCGGCGGCGCTGACGGAGGCGATCGTATCGTTCGAGGACGACCACGCGAACGACTTGTCGAGGATCACTGCACCCGTCGAGTCGTATGCCTTCGCGACGAGCTGCGTCCACGTTCCCACCGTCGTCGTATCCCGGCCGTCCGTGATCAGCACCTTCTGAACGGCTATGAGGTCGGCGCTGCGCCTGCGGGTGGCTAAGGCGGCCGCCGCTTCGGCTTGCCGTAGCGTGAGGTCCCGCCTGGCCTCGCGGCATTTGGTAACCCGGTCGAAACCGACAATGGCGGAGGCCCCAGTAACTCCGCCCAAGGCGACTGACCAGTAGGTCTGCGTGGTGGACGACAAAGAGGCGTCTGTGTCCATTTCGACCTCCCTCAGGAACCAGATGCCCACCACGCCGAGCACCACGTCGAGTGTGGGGCCCATCATGCTCTCAGTACACTTGAACGGCGTCAACATTTTCTCGTGTTCCGAGGGCGGGCCCTGTGTAAACAGCAGGCCGCACGCGCCGAGTAGGAAGGGGGTCGAGGCGACCACGGTGATAGTCCGCTTCATCGGTTCTTTCCTCCGTGCTCAATGGGCCGGAACACGGTCGCCCCTGGCTCTCAAGGCAATCTCAAGGGGGCGTTCGCTCAATTCCATCCCGAGGGGGACGTACCACGAGACTCGCCGTCCCAATGACGTTGTCCGTGTTCGCCGCGATCAGGGCCGTCCCCGGGGCGTGCGCTGTGACGACCCCGGAGTCGCTGACCGAGGCGATGGCGTCGTTGGAAGACGACCACCGGAACGTCTTGTTGAGGAACACACCGCCGCTCGGCTCGAATGCTCGGGCGACGAGCTGCACGTGCTCGTCAGGCACCAGGGTGTCGGCTGCCGGAGTGACCTCCACCGTGCGAACCTCCGTGGTTGGGACGACGAGGGCGGGCGCACCACTCGGAGGTGTATTCGCGCGCCGTTCCGCGAGCTGCCGCTGGGCTGCGTTGCATTTGCTCACCTTGTCGAACCCGATGGCGGCCGACACGCTCCAGAGCGCGGCTCGTGCGACCCCGACCACGAGAATCTCGTTGATCGCAGAGATGTCGTAATCGGGTTGTTCCGACGCGCTCTTGACAGAAAGGCCGATGCCCACCGCTGCCGCCACCGCATCGAGGACGGGCCCGGCCACGCTCCTGGTGCAGCGGAAGTCGTTGAGCGCGGGGTGGCCTGCCGGGGGACCGTGCGTCAGCAGCAGGCCGCACGCGGTGCACGCGAGGGAAACGAAGAGAAGGTGGACGGCGAGGGTCGCGCGCACGCGGGTCATTGCGGGGATAAGACCACGACGCGCGTCGTCCCGACGACGTTGGCGGAGTTCGCGGCGATCACGACGGTCCCGGGCGCCCGCGTGGTGACGAGGCCCGAGTTGCTGACGGAGGCGATAGCATCGTTGGAGGACGACCACGCGAATGCGCTGCCGGATATCACCGCGTTCGTCGAGTCGAACGCTTTCGCGACGAACTGTACCTGCTCGCCCACCGTGAGCGTGTCTCTGCCGCCCATGATCAACACCGTCTGAACGGGCACAAGCCCGACGCTGGTGCTGCTCCCGACGGAGGCGGGGTGCGCGTTCGCCTGCCGTTCCCTGAGCGCCCGCTTCGCGGCGACACATTTTTTCACCCGGTCGAACCCGACGCCCGCGGAGACTCCGGAGATTGCTGCCCAGATCACACCGGACGCGATGGCCTGACCGGAGGAGGAGTAGTACTCGTTCGACGGGTCGTTGGCGACCGCGATGGAGGCGATGAGATTCACCGCCCCGAACACGATGTCGACCACCGGGCCCGTGTTGCTCTGGGTGCATTCGAACGACGTCATCTGCTCGTGTCCCGCAGGAGGGCCCTTGGTAAACAGCAAGCCGCACGCGCCAAGAAGGAAAGGGGTCGAGGCGAGGAGGACGAGAGCTCGGTTCATGACGTGTTCC
>Ga0137457_1000434_pt1 | contig 11116 bp, 3 predicted proteins | sample EasRivERMGT630_2_FD_102321 | JGI IMG/M metagenome (GOLD analysis project Ga0137457, IMG submission 102321) | Soil microbial communities from meander-bound floodplain in the East River, Colorado, USA - East River MetaG ERMGT630_2 | ecosystem: Environmental > Terrestrial > Soil > Floodplain ...
AGAACCTGCTCCTGCGCGCGGACAAGAACGTCGACGTGCAGTGCTTCCTGCTCTCGGCCACCAAGGACTTCCCGCAGGAGGCCTCGCCCGGCCTCGAGTCCCTGACCGCCGTCCCGACCACGCGCGACGAGCTCCTGGCCAAGTACGACGTCGTCATCCTCGGCGACGTGGATCCCTACGCCGTCTCCCCGGATCCGAAGAAGTGCGAGGACTTCCTGCACGCCCTGCGGGAATTCGTCGAGGCGGGCGGCGGGCTCCTGTTCCAGGCGGGCGAGTTCCACAACCCGCGCGCGCTCGGCAGCACGCCGCTCGAGGACGTGCTCCCGGTCCAGCTCGACGCGACCCGCATGCTGGCCTTCGAGGGTGACACGCGCACCGAGTTCCGCCCCGTGGTCGAGGACCCGGCGCACCCGCACGAGATCCTGCGCCTCGACCCCGACCCGGACGCCAACCGCGCGCTGTGGGAGGACCCGTCGCAGGGCTTGCGTGGCTTCTACTGGTACATGCCGGTCCAGAAGGTCAAGCCGGGCGCCCAGGTGCTCCTGCGGCATCCGTCGGACCGAAACGTGCAGACCGGCGAGAACTATCCATTGATGGTGCTCGGATACTTCCCCGCTGGCCGCACGCTGTTCCTGGCGGTGGACTCCACCTATCGCTGGCGTTATCGCTACGGCGATCGCTACCTCGACACCTTCTGGCGCAACGCGATGCGCTGGCTGGCGCTCGGACGCCTGAAGAGCGGCGACCGGCGCTATCGCATCGAGAGCTCGCGCTCGACCTACGACATCGAGGACCGCGTGCAGCTCGAGGTGCGCGTGCTGGACGAGGACTACCGGCCGAGCGACGAGCCCACCCAGCGGGTGGGCTGGAGCGGCCCCGACGGCGTCGAGCAAGAGCTCCTGCTCGCGCGCGAGCCGGACCGCATGGGCGTCTACCGCGGCGGCCTCGAGGTCGACCGCCCGGGCGTGTACCGGGCCTGGGTCGACGGCCGCATGGACGGCCGCGTCCAGCGCATCAGCACGACCGAGTTCGAGGTCGTGCTGCCCTCACGCGAGAACCAGGATCCCTCGCCCGATCCCGAGAACCTGCGCTTGCTGTCGGCCAAGACCGGGGGCAAGGCCCTCGACCTCGCGCATGCGCGCGGGCTCGCGAGCGAGTTCCCCGGCGGTGAGGAACGGCGCGAGCCGATCTCGTCGCGCCTCGAGGATGCCTGGGACGGCTGGCACACGCTGCTGGTCGCGCTGCTCCTGCTCGGCGCCGAGTGGATCCTGCGCAAGCGCGTGGAGCTCTTGTGAGCTCGGCATCGTCGCCCGAGGCCCCGCGCCGCGCGCGCGCTCTGCAGCTCGCGCGCCTGGCGACGGTCTTGCTCTCCCTGGCACGAGCCGCGGCCGCGCAGGAGGAGGATGCGGCCCAGCGCTTCTTCGCCCTGCCGATGGCGCGCGACACGCGCGAGCTGGCGGCCACGACCGAGGAGCACCTGCGCGCCGAGCGCTATCCCGAGGCGCTCGCGACCCTGCAGCGCATCCTGGAGGAGCACGCCGAGGAGGTCCTGCCGGCCGACCGCGCGCGCGCGGGCGCCCGCTCGACCTACCCCGGAGCCGCCGAATGGGCCCTGGAGCGCATGCTCGCGCTGCCCGAGAAGGCGCGCGCCGAGTACCGCGCGCGCTACGAGCCTCGCGCCGCCGAGGCCCTCGCGCGCGCCCGCCTCGCGCCCGAGCGTTCCAGCCTGGTGGCCATCGCGCGCCAGTGGCCGATCGTGCCCTCGGCCGTGCGCGCCTGGTGGGCGCTGGGCGATCTGGAGCTGGAGGGCGGTCAACTCGAGGCGGCCGAGCTCTCCTGGCGGCGAGCCCTGTTCCTCGCGCGCGAGCTCGGGCTCGAGCTCGAGCCCGCTGCGCCGGCCCGGCTCGAATGGCTGCACGCGCGCGAAGGCGGGCAGAAGGCCACGCGGAGCCCGATCCGCGCTTCGCTCCCGCGCGGTGATGCCGCGCCCTGGGTCCGGGAGCTCGACATGAAACCCTTCGTGCAGCGCGGCAGCCAGCAGTTCGGGATCGGGCGCAACCTCCAGCCGTTCTCCAGCGGCGACAAGGTGCTGGTGTGCACGACCCTGCGCCTCTACGCCCTCGACGCCTACGACGGCGAGCTCCTGTGGCAGGCCGGACCTCCGCGCGGCTGGTCCATGCTCGCCACGGACGACGCGGAGGCGAAGCTCTTCGACGGCATCAACCACCGGCAGCTCGTCCTGTCTCCGGCGGTGGGCGACGGCGTGGCGCTGGCGGTGCTGCAGGAACCCTTCACCGAGAACGAGAACGAAGACTGGCAAGGGATCACGATCATGACCGCGATCCCCGAGCGACGGCTGCACGCCTTCGACCTCGAGAGCGGGCGTGAGCTCTGGAACCACGCGCCCGAGCTGACCTTCGACGGCCTGCGACAGCGCTGGGACGAGAGCGGCAGCTATGCGCAGCGCATGATGGTGGCCGGTTCCCCCACCGTGGCCGGCGCGCGCGTGCTCGTGCCCTGCTATCGCATGCAGGGGCGCATCGACTACCACGTGGCCTGCTACGAGCTCAAGAGCGGCGCGCTCCTGTGGAGCACGCTGGTCATCAGCGGGCAGCGCGAGCGCAACATGTTCGGCCGCTCGGTGTTCGAGTTCAGCGCCTCGCCCCTGGTCGTGGACGGGAGCCGCGTCCTGGCCCAGACGGAGCTCGGCACGCTGGCCGCGCTCGATCTCTTCTCCGGCCGCATCCTGTGGCAGACGATCTACCCGCAGATCGATCTGCCGAAGACGCGCTCCTACACGCCGCCGCGGCGCGAGATCGTGTGGGAGCAGCTCGCGCCGCCGGTCGTGGTCGGCGACGTGCTCGTGGCCGCGCCCTCGGACTCGCGCGAGCTCGTGGCCGTGCGCAAGAGCGACGGAGCGCGTCTCTGGGCCTACAAGGAGAAGGCCTTGCACGAGCTCGATCGCGCCACGGAGCTCCTGGGCTTCAACGTGCTGCTCGGAGCGGACGAGGACACGGTCTATCTCTCCGGCGCCAAGCTCTCGGCCCTGCAGAAGCCGGGCGGCCTGGCCTCGCCCGCGGGCTTCGTCGCGCGCTGGTCGAAGCGCATCGAGCGGCCCGACACCTCGCCGCGCGCGCTCCTGACGGCCGACGCGATCCTGTGTCCGAGCCCGGGCGAGCGCGTGGCCTACGACCGCCGGAGCGGTGAGGTGATCCCCCCGCTGGGCGGGAGCTGGGGCCGCGGCGACGCGGGGTTCCTGTGGGCCGGCGATGGTGCGCTCTTCAGCCTGTCCAGCCAGGGCATCGCCGGGTACTTCGACTGGCAGGCCCAGCTCGAGCGCGCGCGCCGCCTGGCGAACACCGGCACGAGCGACGCCGAGCTCGGCATGGCCGCGGAGCTCTTCCTGCGGCGGGGCAAGCTGTACCTCGAGGAGGGCGCGCTCGAGAACGCGCGCAGCACGCTGGAGGAGGCGCGCGCCCTCTTCGCGCGCTTGCGGCAGCGCAATGCGCGGCGCGAGGCGGGCGCGGAGCTCGCCGCCTCGAAGGCCCTGGTCCAGACCCTGGCCCGTCTGAAGCGCGAGGACGAAGCCCTGGCCGTGCTCGCGGGGGCCCGCGGCCTGAGCGGGAATCGCGCCGACCTCGCGGCGCTCCTCTTCCAGGAGGAACGCATCCTGCGCGCGCGCGGCGGCCCCGGCCGCATCCGCGTCCTGGACGAGCTCGAGTCGACCTGGGGCGAGGAGCCGCTGCCCGCGGACACGCGCGACGAGTCCGTCCGTGCATGGCTCGCCAGCGCCAGCGGCGGCGAGGCCCTCGAGCCCCTGCCCGGGCCGCTCTCGACCCGGATCTGGGTGGCGCTCGAACGCGCCGGCGAGCGCGAGCGGGCGGGCGAGCTCGGCGCCGCGCTCGCAGACCTGCACGCCGCCCTGCCGCTCGCCCAGGGACTCCTGGCGCGCGGCTTCCCGGTCGCGACCGTGGTGCGCGGACGCATCGCCCACGTCCTCGCCCTGCCCGGCGGGCGCGAAGCCTACGCTCCGATCGAGGAGCGCGCGGCGGCGCTCCTCGCCCAGGCGCTGGAGCGCGGAGACGACCTCGGCCTCGAGAAGGTGAGCGAGCACTTCCCGAACTCGCGCGCGGCCGAGGAGGCGCTCACGCTGCTCGTCGAGCACGCGGCGCGCGCGCACGATGCACGGTCCGTCGCGACGCTGGTGAGCAGCGCCCTGGCGCGCGGCGCCCTGTCGAGCGAGCGCGAGACGGGGTTCCTGCTCGTGCTCGCGCGCACCCTGGGCGAGCAGGGCAACACGGCCTTCGAGCGCGCGCTGGTGGCCGCGCTGGCGCGCGCGGATCCGGGACGGTCCGGCCTGCCGGCCTATGCGGGGTCCACGCTGGGCGCGCTCGCGGCCGAGCTCGCCAAGGACGTCGCCGAGCCGGCCCCCGCCCCGGTGCGCTTCGACGCGCGCGTCGTCTCGAGCGGCAAGCAGCGCGCAGGCGCGGCCGGATTCCTGGGCGTGCTGCGCCCCGCGGGCCAGGTCCCCGAGAGCGCGCCGCTCGAGCTGCACCTGTACGCGGTGCGAGGCGAGCTCGTGGCCTACTCGAGCGCCGCGCCCGGTCAGCCGCTCTGGAAGCGGCCGCTCCAGCAGCCGCTCGAGGACGCCGGCTCGAGCTGTGCCTTCGCGCCCGGCTGCTTCACCCTGGGCACGCAGACGGGGATCCAGTGCCTCGACGAGCGCGGCGAAGAGCGCTGGACGCACGCGACCGCCGACGACGCGCCGCGCGCGCTGGCGCAGGCCGATGGAGTCCTGGTCGCGCGCCTGCGCTCGGGCGCCGTCGTGGCGTGCGACGCCCTGCTCGGACTCCCGTTGTGGGAGTGGTCCCTCGGGACGAGCGGGAACTGGAGCGGACCGCTGCTCGGCGACGGCCATGCGGTCTTCTTCTCCCAGGTCCACGCCCAGCCGCCGCGCGCGCTCGTGCTCGACCTCTTCCGCGGGCGCGCCACGGCGGATGTCCGCCTCACCGGATTCGACCCGCGCTCGGCGCTCGCGGACACGGCCTGGATCGAGGGCGGGCGCCTGATCGCGCCCTCCTTCCAGCTCCGCCAGGCGCAGCTCGGGGCCTTCGCGCTGGACGGCGGCCGCCGCGCGTGGACGTACGAGTTCGGACGCGACGAGGAGCTCTTCGGGGTGGTCGCGAGCGAGGGCCGCGCCTTCCCCGTCACCTATTCGGCCTCCTCGGGCAGCACGGCCGGCAACGGAGCCGTGTACGAGCTCGACGAGGCGGCCGGGGCAGTGCGGCGCGTGGTGCCCCTCAGGCCGGGGGAGCGCGTCATGGGTCTCGAAGGGCGCGCGCGGGTCGAGCTCCCCGCCCCCTACCTGTTCACCTTCACCTATTCCGAGGCCGAGCACAGCGTGCCCATCCGCGCGATACAGCTGCCGTACGGGATCCAGTGGACGTGGACCCTGCCGATCGCGGCGCAGGAGATCTACGATGGACGCGACCTGCCGATGCCCGTCGTCTCGGCTGACTGCGTGGCCATCGCCTACCCGCTGCGGCGCCAGGGCGGGCAGGGTACGGAGACCACGATCGTGTTCGTCGACAAGCGCGCGGGCAAGAGGGTCGATACTACGAGTATCCTGGGTGGCTGCTTCGCCCAGGCGAGTCAGTTCGAGCTGCGCGGCCTGGGCGAGGCGCTGTTCGTGCTCGGCAAGGGCGCCACACCTCGCGGCGGGTGCCTCGAAATCCTGGAACGACCCCGATGATCCGCAACCTCTCGATCCTGGCCGGTCTTCTCGCCCTGGGCACCCTGGGCCAGGCACAAGACCTCGGTGAGGGCTACGACACGCAGCCGATCGAGGTCACCCCCGAGCACGAGACGGCGGTCGAGCGCGGTCTCGAGTGGCTCGCCGCCCACCAGAACGCGGATGGGAGCTGGACGGCCAAGATCGGCTTCAAGCTGAACTCCGAGTACCGCCAGACGGCCGAAGGTGGACACGTGGGCGTGACCGCCCTGGCGGGAACGGCCTTCCTGGCCGGTGGTCACACACCGGAGCGCGGTCAGCACGCGGACGCGCTGGCGCGCGGGCTCGACTACGTGCTCTCGGGCGTGCAGGAGGACGGCTACGTCACGCTGAACGGATCGCGCATGTACAGCCACGCCTTCGCCACGCTGTTCCTGGCCGAGGTGTGCGGCATGTCGCATCGCCCGGACGTGCGCGCCAAGCTCCAGAAAGCCGTCGACTTCATCGTCGAGACGCAGAACCAGGAGGGCGGTTGGCGCTACGTGCCGTTCACGCCCGAGTCGGACATGTCGATCGTCGTGTGCCAGGCGATCGCGCTGCGCGCGGCGCGCAACATCGGCATCCGCGTGCCCAAGTCCACCATCGACCGCGCCGCGCGCTACGTGGTCGACTCGGCCATCACCGAGGCCAGCCAGAGCGGCTACCACAGCCTCTATCCCGACGAGGTCGGAGCCTTCAACTACCAGCGCAGCCGCGGCTCGCGCTCGTCCTTCCCGCTGACCGCGGCCGGCGTCACGGCCCTGCACGGCCTCGGGATCTACTCCGACGACTCGATCCGGCGCGGGCTCGACTACCTGCGGCGCAACCTGGTGAGCTTCAACCTCACGTTCGGGCGCCGCGAGGGCGGGCACTACTTCTTCTGGTACGGGCACTACTACGGCGTGCAGGCCATGTACACGGCCGGGACGGCCTTCCAGGTGAACTACTGGGAGCCCTACTTCGAGGAAGTGCGCAGCGAGCTGCTCTCGATGCAGAACCCCGACGGCTCGTGGCCCAACCACACCGGGCCCGGCCCAGCCTTCGGAACCGCCATGGCGGTCCTGATCCTCGAGATCCCCTACCGCTACCTGCCGATCTTCCAGCGCTGAGGCGCGACACACAGTGGGAAGCACGCCGCGACCTGAGCTCCGCCTGGAGCGCACGCCGACGCTGGAGCGCCTGCTGGTTGCGACCCTCGCCGCCCTGGGGCGACAGGTGCTCGCCTACGGCCTGGGCACGGTGCTGGGCGCCGCGACTTTGTGGCTCGCCTTCGCCTTCCTGGCCGACTGGGTGCTGCGGGTGCCGCTCGCGATCCGCGTCTTGCATGGCGTGTGCCTGGCCGTGGTGATCACGGTGTTCCTGTGGCGCGACCTCCTCCGGCCGCTGCGCGGTCTGCCCGGCCAGGAGGGCCTCGCGCTGCTCTTCGAGCGCGCTCACCCCGAGCTGCGCCAGCTCCTGATCAGCGCGGTGCAGTTCCAGCGCACGGCGCCCGCCGCGAGCGACGACAAGGAACTGGTCGAAGCCGTCGTGGCCGCGGCCGAGGCCCGCGCCGCGACGCTGGCACCGAGGTCGGTCGTCGACCCCGAGGCGCCGCGCGCGCGGCTCCTGCTCGGGCTCGGCGGCGTCGCGTGCCTCGCCGTGCTGGCGGCCTTGAACCCGCTGCACGCGCGCACCTTCCTGGAGCGCCTGTTCGGCGGCTCGGCCGCCTGGCCGCAGCGCACGAACCTGGTGCTCGAGATCCCCGGCCTCGACCCGGGCGCGGTGATCGAGCGTTCGCGCTTGCGCTTGCGCCTGCGCCTCGCGCGCGGCTCGGACGTGGCGCTGCTCGTCACCGCCGAGGGCGAAGCCCCCGAGGAGGTCACGGTGCACTTCGAAGGCGGCCGCGAGCTGATGCTCAACCCGACCGGCGTGAGCGTGTTCCGGACGCTGCTCCAGAGCCTGCAGGAGGACCTGGCCTTCCACGTCACGGGCGGCGACGACGAGGACGGCCTGCCGCGCGTGGAAGTCGAGGTGCTCGAGCCGCCGGACGTCGCTGGCCTGGCGATCGCGGTCGAGCCGCCGGCCTACTGTGGGCTCCCGCCCGCCTTGTTCTTCAACCAGGACGTGGAGGTGATCCGGGGCTCGCGCGTGAGCGTCCACGTCCTGCCCTCGCCACCGAGCGCGGTGGGCAGCGTGCGCTTCCTGCCCGACGACACGACCCTTGCCCTCGCGCCGGCACCCTTCCCGCACCCGCCCGCCGAGCAAGGCTCGGAGCCCGCCGCCGGGGAGCCGGGGCTCGTGTTCACGCACACGGCCGACAAGACGATCGGCTTCCGCATCGAGCTCACCGATGCGAACGGGCTCAACAACCCCGAGCCCGGGCTGTACCGCATCCGCGTCCTGGAAGACCGCGCGCCGGAGCTCTCCGTGCTGGCGCCCGCGCGCAGCGAGTTCGACACCGTTCACGGTGGCACGCTGCCGCTGCGCGTGCGCGCCGAGGACGACTTCGCCCTCGCCAGCCTGGGCTGGCGCCTGCGCACGGTGGAAGGAATGCGCGCGAGCGAGACCCCGCTGCGTTCGGCGGAGCTCGAGCTCACGCGTCCCTCCACCTCCGAGGTGGGCGCGAAGACGGCGCGTGCAGCGCGCGACGTGGCCCTGGGCAGCGCGCGTCTCGAGGTCGATTCCCTGGGGACGGAGGCGGGACCCCCGCCGGTCGACAGCCGCTTCGAGCTCGAGTTCTTCGCGCGCGACCGGCGCGCCCCTGAACCGAACGAGGGCCGCTCGGCGCCGGTCCGCGTGCGCATCGTGACGCCCGAGGAGCTCCTGCGCCGCCTGCAGGATCGGCTGGCCGAGACGCGCATCGACGCCCTGCGACTCTCCGACGACCAGCGCAAGAAGCGCGCGCGCATCGAGGAACTCCTGGACGCGCTCGACGGCGACGACCCGCTCGAGACCGGCGAGAGCCTCGCGCTCTCGGCCGCCCTCGCGGGCGAGCGGCGCGTCCTGGCCGACGCCCAGGCCCTGGCGCGCGCCCTGGCGGCCGCGGCCGAGGACGTCCTCTACGCACGCCTCGACGAGAAGGCCGCAGGGCTGCTCGAGTTCTACGACGCGCGCGCGGCGCGCGCCCTCGACGCGCTCTTCCAGGCCGGTCCCTGGCGCGAGCTTGCGCGCGAGAACGCCTCCGGGAAGCTGGCGGGCGAGGGCTTCGCGGCCACGCTCGTGAAGCTGGTCGCGCTGGCGCTCGAGATCTCGGAGGACCACGCCACCCGCGCCGTCGCCGCCCTGGACGCGGCCGAGGAGGCGGGCTCGCGCACGGCCGTGGGTACGAACCTGCAGGCCGCCTCCGAGCACGCGGCCGCGGTCGAGAAGCAGGTCGAGGTCCTGCTCTCCGAGCTGGCCGAATGGGACAACTTCCAGAACGTGCTGACCCTGGCGCGCGACATCCTCAACCGCCAGAAGGCCCTGCGCGAGCGCACGCAGCAGTTCGCGACGGAGAAATGACATGACTCCTTCTCGCCTCCGGCTCCCCTTCCTCGCGCTCTCGCTGAGCACCGCGCTGGCGCTGCCGTTCGGCGCGCAGAAGAGCGCCGCGGCCGAACGCGACCAGAACGCCATCGTCGAGGAGCAGGCGCTCCTCGAGCGCCAGCTCGAGCGGCTGAAGAGCACCATGGAAGTGCTGCTGCAGCGCCTCGAGGCCGAGGGCCGCTCGCGCACGGCCGACCTCCTGCGCGAGGGCTTGACGCTGCTGCAGCAGCGCACCGAGGCGGCCGGAGGTCAGCTCACTCCCGACGAGCGCATGCAGGAGGCGCGCTCGGCGCTGGAGAGCGGCAAGCCGGTGCAATCGCTCGAGGCCCAGCGCGTGCTGATCGATGACCTCGAACGCCTGGTCGCGATCCTGCTCGACCGCAAGAACCTGGAAGGCCTCGAGCAGCGCATCGAGAACCTGAAGAAGCTGCAGCAAGCGCTCGACGCCCTGGCGGACGAGGAAGCCGCGCTGAAGAAGGCGACGGCCGAGCTGCGCGCCGAGGCCGGAGGCGAGGCCCAGCGCGCGCTCGAACGGGGCCTGGCCGCGCTCGAGGAACGGGAGCGCGCCCTGCTCGCGAAGAGCGAGCGCCTGGGCCGCGAGGCGGGCACGCTCGAGCTCGAGCAGCTCGAGAAGGAGCTGGCCGCCATCCTGAACGCGCAGCGCACAGACCGCAGCGTGCTCGAGGGCTGGCAGCCGGGCGAGGCCCAGCGCCTCGCGGGCGCGCGCTCCGCGCTCGAGGAAGCGCGCCGGGCCGAGGCCCAGGCCGCCCGCCTGATGGAGGCCGAACGCCGCCTGCGCACGGCCGCGCAGGACCTGGAATCGGGTTCGAAGAGCGCCAGCGAGACGCAGGAGAGCCTGCGCTCGGCGGCGGAGAAGGCGCGCCTGCACGCCAACGTGTCCAAGGATTCCGCGGCCGAGAGCGCCGCCAGCGCGCTCGAGCAAGCCCAGCGCGCCCTGGTGGACGAGAACGGTGCCGCACGCCCACCCGGTGAGGCGGCCGAGGAGCTGCGCGCGGCCGCGGACGGGCTGGAAGGCACCGCCGAGGAGCGCCGCACGGCGGCCGGTGGCGCGCGCGAGAAAGCGCTCGAGGCTCTCGCGCGCGCGAGCGCGGGCGACACCCCGGCGGCGCGTGCCGCCCAGGAGGCGCAGCGCGCGCTCGAGCAAGCCCAGCGCGCGGGTCAGCGCGGCAACGACGTACGCGAGGCGACCGAGAAGGCCGCGCAAGCGCTGCAGGAGACCCAGGCCGAGCTCGACACCCTGGGCGAGGCTCTCTCCGGTTCGCAGGCTGCCCAGGCGAAGAAGAGCGAGACCCTGCAGCGCGGCCTCGAGTCCCTGCCCCAGGCGAAGAGCGAGGCCGGTGCCCAGGGCGCGCGCGCCCTGGCGCGCGCCGCCGAGGCCATGCGCGCCGCTTCGCAGGCCGCGCGCGGGAAGGACCAGGCCCGCGCGCTCACGCAAGCGCGCGAGGCCGAGGCCGCCCTCGAGGAAGCGCAGAGCGCCCTGGCTCAGGCGCGCGACGCCGCCGGGCAATCGGGCAAGCAGCCGGCGGGCGAGCTGGCGGCCGAGCAGGCGCAGGCCGCGCAGGAGGCCGGCAAGCTGGCCAAGCAGGCCGCCGGAGGCGCGCTCTCGAAGGCCGCCCAGCAGGCCGTCGAGCGCGCCCTGGAGGAGGCCAAGAGCTCGATGGAGAGCGCGGGCGAGTCCTTGCAGCAGGGCAAGAGCGCCTCGGCCGCGAACGCCCAGCGCCAGGCGCTCGAGAAGCTGCAGAGCGCGAGCCGTGCGGCCCGCGAGGGCGTGCGCCTGACGAGCGAGCGCGAGCGCCAGCGCGCCGCGGAGCTGGCCGCCGA
>Ga0137457_1000435_pt1 | contig 11098 bp, 5 predicted proteins | sample EasRivERMGT630_2_FD_102321 | JGI IMG/M metagenome (GOLD analysis project Ga0137457, IMG submission 102321) | Soil microbial communities from meander-bound floodplain in the East River, Colorado, USA - East River MetaG ERMGT630_2 | ecosystem: Environmental > Terrestrial > Soil > Floodplain ...
ATGGGCACCAGCGCCACGTGCTCGATCGCGAGGTCGATGGGGTCGCCCGTCAAGGGCCAGAGCAACGCCAGGAGGAGCGGGTGAAGAGCGGTCATCGGTGGTTTTTGTGTCGTCTCTCTTCCGACTCCTTCGGGGAAAGTCGTTTTCGAGCTCGAAGGAGGGCGCGCGAGGATCGCGCGCCCGTGACGATCCCTCGCGGCTGAGGAGAAATGCCGCAAGCAGCATTTCTGCTCAGCCGCTCAGCTCGCGAAGTCGAAGGCGACCACGCCACCCAGCCCGCCCTCGAGCAGCGGCAGGATGCGCTCCTTGATCTTTTCATGCTCCGGATGGGTCAGGTAGCCGTCGCGCGCCGGGCCGTCGCGGAAGGTCATCACGAAACCGTGGGTGTAACCCTGGTTGAGGCCCTCCGGCGATGAATACGGTCCGCCCGCGAACGACACGAGGCCGGGGACCTTCTTCTTCAAGCCGTCGAGCTCCGTGAACATGCGCGTGACATGGGCCGGCTTGGTGTCTCTCTTGATCTTCAGGACGACGAGGTGGTGGATCATCGCGGGGGATCGGGGACGAAGGCGCCTGGCGCGGATTCCGGACCGCCCCCAGGCCTGATGAGGGCGAGCATAGCACCGCGCGGAAGCTCGGGTCGGTCCCAGCGCGGGCACAGCAGCGCGGATCGCGCTACATTGAGCACTCGCCATCCCCGTCTCGGCTGGCGCAAGGAGGTCGCGCTCGTGGTGAATCCCCGCGAAATGGCCAGGACCCAGCTCGCCAAGGCCGCCCGGCTCCTGGATCTCGACGAGAGCCTGCTCGCGTGCCTCGAGCACCCGAAGTCCGTGCTGACGGTCGCCATACCCGTGCGCATGGACGACGGGAAGGTGCGGACGTTCACCGGGTATCGCGCGCAGCACAGCAACGCGCGCGGGCCCTTCAAGGGCGGCATCCGCTACCACCCCAACGTCACCCTGGACGAGGTCGTCGCGCTCTCGATGTGGATGAGCTGGAAGTGCGCCGTGGTCGACATCCCCTTCGGCGGCGGGAAGGGCGGCGTGATCTGCGATCCCAAGCGCATGAGCCGGGGCGAGCTCGAGCGGCTCACGCGCCGTTACACGCACGCCATCGCCTGGATCATCGGGCCCGACAAGGACATCCCCGCGCCGGACGTGTACACCAACGCGCAGGTCATGGCCTGGATCGTCGACACCTACAGCGAGCTCCAGGGCAAGCGCTCGCTCGGCGTCGTCACGGGCAAGCCGGTCGAGATCGGCGGCTCGCTCGGCCGCGACACGGCCACCGCGCGGGGCTGCATCGTGGTGGCGCGCGAGTGCCTGACCGAGCTGGGCATCGATGCGCGCAAGGCGAAGGTCGCCATCCAGGGCTACGGCAACGCCGGGTCGTTCGCGCACAAGTTCGCCCAGGAGATGCTGGGCGCGAGCGTCGTGGCGGTCTCCGACTCGACCGGCGGCATCTACGCCGAGCGCGGGCTCGACTTCGCGCGCGTCCTCGCGCACAAAGAGCGCACCGGCCAGGTCGCCGGCCTGGCCGGAACCGAGCCGATCACCAACGAGCAGTTGCTCGAGCTCGACGTCGAGCTGCTCGTGCCCGCCGCTCTCGAGGACCAGATCAACGACGAGAACGCGAGCCGGATCCGGGCCAGGGTCGTGTGTGAGGCCGCCAACGGTCCGACGACTCCGGCGGCCGACGAGGTGCTGTTCAAGAAGGGCATCACGGTCGTGCCCGATGTTCTCGCGAATGCGGGCGGTGTGACGGTGAGCTACTTCGAGTGGCTGCAGTCGTTCAACGAGTATCCCTGGACCGAAGCCGACGTGAACCGGCGTCTGGAGGAGAAGATCGTGCGCGGCTACCGGTCCGTGCGGGAGATCGCGCGCGAACGTCGGGTCGACAACCGCACGGCGGCCCTGGTGCTCGCGGTCGGGCGCGTCGCCAAGGCCCTCGAGTTCCAGGGCGTCTGGCCCTGAGCGGGCGACGGAGGTGCACGTGACCGGAGTCAGGATCCGCGCGGCCGAAGGGGAGCCCTCGAGGTGACCGAGCCCTCGGGTCATCCGGAGCCCGTCACGCGCCGCGAGCGGCGTGAGAAGGACGAGTTCGCGCGCGCGCTCGTCGCGGCGACACCCACCGTCTGGGGCACGCTCGGCCTGGTGGTGCTCAATGCGGCCGTCTTCGCGCTGATGGTGCTGCGCGGCGTCTCGCTCATGGAGCCGTCCGGCGAGGACCTGCTGCGCTTCGGCGCGGACTATGGCCCGCTGACGACTTCGGGGCAGTGGTGGAGGATCCTCACGAGCACCTTCGTCCACATCGGGCTCTTTCACCTCCTGCTGAACATGTGGGGCCTGTGGCAGGGCGGCCAGCTCGCGGAGCGCTTCTACGGGCACGGCGCGTACCTCGCGCTCTACCTCGCCAGCGGGATCGGCGGCTCGCTCACGAGCCTCGCCTGGAGCCCGACCATCGTGAGCGCCGGTGCATCGGGCGCGATATTCGGGGTGTACGGTGCCCTGCTCGCGGTCGTCGCCCTGCACAGGCGCGAGATCCCGACGGCGATCTTCCAGGACCTCACGAAGAGCACGATAGCCGTCGTCGGCTACAACGTCTTCTACGGCCTGGTCACGCCCGGGATCGACAACGCCGCTCACCTGGGAGGGCTCGCGACGGGCTTCGTCGTCGGCATCTGCCTGCGGTGCCCGATGCCGGAGCTCGGCTCGGACAGGCCCGCCAGCACGGAGCCAGTCGCGCTGGCGAGGTCCGGGCTCCGGACGCGGCTCGTGCGGCTCGCCCCGGTCGTGGTCGGCCTCGCGCTGGCGGCGTTCGCGGCGAAGCACCGCGTGGAGGCGGTCCCCGCCGTCCGGTCCGATCGTCACTTCGACCTCGCCCTGGAGGCTTGGGGCAAGAACGAGCGGGACCGAGCGATGGAGCAGCTCGACGCCGCGCTCGCGCTCCAACCAGACGACCCGCGCTCCTGGAGCCTGCGCGGCGATCTCGTGTGGGCGGGCGGCGACCGGAGCGGCGCGAGCGAGTGCTACCGCAAGGCGATCGCGCTCGCGCCCCGCTACGCCTATCCGCACAGTCGTCTGGCGTGGAACGAACAGGACGCCGGGAACCTGCAGGCGGCGCACGACGAGTTCACGCGAGCGATCGAGCTCGACCCCCAGGGCACGCAGCCGTACTTCGGACGCGGCTGGGTGCGGGCACAGCAAGGCAAGCCGCAGGAGGCGCTGGAGGACTACGACCGGGCGCTCGCGCGCGACGCGACGAACGAGGAGGCCCGCCTCTATCGGGCCCACGTGCTCCGCGATCTGCATCGCCATGGCGAGGCACTGCCCGTGCTCCAGGCCCATGCCGCGAAGGGCGATGGAGATTCGCACTTCTCGGGGCTCGTCGTCTGGGTGATCCGCGCCCGACTGGGAGAACGCGAGGCGGCCTCGGCGGAGCTGCGCACGCGCCTCCAGGACTTCGGCGCCGATGCTTCGAGCACCGGGATGGCTTCGTTCCTCCTCGGCGACATTGGGCGCGAGGCCCTGCTCGAGCAGGTCGAGGGCCGGGACGTGCGCAGCGGCAACGGACAGCAGATCGAGCTGTGCGACGCGTGGTACTTCGTCGGCGTGAAGGCCCTCGTGGATGGCGATGCGGAGCTCGCGCGCTCCGCGTTCGAGGAGGCGCTCGATACGCACGCGATCGACACGCCGCTCTACGCGAGCGCGCAGGTGGAGATCGCGCAGCTCGAGCGCTGAGCCGGCTTCGCGCGCGGGCCGTCGCGTTCAGGGCCGGAGCTCGAGCCGCAGCTTCCGGAAGCGCACTTCGGTCGGGCCGCCGGAGTGGACCTGGAGCGCGACGATGCCGGAGCGCGCGCCAGTGGGATCGTCGAGGTCGACGCAGGGCTCGTCGTTGAGCCACGTGCGGACGTGCGAGCCTTCGCACTCGATCACGTAGCGATTCCAGCCGTCGAGCGCGACCTTCGAGGCGCCGCGCTCGACCAGCAGGCCGCGGCCGTTCTCCTCGTAGAGCTTGCCCCACCAGCCGGGGCCGACGTCGGCCTGGTAGCCCTTCACCTCGCCGCCGGGCAGCGCCTCGGTCCGGAACTGGACGCCGCTGTTGCCCTCGTCGCGGGCGAGGCGCACCTCGAGCGAGAGGCGGAAGTCGCCGAGCTCGTACTCGCTCGCGAGGAAGGCGTTGCGCTCGAGCCCGGCCGTGCGGCCGACGATCTCGGCGGGGTTGTTTCCCGAGCCAGGCTCGACGCTCCACACGGCCGCGTCGCCGTGCCAGCCGGCGAGTGACTGGCCGTCGAAGAAGGCCGCGGCGTTCGCGGGCGTGGCGCGGAGCGGCGTCTGCGCGGGTGACTGCAGGTAGGCGAAGAGCGCGCGCACTTCGTCCTCGCCCAGCGCATCGAGCAGACCCTCGGGCATGGTCGAGAGCGGCGAGAGCTCGAGCTCGAGGGCGTCGTCCAGCGCCAGCGTGACGCGCTCCGTCTCGGTCTGCAGCGTGACCGAGCTCGCGGACCGGGCGCGCTCGACCCCGGTCACGATGCGCCCGTCCGCGAGGCGCGCGATGGTCGTGCGGTACTCGTTCGCGACCACGCCGCTCGGGTCGATCACGTTCGAGAGCAGGTACTCGCGGTCGGAGCGGTTGGCGCCGGTGAGCTCCGGCCCGAGCGCGCCGCCCGGGGCGAAGAGCGTGTGGCACTGCTGGCAGGTGCGGGCGAAGACCTCGCGGCCGCGCGCGGGCTCGCTGGCGCCGTCGCGCTCGAGCAGGGCGCGCACGCGTGCGATCTCCTTCTCCTTGCTCGCGTCGGCCGGGCGGACCTGGCCGACGTGCAGGTCGAGCAATCGGTTCACCTCGGGATCGTCGAGCTGGCGCAGCGCGCGGAGCTGGAAGGCCGAGAGCTCGTTCCGGTCGACGCGTCCTTCGCCCACCGCGAGCAGGAGCTCGCGCGCCCAGATCGCGCGCGAGCACAGTGTCGCGACGGCGATGCGGCGCTCCTCGGACGGGAGACTCGGGTAGCGCTCGAGCACGGCGGGCGCGTTGCTCGCGGAGGGGAAAACGCCCAGTCCGCGCAAGGCAGCGGCGCGCAAGGGCGGGTCGTCGAGGCGCATCAGGAGCTCGACCTCGGCCCGCGGATCGCCGCTGCGCACGATGGCGTCCAGGGCGCGCTCGCGGCGCGCCGTCGTCGCCGACGGATCCTCGACCAGGTCCGCGAGAGCTGGATAGGCAACCGCGTCTCCGAACGCGATGGCGAGCTCGAGCGCTTGGTCGCGGACGTGCGCGTCGCCGTCGCGCGAGAGCAGGGCGTACGCATCGGCCCAGCCGGCCGGCGCGTTCAGGCCACGCAGGTCGCGAACGGCGAGGACGAGCTCGTCCAGCACCAGCGTGCGGCGCGCGCGGTCGCTCTCGGTCGCGAGCAGACGAGCCAGCACGCGCCGGCCTTCAGGTTCGTGCCCCAGACGCCGGTACAGGAAGCGCGACAGCTTTTCGATGCGGCTCTCCCGCGCCAGGGCGAGCGCCTGCTCGGGCGCCGCCGCGGCGAGCGGCTCGATGCCGTACCAGATCATGAGCGGCAGGTTCGGGTCCTGCGCGTCCTCGGCGTGCGACACGAGGCCGCGCGCGATCTCGAAGCGACGCTCGACCGGCAGGCGCTGCAACCCCGAGGCGAGGTAGAGCCGCACGATGGGGGAGGGATCCTGGAGCGCGAGTCCGGGTAGTGCGTCCACGAGCGCGCCCACGAACCCGCGGTTCTCGAGCAGCAACTGGACCGTCCAGGCGCGCACGTATTCGTCGCTCGAAGCCAGGAGTTCGGGCCCGAGGTGTTCGTGACCTCCGCCTGCCACCCACAGAGCCCAGAGCGCGCGCAAGGCTCGCTTCCCACCGCCTTGTTCCACCGCGATGGAGCACAGAGTCTGATTGAGCGATTCGTCGTCGCCGATCCCGCGCTCCTGGAGCAGGACTCTCGCGCGTGTCGCGAACCACTCGTTCGGGTGGAACACGAGCCGCGCGAGCTCCCCCCTGGGGAGCGCCGTGAGATCGACCTCGAGCGGCACGTGTGCGCCGTAGCTGATGCGATAGAGCCGCCCGTTGCTGCGGTCCCAGCGTCCCGGCTCGGTCCAGTGGCAAGCCTGCTGGTCGTACCAGTCGATCAGGTACACCGAGCCCTCGGGCGAGAGCTTCAGGCTGATCCCGCGGAACCACTTGTCGTTCGCGACGAGGAGATCCGCGGCATGGCGCCCCGCGAAGCCCGAGCCCGCGCTCACGAGCTCGTCCGCGTTGACGCGGTTGCCGTGGATGTTGTTCATCAGGATTCGCCCGCGCCACTCCGGCGGGAACGCATCCGCCTGGTAGATCAGCGCGCCGCAGTGCGCGTGGCCGCCGCCGGCGGCATTCGAACGCAGGTTGCCGCCGTGCGGGTTGTCGCCGAGGTAGTGCCGGTGGTCGGCGATCGTGTCGATGTCCTCGAATACATGGGGATCGAAGTGCGTGCCCGCCTGGCGCAGGTAGCGCCCGCCCTGCGCGAGGTGGAAGAGATGGGGGATGACGCAGGCGGTGACGAAGCACTGCCCGTGCGCGTCGAAGTCGACGCCCCAGGGGTTGCTCGTGCCCCACGCGAAGACCTCGAACCCACGCCGCTGCGGGTGGTAGCGCCACACGCCGGCGTTGATCGGCACGCGCTCGGCGTCGGGCGTGCCCGGCTTGCCGACCAGGCTGTGCGTGAACACGCCGTGGCAGCCGTAGAGCCAGCCGTCGGGGCCCCAGGTGAAGGCGTTGAGCGTCTCGTGCGTGTCCTGGTAGCCCCAGCCGTCGAGCAGGACCTCGGGCGGCCCGTCGGGCACGAGGTCGTCGTTCCGGTCGGGGATGAAGAGGAGGTACGGCGCGGCGCCGACCCACACGCCGCCGAAGCCGACCTCGAGGCCGCTGACGAGGTTCAGCCCGCGCGCGAAGACGGTGCGGCGCTCGAACGAGCCGTCGTGGTCACGGTCCTCGAAAACGAGAATGTCGTCCTTGCCCTCGCCTTCGGGCGCGCGCTGCGGATAGGTGAAGGCCTCGGCGATCCAGAGGCGCCCCCGCAGGTCGATCGCGAGCGCGATCGGCTGGTGCAGCTCGGGCTCCGCGGCGACGAGCTCGACGCGAAAGCCCTCGGGCAGCGTCATGGCCGCGGCCGCCGCGCTCGGTGAAAGGCCCGCGTGCAGGATGGTGTCCGGCGGCAAGATCGCGGGCACGCCGGCGGGGCGCGGGAACGAGGGCTTCTCGGCGTGGAACAGGAAGTCGTCGAAGTTGACGTGGCCCCAGCTGCCCGTGCCCTCGTCGACCAGGCGCACCACGATCTCGCGGCCGAGCTCGCCACCGAGGTCGACGACCACGCGCTGCAGCGTCTCGGAGTTCGCGCCCGAGGTGCGGAAGAAGGGCGTGAGCGTGCCGTCGCTTCCCCGCCGGCAGAGCTCGACGCGCTCCGACTCCTCGCCGCCGCCGCCGACGAGGAGGCTCGCCCAGGGGTGGGTGACGCGGAAGGGCCGCGAGGTGAGCGTGCCGGTGCGCCCGTCGCCATGGAGCTCGTAGCCGCCGATCCACCGCTCGCCCTGGTGCCGCGACGGCTCGCGCCCGCGCGCCGCGACGGTGTCTCCGCGCACCGGCTGGCCCGCGAAGGCGTCGCCCGTGGGCGTCCAGTCGCGCAGATCGCCGCTCTCGAAGTCGAGGTCGAGCATGCCGCCGCCCTCGCCCTTCGGGCGTTCGCCACGGTTCCGATCCGTCGCCGGCGCGGCCGGAGCCTCTCCGGCGGCGAGCTGACGCAGGAGGAACGTACCCTTCTTGTTCCCGATGACGACGTCGGCGCGCCCGTCGCCGCTCACGTCGCCGGCCACGACCTGCGTGCCGACGCCCGAGCCGTCGTCGACGAGCCGCGCGACGAAGCGCGCCTCGCCCCCCGAGCGCCTCGAGAGGAAGGCGTAGACGACCGCCGGAACCGCGCCGCCGTCGGGATCGCCCTTGGCGCCGTGGGACCACCAGCGCTTGCCGGTGACGAGGTCCTGCAGCCCGTCGCCGTCCACGTCGGCCAGCGCGAGGGCGTGCAGCTCGCCGAAGCGCACGCCGTCGGCGTTGTCGCCGGGCTCGTCGTCCATGATGAGGTGCTCGACGAAGTCGATCTCGCTCTCGCGCTTCACGTGCTCCCACCACGACAGCCCGAACTCGTGCGCGGCGAGGGACGTGATCACGTCGTTGTCGCCGTCGCCGTCGACGTCGTGCACGAGCATCTGCGCCCCGCCGTGCTTCTGGCTGAAGGCGAAGGGATGGCGCGTCCAGAGCGGATCGCCCGCGAGCGAGGCCGGCTGCTGCCACCAGCCGTCCTTGAGCAGGACGTCGGCGCGCCCGTCGCCGTCGACGTCGCCGACGCCGAGACCGTGCGTGAAGCGCTGCAGGCCGAGGTCCTCGCTCAGCGGATGGAAGCTCCACGGCTTCGCGGGGGCTCCGCGCTCCGGCCCGGCCCAGCCGAGTCTCCCGCCCGAGAGGTACACGAGCTCCGGCACGCCGTCGCCCGTGAGGTCGGCCCATTCCGGCGACTCACCGTCGACGTGCTCGACCACGACGTGCTTCTCCCAGTGGCGCTCCGCTGCCTGTGCTCCGGGAGCGCGCGGATTCGCGTACCACGTCGCGGCCTCGCCCGGGAAGCCGACGAAGAGCACGTCGATCCAGCCATCGCCGTCGAAGTCGCGCGGGAAGGCGAAGAAGTTGTCCGAGTACCCGCCCGGATCGAAGGACTGCGGCGGGTAGATCTCGCGCCGGGCCGCGAAGTCCGGCCCGCGATACCAGTAGGGCCCCGCGATCACGTCCGCGTGTCCGTCGCGATCGATGTCGGCGAAGCTCGCGCCCTCGCACAGGAAGTCGTTCGAGAGCGTCAGGCGCTCGAAGGCGCCATCTGGACCTGCCGAGAGCAGCAGGGCCGTGAGCAGGGGCGCGACCACTGCGCGGATTCTATCGCTTGGCCAACGGCTGGCTCGCACCTCGAGGGAGCGAGCCGCCCAGCGGAGCGCGCCGTCCAGACCGCGGATAGGATGCCAGCCCCTTGAGCGCGACACGGCAAAGACCCGGGCGAGGGCGTCGCGCGGCGATTCAGTACCCGGTGCTCGCGCTCGTGGCGTCGGTGGCGTTCGGGTGCTCCGGGATGCAGGATCCGGCGCGCCCGCGCAGTCTGCTCCTCATCACGCTCGACACCACGCGTGCCGACGTGCTCTCCGGCGACGCGCCGAGCCGCGCGCTCGCGCCGCGCATCGCGGCCCTGGCCGAGGGCGGCGTGCGCTTCCCGCGCGCCTACACGGTCGCGCCGCTGACGGTTCCGGCGCACGCGTCGCTCCTGACCGGCCTCGTGCCGCCGCGTCATGGAGTGCGCGACAACGGACGCTTCGCGCTGCCCGAGTCGGCCGACACGCTGGCCGAGCTCTTGCGCGCGCGCGCCTACGAGACGGCGGCCTTCGTCTCGGCGCTCGTGCTGGACCGCGGCTTCGGCCTCGACCAGGGCTTCGACCTCTACGACCAGCCGCCGCTGGTCGAGCGCGTGAACGGGGGCATGCCCGCCGAGCGCCCCGCGCGCGAGACCGCGCTCGCCGCCGCCGGTTGGCTGCGAGAGCGCGAGCGCGGCCGGCCGTTCTTCGCGTGGGTGCACCTCTTCGACGCGCACAATCCCTACCAGCCCTCGCCCGAGCACCTCGCCCGGGCCGGCGGCAACGCCTACCGCGGTGAGGTCGCGGCGCTCGACGACGGCGTCGGGATCATGCTGGACGCGCTCGCCGCGCGGGGGCTCGACTCCGAGACGCTGATCGTGCTCACCGCCGATCACGGCGAGAGCCTGGGCGAGCACGGCGAGCTGCTGCACGGCGCGCTGTGCTACGAGGCGACGGTGCGCGTGCCGCTCGTCTTCCGTTTTCCCGGCGCGCCGCCCGCACCCGGACCGGTTCGGCTCGCGAGCCTGGTCGATCTCTTCCCGACGGTGCTCGCGCGCCTCGGAGCGCCGGTTCCGCCAGGGCTCGACGGGTTCGATCTCTTCGCCGCGAGCGCGCCGCCCGAGCGCGGGGTCTACTTCGAGGCCTACCTGGGGTTCCTCCACTACGGCTGGAGCCCGCTGGCAGGCTGGCTCGATGGGCGGGGCAAGTACCTGCACAGCTCGGAGCCCGAGTTCTACGCGAGCTGGACCGATCCGGAGGAGCAGCGCGATCTCGCGCGCTCCCACGCGCGCGAGTGCGAGCGCGCCCGCGCCGCGCTGGCGACGCTCCTCGCGCAGCCGGCCCTCCCGCGCGCGGAACACGGCGACGCCGAGCTCGAGGCCGCGCTCTCTGTCCTCGGGTACGCGCGCGGCGAGTCGATCGAGGCCGGGCTGCCCTCGCCCCTCGCTCCGAGCGATGCTCCGAGCCCGAAGGCGGGGGCGCATGAGCTCGAGCCGCTGCAGCGCGCGAACGCCTTGTTCAACGCCGGTCGCTCCGACGAGTGCCGTCCGCTCGTCGCCGCGATCGTGCGCGAGAACCCGCGAAACCTGGTGGCCGCGGACCTTTACTCGTTGTGCCTGATGCACGCCCACGACTTCGCGGCGGCAGCAGAGGTCCTGCGCCAGCGCCTGACCGTCGCCGAGGCCGCCGACGCGCGCCTGAACCTGGGGCTGTGCCTCCTCGAGCTCGGCGATGCCGAGGCCGCGCTGCTGGAGATCGAGGCCGCCGCGAGGCTCGCACCCGGTCATCCAGAGATCGAGGCCGCCCTGGCGCGCGCCCGCGCCCATTGAGCGCCCCGGCGCTCCCGCCACCTAACGGAACAACGCGATCAGCTTCTTCCTCCCCTTCGCCGTCGCCATCTCGAACGGCGTGAAGCCCTCCGCGTCCTTCCTGCGCGGATCGCCGCCCGCTTCGAGGAGCGCTCGCACCATCTTCTCGTTCCCGCGCGAGACGGCCTGGTGCAGCGCCGTCCAGCCGCGCGCGTCGGCCGCGTTCGGGCTGGCGCCGTGCCCGAGCAGCCACAGAGCCTGCCCGAACTGCCCCCAGCGCACGAGCTCGTTCAGGATCGGCCGGTCGCCCTCGCGCGCCTCGTCAGGCTCGGCGCCGGCGCGCAGCGCCGCTTCGGCGAAGCG
>Ga0137457_1000436_pt1 | contig 11060 bp, 6 predicted proteins | sample EasRivERMGT630_2_FD_102321 | JGI IMG/M metagenome (GOLD analysis project Ga0137457, IMG submission 102321) | Soil microbial communities from meander-bound floodplain in the East River, Colorado, USA - East River MetaG ERMGT630_2 | ecosystem: Environmental > Terrestrial > Soil > Floodplain ...
CGGGGAGCTTCCAGGAGATGTCGTCGTCCCAGGTCTCGACCACCGTCCCGTCGGCGCGCTGCTCGTAGCCCTTGGCGCGGTGCGGGATCGCGTGCGACGGATAGTCGGGCTCGGCGGTCTTCATGGCGAGCGGCCCGAGCACCTGCTCGCGCACGAGCTCGGCGTAGCGCTTCTTCCCGGCGCGCTCCATCGCGACCCCGAGCAGCGTCCAGGCGTGCGTCGAATAGGAGAAGAGCGTGCCCGGTGCGGCGAGGAGTGGCGACGACCGGAAGAGATCGAGCCCGGTCGCGAGCTCCTCGAACGGGTGCGGTTGCTCGTACTCGCGCCAGGTGCGCAGCGCGCCCTCGTAGTGCACGATGCCGCTCTGGTGCGTGAGGATGTGGCGCGGCGTGATCGTGACGGCCTTGCCGGCGATCTCCTTCGCGGGGAACTCGGGCACGAGCTTGCGCACGTCCGCGTCGAGATCGAGCTCGCCCCCCGCGGCGAGGCGCAACGCCGCCGTGGCCGTGAGCGTCTTCGAGATCGACGCCCATCGATAGCGCGTCTCGTCGCTGGCGGGGATGCCCCCGAAGTAGTCCTCCCAGCCGATGCTGCGCACGTCGACGAGCTCGCCGTCGACCACGCAGGCGACGGACAGGCCGACGACCTTGTTCTTGGTCGCGATCGAGCGCACGAGCTCGTCCAGCGCGAAGCCGAGCTCGGTCTCCAGCCCGACCAGCGAGAAGGTCTCGGGCCGCTCCTTGGAGTCGAGCTCCACGACGCGCGGCGCGTGCGAGCGCTCGAGGACCTGCTCGCTCGCGCGGCTGGCCCGGAAGCCCCATTCCCACGGGCCGTTCCGGGCCTGGCCGACGAGCTCTCCGCCCGCGAGGCGTAGCTCGGCCTCGAGGTGATCACCGCCGACTTCGGCTCCGAACCGGAGCGTGCCCCGCGCGCGATCGAACGTCCCCTCGAAGCGCACGGCGCCCTCCGGAAGGACGAGCGAACCGAGCACGCGCTCGCCCGCGCCGGACTCGACCAATAACGAGAAGGGATCCCCGCCGACGATGCCCGGCGGTTCGTGGACGCCGTCCCAGGTTCCGACGAGCTCGGCCTGCGCGGCCGGGAGGAGTGCGAGCGCGATCGACGCCAAGGCGCCGGCGAGGACGCGGAAGAAGACGCGGCGATTCATCGGGAGCTCCGGGAGGTGGGCGATGGATCGTATGAACGCCGGGGCACTCCCCGTCGCGCGTCACGCCCAACACCGTCAAGTCTTACGGAAACCGACACGCCGGACCGCGGCGACCGAGGAGGAGATCGCCAGGGATCAGGTTGCGGCCGTTCTCACGGCCCGGCCTGCCCGTGCGGTCCGGCGCGTCGGAGGCTCATGCACTCAGGTTGAGGACGTGGTCGCTGACGTGCGTCGCCCGCCGTCCATCCAATCGGAGGCTGGACACTGCGCACCGATTCCGCTGCTCCAGATTCGGAGATCGAGGACGACTCAGCGGCCGCTTTCCCGACGACGAGTATAGCGATCCTCCTCGGGATCACACTGGGCGACGTGGGCCTCCCTCGGCCGCCCGCTGATCCGGTCGAAGAGGAGATTGCCTCGGTGCGGATCTCGTTCCCAGTTTCTTCTCTGCTCTGCTTCAGAGCTCGACCACGATCGGCGCTTGCGCCGGTTGGTACTTTAGATCGCAGTTCGAAGCGTTGACGAATGTCGTGCCGTCGCGCTCCAACCGTCCGTAACTCTCGTGGATGTGCCCGAAGACGTGGAGGCGCGGAAGGATGCGCTCCAGTGCACGTGCGAGGTCACGGCAGCCTACCCCTTCGTCGTTCGCGGTCCGATCGAGGATCCCGGCCGGGGGACCATGGGTCACGAGCACGTCAACTCCGCCCGGAACGAGCGCCCACTTCGCGGCCAGCTCGGGCCCGCGCGGGAGGTTGAAGGCCCAGTCGAAGAACCACGGCTGCCAGGGCGAGCCCCAGATGCGCAGCCCCCCGACTTCGAGCAGGCCGTCCTGCAGGTAGCTCGCATTCACGAGCAACGCGCGTGCCCGATCGGGCTCGCGCTCGAACAGGAAGTCGTGGTTGCCAGCCACGACGACCTTGTGCGGGTGGGGCAGGGTTCCGAGCCAGCGGTCGAAGCTCTCGATCTCGTCCGGCCGTCCAGCCATCGAGAAGTCGCCCGCGTGCAGCAGGAGGTCCCCGTCTGGCACGCGCAGCCGCCGGTGCTGGCCGTGCGTGTCGGACAGGCAGACGATGCGCATGCCTGCTCCCGCGGGATCAGCGCGCCTTCTCGAGCATCGCCTCGCGCACGGCCTTGAACTCCGATCCGGGCTTCCATTCGGGCCACGCGTCGGTCTCGGAGAGGTCCCAGGCGACGCGCAGGTACAGGGCGACGTCTTCCAGCGCTCCGGTGAGGTCCCAGTCGTCGCGGATCTCGTCGGAGGGCTTGTGGTAGTCCTGCTCGGTGAAGCGGTCGCGCTGCGCTCGGCCCCAGCCGTCCGGCCGGCCGCGGTAGTCGACACCCGACTCGGCGTACAGCGCGGGCACGCCCTGCCGGACGAAGGAGAAGTGGTCGGAGCGGAAGTAGAAGCCCTTCTCCGGCTCCGCGTCGGGCTCGACGCGACGGCCCTGGAGCGCGGCCTCGCGCGCGAGCACCTCGTCGAGGGTCGAGAACCCGAGGCCGATGCTCACCACGTCGAGCGTGCGGCCGAAGGGATTCAGCTGGTCCATGTTGACGGCGGCGAGCGTGCGCGCGAGCGGGTAGAGCGGGTTCGCGGCGTAGTACTTCGAGCCGAGCAATCCCTTCTCCTCGGCCGTCACGGCCAGGAACAGGATCGAGCGCTCCGGATCGACGAGCTGGAACGCCTGCGCGAGCTCGAGCAGAGCCGCCGTGCCGGAGGCGTTGTCGAGCGCGCCGTTGAAGATCTGGTCGCCCGCGCGGCTCGGGTCCTTGCCGAGATGGTCCCAGTGCGCCGTGAACACGACGAGCTCGTCGCGCTTCACCGGATCGCAGCCGCGTCGCAGCGCGACCACGTTGCTCGACTCGATGCGGCGGATCTTGGCCGTGCACGCGAAGTTCGCGCGCCCGCCGGGGAGCACGACCGGCCGGAAGGCGCGAGTCCGTGCGGCGCTCTTCTGTTCCTCGAAGTCGAGCCCGCACTCCTGGAAGAGGCGCGCCGCGACGTCGCGCTGGATCCAGCTCTCGACCAGCACGTGCGCGTCGGCGGCTCCGGGGCCGGCGAGATCGAAGCCCTCGCGGCCCCAGCTCCCGGACACGACCTCCCACGGATAACCCGCGGGTCCCGTCTCGTGCACCAGGATCGCCGCGGCCGCGCCCCTCGCCTTCGCGATCTCGTACTTGCACGTCCAGCGGCCGTAGTAGGTCATGGCCTTGCCGCGGAAGAGCGAGTCGTCGAGCCCCTCCGGATCGCTCGCGCTCGGCACGGGTGGATCGTTGACGAGCATCACGATCGCCTTGCCCTTCACGTCGACGTCCTTGAAGTCGTCCCAGCCGTACTCGGGCGCGACCGCTCCGTAGCCGACGAAGACGAGCTCGAGCCCGGCGAGATCGGCGCGCTCGCGGCGCGACAGGGCGACGTAGTCCTGGAGCCGCTCGAGCTCGATCCTCCCGCTCGGCGTATCGAGCGAGGCCCTCGAGCTCGTCTCGAAGCCCATCAGCGGCACGCGCTGGACGTAGGTCCCGTCCGGATTGCCGGGCTCGAGGCCGAGCGAGCGGAACTGGTCCACGAGATAGGCGACCGACTTGCGGTCCCCTTCCGTGCCGGGCCCGCGCCCCTCGAACCCGTCGCTCGCGAGCACGCGCACGTGGCGGAGCAGGTCGTCGGCCGAGAGACTCGCCGAGGCCCGCTCGATGTCCTTCCGGACCGAGCCGCGCGCGCCGGAGGAGGTACACGCGACGAGCGCGCAGGCGAGCAGAGGGCTGGATGCGATGAGTTTCACGGAGAGTTTCGGGGTTGCGTTAACGGGAAGACATGCTCGCTTTTCGAGGGTAGCTCTATCATCCCGACAGGGTCTTCTGCCATCGCAAGGACCCGAGCGATCCTTCCATCCCCCTGGCGAGCGGTCCGACCGCTCCGCGTGTTCGAAGAGGATCTGTCATGTCGAGGAACTCCATCCTTCGCTTCTCTCCCTCCCTGCTCCTTTCTCTCGCCGCATTCGCCCCCGCGAGCGCGGTCACGGGCCCGAGTCAAAGCCTCGCCCGTGCGGGACAAGAGAGTCCCGGCGCGATCCAGTGGCGCTCCAGCGCCGTCCAGCGCAGCGCTTCCATGAGCACGGACGACCACGCTCTGGTCGCCGCGCAGCACCTCCAACAGCTCGCGCAGGAACCGGCGCGGCACGTCATCGTGCAGTTCGATCGGCCGGTGACGGGTGCGCTCCGGGCCACGCTGGCCGGGAGCGGCGTCACCTTGCTGCGCTACCTCGGCGAGAACGCCTACTTCGCCGTCCTCGCGCCGGAGCGCGTGGACTCCACGGCCCTGGCCGCCGCCGTCCCGTCCCTCCTGCAGGCCGAGCCCATCCAGGTGGAGCACAAGCTGCACGCCGGCTGGGCGAACGACGGTGCGCCTGCACATGCGATCGTCGGGCTCGACGAGTCGGGAGGCCCGCTGGTGGCCGCTTACGTCGTCTTCCATCCGGACGTTTCCCTCGAGATGGATGCGCTCGCGTTGATCGATCAGTACGGGATCGTGCGCGACTCGGTCAGCCTCGTGAACGCTCTCGTGGTCGAGCTCCCGCGCGCTCGGCTCGCGCCCCTGGCGGCGGAGGATTGGGTGCAGTGGATCGAGCCGCCGCTGCCGCGCATGAGCGAGTGGAACGACAGCAACCGTGCCCGGATCGGGGCGAACACGGCGCAGGCTGCGCCCTACAACCTGAGCGGCGCCGGCGTGACGGTGCTCGTGTACGACGCCGGCACCGCGCGTGCAACGCACCAGGACTTCGGCGGGCGCCTGACGGTCAGGGACGCCTCTGGCCTGATCGCCCACGCGACGCACGTGTCCGGCACGATCGGCGGCAGCGGCGTGGCGAGCGGCGGGACCTTCAAGGGCATGGCGCCCGGCGTCACGCTCCAGTCCTACGGCTTCCAGTACGACGGCACGGGGGTCTTCCTCTACACCAACCCCGGTGACCTCCAGTCCGACTACAACCAGGCCATCAACTCCTTCGGCGCCGACATCGCCAACAACTCGATCGGGTCCAACACCGAGACCAACGGCTTCGACTGCGCCATCCAGGGAGACTACGGCGTCACCGACCAGCTCATCGACACGATCGTCCGCGGTAGCCTCGGCACGCCGTTCCGCATCGTCTGGGCCGACGGCAACGAGCGCCAGGGCAGCCGCTGCGACGTCGAGGGCTTCGGCGACTACTACAGCACGGCTCCGCCCGCGACCGCCAAGAACCACATCACGGTCGGCGCGCTGAACTCGAACAACGACACGATGACGAGCTTCAGCAGCTGGGGTCCGACCGACGACGGCCGGATGAAGCCGGACATCAGCGGTCCGGGTTGCCAGTCCGATGGCGACTTCGCCGTGACGTCGTGCTCCTCGGCCAGCGACACGGCATACACGACCTTTTGCGGCACGTCGATGGCCTCGCCGACGGTGTGCGGCGTGTCCGCGCTCCTGATGGAGGACTATCGCCTGCACTTCCCCGGCCCCGACATGCGCAACAGCACGCTGAAGATCCTGCTGGCGCACACCGCGGTCGATCTCGGCAACGCCGGGCCCGACTACCAGTTCGGCTACGGCTCGGTGCGCATCGTCGCGGCCATCGACTTCATGCGCCTCGGCGACTTCCGCGAGGCGAGCGTGAGCCAGGGCGGCGTCGTGAGCTACGTCGTGACCGTGCCGGCGGCGACCCCCCAGCTCAAGATCTTGCTGGCGTGGGACGACTTCCCCGGCACGCCGAACGTCGTTCCCTCGCTGATCAACGACCTCGACCTGCGGGTCTTCAGCCCGTCGAGCGTCCAGGCCTTCCCGTGGACGCTGAACCCCGCCAATCCGGGCGGGCTCGCGGTGCGCACGACGCGCAACTCGCGCGACAACCTCGAGCAGGTCCTGGTCGACAACCCCGCCGCCGGAACCTGGACCGTGGAGGTCTTCGGGTTCAACGTGCCCCAGGGCCCGCAGCCCTTCTCGATCTGCGCGTCTCCCGACCTCGCGGACGGGGGTCCGTGCACGCCGCCCGAGGCGCCCCTCGGCGTGGCGGCGAGCGACGCGACGTCGTGCGCGGTGGTCACGGTCTCCTGGAGCGCCTCGGCCGGCGCCTCCTCGTACGAGATCTGGCGCAACACCGTGGACAACAGCGGCACGGCGATCCAGATCGCGACCGACACCGCCAGCCCCTACGACGACGCCACCGCCCTCGTCGGCACGACCTACTTCTACTGGGTGCGCGCCGTCAGCGTCTGCGGGACGAGCGTCTTCAGCAACTCGGACGCGGGCTCGCGCGACCCGAACCCGACGCCGGCCCCGACCGGAGTCGCGGCCTCCGACGGAACTTCCTGCTCGGCGGTCACGGTCTCCTGGACGGCCGTGGGCGGCGCGACCAGCTACCAGATCTGGCGCAACACCGTGAACAACAGCGGCACGGCGACCCAGATCGCGACCGACACCGCCAGCCCCTACGACGACACCACCGCAGTCGCCGGCACGACCTACTTCTTCTGGGTGCGCGCCGTCGGTCCGTGCGGGACGAGCGCCTTCAGCAACTCGGACGCCGGCTCGCGCGCCTCGGGCTCGTCCCCGTCCGCGCCCTCGCGCGTCAAGGCCACGGACGGCGACTGCAACTCGGTCACGGTCACGTGGCGCGCCGCGAGCGGAGCGACGGGCTACCAGATCTGGCGCGGCACGACGATGAACTCGGCGAACGCCGTGCTGATCGGGACGAGCACCACGCTCTCCTTCGTGGACACGACCGGGACTCCCGGCGTGACCTACTTCTACTGGGTCAAGGCCACGAACCCCTGCGGCACGAGCGGCTTCAGCAACCGCGACCGCGGCAGCTCGATCCAGTGCCCGTGAACGCGTGAAACGGGGGGCAGACGGCTCTGCCGTCTGCCCCCGCTTCGCGCGGATCGCTCCCTCCATCTCCTGGAGTGCCTACTCGCGGCGAACGACCAGGCGCTGGTCGGCGGCCACGCCGTCGAGGCGCCGCCTCTTTCCGTCGGGCCAGGTGACGACGACGTCGACGGTCCTCGTTCCGCGCCGCAGTCCGAAGTGCGCGACCTGGGCCGAGGCCGAGACGAAGCTGCCGCCGGAGTAGATCCAGCGCGTCTGGCGGCCTCCGCCGGCGAAGAGCTCGACCTTGCTGCCGAGCGCGGCCGGCGCGAGCTCGACGATCAGCCAGCCGGGCGCGTTCGCCTCGTTGCGCAGGACGCGCAGCGGGCCGTTGAGCTCGCTGACGACCACGTCGACGTCGCCGTCGAGATCGAGGTCGCCGAAGGCGGCGCCGCGGTCGCAGTGCTTCTCGGCGAGGCACGGGCTCGGCCGCGCGACGTGCACGAAGCGCGCGCCGTCGCGCTCGTAGAGCAGCGGCGGCTCCTCGTACTCGGAGTCCATGCGCTCGAGCGTGGCGTTGGGGTAGACGTGGCCGTTGAAGAGCAGCAGATCCTCGTCGCCGTCGTGCTCGAGGTCGTAGAACCCGGCCGCCCAGCCCACGTACGGGAACGAGACCATGCCGAGGCCGAAGCGCCGCGTCAGGTCGTCGAAGAACCCGTTGCCGCGGTTGACGTGCAGCGTGTTCGTGTCGTTGGAGAAGTTCGTGGTGAAGACGCTCGGGAGGCCGTCGCCGCCCACGTCGCCGATGGCGATGCCCATGGTCGACTGCGCCGCGCCGTCGACGTTGACGGCGATGCCGCTCCTCATGCCGTTCTCGCGGAAGCAGAGGCCGCCCTGGTTCAGGAACAGGAAGTTGGGCATGGAGTCGTTGCCGACGTAGATGTCCTGCTTCCCGTCGAGGTCGAAGTCGAGGATGACCGTGCCGAGGCCGAAGGCCGGCGCGACCGCGCGGCAGCCCGAGGCTTCGCTGATGTCGCGGAAGGTCCCGTCGCCGCGGTTCTCGTACAGGACGTCCGGCTCCGGCGGGAGCCCGATTGGGCCCAGGAACACGGGCGCGCCCTTGAAGCTCGAGATCGGCGGCGGGTGCGCGATGTCAAAGCGCAGGTAGTTCGCGACGTAGAGGTCGAGGTCGCCGTCGAGGTCGAGGTCGCCGAAGGCGGCCGCGGCGCTCCAGACGTCGCCGCCGACACCGGCTCGCTCCGTGACCTCGTCGAAGCGGCCGCCCTCGTTCAGGAGGAGCGCGTTCGGCCCGTAGCAGGTCACGTACAGGTCGTCGTGCCCGTCGGAATCGGCGTCCCCCACCGCCACGCCAATCCCCCAGCGGCGCAAGTCGAGCCCCGCGGCCGCCGTGGCATCTCGGAAGCGCAGCCCGCCCGTGTTGTCGAACAGGCGGCAGCCGGGGCCGTGCTCCGGATCCGCCATCGTCGCGCCGTTCGGGACGAAGACGTCGAGGTCGCCGTCCTGGTCGCGGTCGATCAGCGCCACGCCGCCGCCTTTGACCTCCAGGATCTGCGTCGACGGCGTCGCGCCCGAGGTCGTCACGAAGGCGAGCCCCGACTCGCGCGTGGCGTCGGTGAAGCGGATGCCGGACTTCGGAGGCAGCTCGCTCGCTCCGCAGGCCTGGAGTCCCCAGACGATCGCGAGGACTGCCGCCGTCCGCGCGGCGCTGTGCGCAGCCCTCATTCGTTGCCGGCCCTCTGCCGTGCGATCAGCGCCTGCCGCGCGGATTCGTAGCGACCCGCCGCCTGGTCGGCGAGCTCCTCCTCCCCGAGCCGGCGGTGGACCAGGCTGAGCGTGTAGAACGCGCTGATGTTGCCGGGAGCGATCTCGGTGGCGCGCAGGAGCTCCGCGCGCGCGGCCTCGTACTCGCCGCGCGCGAAGTGCACCTCGCCGAGGCGCGCGTGGCACTCGGCGAGCTCGGGCTGGCGCGTCGCGGCCTGGGCCGGGTCCTTCCTCGCCAGCTCCTCGAAGAGCTCGATCGCGCGCCGGAAGCGCTCGGCCGCCGCATCGAGGTTCGTCTCGTCGAGATCGATCAGACCGAGGCCGTAGTGCCCCTTCGGATCTCCGGGAGCGGCCGCGAGGTAGGCCTCGTACTCGCGCCGCGCCGCCCCGAGCTCGCCGAGAAGGAACAGGCTGTAGCCGAGGAAGTCGTGCGCGAACCAGAGATCCGGCGCGCGCTCCAGCGCGCGCTCGAGCCAGGGACGGGCCGCGCCGTAGTTCCCGGTCCAGTAGTAGCTGAGCCCGATGAAGTACTGCGCCTGTCCGTCCTGCGGATGCGCGGCGAGGAACGCCTGGGCGAGCGCTCGCCCGGCCTCGTAGCGCTTTTCCTCGATGGCCTTCGCCGCGCCGCGGAGCTCCGGTGCCAGCCGCACGGCAGGGGCCGGAGCCGCGGGCTCGGCGCCACAGCCGATCGAGCTCGAGAGGAGGAGCGCGATGGAGAAGCGCCTCGCGGGGCCCAGCCTCGCGCCGGTGAACGACATGCGGGCGCGATTCTAGGGCGGACACGCTGGGCGGTCGTCCCCCACGCACAGTCCGCGTGGTGCTCTCGTCGATAGTGCGGGAAATGCCCACCTCCCTCGAGCTGGCTTGCCCGCAGTGCGGGCGCCATCACGAGGCCGAGATGCTCGTGTGCGGTCTGTGCGGGCACCTCTTGCGTCGGGAGAAGGCGAGCGCCACGCCGTCGGCGAGCGCGACGAGACCGCACGTCGTGCCTGCACTCGTGCCCCAGCATCGTGAGGGACGCGAAGCCTGGATCTTCCTCGGGCTCGGGCTCCTGACGGCTCCCGTCTTCGCGTGGACGCCGCTGCTCCAGTACATGGGCTGGTTCCTGGCGTCGCTGGTGCACGAGATGGGGCACGCGGGGCTCGCCTGGCTGTGCGGCATGCCCGCGGTCCCGGCGATCTCGCTGGCGGGCCACGCGGCGGCCATGCACGGCGAGCAGTCGATGCTGCTCGCCCTGTCGGTCGTGGTCGTGCTCGCGGCGCTCGTCTGGGCGCGCCTCGCGGGCCGAGCGCGGGCGATCGCGCTCGTCACGCTCGCCCTCGGGTACCCTGCGCTCGCCTTCACGGGAACGCGCGACCTCGCGCACCTCCTCGCCGGGCACGGCGCCGAGCTCCTGTTCGCGACCCTGTGCCTCTGGAAGACGCTCGACGGCGGCTTCACGGACTCGCGCGCCGAGCGCTTGCTCTACGGCACCGTCGGCTGGACGCTGCTCGGCAAGGACCTGTGGCTGTGCTGGGGCCTGATCCAGAGCGCCGTCGCGCGCTCGGAGTACCGAACGAGCGGCTCCTTCGGACTGACGAACGACTACTTGCGCGTGGCCGAGCTGCTCGACTGGAAGCTCCCCGTCGTCGCGTCCGGAATGCTCGTCGCAGGATGTCTCGTCCTGCCGGCAGCGCTCGGACTCTGGCGGCTGTCGAGCCGCGCGAGCGCCTGACCCACGACGAAGTTGTCTAGCGACGCTCGTCCCCTACAATCCGCCGCCGAAGCCGACCGGCGAACCCCTGCTCCTTCCCGAGGTGCTCATGCACACCGATCGCCGCAGACTGCTCACCACCGCGGGCGCACTGGCCGGCGGAGCGTTGCTCCCCCGCGGGCTCGTCGCGTGCGCCGCCCTGCTGCCGAGGGAGAGATCAGCGCGCGCGCCCGTGCCGGAGTTCGCCGACGTGATCAGCCTCTCGGACCTCGAGGCCATCGCCCGTGGCCGGATGGAGCACATGGCCTGGGAGTACGTCGAGGGCGCGGCCGCGGACGAGATCAGCTTGCGCTGGAACCGCGAGGCCTATGACCGCATCCGCCTCGATCCGCGCGTCCTGCGGGACGTCGGCACGGTCGACACGCGCGTGAGCGTGCTCGGCCTCGACCTCGCGTACCCGATCCTGCTCGCGCCGACCGCGCTCCACAAGCTGGCGCACCCCGAGGGCGAGCTCGCCACCGCGCGCGGCGCAGGAGCAGGCGAAGCCTTGATGACGCTGAGCACGCTCGCGAGCCAGA
>Ga0137457_1000438_pt1 | contig 11026 bp, 10 predicted proteins | sample EasRivERMGT630_2_FD_102321 | JGI IMG/M metagenome (GOLD analysis project Ga0137457, IMG submission 102321) | Soil microbial communities from meander-bound floodplain in the East River, Colorado, USA - East River MetaG ERMGT630_2 | ecosystem: Environmental > Terrestrial > Soil > Floodplain ...
CTGCGCCGCGAGGTGCTCACGACCGCCGAGCGCGCCGGGATCGCCGGACGCCTGCACACCGTCGGCTTCCAGGAGAACGTGGGCGCCTTCATGCGGGCGAGCGACGTCTGGACCATGCCCTCGCGCAACGACGCCTTCCCGCTGGTCGGCCTCGAGGTGGCCGCCGTCGGACGCCCCATCGTGGCCAGCGCGGTCGGCGGCATTCCCGAGATGGTCGTCGACGGCCAGACGGGCTTCCTCGTCCCCAGCGGGGACGACCAGGCCCTCGCTCGGCAGCTCGACGCGCTCCTCGGCGACCGCGCGCTGCGGGAGCGGATGGGGAAGCGCGCCATGCGCTTCGTGCGCGAGGAGCTCTCGCTCCAGAAGCAGGTCGACAGGTTCGAGGAATGCCTCCAATGCCTGAAGCCGTCCAGGGCGGCCTCGTGGGCGAGGACCTGAAGCTCCCCATCTACGACGCGGATGTCGCCGCGGTCATCGAGCGATGGACGCTTCGCAAGCACCCGGTGGACGGTCCGCGGTGGGCCGAGCTGACCGCCGGCGAGAGGAATCGCTACGGCCGGCGGCGCCTCAAGCAGGCGCTGTTCGGCGCCTTGACCTCGAGGTTCAAGCGCTCCCAGCAGAGCGTGCGCGCGTTCTACGAGGAGGGCTGGCAAGCCAACTCGGCCGTCGATCAGGCGGTCCGGCGGAGCGTTGACCGCTTCGAGTGGCGCGGCCAGGGCTACGAGGCCTACTACCCGGCGTCGCCAGCGCTCCATAACTACCTGGTCTCGCGCGCGCTGGTCGCCATCCGGCCGGAGACGGCGCTCGAGGTCGGCTGCGGCAGCGGGCTGCAGACCTTGGTCCTCGCTTCGCGCCACCCAGACGTGCGCTTCCACGGCGCCGAGCTCACCGCCGCCGGCGTCCGCGAGGCAAGGACGCTCCAGCAGCTCGAGGAGCTCCCCGAGGTGCTCGCCGACTTTGCCTTCGATCCCGTCCTCGACCGCAGGGCGCACAGGCGCGTGGAGTTCCGCGAGGCGAGCGCGGCCGACCTGCCCTACGAGGACGACTCGATGGACGTCGTCTACACGACGATCGCGCTCGAGCAGATGGAGGAAATCCGCGAAGCCGCCGTGACGAGCTTGGCCCGCGTCGCCCGGCGCTACGTCGTGATGGTCGAGCCCTTCCGCGACTTCAACCGCCAGGGCGTACGCCGCGACTACGTCCGCTCGCGCGACATCTTCGGCGCGTGCGTCGACGACCTGACTCGATACGGGCTGAAGCCGGTCCTCACCTTTACCGACTTCCCGTCGAAGGTGTCGCTCGGCGTGGGGCTCGTCGTCGCGGCGGTTTGAGGACCAGCAACCTGGCAGCCCGTCCCGGACTCCAGAGATTCTTCGCGAGCGGCCGCGGGCACGGGTACCGGCCGTTCCTGGAGCTGGCCCAGGCGCCGCTCTCGACGCTCGCCACCGCGGCCGGGCCCGGGCATCGCCTGCTGATGCTGTTCGACGAGGGCGCGGTGGACGGCGCGTGAGCACGAAGGGGCTCTCCAATCCGCGCACGACCGCGGCCGTGCGGGAGCTGCTCGCCGATCTCGACTGGCCGCGCGCGCGCGTGGCCGACGTCGGCGCGGGGCGCGGGCACTTCTGCGCCACGATGGCCGAGGACCTGCGCGCGCGCGGGCTCCGGCCGGAGGCGCACCTCCTGCCCTGCGACCGCCACCCGGAGGCCTTCCAGTACGCGCCGCTCGCCTGCGCGCGCGTCGGGGAAGACGGCCGGCTGCCCTACGCCGACGGCTCCTGCGACGCCGTGGTGAGCATCGAGGTCGTCGAGCACGTCGAGGACCAGTTCGCCTTCCTGCGCGAGCTCGCGCGCGTCGCGCGCCCGGGCGCGCGCGTGATCGTGACCACACCGAACGTGCTCTCGCTCCCTTCGCGGCTGCGCACGCTCGCCTGGGGGTTCCCCGAGCTCTTCGGCCCGCTGCCCCTCAGCGGCGCGGACGAGCGCCTGCTGGGCGGCCACATCCATCCGATCGCGCCCTACTATCTGGCCCTGACGGCCCTGCGCGCGGGGCTCGAGCGGCCCACGCTGCACGGCGACCGCCGCAAGCGCTCGGCCCTCGCCTGGCTGCCGCTGTGTGCGCCCGTCCTGCTCGGCGCCGGCGCCTTCCAGCGCGCCCGGCTGGCGCGCAAGCAGCCCGTGGTGCTGGAAGAGAACCGCGCCCTGCTGCGCGCGCTGGGCGGGCTTGGCATGCTGACCGCGAGGACCGTGATCCTGTGCGCACTGAAGCCCGCGAACGCGACGCGCCCGTGAGCTCCACCGGCCTCGACGATCTCGTCTATCCGAGCGAGGGGCTCGAGGGCCGAGGCCGCGCCTGGCGCGGGCCGCGCGCCCGCGGGCGGCGCTACGCGCGCCTCGATCCCGCGCTCGGGGCGCGCATACCGATCTGGCTCGCCGAGCTGGCCGTGCCCGAGGGCCGCGCGCTCAAGGCGCCCGACGTGCACCAGGTCGGCCTCCTGGTGGTCAAGTTCTTCACCCAGCCGAGCCTGTTCGGCTGGGTGCGCGCGCCGCGCGCCGTACGCTCGGCCGAGCGCTACTTCTGGTGCCTGCCGCTGCGCTCGCCGCGGCCCCTCCTCGCGGCCGGGCGCTCCACCGGCGGTCCGAGCCTGCTGGTACGCGAGCACGTGAGCGGCGCGCTCCTGAAGGACGTGTGGCGGAACGACGCGCGCGCCGAGGAAGCCCTGGCCGCGTTCCTGGCCGCGATGGAGCGCCACGGCGTCATCCACGGCGACCTGCACCCGCGCAACCTGCTGTGGACCGGCAGCGAGTGGGTGCTGCTCGACGTGGACGGGCTGCGCCACCGCCTGCACGACCCCGTGCGGGTCCTGACCGGCCAGTGGGCGCGTTTCGTGATCCACCTGGGCGACGAGGAACGGGTGCGCGCGTTGCACGCGCGCGCGAGCCAGCTGGCCGGTTCACGCGCGAGCGTTCCCTGGGAGCGCGTGCGGCGCCGGGCCGAGGAGCTGGCCGCGCGGCGCGGAGGCGCCTCCGCGACATGAGCGCGAGCGGGCCGGGCATCACGACCTCCTACGTGCGCTTCGAGACGCGCCAGGACCGCCCGCGCTTCCTGGCGCAGCGCTACCCGGACGTGTTCCGCGGGCGCGTGCTCGACGTCGGCTGCGACAAGGCCGTGCTGCGCGGGTTGTGCGCGCCCGAGCGCTACGTGGGCATCGACTTCTCGCCGGAAGCCGACGTGCACCAGGACCTGATGGCCGACGGGCGCCTGCCCTTCCCGGACCGCTCGTTCGAGGGCGTGGTGTGCAGCGACGTCCTCGAGCACCTCGAGAACCTGCACCAGGTCTTCGGCGAGCTCGTGCGCGTCACCAGGGACCACCTGCTCGTCACCCTACCCAACAACTGGAACTCGGCGCGCCGCCAGCTCCGGCGCGGCAAGGGCTCCATCGCCCACTACGGCCTGCCGCTCGAGAAGCCGCTCGACCGCCATCGCTGGTTCTTCAGCTTCACCGAGGCCGAGGCCTTCCTGCGCGGGCAGAGCGAGCGCCACGGGCTGACCCTGGTCGAGCTGCGCGCCCTCGAGAAGCCGCGCGCGCTGGTCGTGCGCACCGCGCGCCGGCTCCTGGCGGCCCGGCCGGATCGCTACCGCAACCTGTACACCCACACGCTCGCGGCCCACTTTCGCCGCGCCTGACCGGCGGCCGATAAGCTGGCGCGCATGTCAGCGCTGCTGCTCCTCGCGTTCGTGCTGTGCGCGGCCGGCGAATTGGCGTGGGGGCCGGGCAACCACCTCGAGTTCGCGCTGCGGGTGCTGCGCGCGCGGCGCAAGCTCGGGTCCGAGGCGGCGCGCCTCTTGCGCGACGAGCGCACCGCCTACCTGTACGGAAACATCGCGGCCGACATCATCAACTTCAAGGGCTACGGCGGACACTACAACCACTGCCACCGCTGGACGATCGTGCGCGAGATGCGCGCGCGCGCGCGGAGCGCCGCCGAGGAGGCCTTCGCGCTCGGCTACCTCTCGCACCTCGCGGCCGACACCATCGCGCACAACCACTACGTGCCCTACCACCTGGCGCGCTACGCGCGCTCGAAGGGCCTCGGGCACCTGTACTGGGAGATGCGCGCCGACGGCCACGTGCCCGAGGGGCACTGGCGCATCGTCACGGGCTTGAAGCAGGACCGCAGCCTGGACGCGCTCGATCGCCTGGTGAACGAGACCGTGCCGCGCAAGGCGCTCTCGATGCGCACCAACAAGCTGCTCTTCAACCACGTGCTGCTGATCAGCGAGCGCGACCGCTGGCGGCGCGGCGTGGCGCGCTTGCACGGCTTCTCGAGCGCGCCGCTCGAGCCGGGCTTCCTCGAGCTCTTCCGCAGCGCCGCGGTGGGCCGTATCCGCCTGGCGCTCGAGCCGGACGGGCTCGAGACGCTGCTGCACATCGACACGAACGGCAAGGCCGCGCAGCACGGCGCCTGGCACGCGCGCAAGCAGGCCCTCAAGCGCATCTCGAGCGCGCGCCGCGAGCGCGAGTCGGCCGACAGCGCGGCGCCCTTCCTGATCGGGATGGAGTCCCCTCCACGGCTCGGGGGCGAGCCGCACTGGGCCGCGGAGAGCGTGCGCGAGAACGGCTGAGCTCTGACGTCCAGAGCGCACCGCGGAGGCGCGGAGGGCGCGGAGATGCGCGGAGGCAATCGGGAGAAGAGGGCCTCCCGATCGCTCTCTCCCCGGTGCGGTTGGGGTTGCCTGTGGCAGCCCCGATCAGAACGAGAAGTACCGCACCACCAGATCCACCTTGTCCCCGTCATCGTTGAAATCGATCCCGGCCTGGGACTCGGAGGAGAGGAAGGCCGCGCCGCGCTGGCGATCGGTCGTGATCACCTGGCCGGGCACGAGGCTCGACGTCGCCATCGAGACGGGGCCGCAGGCGAGCAGCGGGTTGCGGAAGAGCACCACGTCGTTCTTCTGCCCGTCGTTGTTGTAGTCGCGGTTGTCGGCGGCCTCGGACACGCGGAAGAAGGCGAAGCTGCCCGCGATCTCGATGCCGGCGTTGTTCAGGTCCACGGAGTAGCCCACGCCGTCGAAGTCGAGCGTGGGTCCGGCCTCGAAGTCGGCCCACACCGGGAGGCCGTCGGTCTTGTCCGGGGGCTGGTCCTTGGCCACCAGGCCGCAGTCGAGGTTGGTGTTGAGCGAGCCCACGTTCGGGTTCGTGCCCGGAACCTCCTCGAGGAACACCAGCGCGAGGCGATCGCCGACCTCCTCGGCCGCCATCCAGCTCGTGCCCGCGAACGGTTCGGAGTCGCAGTCGGTGTCGAAGATCCCGGTGCCGTGGCGGCAGGGATTGGGCGGGTTGGCGCCGCAGCAGTCCACGGTCTGGGACTGGTGGCTGAAGTGCCACACCGGCGTGCCGGCGGCGGGGTCCAGCCAGGCGACGAGGTCGTGGTCAGCCACGATCTCGCCCGGTTGGGTGTCGAAGTCCTCGCTGTCGGCCGCCTCGTCGATCACCGCGATCAGCCGGTCGTCGAGCACCGACAGGCCCATCGAGCCGCCGCCGATCCCCGTGGCGAGCGCGTGGAGCTGCTCCGGCTCGCGCGCCGGAGCGATGTCGGCTTGCGCCGCGATGGCAACCCACCGCGCGACGTCGTCGTTCATGTCGGCATCGCCGGTGACCGCGTTCAGGTTGCAGTTCGCCTCCACCTCGTCGCTGATCGTGGCCACGAAACCGTTCAGCACGAGCACGCGGTCGTGACCGGCCAGGCCCGTGTTGATCGGTGTCAGGGCCCCCACGGTCGCGAAGTCGATGTCCAGGAAGGACAGCACCTGGTCGAGCGCGTCCGAGTCCGACCCGAGGCAGTTCTCGGGCAAGAGAGGCTGCATGAACAGCGCCTGGGCGTTGAGGTTGGTCCCGCCGTGCCCGGCCTCGTCCACCAGGAAGGCGACCAGCCAGTGGCTCGTACCCAACGTGCGCGCGTCGAGCGGGTCCGAATCGTCCTGCATGGGCCGGCCGACGTTCCTCAGGGTCGGCGTGGCGTTCGTGCCGTCGAGCAGCGCGAGCATGTGCCCATCCGTGGCATCCCCGTCGTTGTTGCGATCGGTTCCGTTCTCCGTCTCGTCGACGAAGCAGAAGAGGAGGCCCTCGTCCTGGCGGATCAGGTGCGCCCTCACGTTCTCGGGGCTTGTATCGTTCGGGACCTGTACCGGGGCCGATCCCGGGGTGAGAACGCGCAGGTTGGTCTCCCCCCCCGCCACGAACGCCGTCTCGGCCGCATAGTAGAGCCGTCCATCCACGGCCTGCGGGAGCTCCCCGGGCGCGAAGTCCAGGGTGTCGACGAGGGCGGGCACGGGCACGGCCTGGGACCAGTGCACGAGCACGATGCCGCCGATCCCGCCGACCCCGTTCCAGTCGAAGCCGTCGAGCGCCTCGTCGACCACCAGGTAGACGTCGCCGCCGACGATCGCCGCACCCAGCGCGGCCACGCCGGTGTTCGTCTCGACGCCCGAGCGCAGGTTCACCGCGAAGGCGACCTGGTCGATCGCGTCGGCGTCGTTGGTGTTGAGGTCCGTCCCGGCCGGTCCGCTGAAGTTCTCGCTCGCGAAGTACACCATCCAGTCGCCCGCGACCACGATCCCCGCGCTGGCCTCGGCCGCCTTGGTCGTGGTGCGGAGGGCGAAGCCGGAGCTGTCGTCGCCGCTCCCGCAGGCGGCCAGGAGGAGGAGGAGGGGGAGCGGGAAGCGGACGCTGCGGACGACGGCAACGATCATGAAAACGGCCTGGCTGGACTGGAGGGGGACGGACGGTCAGCCGACACGATAGCGAGAGCGCGAGCCGCGGACACCCGTCCGCACCGACTCGGGCCCGCGTTCGCCAGGGCACGAAGCCCGGTGCGGGAGCGCTCACCGCGGCCGGCTTCGAGCACAATGTCGGCGTGGCACCGACCCCCGAGCCGCTCGTCGCGCAGCGCCTGCTGCTCGGCGGGCTGGCCGTGCTGGCGCTCGCGAGCGTGCTTCTTCTCGTCTTCCTGCGCTCGGGCAGGGAACGCGGACGCGACCTCGCGGCCAGCCCCGAGCGTGCCACGGCCGGGAACGCGCCCCTGGCCGCGCCCGCGCCGACGGCCGAGGTCGAACGGGATTCCGGGGCGCGCGAGGTGGCGCGGGACGAGCGCACCGCGCTCGCCACCACGCCGCTATCCGAGGAGGCGCCCGCCGAAGAAACCTTCGATCCAGGCACGATCGTCGGTCGCGTGGTGTACGCGGGCGTGCCCGTCCCGGACGTCGAGCTCTTCCTCTTCGACGGAGCGCTCGAGCGCCGCGAGCGCCAGAGCCCGCTCGCGGAAGCGCAGAGCGACGAGCACGGCCGCTTCCGCTTTGCGGGCCTGGCACCGTACGAGCGCTACGGGCTGCAAGCACAGCATCCCGACTACCTGCCCGAGAACGAGACCCTCTTCGCCGGCCATGACGAGGAGCTCGAGCTCGAGCGCAGCGCCACGGTCGGCGGCACGGTGCGCTCGCGCGCGAACGGTCAGCCCATCCCGGGCATCGAGGTGGCGCTCGAGCGCTGGCACTTCGCGCCCGGCGGCATGCGCGCGCGCGTGAGCGCGCTCAGCGATGCCGAGGGTCGCTGGCGGCTCCCCTGGGCCGAGCCGGGGATCGAGACCTTCGAGGTGTCGCGCCCGGGATCCCTGCCCGAGCGACGCGAGTTCCAGGTCGGGTCCGAGGGCGGCGAGGGCTACGCGATCCTCCTGGGCGAGGAGCGCGTCCTGGTGCTCGAGCTCTATTCCCTCGAGAGCGGCGCGCTCTTGACCGACACCGAGCTCGAATCCGACGACGTGCGCGTGCGCACCGATGCGCACGCACGCCTGGCCGTCCCGCTGACGATCGACGCGTCCGATGCGACCGTGCGCATCTCCCTGGCGCTCGAGGGCGGGTGCCTGACCCAGGGGCGCGTGGATCCGGAGGAGCTGCGCGCATCGGCCACCACGTTCCTGCGCGTGCCGCTCGCGCGCGGCGGAACCGTGCGCGGACGCGTGCTGGACGCCGCGGGCGGGCCCGTGAGCGGCGCCTCGCTGCGCATGTCGGGCGGCGGGCGCGCGCCGGCCGGACTGGCCCTGCCGCGAGGTTTCTGGCTGAACCCCCGGCGCGGGATGACGCGCACGGGCGCGGACGGGAGCTTCGAGCTCCGCGGGCTGCCGCCGCGCGAGGACCCGGTCGAGGTGCGCGCGCAGCACCCGCAGTATCCATCGGGCCTTTCCGAGCCCTTCGCCTTCGCGCGGCTCGGCCAGACGGTCGAGCTCGAGATCCGGCTCGAGCGCGGCGCCACGCTCGCGGGCCGCGTGCTCCTGGACGGCGAGCCGGCGGGCCTGCGCGTGGTCTGGAGCGGGGAGCGTGCCGGCGGCTGGACGCGCGCCAACGACCGCGGCGCGTACCACATCACCGGCGTGCCGAGCGGCGAGCTGCGCCTGGGGGCCCGGCTCGATGAGGAGGACGACGACGTCGAGCGACCCGAGGACCTGCTCCTGTACGTCGAGGAGGGCGCCGACCTCGCGTGCGACCTCGAGCTCTTCGCGCGGCTCGCCCGCATCCGCGGGCGCGTGCTCGACACGCGGGGCGAGCCCGTGGCCGAGGCCGACGTGAGGGCGATCCTGCGCACCGGAGAGGAGGACACCCCGTACGAGGACCCGCACACCGAGAGCGAAGCGGACGGCAGCTTCGAGCTGGCCGTGCCCGACGCGGTGGGCCTCGTCTTCGACGTCTTCGCCGTGCGCGGTCCGCGCCGCTCGCAGACCGTGTCGGTGAAGGCGGGCGAGCGCGATCTCGAGCTCGTGATGCCGGCGCTCGCGAATGCGTCCGTGCGCGTGGTCGATGCCCTGCGGCACACGCCGGTGCAGGGGTTCCAGCTCTTCTGGCGCGACTCCGACGAGGGTTCCTACGAGCGCCTGGTGCAGGGCGGCCGGAACCTCGCGAGCGGACCGGACGGCACCTTCCTGGCCGAGCTCCCCGCCAACCGCCTGGACCTCCTGGTCAGCGCGCGCGAGCAGGGCTACCTGCCCGCGCGCCGCGACGGCGTCAACCTGCGGGGCGGCAGCGCTCCGCTGCTCGAGTTCGAGCTGGAGCGCGGCCTCGAGCTCGTGCTCGAGATCCAGGTCGCACCCGAGATCCACGAAGGGCTGAAGCAGCTGCGGCGCTCGCGGGCCTCGATCGCGAGCGAAGAGCAGTGGTCCGAGCGCGAGCGCGGCGGAGCCTGGTACTACATCCACGTGAAGAACGCGCAGACCCTGCAGCCCGACGGGAACGGCCTGGTCCGGCTGGAGGCGATGCCGAGCGGCCACTACCGCTTCTACAACGTACCCAAGGGGCTCGTGCTCCGACCGCGGGAGTTCGAGGTCCCGCCCGTCGCCGAGCACCGCGTGAAGATCACCCTCGAGCCGCAGCAAGCGAAGAGGAAGGCGGGGGGCGGGAAGTGAGAGGCGAGCGGTCCGACACGGCCTGCATCCCCCCTGCGCGGCGCCTTCGAGGGCGCCAGCTCGTGCTTCAAGAGGGGCTGGCGCGCCGGTACACTCGCCGACGAGTGTAGACCTCGGGCCGCAAAGTCCGCCGCTCCACCTCGGACGGACGCGCGCTTCCCACCATGCTGATCGCCTACGCACCCATCCTCGTGCTGCTCGTCGCCGTGGCGCTGTTCGCGCTCGGCAACGTGGTGCTCTCGGAGCTGCTCGGCAGCCGCCGCGCGGCCATCGGCAAGGCCTCGAGCTACGAGTGCGGGGCGGGCTCGGTGGGCGGCGCCCGCCTCCGGATCTCGATCCACTTCTATCTGGTGGCGGTGCTCTTCATCCTGTTCGACGTCGAGGCGCTCTTGCTCATCCCGTGGGCCGTGACGGCGCGCGAGCTGGCCGCCGCCGGAGTCGGGGCGGTGGTGTTCCTCGAGGTCCTGGCCTTCGTGGCCGTGCTGGCGGTGGGCCTCGCCTTCGTGTGGAAGAAGGGAGGGCTGGAGTGGGATCGCTGACGCCGGCCGCACCGGGATCCGGGGCCCTGCGCGCGCACGACGACGGCAGGGACGACGGCTTCTTCGCCACGCGCATCGACGCGCTCATCAACTGGGGTCGCAAGAACAGCTTGTGGCCGATGCCACTCGGGCTCTCGTGCTGCGGGATCGAGCTGATGGCCATGATCGGGCCGAAGTTCGACATCGCGCGCTTCGGGGCCGAGGCCGCGCGCTTCAGCCCCCGCCAGTGCGATCTCTTGATCGTGGCCGGCACGCTGACCTGGAAGATGGCCAGCGCCTGCCGTCTGGTCTACGACCAGATGCCCGAGCCGAAGTGGGTCATCGCCATGGGCGTGTGCTCCTCCAGCGGCGGCATGTACGACTCCTACGCGGTCGTGCAGGGCGTGGACTCGATCCTGCCGGTCGACGTGTACGTTCCCGGCTGCCCGCCGCGCCCGGACGCGGTCATCGACGCGATCCTCAAGCTGCAGAAGAAGATCGAGCGCGAGCGACCGCTGAAGCGCCTGCTCGCGGGCCCCGACGTCGGCGACGAGCGCGGCAGCGGGCGTCGCGATTACCAGCCCAACGCGGCGGTGAAGAAGAGCGTGCTCGATCTGCATCCCCACGACCCGCGCGCGAAACGGGGCTGAAGTTCCGTGACGGGTACGGCCACGATCGAGCGGGTCGGCGCGGCCCTGGCGGGGATCGAGCACCGCCGGCTGGCGCCGCGCGACGGCATGCCGGCGCTGGCGCTCGCCCTCCCGGACCTCGAGGCGGCACTGCGCGCGCTGAAGGAACGCGCCGGTTTCGAGACGGCGACCTTCGTGACCGCCGTCGACCGCTTCGGGAAGACGCCGCGCTTCGAGCTCGTGCACCAGCTCCTCTCGCTGGCCCACAACGACCGCGTGCGGCTGCACACGCCCGTCGCCGAGGGCCAGAGCGCGCCGACTTGCATCCACCTCTGGCCGGGTGCGGCCTACATGGAGCGCGAGTGCTTCGACATGTTCGGGATCCGCTTCGACGGCCACGCGGGCCTGAAGCGCCTGCTCATGCCCGAC
>Ga0137457_1000439_pt1 | contig 11017 bp, 15 predicted proteins | sample EasRivERMGT630_2_FD_102321 | JGI IMG/M metagenome (GOLD analysis project Ga0137457, IMG submission 102321) | Soil microbial communities from meander-bound floodplain in the East River, Colorado, USA - East River MetaG ERMGT630_2 | ecosystem: Environmental > Terrestrial > Soil > Floodplain ...
CACACACAGACCAAAAAGCGTTTTATCATCCCAACGCTAGAAGAAGTATCAGCCTACTGCCGAGAGCGAGGCAATCGAGTTGACGCCAATCGCTTCGTTGACTTCTACGCCTCGAAGGGTTGGAAGATCGGCCAGAACTCCATGAAGGACTGGAAGGCGGCCGTTCGGACGTGGGAGAAGAACGAACACAACCGCAAACCAACTTCACCAGTCGAGAAAACCGCCGAAGGGTTGAAAGCCTTCCTTGAAAGGCACGGTGAAGCATGACCGCAACCGAATTCGCTAAAGGGATTCTCTACTTGTCCGCCGGCATCGGCAAAGACCTGCCAGACGCAGCGATGGAACCGTACTTCGACCTGCTTGGCGACCTCGATTACGAAACCTTCATCGTCGCCTGCCGTCGCGTTCTCGTCGCGCACGTCTGGCACACATTCCCGACGATCGCTGAACTCAGGCAGGCAGCGACCGCGGCGAGCGCAGGCAGGCAACTTACCGCTGGCGAAGCGTTCGCCATCGCCTGCCAAGTCGCGCCGCAAATCGACCCAAGCATTCAGGGCGCCTACCGCGTTCGCGTCAATGGCGAATGGAAAGAGTTTCCGAGCCAGGCCGAATATGTGATGGATCGTCTCGCCGTCCCGGTTCATGTTCGCCGCGCGATTAAGACCTTCGGAATCGAATCACTGTGCAACACCGACGAACCGATTGGCGTGATGCGCGCCCACTTCGCCAAGGTGTTCGACCAGTTGCAAGAGCGCGACACGCACGCGGCCTTGTTGCCGCCATCGGTTCGCGAGGCAATCGAGAAACGCAACCGGGATGAAACTATTATCGGCAAGGCTTTGGAGTTTGGAGGTATGCCAACATGAGAACCCAACCCGACCTCGACGGCGGATCGTTCGACGTGCCGGAAATGGTAGTGATACCTGCCGATGGGAACGAACTCAGCACCAGCGAGCCCCAACCCGTGCCGTATGGAGAGTGAAGATGGCCGACAAGCAACGCATCCCCCTGATCGGCGCTTATGGCATCGCCAGCGAGATCCGTGAACTGCTCGCGCCGGCCTGCGAGCGCATCGAGATTGCGGGCAGCATCCGACGCAAGAAAGAAACCATCGGCGATGTTGAGATTGTGTGCATTCCAAAGTTTGAACACGGCGGACTGTTCGGAGACGGTGAGCGCATCGACATGCTTACGCGGCTTTGCGATGCCAATCTTGTTGGCGGACGTATGGCGCACCGACTCGACAAGAACGGCCGCAAGAGCTACGGTGCGAAGTTCAAGCGGTTGCTCTTTGAGGGCTTCCCGCTCGATTTGTTTTCAGTCTTGGACCCGGACCAGTGGGGAGTCATCTTCGCCATTCGCACCGGGCCTGCGGAGTTTAGCAAACGACTGGTGACGAAACAGGAGCACGGCGGCATGATGCCGGAAGGCATGCGCGTGAGTGACGGCTATCTGTGGGGCGGCGATGCTACCGGGCCATGCGTGCCGTGCCGCGAGGAATCCGGCTTCTTTCGTGCGATTGGCGCGGATTACATCGAACCGGAGAAGCGAGCATAATGCCAACCGCCTCCCACTGCCGACACGCCACGGCTTTCGGCTACACGCCCATGCGTGGCCTGTGCAAGCGGTGCTACGCCAAACTCCGGGCCGCCGTGCAACGCGGCACGACGTGGGCTAAACTGGAAGAGCAGGGCAAGTGCGGGCCGGCGACGGTCCAGCAGAAAGGAGCGAAGGGGAAGTGAGCATCCAAAAAGTTGAACTACATTGTGCCTACCAATGGGATTGCGAAGAGTGCGGCAAGGAGAATTTTTGCCGTGCTGTTATCGTTGAGATGACGCCAGAGGACCGCGCCGAAATGCGTAAGCGTCATGGCGGCGATGATGAAGGGTGGGAAACTGGCAATTGGATGACGAGGCCAGATGAAGTTACGTGTTCATCGTGCAACGCAGTTTTTGAAACAGTCGAAAACGGTGAAGACGACGAGGACGAATAAGTGACAAGGAGCGAATGGGAAGTGAGCGACTTCCAGCAACGCAAGCCGAAGAACTATAGCGCGTCGCGTATCTGTTGCTACGTTCCCGGTGAAGAACCGCTTGATCGGCACGCGCGCCGGTTAGCGGCTTCATGGGAAGGCGAGCCAATGGTACGGGCGTGGTGCGAGCATCGCGTGATTCAGTTCAACGTGTTCAATCGGGCTAATCCGCATCCACACGCGCCAAGCTGGGTGTTCAAGGTCCAGCTCGCTAAAGGCGTGTCACTCGCCAGATGGATTCCAGCGCTCGGGCGATTTGTGCGAATTGCCTTCCTGACCGGGAAGAAGACCAGCGGGCGGAAAGCCGCCAAAGTTTACGATTGGGAAGAACTGCTAATTATGCTTGAATCGTGGTTTAGTGAGATACCCAAGTGACCACCCGCATCCTCACCGACGATCCAGACGCCACTATCGCCTACTGGCAAGCCCGTGGCCTGCGCATCACGTCGCACGGGGTACGATTGCCAGGCGCCGCAGAGGGTACGGCAAAAGCGAAGCCTGCACGAAAGAAGCCGCGCAAGAAAGACTTGCTGCCGAGCGTGTTCATACCTCCAAACACGTTCCTTTTAGGCATTGAAACAGTAAGCGAGGCGAACCACACCGGCAGTATGCAGGCACGGTTCCGCCGCATTGCCTGCCAGCGTGAAAGTGTACAGAAACTACTCGCCCTGTATTGGTCGATCATCGGGCCAGTCGGTGACGCTGCCCGTGCTGGTGAGCCGGTTGCTCTTAAGCTGACGCGGCTGGGTGGACGGACTCTGGACCGTTGGGACAATCTCCCACGGGCAATGAAAGCGATCCTCGATGGCGTGTGTCTGCAATTGGGGATCGGCGACAATCTGCCCAATCTGACCGTCGAGTACGGGCAGGAGAAGAATGAACGGATTGGGGTGCGGATTGAACTATCCTTACCCGCATCCGCATAGTCCGTAATAGGATCGCGATTCGCTCCGCGCTGGTGCGATGCACGCGGCTATCCACCGTGCGCCACGAATCCGCTGACTTGACTTGTACCTGCCACATTGTTTGTGCCCTCATGGATAATGGGACACCCGCAAATCCTGTGCAGGTTATTGCTAAATATCGTATGGAGTTAAGAATAGGAGAGTGATAGAATCAAGCCCATGTCATTGAATGAGAAACAACAACGGTTCGTCGATGAATACTTGATCGATCTTAACGCATCTGCCGCATATCGTCGCGCCGGTTATAAGGTTAAAAGCGAAGCAGTCGCACGAGCGGCGGCGGCAAGATTGTTAGCGAATGTTAACATCCAGTCCGCCGTTAATGAACGTCAAAAGGAACGCAAAGAACGAACCGAACTCACTCAAGACGAAGTGATTGACGGTCTTCGCAGCGAAGCTAAATTCTTCGGAGAAGGGGCGCAACATTCGGCAAGGGTGAAGTCGTGGGAACTACTCGGCAAGCATCAGCGAATGTTCCCCGATGCGCAGGAGCATAGTGGCCCGAAGGGTGCTCCAATTCAGGTTGAAGATGTTACACCAACAAAGCGTATTGCCGAACTTGACGACGACGCCAGACGAAGAATTGCTGATCGAGCACGCGGACAACTTCTTTCGAGTAACGGTAACGGAAAACCGTTGGATTCCGGACCACATCAAAACGGGACTGTTCACAAAGCAAGTTGAATTCCTTTGCTACGAGGGCCGCGAAGCGCTTTACGGTGGGCAAGCGGGCGGCGGCAAGAGCGTAGCATTACTTTGTTCCGCTCTTCAGTTTGTGGATGAACCGGGATATTCGGCGCTGATCCTGCGGCGAACATTTGCCCAACTTGCGAAGGCTGATTCCATTTTGTCCAAGGCCCAAGAGTGGTTAATCAACAAGGCGCATTGGAACGGTAAGGAATACAAGTTCACGTTCCCATCGGGGGCAACGCTTGAATTCGGACACATGGACCACGAATTGAGTGTTCACAATTACCAGGGCGGCGCGTGGCAATTCGTTGGCGTCGATGAGGTAACGCAGTTCTCACCGCAAATGCTTGCATACCCGCGAACCCGTCAACGGCGGCTGATTGGTTCGGCTATCCCTATTCGTTGGAGAGGCGGTACCAATCCGGGCGGCATCAGTCACGATTACGTCAAGGCACGATACATCAAGGACGGTGAAGGAACGCCAGTGAGCGTTCCCGGTCGCGAATACTTCCCGGCAACTCTTGCAGACAATCCGCATATAGATCGTGAAGAGTACACGAAAACCTTGATTGATTCCGGAACCGACCCGGTAACGCTCGCTCAGCTTCTCGAAGGTGATTGGGACATCGTGGCCGGGAATATGTTCAACCGCGGCTGGTTTGAGTTCATGAAGGAACACCCTCAGCGCACCGAAGGGTTCCGCTTCTGCCGTTATTGGGACAAGGCAGGCACGGTGAGTACGAGCGGCGACTATTCCGCTGGCGTGCTCGTCATGCGGGACCGGGAAGGGTACTATTGGATTCTGGACGTAGTGCGGGGTAAGTGGAACTACGGCGAACGGGAGAAAGTAATCCTTGCCACGGCACAAACAGACCGATTGCGTTTTGGCCACGTTCTGATTAGGATTGAGCAAGAGCCGGGCAGCGGCGGCAAGGAATCGGCTCAGCGCACCGTGAAGATGCTGGCGGGGTTCCCGGTCCAGGCCGAGACGATGACGGGCAGCAAGGAAGTAAGGGCGCAACCGCTGGCGTCTCAGGCTTACGCCGGCAATGTGCGTGTGTTGCTTCGACCGTGGACGGAAGAGTTCATGAACGAGTTGACCATCTTTCCGGGCGGCCAACACGATGATCAGGTAGACGGCGCAAGCGGTGGTTTCAATACACTAGCCAACGCGGGCATGGGCGACTTGGCGAACGTGGGAACATCGGGGCGCAACATCCTCGACGACCTGCCCGAAGGGGTGTTTGGCTAATCTCTGGTTTCTCAAGCGTCCGGCCTATGTCGGGTATCGCGGCTTAACGCTCCGCAACGAACGAGATTCGTTGCATGAGCGTTGCCACATTTCTTCGCCGCTTGCTCCCATCACGCAATGGCCACGTCACGCCCATAGCACCAACCAAGACACGCGCCGAATCCATCCTCGACCAGTCCGCCGAATACTTCCAAGAGGCTCAGCTACGCGAAGTACGCCGCAGCGAAGAGAAGTTGCGAGTACGGGCCGGCTACGGCGGCGCCGAGATTGCCGGTAAGAAGTGGTTCCTGCCCTACCTCGATTCAACGACTAATCTCACCAGCGAAACCGAAGCAATGCGGTCCGCTTACCGGGGCATGTTGCGAAGCCCGTACATCAAGAGTCCGCTTTACTACAAGTGTTTTTCGATTGCCTCTCTCGACTGGCAGATTCAATCGGATCGGCAAGACTCGCCACGGGATATTGAGTGCGGCGAGTTTCTTCGCCATTGCATCGAACGACTGTGCGGCGGGATGCCGGAACTGGCGATCAACCTCACGCTCCCGAAACTGATTGAAGGCTATCAGGTTGCCGAGCCGATTCTGGAAGTAGAACGAACGGAAGCGAAGTGGCGCGGCAAGGCGGTCTACAAGGAAATCAAGTCGAAGCACCCTGACCTCTATAATCTGCAAGTCGATGAATTCGATAACGTCGTTGGCATCCAGGGGCGCGGGCCAAACAAGGCCGACGAATACTATCCCATCAACGAGTTCATCTACTCGAAATACATGTCGGTGTACAGTTCGCCCTACGGCATGTCCGATCTGCGGGCTGCTTACTCGCCGTACTGGATGCTGGACACAGTGACGAAGTTACGGGCCATCCACGCGGAGAAGTACACCACGCCATTCCTCAAGGGAACCTACGTCACCACGGACCAGAAGAGTTCGCTCGAATCGGCACTCGCCGCAGCAAAAGCGAACACTTGGATAGCCATTCCCGAAGGGGCGATGATTGAAGCGGTGAGTATCGCGGCGGCCGGCGAGAGCGATTACAAATCGTTCTGCGATGACTCGAAAAAAGACATGCTCGTGAGCATCATCGGGGCATACCTGCAAGTGCTTGAGGGCCAGGTAGCGGACGGGCGCGGCAGTGCCGACGTGAGCAGCAAGGATGTAACGAGCCTGTTCCTCTGGATGCTGGCCAGCCAGTTCCAAGAAGTCATCAACAAACAATTCTTCCCGACGCTCATCAATCTCAACTACGCGGGCGTTGGCAAGTTCCGATTGGTGCTTGGCGGGGTCAGTGAGCAAGAGGTATCGTCCATCGTCGGCAACCTGCAAGGGATGCAGGCGCTTGGCTACCCGCTGTCCAAGGCGGACGTGGCACGGCGGACGAGCTACGCGCAACCGAAGGATGATGCCGATAAACTTGCTCCGCCGCAACCAGCGGCTCAGCCGTCGCCGTTCGGCGGGCAGGCGCTGCCGTTCAGCGAGCAAAAGCCGCCGGCGCCCGTGATTGTTGTTGAGCAACCGAAGCCAACGCCGGTTGTTGTCGCTCCTGTAGTAACGCCATTCTCCGAAGAACGCCCTCGCTCATCAGCCGCGCGCCGCGCGCGTCGCCGGGCGCACGGGCTGCCCGTTGCCGAGAAGCAACCCGTGGAAGTCGCACCGGACCCGCGTATCGACATGCTCTCGGAAAAGCTGGACGAACTGGCGCGCCAGCGCGTGACCCATCGCAAGATTGAACGGGACGACGACGGCCGCATTGCCGGTATCACGGAGACGGTTGAATGAGTTGGGCCGATGACGACAACTTGAACATGCACGCCAGCCGCGAGGCCGTTATCCATCTGGCGCTGGAGCAACGCGGGGCCGAAGAGTTCCGCGAAGTATGGGGCGGCGGCTACTCACCCCAAAAGGTGAAGCCCGTCCGCGACGGGGACGCGGTTCACGTTAAGGCGCTGTTCGTGTTCAACGGGCCAGTGGGCCTCGTGCGCTGCTATTGGGTCGAAGTTGACGGGCGGTTCAAGGAAGCCGTAGACTTTGACGAGCCCATTCCCGTGTCGGTACGCGGCGACAAGATCGAAGTGAACTACCGGCTTGAATTGGATCCATGAAACCCGACAAGCCCAAGAAGAACGAAAGCGAATTACAGGGAGTCTCGGCAATGGCATTCGCACACATTCATTTCAACGACCAAAACCAATACGGCCGCAAGCTGCGCCGCATGCTGCAACTCATGGAGGAGGGCGACGACCTTATCACGGACGTTCGCGACATGATGATTCAGATGCGCGACGGGGACGGGAGCCAAGACGCGCACTATGCCGAAGTGACCAGCAAACTCGGATTCGCGAGCGATGCGAAGGCGCGGGCAGCATTCGAGGAACTGGATAGCGCCTACGCCAAGACGAGCGGCAATGGCAGCGTATCGAACGTCAGGGCGGCAAGGGATCAACTCTACGCGAAGATGCGGGGGTAAGCCGTGGCGTTGACTGACAACCTAATTTCCTATTGGTCCCTCGATGAATCCAGCGGCGATGCCATCGACGCCCACGGCTCAAACGACCTCACGGACACAAACACCGTCGGCGCCGCAACAGGCAAGATAAGCGGAGCGAGAGACTTTGAGGCCGGCAGCGTTGAGCGGTTCTACCACGCGGACAGCACCGACTTTTCCGTTGGAGATATTGATTTCACTTGGGCTGGTTGGTTTCAGTTGGAAAGCAAGAGCACCTACAATATCGCGATTTGCAAAGCGACGGACAAATTCACCACGGGCCAGCAGATTGAATATCGGCTCTACTACGATGTTCTTGCCGATCGATTCGCGTTTACGGTTGGCAACAACACGACTTCACTAACGGTTGAAGCGGGCACGCTCGGATCTCCCTCAACCGCGACATGGTACTACATCGTGTGCTGGCACGATGCGACCGCCAACACGATCAACATTCAGGTGAATGATGGCACAGTCGATAGTTTATCGTACAGCGGCGGATCGTGGGATTCTGGCGGCTTCTTCTTCATTGGCTTGCAGTACGCCGACGACGACATTGGATCGACTTGGTTTCCGTGGGATGGCCTGATTGATGAAGTAGGATTTTGGAAGCGGGTTCTAACCAGCGGCGAGCGCACCAGCCTTTACAACGGCGGGGCTGGGCTTGCGTATCCGTTCTCAAGCGGCTTCATCGCCTACCCGCGCCCGCGTGGCTTAGTCGGCGGCATGTCGGTTATGGCTGGAGGATTCTAGCGTGCAAGTTCACGGCGGAGCTACCGACGTTACGACCTACTTTGTTCTGCGCACGGCAGCGGACGGGGTTGAACTGACCGGCGCGACGATTACGAACATTGACCTTCAATACACGCGCTCTGGAGCAACGCCAGCCGCGAAGGTTGACGCAACCGCGCTCGCCGCGACGAACAGTGCCCACGGCGATAATCAGGCAATCGAAATAGACGCGACGGATCAACCCGGCTTGTATCGCGTGGACTGGCCAGACGCCGCTTTTGCCGCTGGCGTTCGCGAAGTGATTTTGAGCGTCAAGTATGCAACCGCGTTCACCGAGCATTTACGGGTTCAGATCGACCCACCCGTGAACGTCGAGCAATGGAACGCAACCGACGTGCCGAGCGAGCATACCGCAGGCTATCCGATTGTGACCGTGAAGGACGGCAGCGGCACAGGAGAAATCAACACCACATCGGGAGCGATCGATGCCGTTACGACAGTGACCACGACAACAAATCTGACCAACTACCCGGCGGCGGGCGCAACGGCGGCAGAACTCGCCAAAGTGCCGAAGAGTGATTCAAACGTCACATGGAACGCGACGGCGGCCGCGCAAATCCAGAGCGAAGCCAATGACGCTTTAGTAGCCTACGACCCGCCAACACATACCGAAATGACGGCAGAACTGGCGACGGCCGACGATGCGACTCTTGCCGCTATTGCCGCACTCAACAATCTCTCACAGGCGAACATCCGAACGGCGGTAGGACTCGGAAGCGCGAACCTCGACACTCAGATTGGAGATTTGCCAACAAACGCGGAACTGGCAACCGCACTCGGAACCGCTGATGATGCGGTACTCGTGCAAATAGCACTCGTCAAAGCCAAGACCGATTCGCTTACCTTCACCGTGGCCGGACAGGTGGATGCGAACATTCAATACGTCAACGACGTGGCAATCGTAGGGGACGGCAGCGGCACGCCGTTCAATGTCTGATGAGTATGACCGTTGACGGAGTTTGGAAAGCGGGCGTGTGGGCGCCGACGGTATGGGCCGATGGTGTCTGGAGAGAAGGCGCTGTTGTCGCTCCTATTGTTCCGCAGATCCTGCTCACCAGTCTCAAGCAACTCAAGCGCCGTCGCGATAAGCTCGAAACGATCCCCACGCCGAAGAAGAAAGAGCCGCGCACGTTCATCTCGTGGCACACAACCACGATGAAGCGGACGGTGAGCAAATCGGCAACGTCGTTCATCCTCGCGGTTCCACCCGTTGACACTCCGGAACAAATCGAGGAACATGAACTTGAGGTAACGGAACTGCCGCCGGGCATTGTTGAACAGGAAACGGTTGTCACGGTCCAGCGGGCAGCGATCAAGCCGAAGTTCTACCGGCACTATTACGCGGCGAAAATGCGTAGAATGGCCAGCGGCGGCGGCAGCCGTGCGGTTTTGAACGACGATGCCGAGGCACTGGCGTTGCTATTGGGGCATGAGTGAATCCCGCCAAAGTCTCGCCAAAGTAGCGGGATTTTTGGCGTGGTTTTGGCGGGATAAACATGAATGACGATTTCCAAGAGTGCGAGACGTGTCGAGCAGAGCCTGGTTCGCCGATACTTTGCGATGGTTGCTTGCACAATCGGACACTGATTGCACGGCTGAAGAAACACTTGGAAGTATTAGAGCAGTTTGATATTTGCATCATCAGGGAACAGCCGGAAGAACCAATCAATGATCATCACCATCGACGATGAATCGATCCCCCTCGCTGGCGACTGGCACGCATTCACGGAGAGCGTTCGCACGTTCGGCGGTGAACGTCGTCAGCTACGCCACTTCGTTGAATATGGCTGGTGTCAAGACCTCAATGGGTTGGCCAGCGACCTTGATTTGTTTGTGTTAGATGCGCATTTGGAACCGCGTTCCGAGAGTACGGCGACGTGGTTCATGGACTTAATCGACGGACGCGAAAGCGCGGAAGTGCTTGCAATCTCTGACGGCCCGGAGCGTGCCGTTGTCGAAACCTTTCGCGAGCAGGAATTGGAATGGTGTCTCGAAGTTTGACGCCAAGGGTCCATATCAGGGCAAGCGTGGCGGCACATACTGGATAACCGAATCGGGCGACAAGACCTACAACCCGCCCGACGATCCCAAAGCCAAATCCGGCGACACAAAGACGGACAAGCACCGTCAGAAAGCGCAGGCACTTCAGAAGCGCAAGGACGAAGTTCCGAAAGGCGTTCTCGGGCGCGTCAAGGAATGGGTGCAGAAGAAATACGAAGCACTTTCTGAACGCTACGGACCTACTGGCGCGAAGCTCGTCATGGCCGGTATGATTGCCCTCTTGCCCGTGCCGCTGCCCGGTACGAGTCTCCTGCCTATCGCAATTGCGGAAGGTGTGCGCGGTATCAAGCGGCTGGCCGTGGGTCATGCCGAGTTTGCTGAACTGGCCGCCGACGAACTTGTTGAGATGATCCGGGCGGCAATCGAGGAACTATACGCGGACAACGGCGAACCAATGCCGGAATTGGATGCGGACGATTTGCTGCTGACGGCAGAGGATTTGTTGGGGCGGGATGATTCGTTTGAAGCGTTCGCTTCCGGCTGGACGGGCCCGTTCAAGGGCGAACGCGGCGGAACGTATTGGCTCTCGCCATCGGGGAAACCGAGCTACGATGAACCAAGCGAACGTGAGGAGGGGAAGGGGGAAGAGGAGCTAACGCAACCAACAAAGAATGTTCAGGAACCATTGCCGCCTGAAGATTTGCCAAATGAGAAATTGTTTCGATTAGCAGGTCATCAGTTTGAAAGCCTCCAACAGCAACTCGGCATTAAGAATCCGAAGATGGGACCAGAAGGCGCGGCTGC
>Ga0137457_1000442_pt1 | contig 11000 bp, 21 predicted proteins | sample EasRivERMGT630_2_FD_102321 | JGI IMG/M metagenome (GOLD analysis project Ga0137457, IMG submission 102321) | Soil microbial communities from meander-bound floodplain in the East River, Colorado, USA - East River MetaG ERMGT630_2 | ecosystem: Environmental > Terrestrial > Soil > Floodplain ...
CGACACTGAAAACGAGGCGAAGTCCTCCGCGGCTGCTTCAGTTGTCGAGCAACCGTGACCGAGCACGTCGGGCAGATAGTGTTATTGCCGTTCGTCGGCGCGAATGGCTGGCCGCAATATTTGCAAGGTCGAACGCGCGTCTTGATGGGCTGCGTGGCTGACTGACGTCGAGCCAATTCTTTCCTGAGCAGTTTCAGCAGGTTCCAGAGAACAACGGCTCTTCGCCCGTTACCACGACTTGCTAGTCCGCCACCTTTCCGAGAGTTGCAGCCCATGTGCGCCGCTCGAAGGTTCTCGTCGGTGTCCGTTCCACCGTTCACCAACGGAACGACGTGGTCACACGTTCCGGCTTGTGAGTGCGGCACGACGAGCGTTGAATCAATCGGTTCAGAGCAAATCCAACAGATCCAGCCGTCACGCTCGCAGATGCGACGCCAACGACCAACCTCGCGACCGTCACCGCCACCACGTGCACGACGTTTCGCGCTGCACAAACGGCGATTCTCACGAAGTTCGACGGCGATCACGCTCGCACTCCGAACGCTCGGCTCTCTCGTTGACGTTTTGCGTTATGACACTGATCACACAGGGCTTGATGGTTCGACTGCCGATAGAACGATGGGTCGTTCGCCCCTGTGACCGGCACGATGTGATCGACCACGTTGGCAGGAACGGCTCGGCCTTCAGCTCGACACCGGCTGTCGCTCGTTTGTCTGGCTTCTCGAGGACGATCGCCGCACCGCGGATGATGCAGGAGGAAGACGCGACGATACGCTCGCCAGCGCGGCCCGTAGCCTCGAGACGCAGCGCTCCCTCGACGGAGGTCAGCGGCCCGCCGGCACTCATCACACTTTGACCGTGTCGTCAGATTTGGGCAGGTCGAGCAGGCTTTGAGTAAGGCTGCAGGCATCACGCGGCCCGAATCGCCTCGAGCACTTCGGCGTATGGCAACCTCTGGAGTTCGGCGAGATTCAACTCACGTAACCACTGCGAGTCGAATCGGGGTAGACCTGGATGGATGTTTGCCGGCATCGGACCGATGAACGGCCGTTCAGGACACCAGAGATCCGACAAGTAGACCTCGATCAGCCGAACCTGCTCAGCCTCATCAGCGGCGACATTCCTGCAGGAACAGCGATTCACAGACCGACGCACCTCGCCCAGACGGTTCGGTTGTTCCCTCGATTCTTCGCGACCGACTCGATCCGCCAACCCGAACTCAGTAACTGCTGCTGCACGCTCGACAGCATCGACTGGACCGTGTCGAACGGCATCAGCACGCCTATCGGATAATCCGTGCCCCCGTAGGTGCAGCCGGCGGCGGGACCGCCTGCACCTGCTGAAAAGGGCCAGTCACGTTACTCCTGACCGTGTCGCAGGTCGTCGGCGTCGTCGACGGCGGAATCACGCACCCGCTGGCGGTGAAATAGCTGACGAAGCGATACGTCCCGTTTGGGATTCCAGTCGGCGGACTCAATTCGCAGGCCGTCGCGGTGTTGTAAGGATTGTCAATCTGGAGCAGTGTCGGATTCACCGGCGTACCGGTAGCGGGAACGCCTTGCGGTTTACCACAGATCGTCGCCGTCGGAGCGATCGGAACGGTGAGTGCACACGGCCCAGCCCCGCACGTAATCGGCGCCACCGTCAGCGGATCGCCGGTCTGCGGGATCACCAGGACAGTCACGGACGTGAGCGTCGCCTGCGCCAATGCCGGCGCAGCGAACAGCAAACAGAAGGCGACGGCGAGACACAGTCGGCGCATTGAATCCCTCGTTTGAAAAACGGATCGGGATTCAGTGTCGCCGGGTTTCAGCCTTGTTGCGTGCGCCCGGTTGAGTCCTTCACAACATGTTGGGTTGTTTTTTTGCGAACCAGCGTCTCGTGAGTGTTGAACCGGAACCCGCATGCTTGACATTTGCGGCGGCGATACTTGCCTCGGCTGTCAACGACTTCGGTCTTCCCGCCGCACTTCGCGAGCGGGCAGGGCCACTTATCAGCGCGGGCCATTGGAATCGGTCTGATGTTTCGCTTCCAATGCGTCCGCGATCTTCCGGATGGCGCCCGCCTTCGCTTCGAGCGCGACTCGGTTGGGATCGGCCTGCTCGTTGTGCGGGTTGACGCCGGGCGTTGAAACGGCGCCGTTGTTGCGAATATCCGCCCACGACCAGGATTCAGCGCCTTCAACGTGTAGGCTGAACTGAATCTCCCCGGCTGGTAACTCAGGATGATTGGTCGCACGCAGCACATGCTGCACCGCGTCGGCGATCTCGCGCTTCTGTCTCACCGAAAACATTGGTCTACTCCTGCTCCGGCTTCTGTGCGGTCAGGGCGTCCGAATTTGAGTCTTTTGTGTTCCGCTCGGAGTCCGTTGGGATAGCAGACGCACAACCCGCCTCACCGACCGATGGCAATCCGGCCCGAAGCGGACCGTCGATCATGTACAACTGATCGAACAGGTCACCGCCAATTACCGCGGCGAGATGCTTGCGCTCCTTCGCCACATTGAAGTCAGGCGCGAGCCCAACCCGCATGTACTCCTCAATAGAAGCCTCGATGGCCGCTATCAACTTCGTGGCCCAATCCCCTGCTCGAAAAATATCGGCCTTTCGCTGTCGAAGATGGGCCGACCCTTCGTCGAGTAATCCAGTGACGGAATCAGCGTCCAATGTCTCCGCGGTACGGCTGTCGGTGGGATTGCCCGTCGTGTCCATTCGCGACCCTACTCTTTCTCTGTGTGTGTCTTCAGGGCGTCCGTGAAAAGTGCAGTTTCTGCAATGGCGTATACCGCCCGCAGCACGCTTTCTCGATACGCTGACAACTCCCGATGCGTCTCGGCCTGCCCGCTCGTCTTCTCAATGCGTAGGCAGATGTCCTTCAGGGCGTCCGTGAGCCGCTGGACCTCGGCCGCCAAGGTGTCCGCGCGGGCTTTCTGTTCTTCGTACATGTCACGGAATACCTCTGCCGCTCCCTGCTCATCGTGATCGTTTTTATTGAACGCATCAATGACGTCTTCGAGCCGCTGGATCTCGGCCTCGGCGGCTTCCAGTAATCGAATGTGCCGTAGCAGTTCCTTGCCCTGCTCACGATAGGCCATCGCCGCGCCTTCCATTTCGTTGGCGAGTTCTTCTTTGAGCCGCTGGTTATCGGCCATGCGATCAGCGATGACCGACTCAAATGATGAGCCGTCTTCGTCTGGCGTCACGCCAAGGAGCTTGCTCAGGCGTAGGGCCAGATCAATGTTTCGAGATCGATAGGCCGTGAGCCGCTGGATCTCGGCCTTGAGGCTTTGATTCTCAGTGTTCAGCCGATCGACTTCGTTTTCGTAATCATCAAGCTGCTCGTCCTTCCGCTGGATCTCGGCGACGAGGGATCGTAACTGTTCGTCTTTGGTTTCCGCGTCGGGGGACAACGGACCGACGTCAACAGCGGGCGCCTCACCGGCCGATGGCCATGTTGCTGCTGTCAACCGAATCGCTGACGCGAGCGCCAGTGGTGCTTCTTCGCGAGTGCGCGCGGCCGTGATGACCGTGTGCTTCGCGACATAACATCCGGCGTCCTCGTCGAAGTACACGCAATCGGCTGGATTGGGTCCACGCGTGCGAAGGAAGTCCCAACAGGTGCCGCAGAACGGGCCGACCTCGCCCTCCCACGTCTCATAGCCGCCATCGTTCCGCTCCCCGCAGTTAATGCACGGGGAACCCCCGACATTCCCCGCGGTCGCGTCCGGCGCTGAGACATCCCGCGTCGAGGCAATGCGCGACTGAAGTTCTTGTTCTAATGCTTCAATTCTGGCGACGAGGGATCGCTCGTGATCGGAGAGTTCTTTGTTTTCCGCGTCCGGGGACGTTGGGACTTCATGCGAGCCCTGAGCCTCACCGGCCGATGGCGACAAAGCTGCTTCCAATCGCTCAGCGAATCCGAGCAGCACAGCACCAATTGGCCGCTCTATGTTTTCCTGAGATGTCCAGCCGCTAGTAGGTGGTTGCGTTACCAGCGGACACAGCATCTCGCCTGCTCGTCGCATGTCAGCAACGATTTCGTTCACCACGATCACAGCCCTCCATCGGCGGCGCCGTCATCAGCCGCCTCTGACTCCAACAACATCAAATCGCGCCGCACGAGATACGCGGTCAACGTGTTCATATTCACGGCGCCCCACAGAACCGCATACGGAACGCGCACCCATTCGGGCATCCAGAGCCAGAAGAAGACAAACAGCACCGTGCTGCTGACCGTGTTGCCGCCGTGCAACATCCACCACTTGCGCTCTGGTAGGTAGGGGTTCATGTATCGGCTCTCCATCGAATACATCTAGTTACCTCGCTCTGCTCTTTCGATCTGCGCTCTGGTTTCCCTGCGGTGGCTCGGGCCGTCAACAACCTCTGACCTTCGCATCGCGCTAACGTCTTTCACTTTCTGTCTCTCCTCAGAGGCTGAAGAGGCATCAGTCATGGGGACGTCCCTCTGCTTTTGCGATGGCGGCATTCACCACACAGGACGCACACGGCAGCACGGCTTGGCCAACCCAAATTCGTGAAATACAGTCAACCTCACACAAGCAGCCCAATTCGTCGAGCCAATCCTTCGCGTGCTTCAACGCCTCCAGCATGTCCGGCGCCGCCGCCGTCAGAAGTTCCTTCGCTTTGTCGTCAGTCATGGGTTGACCTCGTAAAATGCCCGCGCGAATCCTGGTGGAGTGATCGAGTTCTCGCTATCTGACTTTGCGACTCCGCGGCGTCCTTGCTTCCGATGAATGAGCGGCCCACAATGCGCCACTGGCCGCACTAATGGCACCGTGAACGAGCCCCAAATCCAGGTACGCTTCGTCCAAGGGTCGCCGTACTGACACGGGTCGAAGGCCAACGTCGGCTCACCGAGCCATCGCTTCAAGTAGCCCACCGGGTTCTCGAGCGCCCACCACCTCGGACGTTGCACCACCACGATTCGCAAACACGCATCAACCACCGACAAGGCTCCGCGGAACTGTTCGGAGCTCGGCTCACCTCGGCACATCCGCATCCGGCAAAACATGGTGCAAGGCGGCGCCGCGAGAATGCCGTGTATTCGGCCCTGCTTGGCCTCCAGTAAACGAACGTCCCGTCCATCGGCCAACGGGTCAATCACCAGCACGTCGTATCCTGCGTCCGCGTACGGCTTCGACCATGAGCCTGTGCCTCCGCACAAATCCAAGATGCGGTCATTCAGCAACCCGTCAATCCTTCTGCTCCTCGTCTGAGGGCGATCGAGGGGGAGTCGGTAAGGGCATCCAGTGCGTGGGCGTCATCACCACATCAACTCCAACCTCATGCCATCGCTGATCTCTCTTAGACCAGCACGCGATACCGATGATGCCGGTCCCATACACGAGCAGGTAGCGATCCTTCGGCGCCGTCTCGATCGGTTGCCATTGCAAACTCATGGCGCGTCTCGCCCCTTCCCCCCGAGAACTCAGAAATCACGATCCCCACGTCCCGCGCGGACCCTTCCCGCGCAGATCCTCAGGACTCGGCAACGTCCCGTGTCCGAAGTGCTCGAGCGCCTCACGGTTCGCGAGACTGCCGGATCCGCGCCACGCCGCTTGGATCTCCCCGGCGAACGGCATTCGCTTTCCCGAGAACACGATCGTGATCTCTCGGTAGCAGCGATCGACCTCGTCCCAGACTTTCACGCCGCGACCTCGTTTCCCCAGACCTGCCAGCCTTCGCGCGGCTTCCTCGAGAACAGTTCCAAGTACGGCCCTGGTGAGCACCGCTCGACGATCTCGAAAAACTCTTCGGGCTTCTCGCTGTGTCGCCGACGCGGCGCCCTGAAGTCCGTCCGCTGATTCTTCACGTGGAGCGGCAGACTACCGCGCACCGCAAAAACAACGTGCTCCGTCGTGTTCCTGAAGTAACTGCCCATGCCCATTTGTGGTTTGATCCACGTGAGCACGGTTCGCGGCGTGAAGCCCCAGGCCCGCGCCACAATGTGCGCTTGCTCGAGGAAGGCGTTCGTCGTCCAGAGATACAGATGCGCGTTCTGGGCTGCCTGGAAGCCGGCGATCGTGCCTCCAGCGCCGAGCGCGATGATCTGCTCGAGCGACATCAGCGGGTAATAACCGGCAGCGCCGCGGCGACCACGGATTCGATCCGCTCCGAACCCGAGACCAGGGCCGACACGGTCCCGATAATTCCACGGCGGATCGGCGACGATCGTTCGGTAGATCTTCGTCACGCGTCGGCACCTTCCGCGAACAAAGGCCCGTGAATCCGCAATCGAGCGATCGCGACGTACTCGGCTTCCCGCTCGATGCCGATAAACGTCCGGCCTTCAAGATGGGCCGCCATGCCTGTCGTTCCCGAACCGAGGAACGGATCAAGCACGACGCCGCCCGGTGGCGTGATCAACTTCACCAGCCACCGCATCAGTTCGACCGGCTTCACCGTGGGATGAATGTTCTTACTGACTCCGAAGTCGCGCTCCTCTCGTGAGGGCTTGGCGACGTAGTAAAAACGGGAGGCGCCGCCTGAACTCGACGTCGAAACACCGCCAGGACGATTCGCGCCGTACACGTCAGACGTGAACAAGTCGCCGCCAGATCGAGCGCCGCTCGCCAAATCCCCGCTCTGCTCGTCCAGCATCGCTGCGGCTTCTTCGTCCAGACAGACGTTCGCAGGCCAGCGGCCGAGATCGTGAGGTTCAACGACTTGGCGTGGCGAACCCTGCCACGATGCCCCGGCACTCGGCTTCCCATTGCCGCCACCAGACACGAACTCGCCTGGATTGATCCGGCACGCATCGATATTGAGCGCCCCTGTCCCGTGCTGCTGGACGTTCGCTGCTACGGAGCCCTTGAAAGGCTTCCGAATGAGCACGATCGGTTCGTGGGCAGGCTTCAGCGCGGTTCCGAGTCCGTCGCCGATGTTGAGCGATTTCGGGAACCCCTGACCAAATAACCAGGAGAGACAGTCGCGAACCTCGAACCCGGCATCCTCGAGCCCGCACGCCATGCGGTGATACGACCTCGGCGCCCCGCACACGACGCCATGCGCGCCGGGCTTCATCAGCCGGAAGACATCCCGCCCCCATAGCTCGGTCCACGCCTGAAACTCTCGCAACCCTTTCACGGAATAGTCGTACTCAACGGCTGACGGCGACGACGCCGGCCCGCGCGTCCGTCCTTTGAGGTTCGGGTTCTCGCTGTTGATTGCCCGGTTCGGTACGATCCGCTTCGCCTCTTCGCCAGGCTTGAACGTGTCCCACTTCTTCCCCATGAACCCGATCCCGTACGGCGGATCAGTAACAAGCGCGTCGATCGACTCGGCGTCGAGCGTCGGGAGCACGTCGAATAAATCCCCGTGATGGATCACCGACATCGCTCCGCGTGCTTTTCGAAGTGCGTCCAGAACCGCTCGCGCCGGCAGGTCAGGCAACAGACCCACACGGCGCGAATGTTCATATCGTCCCAACTCCGCATCAGACCTTCCGCTCGTGCTTCGGATCGACCGCGCCATCGATGACGGCGCCTCGATCGCCAGCGAACCGGCGACAGAGCCGACACAGTTTGTGGCCCTGCGCGTCTACACGAAGCCGGCACGTCGGCGTACTGCATCTCGGCATCTGCCGACGGCCCATGTTGATCCGCGTCGTGTCTCGGCCCATCTCAGTGCGTGGCCGTCGCTTCGTCGCCGTCGATCGGAAGTTCCTCGTCGCGTTCCTGCTCGAGTTCTGTCTGCCCGCGACTCGTGACTTCCGGTTCCTCGTCGAAGAGTCCAGGCTTCGCCGGCGCAAACGTCAGATACTTCGTCCGCGTGTAGGCCTCGATGATCTGCGCGAGCTGATGATCGGACGCTGGCGAACAGGTAATCGAGAACGTCCAGGTCCACGCGCTCGACTTCTTCGACCGACGCGCCTTGAAGTCCCCGAGCTTCGCCTCGTCTATCGTGAACGACGGCTTCCGCTGGTCCGGCGCCATGCGGACTTGGATCGACTGCGGCGGCACGGCGAGCGCGAACGAGGCGCTACTGAGAAGGCTGTTGACCTCGGCGCCGCTCATCGTGAACAGCGACGATCGCACGAAGTCGTGGATCTCCTGTGCCAGTTCCGGCGTCAGTGGATTGATCTCGCACGACAACTTCACAAGCCCGATCTCCGCGTCTTCCTTCTCGAGTAGCTCGGGCACGATCTGGGCAACTCTCACGGGGACGTCGCTTCTCTTGAACATGCGATCTCCTATCTAAACTGGTGAATCGGTGAATAACGCACTGAGACGCGTCGCCGGCTCAATGCGGACGTGAATCCCTGGTCTGTCGCCCCAGAACTTCATAATCTGTAAATGGACGACGGCGTTGTCATCCTCAATAAAACGCAGTGCGACGAGACGATCCTCGAGCGTCTTCGCGAGGTTGCTGCAGTCAGGACGGCTCGTGTGAGGAATGCGGCCCAGTGCGCGCGTGCGCTTCGGATGGCTCGCCAGCCACGGCCAATAAAACACCAGACGCAACGACACCGGACCGCGGACCGGCTCGTCGATCTGATGAGGCAATAACAGCGAATCGAGTGTCTGCTTCGCCGCCACTAGTTCCGGCTTGTCGGCGAGGCTGGAGAACTTCCCCCGCTTGACGATCCGCTTCGCGTGATGCGACGTCTTCGGCGGAATACAGGAGAGACGAAACTCGATCATTCTGTCGCCCTTCTCTGGATGTCCCCGACGAGACTGGCGTCGTTCTTCTTGCCGCTCCACACGACGTCATACTCTGGATGGTCCTTGCTCCGAAGAATCTGAGGACGTTCGGGATCCTGCTTCGCGACAGGCGCAGACCCGAGATGCCATTTCTGGCCGCTCGTTGCACCTGTGGAACGCGCGCGTCCTTCCTTAACCATCCGGTGCATGACTCGGCTGACATCAGCGCCGAGGGCATGACCAGCCCTCACGGCGAGTGCTGTCGTGCCGAGCGGGCCGTGTTCCGTGAGTGCCTTCACGCACGCCTTCCGAAGTTCGGCATCCTTCGCCTCGCGCTCGTCGAGCAGTTGCTGCGCCTCTGTCTTCGGACGTTCAGGTTTCGGCGCGGTGACTCTCTTCTGCGGCTGTTCGCGATCCGCTCGCGCTTTCGGCGCCGAGACTGGGAACCGTTCCGCCACTGATTCGCCAAAATAGAGCGCTTCGAGCAGCGCGATCACCTGGTCGATATTCTCTCGACGTTCCTTCAGATCGTCGATGCACGCTCGTACGCTCAGCGGGAGGCTCACTCGTTCACCGCCTTCAGCCGCCGCTTCTGTTCGATCGTCCGGTATCTGTTGACCAACGTCTTCGGCCCGCGGTCGAACGCGTACTGCAGATCCGCATACGCGTTCGGGCTGAGCGTCAGCGTCACGCGCTCCCGGGCGTGCCCAGTGCGAACCCAGACGGACAGCACGACGCGCCCCTGTTCGTGCTTCACCGTGGCCCCGTCGTAGATCCCGACCAGGCGCCGACACGGCATTCCGAGCGAATCAAGTTCGATCACGGCGTGACCTCGCCCGCTTGTCGCAATTTGTAGTCCTCGACTGACGTGAAGCCCGGAAGGACGACCGTCGGTTGTGATCCCGGCGTGACTCGCAACCCTTCGAGTTCAGGCTGTGGCGCGATCCGCTTCGCGCTTGGCTCGAGCAGTCGCGGCCATTCACAGAACCCCTGCCCCCACCGCAGTGCTTCCCAGCACGACCAGCAGCGACGAAGCCCGCTCACCGGGAGTTCGTAGGTCTTGACGCGCCTCGAGCACGACCCGCACGCCGGAATAATCGGCGCCGGACGCTTGCGCGTGTCGTCCCTGGCGTCGCCGAAGATCGCGTTCACGACGGTTGCCCATCTGCCGATAGGAGAAGCTTCCGCAATCGCCGATACTCGACGGTTTTCTGATTCGGCTCCGGATTCCCATCAAGTTCTCGGCGTTTGAGTTCTGCGAGTGCTCGCCACACCATCGCCTCAATCGACTCGCCTTTCCGAAGCCTCGCCGTTGCGGACGCGCGACGCAGTTTCTTCCAGTTGATCGGTTCACCAGCCTGGCGCATCGCGCTGATACGTCGCCGGATTTCGGCTTGGTCGGGGTAGTTCGACGTCAAGCGAACCGACGCACCATAGCGAGAGACCCGGAGCAAACTCAATTCGCAGTGCGCCATTTCATCGAGCGCCGAGAGTCGCTCGTCACTCACGACGCGACCGCCTTCTTCACCGGATACTTTTCCGGACCGACAAGCGTCTTGCTGGCGCACATAGCCCGATGCGAGCACCGCTCAACGTGCGGGCATGACCACTGAGCAGGCGTCTGGCGAGTCTCCGGAAGTTCCACTTGACGCACACCACGATCGAGCGACCGCGTAAACCACGACACGAGGAACTTCGCCATCCCCTTCGCGGTCTTCCGCCGGCCAAGGTTCGCCTGTATCCACGCCAGCGCGCTGCGCGACTCCTGGCGGACGTTGATCGTTGGGAATAACGTTTGCCATTCGACGACTTGCGGCTCTAACAGCTTCCACGTCGGCCCATCAGTTCCGACGACAGGGAATTCGAGAAACATCGGCGCGGATCGAATCGACGGCGCGGAGGCGCGGAGCGGCTCCGGGCTAGATCTTTTGATCCGTTCCTGTTCCTCAATCCCTTCCTGTTCCTGTTCCTTGTCAGGGCCCTGTTGACGTGGGTCTAACACCCCGTTAACGGTGTGTCCCAACTCGCCAGGCCATTCGAATCCGGCCTCGTCAGGCAACTTCGACGCCTTCTTCGCGTTGCATTTCTTACACGCCGTCACGAGGTTGCGCTCGTCGTGACTGCCGCCGCGAGAGATCGGAATCACGTGGTCGACACACCGAGATCGGGCGTCCGTCACCATGTCCTTCCGGCAATACGCGCACACGAACCGATCACGCTGATAGATCCGCTGTCGGATCGTCTCGTTCGGCGCGCGACCCAGTTGATCGATCTCGCCGTTCGGCCCCTCAAACTGCGACGGAGCCTCGTCTCGACTCACGATCTGATGCCTGGCCCA
>Ga0137457_1000445_pt1 | contig 10982 bp, 6 predicted proteins | sample EasRivERMGT630_2_FD_102321 | JGI IMG/M metagenome (GOLD analysis project Ga0137457, IMG submission 102321) | Soil microbial communities from meander-bound floodplain in the East River, Colorado, USA - East River MetaG ERMGT630_2 | ecosystem: Environmental > Terrestrial > Soil > Floodplain ...
GCTGGTACAGCGAACGCGGCGAGCAGGGGTACGAAGACTGCCCGGGCTTTCACGGCCCAACCAGAGCGGGGCGGGGCACCCACGCGGAAAGTACGCCGACCCGTCCGGTTGCGTTTCGTGAAGGCCTCTCCCGGGGTGGAGCGGGGCTCGAGCGCGGAGACGTCAAGGCGGCCTTGGCCTCCCCGAGTCATGCCAGGCTCCCTCGACGGGCGAGCGTGTCTGGCAAGAACGGATGCTAACCTTCCCGCACGGGAAGGAAGCGTGCGCGTGAACGACCCGGACCGCCTGTCCTCTCCGCTGCGAACGGGCCGCGCGCCGGCTCAGAGCGTGAGATGAGCACAGACACTTCACCTGCCTACACGGCCGACGAGGCACTCGCGCGGCTGATGGCCGGCAACGAGCGCTTCGTCCGGGGCGAAGCGCGCTTCCCCACCGTCCAGAAGGAAATCCTGGCCGAGCTCGCCAGGCGCCAGAGCCCGTACGTGACCCTCCTCGGGTGCAGCGATTCCCGGGTGCCGCCCGAGTTGGTCTTCGACGCCGGCTTCGGCGAGTTGTTCGTCGTGCGGGTCGCCGGGAACGTGATCTCGCCCGAGGTGCTGGGAACGCTGCAGTACGCGGGGGTGCATCTGCACACGCCGCTGTTCGTCGTGCTCGGCCACGAAGGCTGCGGCGCCGTCGACGCGGCACTCTCGGCCCGACGGGGCGCCCAGGAGTGTGCCCGCATCGCGCTGCTGCTCGAAACCATCGTTCCGGGCCTGCGCGATCTCCCGTCGGGACTGGCTCGTGACGAGGAAATGCGCCTTGCCGTCGAGGCCAACGTGCGCTGGTCGATGCACCAGATCCTGGAAACACCGGAGGCAAAGGCCCGCGCAGCCGAGGGCATCATGAAACTCGTGGGCGGCGTCTACGAGCTCGAGAGCGGGCGTGTTCGACTCCTGCCTAGTCGCCCATGATTCGAGCGCTACCGTCGATCGACCGGCGCGCGCGCTCTCGCAGCCCTGTTCCGGGGATGAAAAGCCGATCCATGCTCCATCGCAGACGCCGCAAGAGCCTGCCCAACTGGGGCATCCCCGCGTTGTACGCCGCGGTCGCGCTCGCTGCGGGGCTGGTGCTGCCCAGGCTCGAGGCGAGCCTGCTGCCCGGGTCCCAGTCCGGATTGAGCGCCTCCGCGACGCTGGCGATCTTCTCGGCCATCGGGTCGGGGATGATCGCCCTGACGGGCATCGTCTTCTCGCTCGCCTTCGTGATGGTCCAGTTCAGCTCGACCGCCTACTCGCCCCGTCTGGTGCTCTGGATCGCTCGTGACCCGACGCTGTGGCACGCGATGGGAGTCTTCTCCGCCACGTTTCTCTACGCGATCGCGGCCATGGCCTGGGTCGAGCGTGATGGGACCCACGGAACGCCGTTCGTCAGCAGCTGGTTGGTGATCGTCCTGCTGCTCGCGAGCGTGGCCATGTTCATCGCGTTGATCGAGAAGATCTCCCTGCTCCAGATCCACCGCATGCTGGGGTTCACGGCCGATCACGGCCGTCGCGTCATCGACGAGACCTATCCACCGCTTGAGGCGGCGGTGGCGACGCCCGACCCGCAGGAATCCCAGGTGCTCCCGGTGACGCTCACCCTGGAGCACACGGGGCGGCCGCAGACGATCCAGGCGCTGGACGTTCCCGCCCTGCTCGACCTCGCCTCGGCGGCCGGAGCGGTGGTGGTCGTGATCGCGTCGGTCGGCGACACGCTCGTCGAGAGCGGGGTGGTGCTGCGCGTGCACGGCGGCACGCGGCCCATCGACGAGCAGGCGCTCCGCGCAGCCTTCTTGCTCGGCAGCGGCCGGACCTTCGAGCAGGACCCCAAGTACGCCATTCGCCTGCTGGTGGACATCGCGATCCGGGCCCTCTCCCCGGCGGTGAACGATCCCACCACCGCGGTTCAGGCGCTGGATCACATCGAGGACCTCCTGCTGCGTCTGGGGCGCCGGCGGCTGGAGATCGGCGCTTTCCGCGATCGCCTTGGGGTGCTGCGGCTCGTGGTCCCCTACCCGGAGTGGGGCGATTTCCTGGCCCTCGCGTTCGACGAGATCCGCTATTACGGCGCGACCAGCGTGCAGGTCATGCGACGCATGAAGGCGCTGGCCGCCGACCTGATCCGAGCCTTGCCACCGGAGCGGCACGAGGCCTTGCATCATCAGCAGCAGCGGCTGGACACGACGATCGCCGCGTCGTTCCAGGACGCCGGCGAGAAGCGGGAAGCCTCGGTCGAAGACCGACAGGGGCTCGGCATCCCGCGCTCCTGACCGCTCGGCGAGCACCGGCTGGCAACGTCAGGCTTCGCGGATGCCCTCTGCGAGAGCGTCCGTCCGCCCGCGGCTCTCCGCTGCCGGCGCCGGCTCGATGGCGACTCGTATGGGTCCGCCCGTATCCAGGTGCACATCGCGCTGCGGAAAGGCGATGGCGATGCCGGCCTCCTGGAAGGCTCGATTGATTGCCGTGCGCATCTCCGTCATGACCGTCAGCCGCTGGTCGATCGAGTCGAGGAAGCAGCGTGCCGACATCTCGAGCGCGTTTTCGCCGAAGTTCTCGAAGACGATGAGCGGCGCCGGCTCTCTGAGGGTTCTCGGATGCGCCCGCACCACGTCGCGGAGGATCTGCAGCGCCCGCTCCACGTTGCTGCCATAGGCAATGCCGACGCGTATGACGATTCGCGTCTGCGTATCGGACAGGGTCCAGTTCAGGAGCCTGCCGGTGATGAACTCCTTGTTCGGCACGAGCAGCTCCTTGCCGTCCCAGTCGCGTATGGTGGTCGCGCGGATGCGGATTCTCGTGACGGTGCCTTCCTTGTCACCGACCGTGACGATGTCACCAACGCGAACCGGGCGCTCGAAGAGGATGATGATGCCGCTGATGAAGTTGGCCACGATCTCCTGGAGACCGAAGCCGATCCCGACGCCGAGGGCGGCTACGAGCCACTGCAGCTGGCTCCAGTCGAGTCCCAGCGCGGACAGAGCTGCGACGATGCCAGCCCCGACGATCACGTAGTTGAGCAGCGCGCTCGTCGCGTAGCGCGTCCCTGCCGACACGGTGGTCCGGCTGCGTAGCACGATCTCGATCACGGCAGGCAAGCGCCGGGCAGCGAACACCGTCAGGCTCGCGAGAATCAGCACGTTGATGACGGTTGCCAGCGTGATGCGGTTGACGACCGTCTTCCCCTCCACGACGCTCGTGGACGTCCAGAGCTCCACCCGCTCGAACGCCGCCAGCGCAGGCAGCAGTGGCTCCCAGATATAGAGTGCCGCCACCGCCGCGGCGAAGATCGTCGCGACGTTCACGAGCTGGACGGTCGCGGCGCTGACGTGCCCGACGTCCGCGACCGGCTCCTGGACACCGGCGGAGTTCTCCGTGGGGGTGACCTGAGCGCCCTCGGCCTCCAGCTCCTTCAGCCGCAAACGCCAGCGGGTGATCCTCACCGAGCGCATGAGCAGGGCATGGAGCAGCAGCAGGAAGATGCCCGCGTACGCCGATTTCACGAGGCAGCCAGCCATCACCATGACCGAGAAGCTCTGGCCATAAACGAGGGCGATCGCCAACGCGAAGAACACCAGCACCAGCAGCGCGCGCAGGCGGTGGTATTTGCTCCTGAACCAGGTCCGACCAACCTCTTGGAGCTCCCGCACTTGATGCCAGCCGAAGTGCAGCGCGAGCATGAGTGTCGCGACGATCATCAGTGGACGGGCGATCGTCGCTCCTTCCGCGAACGGCGCGAGACGATTGGCGAGCGCCGTGGCGAACGCGACGGGTAGCCATGCGCAGATCAACAGCGTCAACTGCGAGTGCACCCGGTCCATCGTCGCGGGCCGCCAGTCGAAGTGGCTCCGGCCGATCCCGGCGGGCTCGCTCACGGTACGCAGCAGGCTGAACGAAAAGAGCAGCAGAGCCAGCTCGTGGACGAGGTCGTGCAGGTGCTCGCCTGCGGCGGAGGCCGCGGTGTCGATCGTGCCGGCGAGCCCCAGCATCAGGATCGGGACGGGAGCCGCTCGGAGCGCCGCCGCGCCCAGGGCCAGCGCCGTGTGACGGATCGAATCCTCGCGCGGCTGGCCGACGGCGTTGTTGCTGGCTTCCTGGATGGCCAATAAGCGTCGTCGATAGCCAACGAGCGTGAGAACGCCGATCACGACGAGCACGAGCTCGGCCCCCGGCGCGAAGCGGATCGTGGCCGCGGTCGCCACGAACCGCTCCACGGCTGCCACGAATGTCGCCGGCTCGACGGTCCATAGCGGGGGTTGGTTCGGAATCCAGAGAATCCGGCCCTCGAGAAAGCGCCGGTATTGCTCGAGCCTCGCGAGCAGCGCCGTGTACCCCGTCTCCAGCTCCCCGAGGGCGCCGATGTAGTCGTTCTCGGCGGCCATGACGGCCCGCAGGCGGTCCCGATACGCCTGGGCGAGATCGAGCAGCGCCGCCCGCGTTCCGGCGGAAACCGATTCGGGCTCGAGACCCGCGTCGCGAACCTGCTGGTTGACGAAGCCGGACGCGCTCACGAGCCCGCCCAGCGCTTCCTCGTGATTGATGCCGCGGATGATGGCCAGGCCCATCTCGCGCGAGAGTCGCTCGGTGGGGTCGGCCACGCCGTAGTTCTCGAGCTCCGCCCAGTAGCGTAGCAGCACCTCACCGAGGGCTTCGCTGCTGCCGTGATTCACGATGCGCCTGGCGGTCGCGAAGCGTTCATCGAGCGCCCGTGTGCTGCTCGCGATCTCGTCGTTCTGCGCGCGCACGCCGGCAAGCCGTTCGTTCACTCCGACGAACTCCCGGCCGAGCCCGGCGTTCCTGGCGGCAAGAGCCGCGGCAATCGCGAAGGCGGGATCCGTCGGCTCGATGTCGAGCTCCGCCGACTCGACGGCGGCCTGAGCCGCGTCGGTCAGACGGGTCTCGAGCACACGGATGAGTGCCGCGCGCTGCTGCAGCCGCAGCGTGAGCTCGGCCAGCTCCGCCGTCATCGCGCTGAAGCGCGCGGGCTGGCTCGCAAGCTGGGCCTCTTCGGCCCGGCGCTCGGCCACGAGGGCCGTGGACTCGGCCGCGTTGCGCCACTGATTGGCCTCGGCCAGCGACGGCGACGCCGCGGGATCGAGCGTCAGGTCGCCCTCCGGCAACGCGTCGAGACGCTGATCGATCTCGGCAAGCCTCGCGGGAATCGCCGTGGCGTTGGTCTCCCTGGCCGCGAGGCGCCGGTCCAGGGTCTCGCGCTGGCTCTGCAGCTCGCGTTGCTCGGCACGGGCCAGGGTGAGCCGCGCGGTCAGCTCGTCCGCGGTGAGTCCCTCGATCTCCCTCGCGGGATCGTAGCCTTCGTCGAGCTCGTCGAGGCGCCGCTGGGTTTCCGCTTCTCGTTGCGGCGCGCTCGTCAACGTCTCCACATAGGTCGCGGCTTCGCGCGCGTAGGAGTCTGCCTCGTTGAGCAAGGCACGGGCCTGCTCATACGTCGTCAGGGTCAAGTTGTCGCTGGGCGTGCCGCTGGCTCGGAGCACGGCGATGCGCTGGTCGACGAGCTCGACAGTGAGGTCGGCCGATGACTGCGCGGCGGCGACCTGCGCGGCGACCAGCAGCAGCACGGCCACAGCGAGGTCTTGGAAACGGGACGTTCTGGGCATCGCGAGTCTCATCCCGGCGACCGGCATCGGCTGCGCCGCGAACGCGACGACCATGTCGTCATGGTGAGAAGCAGCATAGCGTGCGCCGAGCCTGCGCTCTGGGGCACTGTGCGTCACTTGCACAGTGCGCCTGCTCCCCGGCCGGGCGCGCCCTCGTCCGCCAGCTCTTGGGAGCAGGGATGAAGAACATCATGGGATTCGTCCTGACGGCTCGTGCCGCAGATCTCGTCCTGCTGGATGCCGCGAGCGGCACGGCACGCACGCTGCTCGCCACGGCGGGCAACGAGGTCAGCGCCTGTGTTTCACTTCAATGTGGACGAGGATCGCCTGATGAGCGTCACCGTCCGCCGGACCTACTGCACGGGTGCGGCGCGTTCCTCGAGCGCGGCCAGGTTGGCCCGCAGGACGTCACCCCATTCCGGAACGAGCTCGAGCGCGCGGCGGTAGGCGCGCGATGCCTCGTCGCCGCGGCCGACCTCGAAGGCGAGCGCGTTGCCGAGGTAGGTGAGTGCCTTGCCACGCCGGACGTCAGGCAGGGGGGCAGGCGCGTCCTCGCGCACGGATGCCGCGAGGTTGCGCACGCCGATGTCGTACTTCCACAGGTCTCGAGCAGCGAGCATGCCGGCATCGAAGTTGAAGCCGATCCAACGGTCGTGCTCGGGGAAATCCTCCCCCGCCCGCGCTCGTTCGTCGAGCTCGGCCAGGACCCTCTGCTGGAAGGCCTCGAGCTCGCTCGGGCTCTCTGGCGCGGGATCGAACAGGCGCCACTCGCGCAAGCGCTCGGCGACGAACACGGCCACGTTCAGCGCGCCCTCGGGCGTGAAGTGGATGTGATCGTAGAACGAGCGGTAGGCGGGAATCGCCTCGAGGGCCTCGCAGGCCGCGCGTGTTTCCACCAGCGGCACGCCGCTCTCCTGCGCGATCTCGACCACCGCGCGGTTGAAGGCGCTCGTCGTGCGTCGGTACCGCTGGTCGAGGTCCATCGCCTCGACGTACGCCGCGCGAGCCTCGTCGATGCGCCCCAGGGCTTCCAGGCACTTGCCTCGCAGGAAGGCGAGCTCGAAGGCGTCCATCGAAGCGTCGGCGCGGCGCTCGTCGAGCGCGGCGAGAACGAAGCGCGAGCGATCGGGCCCCTCCTCTGGCCAGAGCTCCCGGGCCACGCCCCACTTCTCCAGGAGCTCCGCCTCGAAGCGGCCATCGGGGCGCGGGTCGTTCCAGCGCAGGTTCGCCGGTGTCGTCATCAGGACCAGCGGGACGCCAGCGTCGTGGCACGTGCGGGCGATGGCTTCCAGGTTCTGCCGGTAGTGCGCGACGCGCTCATCGTAGAGCTCGCGCGTCACGTCGACCTCGGCGATGAACTCGGTCGCCGTCAACTGGACGCCCTCGCTCGCATCAGGCCCCAGAACGATCCTCGGTTTCTCGAGCAGGCCCTTCACGACCCGAAAAGTGCGCAACCGCCCGACCGTACCGTCCAACGCGGCCCGCAAGGCCGATCGATGGAGCTCGTGGTAGAGCCGAGCGTGCAGCTCGAGGAACTCGTTGTTCCCGCTGCAGACCATGACCAGGTCCGGGTCGTAGCGCGCGACGATGTCGGCGCACATGTCGCGCTCCTGGTCGCTAGAGATGCCGACGATGCCGCAGTTCACGACCTCGAACCTGCGGCCGGGATAGCCCTCGCGCTCGAGGACGCGCTCCAGGTACGCGGGGAAAGAGGCGTTCGGGCCGTATCCAAGACCGCGCACGGAGGAACCGCCGAGCACGAAGACCCTGGTGAGCCCGGGAAGCTTCTTGGCATCGAACACCTGCGTGCCGAGGCGCGCTTCGTTCGCCGCGAATCTTGCTCCACCTTGCTCGTGGAACAAGGGCAACGCGAGCTCCTGGTAGGGCAGGATCCGAGTCTCGCCGCCGCCAGCGCCGAAGAGCATCAGGGCGAACTCGAGCAGCCCCCACACCAGCGCGCACTGGAGCGCGAAGACCAGCCCGCGGGCGAGCTTCGAAGTCTTCTTGTGGATCCCCATTCACGGGGTGCGGAGCGCGTCGCCCCCTCGCGCGACTGTCAGTCTCCTAGAACCCATCGTAGACGAAGCTCGCTCCCGAGTCCGTCGAGAGCGAGGTGATCACGACGAGCAGGATCACGATCACGACGACCGCCAAGAGGACGATGAAGAAGCCTTTGACCAAGCGTTCCATGTCGACTGGGAGGAACCGCCTTTCGAGCAGGAGAGAGCGGCCGTACGATTGTATCAACTCGTCGCTAACCTGGATCTGCGTCCATGTCCGCATTCTCCCGATTCCGGGCTCGCACGAGGATGGGCAAGCTGCTCCGGGCCGCGGCGACGTTCCTCGTGCTGCTCGTGGTGATCGGGCTGGCGGCTGACTACGCAGCGTACCGTACCTATCTGGCTGAGCTGCGGGAACGTACGGCTGGCGGAGGGGGAGACCTGAAGCACCTCGACCCGCCGCCGGGGATGAGTGCCGAGGAGGTTGCGCGAGTCGGGTGGGTCTGGACGGACAAGAAGAGCTGCTTCGTGCATGTCAGGGAGGAGAAGCCCCCGGGGGTCGTGCGCATCGCGTGCTTCGGGGGCTCCTTCGTGTACGGCGCTGAGGTCGACGACGAGGGCGACTATCCCGCCGCGCTCGAGCGGGTCTTCCACGAGAGGGGATTCCCCGAGGTCGAAGTCCTGAACTTCGGCAATCCCTGGTACGGGTGTCAGCAGTCCTTCATGTTGTGGGACTCGGTCGGGCGGAGGTACGACCTGGACTGCGTCGTGCTCGGTCCCGGGAGCTTCGGTTTCGACCGCGATCTGAGGTTCAACCACGCTGCCGAGGAGCGCATGTACATGCTGCATTCGCGCTACGTCCTCGATGGCGACGACGTGCGACGCATCGACCCTGCCGGCAACGGGCTCTCGGAGCGAGTCGACGCCTACTACCGCTTCATCCAGCCGCTGCGCTACCTGCGCTACGACCGTCAACCGCCCACGTTCCTGCGCTGCCTCTTGGGGAAAGGCCGCACGATCGCGAATCCCTTCTACTACGATTCCCGGAGCGAACTCGAAGAGGCCGAAGAGCTCTGGAGCAAGCTCCTGCCCCGCATACCCAATAGCGGCACGCCGCTCCTGATCGTCGAGATCAAGGGTAACCTCGTGGCATCGCTGCGCCGCCTCGGAAAGCAGACGGCTGCGATTCAGCTCGAGTGGGCGAGCTTCCCCTACCGAACGCCCCGGAACCACTACAACGTGGCCGGCAATCACTACTTGGCGGAGCTCGTCTTCAATCTGCTGACGGGTCGAGCCTCGGGCAGCATCGAGACGTTCAGGACCACGGACGTCGTAGCGAGTGAAAGCGCGCTCTCGAGCATGGGGCAGCAGCCGCTGGACTCCTATCGCAGAGTCGCTATCTCCACCGACAAGCAAGAACTCGGTGCCTTCGGGGTGCAGATTGGAGGGGCCGTCCATGTCGTGCAGAGCTTCCGTGATTGCAACGTGCAAGCACTCCTCGCCGTGTCCGCACATTCCTCGCTGTTCGACGCCTTCTTCTTGCGTCTACCCTTCGACCTCGATCCGAAAGCGCGCCTTGCCCTGTTCGCCGAAGCGACGGGCGAGTCGGTCGAGTTGGGGCGCATCGAGGCGCCGTTCCCGGGGCTTCCGATCCGAGTCGCCGACCTGAGCGACGTTTTCGTGGACACATTCTCGTTCCAGATGACCTGGAACTCGTTTCACGGCGTCCTCACGGACCCGCTCGCGGAGCGTCTGCCGCAGCTCGCGGCACAGGGCCGAGTCACGCTCCGGCTCGGCGAGGTGGAGCTGGCACGCGCGGAGTTCCACCCGGGCAAGCGACTCTACTTGACCCCTGTCGAGAGTCCCCTCGTGATCCGTGCCCAGGAAGCCGATCCGTTCGCTGGCAGCAAGCCTGAGGCCCACGGCACCCTCTATCTCGCGCTGGAGGGTGCGAACGGGGAGGAGCTGCGCGTCCCCTTCGGGCGCTGGTCGATGGATCCCGTGCACTTCGAACTGGGTGGCTCGCTACCCCTGTTCAAGGAGACGCACCTTCCGCTCGAAGGGTACGAGCGCGTGGCGCTGGAGTCGGGTTCGGGCAAGGGCGGCCACTTCGTTCAGCACGAGAATGGCACTGCACGTGCGCTGACGAACTTCCGGGGCGAGGAGGTCCGGGCGCTCCTCGCTCTGTCTTTCTCTGGCTCGCTCCTCGACGCGCTGATGATCCCCCTGCCCGCGCTCCCGCTCGACCGCCAGGGACTCTTCCTCGACGTCGAGGGCGAGAACGCATCCGTGGCCCTCCGCGTACGATCGATCCGGCCGAGCCCGACACTCGATCTGTGGGTCGTCGACCGCATCCCGCTCCTCCAGCACGCAGTCCGGCTGTCCGACGGCCGCTGGGGCTACCCGCTGATGAAGATGAGTAGGAAACCGGAGGGATCGGTTCGCCGCTTGACGCTGAGGATGGGGGGGGTGCCGCTCCTGCGCTTCGAACGCGATCTCGAGAACGGGCTCTTTCTCGCTGTCCCCTTGACTCCCCGCACGCTCACGCTCGAGGTGGATGAGCCGCGATCCGAAGGGCCCTACTGTCTCGTCTTCGAGGGGCAACGGAGGTCGGAGTCCTTGCCACTGGAGGAGCCGGCGGAGCGCTAGCTATAGCTAAGCTAAGCTAGGCACCAACCGGTCGGAGATCCACAGCTCCAGCCGTCAGGCGGGCCCGGATCTCGGCCGTCTCTTCCGCGGGCGGCTTGCCGAAGAAGCGCTTGAACTCCCGCCCGAACTGCGAGGCGCTCTCGTATCCCACGGCCACCGCGGCGGTGCTGGCGTTGTGACCGGCGTTGACCATCAGCATCCTCGCGCGGTGGAGCCGGATGCTCTTGAGGTATTGCAGCGGCGAGGTCGCCGTCACCGCCTTGAAGTTGTGGTGGAACGTGGACACGCTCATGCTCGAGCGCTTCGCCAGGTCTTCGATGCTCAGCGACGGCGCAGGGTCCGTGTGGATCTGCTGCAAGACGCGGACGATCCGCATGAAACGGTCGTTGCGGGTGGCGAGCGCCCGCAGCGCGGCCCCCGGTCCACCGCCCGGCTCTTGTCGTAGGACGCGGTACACGATCTCCCGGACGGTCTGCCGACCGAGGATGCGGCTGTCGGCCGGACGGCGCAGGCACTCCAGGAGGCGCACGACCGCGTCGCTGATCTCCGGAGTCAGCGGGCCGGCGTCGATTCCCCTCGGTACGTCACCCCCCCGGGCCGGTTCGTCGAGGGTGACCAGGATCACGGCGAGCATCGCCGGCTCGACCGCGACCTTGACCGCGAGCAACGGCTCGTCGGGACTGGCGTCCTCCTCGCACTCC
>Ga0137457_1000446_pt1 | contig 10939 bp, 10 predicted proteins | sample EasRivERMGT630_2_FD_102321 | JGI IMG/M metagenome (GOLD analysis project Ga0137457, IMG submission 102321) | Soil microbial communities from meander-bound floodplain in the East River, Colorado, USA - East River MetaG ERMGT630_2 | ecosystem: Environmental > Terrestrial > Soil > Floodplain ...
GCTTCGAGCGTGCGCGGATTATCACAATGTGGGCAATCAGGCAGCGGCCTGGCCGTCATGCCACCCGCCCGCGGTGCTGCAGCAGTTGCCGGATGATCCGGATTTCCTCAGTCAACGCATCAAAGCGTTGCACCATCGCTTCCTGCCTGGCTTCAGAGCCCCGCTCGAGCGCCGACATGCGCCCGTGCAGCGCAAACATCCACGCCACGACCAGGGTCAACACGCCCACAATCACCCCTATCAGGGTGTCTACTGATACCGTCATCGGTCACTCCAGTAAATAGGGATATGCGGCAATGAATGGAAGGGCCGCCCGCGATGGGATGAGTTGACCGATTGACAGGTGAACGGACAGAAGCGTGCACGGCGGTATTGTAACGGTTCAGCTTGCATCTGAAGCCGCCAGTTGCACGGAATATTTAGCCGGTGAAGGGCCCGAAGCTGCCGGCGCCGCTGTTGATGATGGTGCCGATGAAGGGCGCGAACGTCATCCCTGTGACCACCGTAGGCGCCGCAATGGCCCACGCGAAGGCCGCCCCAGCTCCAGCCGGGCTGCTGGTCGGCGTGCTGCGAATATCCCAGAGGTGCCCATCCTCAAGCACGAGCGAGCCGCTCACATCATTGCCCGTCGTGGCCGCATCGCTGATCGTGACGGACAGCGCCCCGCTGGGCGTGCCGGCATCCAGCCGCATGTCGTATTTGTAATTGTTGCCAGCGCCAGGCGCCGTCTGCAGCCGCACATACATCGTGCCTAGTGTGAAGGTGCTGATGAATGTTGGATCGTCGCGGTCAGTTTCCGTCGCGCTCCAGCCAGTGGTGCTGTTGTAAATGGGCCAGCCGTAATTCACCACGGAGCTGCTCGAGCCGGTCGTGTGCCGGCAGTTCAGTTGACACTCGCCATCCGTGTCTGCCGTGATGGTGATACCGGCTTGAATGCGTGACAGCGTGGGCCCGCTGACGCCATCCGCTTTGAGCGAGAGCCGATCCCCTGGCGAGATGGGTAGCGTAAACGTGCCCGTGACGCCGTTGGTCGTGTTGCCGGTATTCACCAGTGTATTGACGGTGCCGCCGGCCCCATCCTGCAGCACGCCGTTTTTCACAAGCCAGAAATCCCACGAGTTACCGGCCCCTGGCGCCGTCACGGCCCGGACTGACATCGAGGTCACGTTACCCGCCACAGCAATCAGATCTTCGTTGACGGGCGGCGTGGTCGTTGTCCACGTCACACCCGTAAACGGCCCGTGCACATAGTAGGGCCCACCCGTGCCGCTCAGCGCACCGTTGCCGGAGGCGTGCGCGCACGTATACCCGCTCTCCCCGTCATTCGTGCTGGTGAATTCCGCGAGCAGGTAGCATTCGGTAATGGCGGCTGGCGTGCCAGAGCCAGCATGCGCGCACCTCAGCAGATCGCCAGGGGAGACGGCTAGCGTGTTGACGATGTCGCGGTCGGAGACTTCGGCATCGTTGATCGTCACCGTGACCGTGGCCGCCGTCGTCACGTTGGTGAAGGTAAACGCGCGTGACTTCGTGGCCCCAGGCGCTACATCAATGATGACGAGAAAATTCCCGAACGTGCCAGCCGTGGGCCACACGACTTCAGGCGTGCCCTGAAACTGCGTATTGAGCACGGGCCAGAGCGCGGATACCGCCCCAGTGCCAGGCGGCGTGCTGGCGAAGCAAAAAACCGGCTGAACCGTCAACTCACATCCACGACAAGCAGTGCCACGACTTGCAGCACGCCACTGGGCCCTGGTGAGCCTTCCGGCACGACAAAGCGGAACATCTGCCCAGCCGTCACGCCCAGCGTGACACCCGTCAGCGTCGTATCCTCTGCGTAGTCTGCGCCGTTGAGCTCGAGCAGTGAGCTGCCCATGATGTTATCGGTGCTGATGGGTGGGTAGTGGTTGCTAGGATGCTCCGCCCACACGTCTACGAGAATATCGCCAGGCGTCACCGCGGCATCCGTAGCGTAGATGACAGAGGCCACGATGGTGCCGTCCATGTCTGCGCGGGCGATACCCTTGTTGCCGGCCGTGATGACGTTGGTGCCGTCCCCGATGACGCAGCCAATCGTCTTGTAGGGCACCGGAGGCGCAGGGCTGCCCCCGCCTGCCGGATCCGTAAATGCGCCGGTGCCGTCTAGGTAGAGTGTCGGGTCACCAGGGAAGCCGTCCAGCGTCGTGACGTTGACGGGATCGCTCCCAGCATCCGCATGCGTGGCCGCGTGGGCTGGCGTGCGGAGCCCGCCCGTGCTGGCCACGGCCCCAAGCTGGGCGCGCAGCTTCCTGATTTCAACCAGTAACCATTCGGCGTCAGGCTTCATGATAGCTAGCTTTAATACGCGGCACGCTATTATAGGAATCGGCCTGAAACTGTAATAACGTCACGGTGAGCCCGGCCGGTCATAGCCGATCAGATCCTCGCAGTCGATCGCTTCTGCGATGACTTCGCGCCGCTCCACGTCCACGCCAATACTCACCAGTTGCGCGAGCCGAATCTCAGTCGCGCTGGTCGCTACCGCTGGAAATGCCTTGTATCTGATGTAATCGCCAGCTTCGAGGTAGGCCAGCGAATCGTCGTTATGGTTAGGGCCAACTGGTGCCCGTAAACCGATCGTGCTTGCCGGATGCAGCGAGCGGTGCAGCTCGATCTGGGCCAGATGATTCAGCGCCGTGATGCCTGGCGCATACGGGTAATCGATCGTCTCGCTCGTTTTCTCCGTGCCACCATAGAGATCGCGCACCGTTGTATTTACGGCTGAATCGCTCGTTGTCCAGACGCCAGTCGCCGGATTCTTGTCGCCCTGAAATGGCACACGGAACACCTGCCCGGGCCAATCCAGCACGGTATCAAAGCTGTCTTTCAAGATGTCGAGCACATCAGTGTAAAGCGGCGCCGCGGCCTTGATGGTTTCCGTAGGGCTCATCATAAACACGCGATACTGCCCATACCGCGTGATGACGTTCTGCACATCGCAGCTCCGATTCCATGCCGCGATCCAATCGCGCACGCTCGCGCGCTCCCCGTTGGCACCGATGACGGCCGCGCCGATGTAACCGGGCGTTACCGCTGGCGAGCCGCCCGCATCCGGTAGTCGTATGACGCCCAGCGCGGAGCAGGCATCAAAGCTGGCGAGGTCGATCATGGCGATGGACGCGCCGAAGGCGTCCCAGAGCGGACACGTCAGCCAGTCGCCGCTGTGGTAGCTGTCCGCGCCTCGGTGCGCCACATAGTTCACCATCCAATGTTTGTATTGCTGGATGCGATCAAGCTCGCACTCGCCTGAGCCATCCCCCACCGACTCGACACCATCCACAGCCACCGTAAGCTGTCGCCGCCCGAGCGCGCACGCATCGGGATCCGTCAGGTCGGCTTCGTCCGCAAACATATCCGTGACGAGCCCTCGGATGAGCGTGTAGCGGCGCGTGATGCCGAAGTTGTCCACGTAATCGTTGTAGACGGCCCCGAACTGGGCATTGTGCGATGGCCAATGCGGCACCATCCACTGCGTGCCTTCGTCCGCGCTGCGGTCGGAGCCGTCCACGCGCCAGGTGGGGATGTCCGCGCACGCATGCCCAGCCACGAGCCAGACGTGATACGCCGTCGCGCTCACATCCTGAATGCCTAGATACGTCGGCAGCACGCAGAATCCGAATTGCGATGCCACGTCCACGTCAGGCACGCGCCGATGCTGCCCATAGATGGTGGGCTCAGGCGTCTGCAGATCGAGGTTCTCTGAAACGCTCGTCAACTGCCCGAGCATCCCATCCCCGATAATCCGGTAGGGCAGGATGGCCTGGTCACTCAGGATGAGGCTGGACACCAGATCGCCCAGCGTCACGCTCATGCCTTTCGGCCGCGTCGGCTGCGCGTCAATCAGCGGGCCAGTGAACACCGTATACCAGGCGCCCTTCGCGGCACGGTTGGCGCGATTCGTCATCTTGACGACGTGCGCGCCCTGCCAGTAGCGGTCTACGGGTGAGACGAGCTGCTGCCTGAAACGGCCATCATCGATAAATTCCGTCTCGTAGGTGCTGCCGGTCCATTCCCCCGTGCGGCGGTTGGACGCTCTGCGGATGCCGGTGCCGGGCCGCTTGACGAATGGCTCCTTGTGCCCATTCTCCACATCGGATGGGCAGGCCATTTCCACGTCAGAGTATGAGTCCACCACGCGGGACATCTACGGAATCTCCCGCGGCCAGTGGTGCACCATGTAGGGCCCAATCTCCCCGAGGATGGGCAGGTCGCCAGGCACCTCACCGCCGCCACTGTCCGCGTCGGACGTATCCTGAATGAAGCCCCACGAGATATTGCCGGAGGATGGAGAGCCACTCTGCGTGGCCTTCAGGCCAAACGTATTGCCGAAATCAATTTGCACATCGTGAATCAGATCCTCTTCGATCTGGTCACTATCGCTCACCGTCACGGCCAGCAGTTGCGGCACCGTATCCAGCGTGGTTTCAAACGTGCGGCTATCGCCTGTGCCGGGCGCATTCTCTGCGTAGAGAATGAAATCAGACAACGCGAAGTGTGAGTAGCCGCCTTCACTCTGGCTCGCGCCGTTGTCCGCACTGTCAAACCCCGTCAGGCGCGGCGAGAAGATCGGCGCATAGGTGCCGGGCGGGCTGCTCGTGAGCGTGGACACCTGCCCGCAATAGGGCCACTGATTCGCCACGCTCGATGTAAATGTGACGCCCATACTGCAGGCCCACTGCGCGCCGTCGGCATCGCCGCAATCCCAGCGCGTGTAGAGCAGATCGCCACGCGACACGGACAGACTAAAGCTCGTGGACGCTTGCGAGAAGTTGGCCGCAGACGTGAGCGTCAGCCGCGTGTCAGGCGTGCCACCGCTGCCATTCTGAGCTACGAAGGTGGCGCCCGTATCGGTGCTCTTGTAGATGGTAAATAGGCCCGTGAGGAATCCCGCCGGCAGCCCGCGCCGCAGCCGGATACGATAGCCCGTCACCGTGCCATCAATCGGCATGACGTTGGTGCAGCTACTCGGCGCCCCGTCGATATCCCGTGACCATGGCGCGATCTGCGCGAGCACGCCGCCAAACTTCACCGGGTAGGAGTTGAGCGCGCCGGCCCCATTGCCAAAGAAGACGGCCTGCGTGGCGCCAACTGTCTCTACCTCATAACTAAAACGCGCAAATCCAGCGCTGACGGCTCCGCCCGCTTCGTCACACCGCAACGCAACCCAGTCGCCTTCCGAGAGTGATAGGTCCGGCGACTGAAACGACCCAAACGTCGAGTCATCAGCGATGACGAAACTGGCCGCCGTGTCCACGTCATTGACCATCAGCGTAAACGTGCGCGAGGCCCCGGCCCCTGGCGCAGTCGAGATGTGCAGAAACATGTTGCGGATGGTGCAGGCAATGGGCACGACATCACCCACGGGCACGGTGGAGATGCCCTCGCGCAGCCCGCCTAGCAGATTGCTATACGTCGTGCCGCTGCCAATCGCAGACGGGCTCGAGCCGCTGACGACCTGGATCATGGCCAGGGTATGCCGCGCGAGCACTCACGCACGGCAAACGGGAAGCTGTTGAAGTTGGGATCCGTGCGCGTGCGGCTCCACGCGGATTCCTCGAACCGCACATACCACGCATCGTTGCGCGTCTCATCGGGGATGAGCAGCCAGCGGCTCACGCGCCCAGTGGCGGAGCGAGCGAGGCTGATGAATTCCTCAGCCTCATAATCCCTGTATCCGAGCTCGCCATTGAAACGGCGCCGCTTCCCGCCCAGCGGCTCGACGTATTCCACGCCGAGCTCCGTCTCCTGATCGAGCACGCCGAATTCCTCGCGCTCCTCCACGCCCCAGCGCACATCGGTATCAATCTGCCGCAGCGCGCCCACCAGCAGCACGTTGCCGATAAAGATTGGGTAGGAATTATTAGGGCTACCCTCGCCAATAATGAGCCGCCAGAATTGGAAGGTAGGCGAGCCTGAGAGCTCCACCCACGGGCTGATCGAGCCGTCGAGCGGCTCCTCCGTCCACGCCGGCACGGTGATCGCCTGCGAGCCGGCCGGGCTGCCCCAACTATCCGTGGTATTCCACTCGAGCACGCAGGACAGCCCCGGATCGAGGTTGTGGTAGATGATCGCCACGGCCGCCACATCCACGGCCATGCCCATGTCAAACACAAACCAGCCATCGTTGGTCGTGAGCTTGGCCGGGTTGGCTGGGTTGGGATCCGTCAGGTTGACGGCCGGGTAATCGGGATCCTCTGCCGATGCCGTGACCGTGGGGCTCAGATTCGTGGTGCGGTCATCCCGCGGCAGCGCGTAACGGCCGAACATTAGTAGCCCACCAGTGCCCGGCGATGCCCGACGCGCAGCGGGCCATCGAGTTGAATCTCACGGCTCAGCGTGCGCTTGAAGGCGTCAGACTTCACCAGATCGCTGATGCCCTTCGCATCAATGGCATGGACGTGCCACGTCAGATGCACCGCTGATGACGCACCAGCGGCCGCGGCGCGCGGCTGGATGTCCTCGCCAAAGCTGCCACCGTGCAGGATGGCCGGCACTACGGCCCCAGGCGGCACGAAGCCGCCCATCGCAAACGACTTCAGGTCGCGGCCCTTCGTGGCGGTGAATTCCACGATGGGCTTCCACGCCTTGCGGATGTCGCCGGTGCCCTTCGCCTTGACGAAGTTGACGAATAGATCGTGCTTCTTGTATTTGCTCAGGAAGGCATCCAGCCCATAGAAGCCTGGCGGATTGTTGGCGTCCCGGTGCGTGTCAAAGGTGGCAAACTGCGCGAGATCCTTGTCGCGGATGTCGTTGCCCTTGTTGCCCTTGAAGTGCTTATACAGCAGCGTGCCACCGATGATGATCGCGGCCGCCGTGGCCACATATGGATTGGCGAGCAGTTGCGGATTCTTCATCAGAATGCTCGCCCCTGACTGGATGCCCTGCTGCGCCAAGCTGCTCCCGCCACCGCCGCCGCCACTCCCACCAGCAGCGCTGGCCACGCCACTCGCCAAACTCGAGCCGATCTGCTCGCCCAGCTTGGCCGCCGCAATGCCCTTGACCATGCCGCCAAGGAAATCCGTCAGGAAGCTCTTGAGAATATCGCTCAGGATCTGCGCGATGCTGCGCTGAATGGAATGCCAGATATCGAGCATGCCATCCTTGAAGGTGCGTGCCCCGACCAGCATGTCAGCGAACCCGTCACTAATGGACTGCACGACGGTCTGCCCAAGGTCGCGCATGTTGTCCATCGTCTTAGTGAAGATGTCATGCGTGTGCTTGAGCGCTTCAATCTTCTCGGCCTCGCCGTTTTCCCAGTCCTCCGTCATCGCGCGGATCGTCGATTCGTGCTCGCGCTGGAGCTCCTGATAGGCCGCCTCGCCGTCTGCCGTCGAGCGGTCGAGCATGGCGGCCCGAATCTGGAATTCGCGCTCTGCATCCTGCTTCGCTAACTCCAGCTTCCGCTCTGACAGCGCCCGCTCCATCAGATAGATCTGCTGCCAGGATGCGCCAGCCATCTTCGCCATCTCGATTTCGTGCTCCATCTGCTTAGTGGCGATGTCCTCCTCCACCTTCGCGCGCCGCTGCCGCGACTCGATGATCACGTCGTTGGTTTCTGCGTGCGCGTCCTGCCGCTTAATCTCGCCCTCCATGTCACCGCGGCCGATGCTGATCTGGCTCAGGTCGGTATTCGCCACGGTGAGCGCCTTGGCAAACTCGGCCGCATCCTTCAGGCTGTCCGCGTAGAGGTCCACGACTTGCGTGGCGATCTTCATCGTGGACGCAATCTGCTCAGTGCTCAGCCCCAACTCTTTGCCGGCCGCAATCTCCGCCTTCTGCTCATCGGTCAGCCGCAGCATCCGCAACTGCATTTCCTTCAGCGCGGCCGTGATCGTGGCGAAGCCGAGTGACCATTCCTTAGTGCTCTTGGTGGCCGCTTTCGATTGCGAGGTGTAGAGCGCAATCATTTCAGCCGTCACAACCGTTTCGCGCTTGACCTTGTTCAGCGTCACCGCGATGTCTTCGTTCTTCTCGCCAAGATCCTTGGCCGCATCAATCTGCCTGCGGTCCTCTGCCGTCAGCGTGGCGACTTGCTTTCGCAGTTCCGCCAACTGCTGCGTGTAGGTCTGCGTCAGGCCGGCTTCGGTAGCGAGCAGATCGATGTTGGTTTTGCGGGCGTTGACGGTGCCCATCGCGATCCGGTTGTTCGCCTCTTGGACGAGCCCCCAGATATTCCAGACATGAACAAGCAAGCCAGTCTCGGCGGTGATTTCCTTGATGGCCAGCACCATCTCTCCAGCCTGGCCCACGAATTTCTGAATGCCGGTGCCGACATTCGACCACATGGCATCCCAATCGTTACCAAGCTGATCGAGCGCCTTGAGCTGTCGCTCTGTGGCCACGTCCGCCGCATCGGCTGTCTTCTTGTAGTCCTGCGCGGCAGCCGCGGCAATCTCGCCCCATGTCTTTCCAAACAGCATCACGCCCAGCCGATTCCGCTCCGTAGCGGATTCAACTTTACTGAGCGCGGCGACGATGGTTTCCCACTGCTGATCAGCCGTCTGCGTCTTGAGGATTTCCCACTGCACGCCATACTGCTGAAGCACGCGCACGGCTTTCCGCACTTCATCGCTACTGTTGGCGATCCGCACACCCAACTGAAACGACGCGCGCGTCATCGCCTCGATGTCTGTGCCAGATTGCTTGGCCACGAACGCCATCCGCTGGAGCGTGTCTGTCGTGAGGCCGGTTTTCACTGACAGGTCGATCATCTGGCCGGCACTCTCAAACGCATTTTTAGCCATCGCCAGGATGGCTCTGCCGGCGGCATAGATGGCATTCGTGGCCAGGCCAGCCACAAACGAGCCGAATGCCGCAGCCAGCGCCACCGTGCGCGCCGTGAGTGTCTGCGTCGGTGGCACCGCTGCGAGCGTGGCCTTGTGCAGCGCGAGCATGGCAGCCGGTGCCGTCTGCCCCAGCACCTTATACTTGCCGATAGCCTCCGTCAGCTTGGCGTTAACCTTGGCTTGCTCTGCAATGGTGAGCTTCGTGGCGCCGCCAATCTTCGCCACCGCCTGCACCATGCTGTTGGCGGAGTAGAGCAGCTTGTCGCCCGCAAACGCCTTCGCCATCCGCTCCGCTTGCGGCGTGAGCTTGGCGATTTCGTCACTGATGGTGTGGATGCCCTTGGCCGTCTTCTGCGTCGTGGCGGCAGACTTCGCCATCGCCGCATCAAACTGTGCGGTATCCGCCGTGAGCAGCGCTTTCAGGACGCCGATGACGGAACTACTGGCCATGCGGCACCATCGGGAAGGCTGGATAGAGCTTCGCCACAGATTCCAACTGCTGCCGGATCGTCATCGGGCCGCGGAGCCGTTTCTTCAGCATCGCCTCGAGTGATGGCAACTTGCCGTTCATCGCCTGCACCGTAAACTTCGCCGTGTGCCATGACTGCGCGAGCGCACGCATGGCCGCGTCTTCATTGCGCCGCTTCTCGGCCACAAACTCACGAAACAAATCGCGGATGGTGGCATCGTCAAACTCTGACCGGCTCAGACCACAGCGCCGGGCCTGGAGCTGCCATTCGCGCCAGTCCCACGCTTCGCCCGAGCCTTCCGAGGGTTTGCCTTGACCGCTCCCAACTCCTGCACGTCCTGCGGATCCGGAGCCGTCGTATCGGCCAGTTCCCCGATGTGCTCCATGAGCCCAAACACGCCGCCCGCGTCATCGATCCAGTTGGGCATCATCTCGAGCGTCATCTCCGGGTGATACTTCCGGAGGCACGCCCACAGAAAGACAATGATGTGATCGATGGACGCGGACATGACGCGCTCCATCACAGCGCCCAGATCAGCCGCCGGCTGTCCGGGCTCCGTGAAATGGTTTTGGAGCGCGCGGAGCCCCGCCGTGCCCAACGTCAGCACATAGCGGCGATCCCCGACGATTAGATCGAATTCGCCCTTCCCAGTGTTGGCCATGACGCCCTACGGCAGCAGCGTGTCGTAAGCCGCGGTCGGCTGGAAGGACGCCGTAAAGTTGATCTTGTCGTCGCCCGTGATGCTGCCCGGCTGAAACTGCGACACGTAGCCGCGGAAGGGCCAGTCCGTGCCCGGTGAGCCGCCATCGTGCAGCGCGATCTTGAAGTTGTGCGTGGTGCGTGCGCGCCACATCGCCACGAGCCCGCCGCTGGCAAAGGCGCCGGAGCCGCCGCCCGCGTTGCTCTGGCTCTGCTCGTCCACGAGCCAGATGCCCTCGACGGTGAAGGCCGCCGAATCGCGCAGCCCGGCCATGTGCTCACGGTGCGCGTCCGGGCTCCGCAGATGCGTGCGATCGATGTCCGCGGTGTTCATCGCGCCGGGCGTGATGCTCACCACGGCCGCGATGGCCTCGAAGCTCTCAGGGCTGGCGCCGTCGCCAACCATGAGCTGCGCGCCGTAGCCGTGAATGGCGCCCTCTGCCGGATAAAAGGAATCGGTGCGGTCGCTCATGGTCTGCTCCTTATGCTGTCCAGTGAATCATGTAGTCTTGCCGAATGCGCCACGCGCGCACCTCTCCCGCTTCGTAGAACGGATCATCGTCCGCGATGAGCTCCGCATTCTTCATCTGGAATCCTGGCGTGCCGAGGATCCCAATCCAGCCCCAGAGCCCTGAGGCGCTGTGCCCGAGCCCGTCACCGCGGATGGCATCGGCCACCGCCTGCACGGCCGCATACGGATCCTGCCCAGGCACTTCCGCCGCGTAGGCATCAACCTGCACGCGCGCCCGTGCCGTAAACGCAGGCCCGCGCAAGTGCTGATCGCGCATGCTGGAGATGCGTTGCACGCGCACGGCCGGCAGCGTCGGATGCTGCGGCAGCTTCAGCATGTAGATGCGCTGTGACACCAGAGACGCCAGCGGCGTCACCTGCTCCAGCCGTGCCACTACTGCCTCAGCCGGGCTCATTCGGCAGACTCCAGCGCGGCCC
>Ga0137457_1000447_pt1 | contig 10936 bp, 6 predicted proteins | sample EasRivERMGT630_2_FD_102321 | JGI IMG/M metagenome (GOLD analysis project Ga0137457, IMG submission 102321) | Soil microbial communities from meander-bound floodplain in the East River, Colorado, USA - East River MetaG ERMGT630_2 | ecosystem: Environmental > Terrestrial > Soil > Floodplain ...
GAGCGCAGCTTCTTCGGCGTGTACTCGGTCAACGCCTGGTACACGTCCTCGATCGGCCGCTTCCACTTCCTGACCAACGGCACGACCAACCACGGCGGGCAGAACATCGACAACCCGCGCAGCCCGATCACCTACTACGCACCCGACGGGCCGGTCGGACAGTTCTTCGAGGTCCTGAGGAGCGCGCCCACTCCCATGAATCGCATCGGCGTGGTCGGCCTGGGCGTGGGCACGCTCGCCTGCTATCTGGGGCACGGCCAGCGCATGACGTACTACGAGATCGATCCGCTCGACGAGCGCATCGCGCGTGATCCGAGCTACTTCACCTACCTGAAGGACGCCGGCGACAAGGTCGACGTGGTGATCGGCGACGGCCGCCTCTCGCTGGCGAGGGAGCCGGATGGAGAGTTCGACGTGCTCGTCGTGGACGCCTTCAGCAGCGACGCGATCCCGATCCACCTCCTGACGCGCGAGGCGTTCGAGCTGTACTCCAGGAAGCTCGCCGAGCACGGGCTCCTGCTCCTGCACGTCACCAACGTCTACCTCGACCTCCTGCCCGTCGTGGCGAACCTGGTCGCCGACGCCGGGCTCGTGGCGCGCTGCAGCGTGGGAGTGGTGCCGAGGGCCACGGTCGCTTCCTACATCTCGGATTGGGTCGTGGTCGGGCGCAACCCCGAGGCGATCGCGGGCTTCGGCCGGGTCGCGCCGCGCTGGTCGTTGCTCGAGCCCGACTCCGAGGTCGCGCTGTGGACCGACGACTCCACGAACCTCGTCCAGGTCCTGCGCTGGAAGGAATTCAGGCTCCCCAACCAGTGATGGCTGGCCAGCTCAGCGTGCGCGCGAGGATCGCGCGCCCGTCCCAATCCCTCGCGGCTGAGGAGGAATGCCGCAAGCGGCATTCCTGCTCGGCTTCTCAGCGGTTCGTGAAGATGCGGCTCGTCACGACCTCCAGCACGAGAGTACGCAGGCCGTACCCCCGGGCCGCGACCGCCGACACGATGCGGTCGACCTCGCCGCGGTCCGCTGCGCCCAGGGTGCGCCTGGAAGCGTAGGTCAGCAGCTTGGTGGTCAGGCTGCGCGTGACGAGCTCCAGATCGTCCAGCAGCACGCGCTTCATCCCGATCACGTCCTCGAACGGCTGGCCGTCGGGCATGGTGCCGGAAGGATCGATGCGCAGGCCCGACTCGTAGGTCTCGCGCCGGCGTCCGATCGGGTCGAACGCCTCGAGGGCGAAGCCGAGCGGGTCGATCGACTTGTGGCACTCGTTGCAGGACTCCTCCGTGCGGTGCTTCGCGTACAGCTCGCGGATGGTGAGCTCGCCGCGTGCGTCGGGATCGGGGAACACGACGCCCTCCGGCGGCGGGTCGGGCGGCATGCCGAGCAGGTTGTCGAGCACCCAGGAGCCGCGCACCACCGGCGAGGTGTCGACGCCGTTGGCGGAGGCGGTCAACACCGCGGCCATCCCGAGCAAGCCGCCGCGGCGCTGCTCGGGAGCGAGCTCCACGCGCTGGAAGGCCGCGGTCGTGCGCACGCCTTCGATGCCGTACAGGCGCGCGAGATCCGCATTGACGAAGGTGAATCCGGACGAGACGAAATTGGCGATCGAGAGGTCCTGGTCCAGCAGGGTCCGGAAGAAGCGGCGCGCTTCCGTGACCATCGCGGTCCCGATGCGGCTGCGGTGGTACTCGGGGAACTTCATCGGGTCCGGCCCCAGGTCGAGCGCGTTCTGGAGCTTCAGCCAGCCCCAGGTGAAGTGCTCGACGAATTCGTCCGAGCGCGGGTCGGCCAGCAGGCGCTCGCACTGCGCGCGCAGCTTCGACGGATCGGCCAGCTCGCCCACGGCGGCCAGCAGCTCCGCGTCGGGCATCGTGTTCCACAGGAAGTAGGACAGGCGCGCCGCCAGCGCGTAGCCGTCCAGCGCGCCCTGTTTCTCGACCAGGTAGACGAAGCGCGGCGAGCACAGGATCGCTTCGACCGCGGTCCGCAGCCCCTCGGGGCTCTCGCGCGCGAGCTGCACGAAGGGCTCCAGCTCCCCGCTGCGGACCGGGCGGCGGAAGGCGCGCCCGGCGAAGCTCCGCACGCGCTCCTCCAGCGGCGCCGCAGGATCGCCCCACACGCTCACGTGGCTCGCGGGCGGCCAGGAGTCGTAGAGCGGGCCGTGCTCGCTCGCGGCGTGGATCACGATGCGCGGCGCGTTCGCACGCTCGACCAGGTCGTAGGTCAGGCTCGCGTAGAGCTTGAAGCGCTCGGTGGGAGAGAGCGGGTCGATCGCATCGTCGCTCGGGCCCCCCAGGCGCGCGACGTAGGTCGCGATCAGGCCGGTCCAGGCGTTGCCAAAGGCCAGTTCCAGGCGCCAGCCGCGCTCTAGCCAGTAGCGTCGCTCGATGCGCACGCGCTGGTCGTCCGCGAGGTCGAGGCTGTCGACCAGGATGCGGTTGCGGGTCTGAATCGGGTAGCCCAGGGGCGCCGAGAGGTAGATCTCGAGACGGTGCAGGTCCTCCGGGTGATAGATCTGGAACTCCTCGTGGATGGGCGGCCGGAACGTCGCGGGCAGCGGGCCCCGGCCCTTCGACTCGACCTCGAAGCTGAACTCGTACCAGCCCGCGTGCGGCGCACCGTCGCGCGACGTGGTCAGGACCTGACCGCGCGTGTCGCCCGGCGAGCGCTCGTCGTTCATGAACAGGAAGGTCTTCCCGCGCGACGTGTCGATGTGGTTGATCTCGAAGGAGCCGGCCTGCGTGGAGTCCGGGTCGAACATGCGCCGGCTCCCGGCCGCCGGCCGCTCGCCCTCGAAGGTGGCCAGGTCGACTGCCGCGCGCGCCGCCAGCAGGTACTGGCGCAGCAGGTAGTCGGACATCACCAGGCCCTCGCCCAGGTTGTCGAAACCGGCGACCACGTCGTCCGCCGGGAAGGCGCTGGTGGGATCCTCGATGCGCACGTCGATCGCGAGCAGGTCCCGCAGGGTATTGCGGTACTGCACGCGGTTGAGGCGCCGCAGCACGGTCGAGCGGGGCGCGGGGGCGTGCCGCTCGAGGAAGGCGCGGATGGCGTTCACGAGCTCGTCCACCCGCGTCGAGTCAGGGCGCGGCTCGTCCTCGGGCGGCATCTCGCCGGCCGTGAGGCGGTCCACGATCGCTTGCCAGTGCTCGAGCGCGCCCTCGTCGGTCTCGTCCCAGCGCAACAGGTCGAGGCGCAGGTTGGCCTTGTGCTTCGCGGGACCGTGGCACTTCACGCAGTGCTGCTCGAAGAAAGCGGGCGCGGCTGCGAGCTCGGCCGGCAGCGTGCGCTCGGGCGGGGCCGCGCTCTCCTGGCTGCGCGCGGGGTGCGCGAGCACGCCGATCAGGAGCAGGGCTCGCGCCGCGGACAGGAAGGGGCTCGTGCGCTCGGCCCTCATCGCGGCGGAGCCACGCCCGAAGACTCCAGACCGCTGAGCGTCCCGTTGCTGCGGTTGAAGCGCTCGGTCTCGCAGCCCAGCGCCTGCAGCATGGAGAGGTACAGGTTGCAGAGCGGTTGCTTGCCCGCGCAGTCGAGGTGCTGTCCGTGTCGGAACCCGCCGCCGGCCAGGATCATGGGCAGGTTGTCGTTCGTGTGTCGGTTCCCGTTGCCGAGGCCCGAGCCGAACAGCACCTGGGTCGTGTCGAGCAGCGTGCTGCCGTCCGCCTGTCGCGCCGCCTTCAGGCGACCGAGGAAGCGCGCGAGCTGGCGCATCATGTAGTGCTCGACGATGCCGAGCTGCTGCAGCAGATCGTCTCGCTGCCTGTGGTGCGAGAGCGTGTGGTAGGTCTGGTGCACGCCCTCCAGGCCCCAGTTGCAGTTCTCGACGTTGGTCGCGACCACGCGGGTCGAGTCCGTGACCAGCGCCAGGTACATCAGGTCGAACCAGAGCTCGACCTGCGCGGCTCCGTAGGGCTCGTCGCGATCGCCCTCCGCGACGCCGGCCATGGCCTGGTCCTCGACCTTCGGCTTGTCGCGCTCGAGCCAGCTCCCGGCCGACTGGAGCTTCGTCTCCGTCTCGCGGATCGAGGTGAAGTACTCCTCCAGCTTGGTGCGGTCTTCGCGGCCGACCTCTTCCTGCAACCGGCGTGCGTCGGCACGGACCGCGTCCAGGATGCTCCCGCTGCTCGCCAGGGAGGCGCGCGTGAAGCGCTTCTGGCGCTCGCTCTCCTCGACGAACAGGAGCCGGAAGGCCTCGCTCGGCCGCTTCACGCCAGGGACCCTCAGGCCCGTGCGCGTGAAGCTCAGCCCTTCGTTCCAGAAGACGAGCGAAGGGAAGCGCGTCTGCGCCCCGAGCACCTCGGCCGCGCGCTGGTCGACCGTGACGTTGCCCTCGGGCCAGGCCCCGCGCTCGGCCAGCTTGATGCCGCTGAGCAGCGTGTGGTTCGCCGCGTGTCCGCCCTTCATGCCGTGGTCGAGGCGCGAGAAGACGGTGAACTCGCCGCGCAGCGGCGCGAGCGGCGCGAGCGTCCTGGGGAGCTCGTACTCGAAGCCGGCGGCGCGCGGATGGAAGCCCTCCTCGACCATGCCGAAGGGCGCGGAAAAGACCGCCAGGCGTCGCGGCGAGGCCGCGCGCGGGCGGGAGCTGCGTGGGGCCCAGCTGGCGAGCATCGGCAGGGCCAGCGAGACACCCACGCCGCGTAGCACGCTCCGCCGGCTGATCACACCGGGGTCCCTGCGCGGTTCACCTGCCATGTCTCGTTTCCGTGGACCGGCTGCGCCGGCATCAAAGCATCCAGGCCGGACTGCCCGAACTTCGCTCTCGAACAATGCTAGCTCGGGGCGCAACACGCCGGAAGCCGGCCTCCCCCGGACTGGGTCGTGGCGCTACTCGGGAGCCGCGAAGCGGTACAGCGCTTCCTTGCTGCGGACGAACACGGACTTGCCCGCCAGCGCGGGCGTGGCCCAGATCTCGGCCTCCTCGAGGGCGTGGGTCGCGAGCACCTCCCAGTCCGGCACGGCGCGCACGACCGTCAGGATCCCGCCCATGCTGGCGAGATACAGCCTGCCCTCGCCCGCGACGGGAGAGGCGAAGTACTGGTCCGGCTCGCCCACGCGCGCCTGCTTCAGGATCTTGCCGTCCGCGATGGCGAGCGAGGTCAGGAGTCCCCCCTCGCCCAGCAAGAACATCGTCGCTCCCACGATCACCGGCGTGGTCACGCCTACGAGGCTGCGCCGATCTTCGACGCGCCACGCGAGGCCCGAGCCGGTCACGTCGCCCTTTCCCGTGGGATCGATGGCGAACAATCCGCCGCGCGAGCTGTTCGTCGCGAGCCCCCACTCGGCGGCATCCAGGAGCTCGTCGCCGTCCTGGTCGATGTTCGACCACAGCTCGTGCATGCGCGGCTGACCGAACTCGTCGCGCGAGAGCTTGTGGTCCTGGTCGTGATCGTGCTCGCCCAGGAGAACGTCGAAGTCCAGGCTGATGCCGAAGTGCATCTCGGACAACGGCCGCATGAAGGCCTTCACGTAGCAGCGTCCGCCGGCGAGTACGGGGACCCCCTTGGTCTGGCGGCTCGGGCCGTCGAGCCACCACAGCTTCTCACCGCTCCCCAGGGCGTAGCTCGTGACCTGCAAGGCGCCCGAGACGATCACCTGCGCAGGACCCTCGGCCGGTCGATGGACCGCCGGCGTGGCGTAGCTGTGCGAGAACCCGGGGCGCTCGACGCGCCAGCGCTGCACGCCCGTCGTCGCGTCGAAGGCCGCCAGGTACGAGCCCTTGTCCTGGTCCGCCTGGATCACGACCAGCCCGTCCTCGAGCACGGGCGAGCTCGCCATTCCGTGCGGGAGGACGAACGGACCCATCGGCTGGCGCCACAGCTCCTTGCCGGCGGTGTCGTAGGCCACGAGCCCGAAGTGGTGGAACAGCGCGACCACCGTCTTGCCGTCGGTCGCCGGCGACGGCGCCGCGCAGGAGTTGTTGCCCGGCTGCGTGCCGCTGAACTCGAGCTCGTGGCGCCAGCGCGTCGCGCCCGTGGCCACGTCGAGGCAGAGCGTGACGAGCTTGCCCGAGACCTTCTTGCCCTGCACGCTCTCGAGCGCGCCCGTCAGGAAGACGTCCTTGCCCGCGACGACGGGCGAGGAATACCCGGCGGGCACGGCCACGCGCCACCTCAGGCCGTGCTCGGGATCGAGCGCCGTGGGCAGCCCGGTCTCATCCGTGACCCCGCAGCCGTGGTTGCCGCGGAAGCCGCTCCACAGCGGATCCGCGGGCTGCTGGGTGAGTGCCAGGCACAGGAGGGCGGACAGCTGGCTCGGCACTCAGGGTTTCTCTTCTCGGTCCGCGCCGAGACCTGTCAGGGGCAACCGCTCAGCGCGCTCCCGACGCGCACCAGCAAGCCGTCCGACAGGTCGTATTTCTTGAACAGCTTGCCGCTGCCCGGGTTGAACGTGGACATCTGGCAGTAGGCGTCCAGGCCCTCGAGCTCGATCCTGCTCGCGATCGGGATCGAGTGGATGACCACGCCGTTGGCGTCGCTGAACGCCGAGCTCAGGAAGTCTGGGTCGTTCGCGGTCGGGCCGAGGTAGGTCAGGCAACGGCCCACCATGTGCGTCCCGGACGTGAGCGAGAAGTACAGGTAGCTGGGCCGATTGGGCGGATTACCCGTGCTGCGCAGCCCGAAGGTGGCGTTGCCCAGGGTGGCCTGCGGGGGCGTGCCGATGGCATGCAGCGTGGAAGGCGTGCCGTTCGAGCAGCCGGGGCCGAGGTAGACGTTGAAGAGCCCGAGCGGGGCGCTGCTCGTGACCGACACGGCGGCGAGCCCCGGTCCCGGCGCGGCCTGGTCGAGAGCCAACGAACCCGAGGCGGGCGCGGCGTCGCAGTCGAACCAGAAGTTGAAGATGGAGTTCCACTTCAACGGGTTGGAAGCGGTCGAGTACACGATCTCGCCCCCGTTCTGGGCCGCCGTCCATTCGTTGGCCGCGTCCGTGTCGACGTCGGAGAAGCCGAAGTTCCTGACGCGCGCTCCTGGGCAGATGGGGATGCGCAGCGCGCCCACGCCGCGCGCGTTGTCGCGGTTGTGGACGGCGTACTCGTAGTGATAGAAGCCGTCGACCGGGCCCTTGACCTTGACGCCGACGTACAGGCGTCCATCGTCGCCGCCGTTCGTGGCCGAGCTCACGCTCGCGTCGACCCAGCGCTGCAGGATCGAGCCGTGCAGCAGCGCGCCGGTCTCGCTCAGGTTCCAGCTCGAGCCCGTCCACGCGGCCGTGAACTTGCGCGAGCCGATGCTGTCCTCGCGCACGGCATCGCCCTCGGTCTCGATGATGTACATGCCCTGGAACCAGAAGAGCGAGCCGGGGACGCTGAGCTCGGAGTCGCGCACGCGGATGCGATGGGAGAGCGTGCCGAGGGCCTGGACCTGGGCCTGAGTCAAGCTGCGCGAACCGTTGCAGTCCCCCGGTGACGCGACCGGTGGCTCGCCCCGGTCGAAGTGCGAGCACACCGGATCCCACCGGCCCATCCAGGGATCGATCTCGTCCGGCGGGCCGAGCCAGTAGTTGTCGCTGTTGTTCTGGGTCGCGTAGGTATCCGAGCAACCCAGCCCGAGCGTCGTGCCATCCGTGGGCGAGCAGGTGCTGCAGGAGCTGCCCGAGAGCGCGAAGAATCCGTGCTTCACGTAGCTGCGGTCGGAGATCTGCTCGAAGCGCCCGTTCGTCTCGCGCGCCAGGAGGAAGGCGATGAACGGATGGTCGGGATTCATCGCCTGCTTCCAGTTGATCGGCTTGGTCCCACCGTTGCAGGCCGTGGTCTCCATGGCGCAGGCGGTGACCCCGTTGGGGAACTGTCCCACGCGCCCGAGCGCCGTGAGGTCGGTGACCTGCGCCAGGAACAGGTCGATCTCGCTGTCCGTGTTCGTCTGCGAGGAGTGGGTCGCTCCCACGAGGAGGAGCGCGGGAAGCACAGGAAGCAGGAGCGAAGCTCGGCGCGTCATTCGAAACTCTCCAAAACGGGGAGCGCTCATGGGCACTCCGGAATCGCATTGCCGAGGCGCACCAGGAGTCCCTCGGAAAGCTCGAAATCAGAGAAAAGAGTACCCCGCCCCGGGTCGACCCCGACCGCCTGGAAGCGGAAGACCCTCCCCTCCAGGGCGATGTCGTTCGGTATCGGGCCGAGGTGCGTGGCGACGCCGTTGGCGTCGCACCTCGTCACCGAGACCCGCACGGCTTCGCCGGCCCCGGTCCACAGCGTGCAGCCCATGAAGTCGCGCGAGCCGGTCTTGGGTCCGTGGAAGAGGAAGTTGAGCTGGAAGGGCTGGTTGCCCGACGAGGCGACTCCGAAGGTCGCGTTCCCGAGCTCGGCGCGCGCCGGCGTCCCGATCGCGTACAGCGTGGGCGGAGTGTCCTTTGCACAGCCCGGCCCGAGGTGAGCGTTGTAGAGCGCGGTGGGAGCCTGGCTCGGCACGAAGAAGCCCGTCTCGTCCGGGCGGGCTCCGAACGGCATCAGGCCGAGCTCCATCTGGCTCGGCGCCGCGTCGCTCTCGAACCAGAAGTTGAAGATCGCGTTCCAGGGCAGGGGTGAGCCGTTGTGCGCGAACTCGATCGCGGTCTTCTTCACGTGCACGCCCCAGTCGCTGGCGGGGTCGCCATCGATGTCGCGGAAGCCTGCCGCGCGCACGCGCGCGCCAAGACACTTCGGGATGCGCAGGGCGCCCACTCCGCGGGTGTTGTCGCGATTGTGGAGCGCGTACTCGTAGCGATAGAAGCCCTCGACCGGTCCCGTCACCTTGACGCCCACGTAGACGCGCCCGTCCTCGGCGCCGTTCGTGTTCGAGGTGACCGTGGCGTCGGGCCAGCGCTGGAGGATCGTGCCCGGCACGAGGGTGCCGGTCGCAACCAGGTCCCAGTAGACACCCGTGAAGTGGGCGTCGAAGGTGCGCGAGCCGAGGCTGTCGTCGCGCGCGGCATCGGGCAAGCCCTCGATCACGTACTGGCCCTGGAAGCACAGGGTCTCACCGAGCAGCAGGTCCTGATCGCTCACCTGCATGCGCGGCTCCATGCCCTGCGTGCTCGCCGCCGTGCGCGTCAGGCTGCGACGCCCGTCGCAGTTGTCCGGCGCGCCGACGTCCGGGAAGCCGCGGTCGAAGAGCGAGCAGCGCGCGCGCCAGACCCCCCGCCATGGGTCGATCTCCTCCGGCGGGCCGAGGTAGTAGTTGTCGGCGTTGTCGGCCCTCGCGTAGGTGTCCGAGCAGCCCAGTCCGAGGTACTTGCCGAAGTCGGCCGGGGCCACGCAGGGCGTCTGGCAGGCGCGGCCGGTGAGGGCGAAGTAGCTGTGCTTGACGTAGCTCCGGTTCGAGATCTGCACGATCCGCCCGTCGCGCACGCTCGCGACCAGGAACGCGATCATGGGGTGATGCGGGCTCATGGCCTGGAACCACGGCACCTCGACCGTGCCCTCGTTGCACACCGTGGTCTCGATGGCGACGGCGTTCATGCCCTCAGGGAAGCTCCCCATCCGGCCCCAGGTCGAGATCTCGCGCAGCGCCGAGAGCCGCACGTCGAGCCCGGGAACGGCGTTCGCCTGGGCGCTCGCCAGGGAAGTGAGCAGACTTGCAGCGATGATCCAGCCGGGGGGGAGCTTCATGGACACTCGCGGGGCTTCATTGTGCAAGCGGGCCCGTGATTTGACCACCTGAAAGGATTTCGCACTGGCGACGTCGGGATGGCCCGGGAGGGGAAGCCGGGCTCGTTCACCCTCCGCTGAGCGCTCCGAGCACGTGCAGCTCGTCCTTCTCGCCGATGCGCGCGCGCAGGTCGCTGACGACCGCGCCGCGCGCGAACACGCGCATGTGCGGCCGGATGCGGCCCTGCTCGTCGATCACCCGGAAGCGCAGCCCCGGGAAGCGCCGCTCGAGGTCGTCCAGGACTGCCGCCACCGTCGAGCCGCTGGCCTCGACCTCGGCCTTGCCGCCCGTGTACTCGTACAGGACGCTGCCGACGTGGACCTTCATCGCAGCTCGGCGCAGCGCACGGAGAAGATGCGCGGCAGGTGGTCGGCGATGCACGTCCAGCCTTCGCCGCCGTCGCGGCTCCCCCACAGACTCCCGCTGGTGGTGCCGAAGTAGAGGCCGGTCCTGCGTTCGTCCTGGTCGGCATCCATCGCCTGGCGGAAGACGGTCCACCAGGCGTGCGCGCGCGGCAGGCCCCCATCGAGGCGTTCCCAGCGCCGCCCGCCGGTCCGCGTGCGGTAGACCGCCGGCCGTGCATCCGGAGACGTGCGCGGCCAGAGCTTGGTTCCGTCCATCGGGAAGACCCAGACCGTGTCGGGGTCGCTCGGGTGTGGCACCATCGGGAAGCCGATGTCGCCGACGGCGCGCGGCATGTGGTCGCCGATGCGATCCCACACGTCGGTGCGCGCGCGGTCGAGGCGGTAGATGCCGCAGTGGTTCTGCTGGTACAGCCGGTCGGGGTCGCCGGGGTGCTGCACCATGCAATGCGGGTCCTGCCCGAACACGGGGTACTTCTCGGGCTGGAAATCGGCCAGCACGCCCTTGTTGAGCGGCTTCCAGTGCGCGCCGCCGTCGAAGCTCTCGAAGGTCCCGCCGCTCGACATCGAGACGAACTGGTGCTCGGCGTCGCGCGGGTCGATCTGGATCGAGTGCAGGAGCGCGCCCTCGGGTGAGCCGGGGCTCCCGCCGCGGGTCCAGTCCCACCATTCCGGGCGCTCGTTGAAGCCGGCCACGCCCTTCCAGCTCGCGCCGCCGTCCTGCGAGCGGAAGAAGCCCGACGGGCTCGTGCCGCAGAACCAGACGCCGCGCTCGTCGGCGTGCCCGGACGCGAGGAAGAAGTTCTTCTCGACCGTGAAGCCGCGCGAGCCGGTGGCGCGCGCCGAGCCCGCGCCGGAACCGCCCGTTCGTTCGGAGCCTGCGCCGGCGAAGGAGCCGAGCGAGTTCGAGGGGCTCGAGCCGTCGCGGCTGCACACCCGCACCAAGCGCCGCGGCCC
>Ga0137457_1000448_pt1 | contig 10931 bp, 7 predicted proteins | sample EasRivERMGT630_2_FD_102321 | JGI IMG/M metagenome (GOLD analysis project Ga0137457, IMG submission 102321) | Soil microbial communities from meander-bound floodplain in the East River, Colorado, USA - East River MetaG ERMGT630_2 | ecosystem: Environmental > Terrestrial > Soil > Floodplain ...
CCCTGCCCGGTATGGCGAACACGGCTCTGCCCTGGTCGACCGCCCAGCGCGCGGTGATGAGCGAGCCCGACGCGTGCGCCGCTTCGACCACCACCACCGCGCCGGCGAGCCCGGCGATGAGGCGGTTGCGCCAGGGAAAGTGGTGACGGCGTGGCGCCTGACCCGGGGGGAACTCGGACAACAGGCAGCCCTCGCGCAGCATGCGCTCGGCGAGCTCGCCTGGCGGCCAGGGACGGTCGACTCCGGAACCGAGCACGGCCAGGGTGGCTCCGCCCGCGTCGAGCGCGGCGCGGTGCGCGATCCCGTCGATCCCGCGCGCCATGCCGCTGACGACGGTCACGCCCGTGCGTGCCAGGAAGGCGGAGAGGCGCGCGGCCTGGAGTTCGCCGTAGGGTGTCGGCGAGCGCGTTCCCACGACGGCCACGCGCGGGCGGCGGTCCAGGAGCTCGGCTCGCCCGCCGAGCCAGAGCTCGGTGGGCGGATGCTCGATCGAATCCAGTTCGGCCGGCCAGCGGGGAAATCCGGGGGTGAGGTGGAGGAGGTGCGTCACGCCCCCGATGACCGAGTCACCTCGCCCTGGTTTCGGCCCTTCCGGGTGGGACCAGCCTCGGCCGCCCTTCGATCGGGAAGGGCACCGCTGCGCCGGGACGCCGTTCGAGCACGGGCCCGAGGAAGACCTGCATCTCGCGCAGGAAGCGCGCGATGTCCAGGCCGGCATGGAGCGGTAGGTAGGGCGAGAGGAAGCGTCGGTGACCGCTGTAGAGCTGCGCAGCCCCCTCGAGGTTGCCCGACTGGAAGTGGTGCAGCGCCACGGCGGCCTGGATCAGCCCCTTGAAGAAGTCGGCCTCGCCGCCCTCGGTCTCCTCCCAGAGCTCCTCGAAGAGCTCGTGTGCAGCGAGATAGCTGCCTGCATCGAACAGCTCGATCCCGGCTCGCAGCGTCGCCTCGCGCTCGACGGCGTCCATTCAGGTTCCGTGCAGGAATCCCTCGCCAGCCGATGGCCAGCAGGATGGAGACACCTTCACTGGTCTTGCTCCTTGCGAGGAGGCGGGTCTTGACCGCGATCTTCCCTGCGGGTCTCGCGCTCTCCCATGCGCCGCAGCCCCCAGAAGGCGTCCCAGTCCGAGCGCAGCTCCTTGGGCAAGTCAGGCACCGCGGTCGGGATCCGGAAGGGCTTCTTGTTTTCGCGCCACCTCGCCTCCCACAGGTCGGGCGAATGTCCCTGATCCACCCCCGTCAGGATGATCAGCGCGAGGCGTGCGTCTCCCATCCGGCCATGGATGAGCCGCTGGCCGGCCGGCCCCACGGCTGCAAGGATGCCGAGCACGGCCTCCAGCCCTTCCGACGTGCGAATCCGCGCCAGACCGAAGAGGCGAGCGCGCACGCACATGGTATCGCCCGGCTGGAACGGGTCGTGGGCCAGGACTGCGATCGACCTGGGCTGGGCGTGCTGGCCGATCCCACGCAGCACGGCGAGCGCGAGCTCCGGCTCCTTCATCAGCCTGCGTTCCTTCGCGGCGCGGTGCAGGGCTTCCAGCGCGTCGGGATGGTCGAGCCAGCGCAACGCCTGGAGGGTGGCGAGCTTCACCTCCGCGCGCTCGTCACCCAGGCCCCGCACGACCCCGCGCACCACGTCCGCGTGGGGGACGGCCCTTGCGGCTTCCAGGGCGAGCTGGATGCCCTTGACCTCGCACGAATCGAAGGCCTCGTCGAGTGATGCCGCGACGCGCGCGACGTCCTCAGCGCGGAGCGCGGGCTTCTCGGCCGTACCCTCCTGGGTCGCGAATAGACACAGGGCGAGGAGGGTGGCGAGCATGGGGAGGGGCTGGCCCCTCCCACTCTACTCCTCTACTGCTCGGTCTGGGCGGCCGCGGCGACCGGCTGGGGTTCCTCGGGCTTCTCGCGCGTGAAGGTCAGGTTCTCGGCCTTGGCGATGTCGCCCGTGACGGTCACGTAGATCGTGATCTGGGAAGTCTCGCCGAGCTTGAGGACCTCCTCCGCCAGCGGGTCCTCGACGTAGCGCTCGATCGCGCGGCGCAGCGGTCGGGCGCCGTAGTCGGTGTTGAAGCCCTTCCTGATCAGGAAGGTGAGGGCCTTGTCGTCCAGCTGGAGGGTCATGCCGCGCGACTGGATGCGCTGCAGCACCTCCTTGAGCTGCAGGTCGACGATCCGGCGCAGGTCGGTCTGGTTGAGCTGGTTGAAGACGATCAGTTCGTCCACCCGGTTGAGGAACTCCGGGCGGAACTGGCGCTGGACCTCGCTCAGCACGTCGTCACGCAGCTTCTTCGTCTTCTGCACCTCGTCGATCTGGGCCTCCGCCTTGGCGAAGCCGAGACCTCCGCCCGAGGTCAGGAGGTGCGACCCGATGTTGCTGGTCATGATGAGGATCGTGTTGCGGAAGTCGATGTGACGCCCGAAGGAGTCCGTCAGGCGACCCTCTTCCATGATCTGCAGCAGCATGTTGAAGACGTCCGGGTGCGCCTTCTCGATCTCGTCGAGGAGCACGACCGAGTAGGGCCGGCGGCGGACCTTCTCGGTCAGCTGGCCGCCCTCCTCGTAGCCGACGTAGCCCGGAGGAGCACCGACGAGCCGTGAGGCGTTGTGCTTCTCCATGTACTCGCTCATGTCGATCGTGATGACCGCGTCCTGGTTGCCGAACATGAACTTGGCCAGCGACTTGGCCAGGTAGGTCTTGCCCACGCCCGAGGGGCCGAGGAACACGAACGAGCCCATGGGACGGCGCGGATCCTTCAGGCCCGAGCGCGAGCGGCGCACCGAGCGTGCGATGGACTTGATGGCTTCGTCCTGGTGGATCACGTTCCGGCCGAGCTCGTCCTCCATCTGCAACAGGCGCTCGGCCTCGGCCTTCTCGAGGCGCGTGAGCGGCACGCCGGTCATCTTGGAGACGGTCTCACGGATGTCGTCCACGTTGACCTGACCCGAGGACTCCTGCTCGGCTTGCTTCGAGCGCCACTGCTTCTGGCGCTCCTCGCGCTGCTTGCGCAGCTGGTAGGCGTCGTCTCGCAGGCGGGCGGCCTTCTCGAACTCCTGGTTGTGGACGGCCTCTTCCTTGGAGCGGTCGAGCTCGTCGATCTTGGTGTTGACCTCCTTCAGATCCGGCGGCGACACCATGTTCTTGAGGCGCACGCGCGCGCCGGCCTCGTCCATCACGTCGATGGCCTTGTCCGGCAGGAAGCGGTTCGTGATGTAGCGCACCGAGAGGTCGACCGCCTCCGCCAGTGCCGCGTCCGTGTATTGCACGCGGTGGTGGGCCTCGTAGCGGTCGCGCAGGCCGAGCAGGATCGAGACGGCCTCGTCGGGGCTGGGCGGCTCGACGTTGACCGACTGGAAGCGGCGCTCGAGCGCGCCGTCCTTCTCGATGTGCTTCCGGTACTCGTCCAGCGTCGTGGCGCCGATGCACTGGATCTCGCCGCGCGAGAGGGCCGGCTTGAGGACGTTGGAGGCGTCGATGGCCCCCTCGGCACCGCCGGCCCCGACCAGGGTGTGCAGCTCGTCGATGAACAGCACGACGTCGCGCACGCGCCGCACTTCGGTCATGACGGCCTTGATGCGTTCCTCGAACTGGCCGCGGTACTTGGTGCCGGCCACCATCAGCGCGAGGTCCAGCACGACGATGCGCTTGTCCCGCAGGATGTCGGGCACTTCGCCGTTGATGATGCGCTGGGCCAGGCCCTCGACGATGGCGGTCTTGCCGACGCCCGGCTCGCCCAGCAGCACAGGGTTGTTCTTGGTGCGGCGCGAGAGGATCTGGATCACGCGCTCGATCTCGTTCTCGCGCCCGATCACCGCGTCGAGCTTGCCCTCGCGCGCCAGCTCCGTCAGGTCGCGCCCGAAGGCGTCCAGGGCCGGCGTCTTGCTCTTGCTGGTCGCCTGCTGCCCGCCGATCGGCTGCTCGGTCTGTTCCTCTTCCTCTTCCTCGCCGTGCTCGGCGCCCAGGAACTCCAGCACCTCTTCGCGCACGTCCTCGAGCTTCACCCCCAGGTTCGTCAGGACCTTGGCGGCGATGCCCTCGTTCTCCTTGATCAGCCCCAGGAGCAGGTGCTCGGTGCCGATGTAGTTGTGCCCCAGGTTGCCGGCTTCCTCCATGGAGAGCTCGAGCACCTTCTTGGCGCGCGGCGTGAAGGGCAGCTGCCCCATGGTGACCATGGAGGGGCCCGTCTTGACCAGCTTCTCGACCTCGGTCCTGATCTTGGCCAGGTCGATGTTCATGTTGCGGAGCACGTTGGCCGCCACGCCGCTGCCCTCCTGAACCAGGCCGAGCAGGATGTGCTCGGTGCCTAGGTACTCGTGGTTGAACCGCTGCGCCTCCTGGCGGGCGAGGTTCATGACCTTCTTGGCGCGGTCGGTGAAGCGGTCGAACATGGGCTGGCTCCGTCGCGGACGAGGGGAGTCTCGAGGACGCCTGGGGATGGTCCCCAGGTCTTCGACCTTCAAGGGGACCCGGGTTGATCGTCATCTCCCTCGAGCTCGCGACGGGAGCGTCGAATCGCGCCGCAAACCCCGGGAAAGGGCCGATCATTATGTCCGACCGGGGAGGCTTTTCCAGTCGCTCTGATCGCGACCGGGCCACTTCCCCGCATCAGGACGCCTTGGGAGGCGCTTCCAGCCCCTGGATCTCGTCGCGCAAGCGGGCCGCGCTCTCGTAGGCTTCCTCGCGGATGGCGGCCTCCAGCTTCGTGCGCAGCTCGGAGAGGTGCTGCGAGCGCTGGCGCGTGCCCTCGTCCCGGCCTGGAAGCCTTCCACGGTGCGAGCGAGCGTTGTGGACCCGCAGGAGGAGGGGCTCAATGTGTGCGCGGAAGACATCGTAGTCCTTCGGACAGCCGAAGCGACCCTTGCTGCGGAACTCGGCCAGGGACATGCCGCAATGCGGGCAGGCCAGGCTACCCTCGGCGCGCGCCTTCTGTGCCGACTGGCGCAACAGCTTCCAGATGTCGGGCGGGGCCTTGGCGATCACCACCGGGGCGCTGGGCAGCTCGAGCGCGCTCGCGCAAGCCTCGCACATGTGCTTCTGCAGCACATGGGGCTTCTCTGCTGACCGGGCGATCTCCGTGACGTGAACCGTCGCAGGTTGCTTCTTGCAGAGCTCGCAGATCATCGCCGAGGCGGGACCTTCGTCGTTGTCTCGCTTGCTGGACCCTTTCAGGTATAGCCCACCCCGCTCCGGTCGTCGAGAACCCGGTCTCCCTGAGATCTGTCGTCCGGTCCGGCGCCCGGACTGGAGCCGGGCACGTCCTGGCCCGCGGAGGGAAGTCCCGGGACGTGCATGGGGGGGTCCTCGTAGGCACCGAGACAGCGCTCGAGCAGCGCGGAGGTCACCTTCTGGCGCCGCAGGAGCGCGATCAACTCCTGGCTGCCGTGCCCGAGCAGCCACCCCAGGACGTCGGCGGTCCCGGCTCCGGAGGGGAGCTCGGCGAGCAAGGCGCAGATTCGCCCGTCGCCCCCCAGCCGGCGCTCCCCGAGTGGCGTCCGATCCTCGTCCAGCCCCGAGCTCGCCATGCGCACGCGGGCCGGAGTCAGCCCGGTGCGTTCGCGCAGCTCGCCGTCCACCTCGAGCGTCCCCAGCAGGAGATGCGCGGGTCCGATGGCGGCGCGCCCGAGCGCGGCCGCGGCCCGGCCGCCCGCCCCCAGCGCGCGCAGCGAACGCTCCGAAAAGTGCCGGAACAAGGGCCCGCCGGCGGGCAAGATCTGACCCTCGCCGGGGGGAGGGGGTTGCGCCTCGAGCTCGAGCACGGTGCCCGGCAGGAGCGCGAGCCGCGCGCGTAGATCGGGCGCCAGGTGCCCGACCGACGTCCGGAACAAGTCCTCGGGTTCGACCCGGGTGCCCGCGCGCGCCACGGCGCCAGCGCGCGCCGCGTGCAGCGCCTCGACGCCGCGCACGGAGAAGGGCAGCGTGTGCTCCGAGCCGACCAGCATGAGGCCGGGGCACAGGGCCAGCACCTCGGCGCCGATCGTCTCCGGATCGGCGAAGGCGTGCAGGACCACGCGCGTGGCCGCGCACTCCTCGTCATCGAGCAACGCGGCCAGCCAGTGCTCGGGCGAGATCTCGTCGGCGTGCAGGCGCGCCGCCAGTGCCGCGGCGCGTTCGAAGGTGTCGCGCGCATAGGGCGCGAGTCGCGCCAGGTGCGGGGCGAGCTCGGGTGCCGACCAGATCCTCACCGCAGTCCCCGGAGCGCCGCGCGGAAGGCGGCTGCCCGCTCCTGGAAGTTGGCGTAGGCGTCGAAGCTCGACCCAGCCGGGGAGAAGAGCACGTGCGCACCCGGCCTGCCGCGCGCCATGGCGACCGACACGGCTTCCTCGACGGTCGCGACCACGTCGACCGGGACGCCGGCCGAGCTCAGCGCCTGGGCGAAGGCGGGGCCCGCCTCGCCGAAGGCCACCGCGGCGGTGACGCGCTCGCGCGCCACTCCTGCCAGCCCATCCAAAGGCAGGCGCTTCTGCTTCCCGCCCAGCACCAGCACGGTGCCCGCCGGCAGAGCGCGCAGGGCCGAGATGGTGGAGTCCGGCGTGGTCGAGACGGCGTTGTCGATCACGCGGCGCCCGCGGAACAGGCCGAGATCCTGGAGCCGGTGCTCGAGCCCACGCACGCGGGGCAGCGCGCGCGCGAGCTCCGCGGCCGGCACGCCGAGGATGCGCGCGAGACCGAGGGCGACCAGGGCGTTCACGCGCTGGAAGTTCCCGGGCAGCCTCAGGTCGCTCACGCGCGCGAGCACCTCGCCGTCCAGGCGGAACTCGTCCCCGACCACGAAGAGCCCGCGGCCCGTGTCGCGCGTGGAGAAGCCGAGCTTCACCCCCGCGACGCTCCAGCTCGCGAAGCGCTCGTCGTCCAGCGGCAGGAGCGCGTGGCCCCCGGATCTCATGAGCGCGAGGATGCGCTGCTTCGCCGCGGCGTAGGCCTCGAGCGTTCCGTGGCGCTCGAGGTGGTCCGGAAGGATGTTCACGACCGCGACGGCCTCCGCGCGCGCCGCGCTCGCACGACCGGAGAGCGCCTCGAGCTGGTACGAGGAGAGCTCCAGCACGACGAAGTCGTCTGGCTCGATCGCGGCCAGGGCGGGCAGGAGCGAATGGCCGATGTTCCCGCCCAGGTGCGCGCGCCGGCCGCACAGCTCGAGCAGGGCGTGCGTGGCGTGCGTGGTCGAGCTCTTGCCCTGCGTTCCGGTGATGGCCACCACGCGCGCGCGTACCGCCTCGAGGAAGAGCTCCATCTCCGAGGTGACGAGCGCCCCCGTACCGCGCGCGCCCTGGAGCAGCGGATGGTCGGGGCGTACGGCGGGGTTGACCACCACGATCTCGGCGCTCTCGAAGTCCTCGCGGCGGTGTCCGCCGAGCACGAACTCGACCGGCAGGTCGGCGAGCTCCTCCAGGGTGCGCGCCAGGCTCGGCGCGGAGCGCTGGTCGGTGACCACCACGCGCGCGCCCAGATTCGCGAGATAGCGCACGGCTCCCGCGCCGCCGCCGAAGCTCCCGAGGCCCATGACCAGGACCCTCCGGCCCGCGAAGGCGCGGTGCGCCGCGGGAGCCGCGGCCGAGGGCTCCGGCCGGTTCACGGGTCGCGCGGCTCCGGCTCCGGCTGCGGAGGCTCCGCGCCTGTCTCTGCCGTTTCCGCTTCCCCTTCAGCAGGCACGATCGCGGGCGCCAGCTCCGGCAGGTCACGGGGGCCCTCGGGTCCGGCATGGCGCATGTGGTCGGCGCGCTCGATCACCGAGCGCAGGCTCGGCAGGCTCATGACTTCCTCGCCGAGCACGAGGTTCTCGTGGACCTTGCGCCGAACGGTCAGGCCCATGGGCAGGATCACCTCCGTGATGATGTCCAGGGGAAAGCGCGCGTACCACTTCGGCCGCAGGTGGACGCGGCGCGAGGCCGTGCGATAGCCCTCCAGGTGGAAAGTCAATCGTCGCGTGCCGTAGTGCTCGAAGGGGACGCGTACCGGCGTGATCCCGACCGCCTCGTCGTCGAGCCGGACCTCCGCGCCCGGCGGCGTGGATGTGATCTGCAGATAGCGGTGTGCGCGGCAGGCCGGCGCGAGCAGCGCCAGCGCGAGCAAGAGGAACGGCTTCGGCACGGTCCCAGACTAGGAGTCCCCGTCAGCGGGGTCCATGCCTGCGCCACGGAGCGCTGGGTGGCGGAGAGGGCGGGATTCGAACCCGCGGACCCCCTTGTGAGGAGTCACCTGATTAGCAATCAAGCGCCTTCGGCCTCTCGGCCACCTCTCCGCGCGGAGCAGGCAGAGTAGCGGTGGCCCGGGGAACGGGCAACCAAGCACGCGGCCGGGAACTTCCTTCCGCAGCGCGGTTGCCGGCGAGCGGTAGCCACGCCGAATCGGGTGCCCATCCCCGCACGCGCGCCGCGCCTCGGGCATCTTTCCCGGAGTGGTTCCTCGCAGGGGGGGAATCGCTGCCACCGCAGGGAGAGAATGGGAAGTTCCAGCGCAGCTCGCCTCGTCCTCATCGGCGTCACCGCAATCGTCTTCCCGGGCGTGTCCCGAGGCCAGCTCGGCCACGTCGTCGAGGCCCAGAAGATCAGCGACACATCGGGCGGCTTCACGGCCCTGCTCGACGAGGAGGACCAGTTCGGCCGCTCGATCGTGAACCTGGGCGACATGGACGGCGACGGCGTCAGCGATCTCCTCGTCGGCGCCCACACCGACGACGACGGCGGCATCGACAAGGGCTCGGTCTACGTCCTCTTCCTCCACGCCAACGGGTTCGTGAAGGCCTGGACGAAGATCAGCGACCTGTCGGGCAACTTTTCCGGACATCTCGATCCGGGTGACCAGTTCGGCCGCGCCGCGTGCAGCCTCGGAGACCTCGACCTGGACGGCGTGGTGGACGTGGTCGTGAGCTCGAACTACGACGACGACGGCGGCACGAACAAGGGCGCGGTCTACGTGCTCTTCCTGAACGTCGACGGGACCGTCAAGAGCACGCAGAAGATCAGCAGCACGGAGGGCGGCTTCCCGGCCACGCTCAAGCTCCACGACGAGCTCGGACGCTCGCTCACCTGTCTCGGCGACATGGACGGGGACGGCATCCCCGACATCGTCGTCGGCACGCCGGAGGACGACGACGGCGGCACGAACACCGGCGCGCTGCACGTGCTGTTCCTGAACCGGAGCGGCACGGTCAAGAGCTACCGGCGCATCAGCCGCTCCACGGATGGTCTGCCCCTGAAGTCCGGCGACTGGTTCGGCCACTGCTCGGCCAACCTGGGGGACTTCGACCACGACGGGGTCACGGACCTCGTGGTCGGCTCCGTGCTGGACGACGACGGCGGCTTCAACCAGGGCTCGATCTGGATCCTGTTCCTCAACCCGAACGGCAGCGTCAAGTCCGCGCACGAGATCAACGAGCTCGTGGGCGGCTTCACGGCCCTGCTCGACGACATCGACCAGTTCGGGACCTCGGTCGCGAACATCGGAGACCTGGACGGCGACGGCGTGACCGACGTCATGGTCGGCGCGGTCAAGGACGACGACGGCGGCATGGAGGGGAACCCCGACGCGGACGTGGGCGCGGCCTACGTGCTGTTCCTCAATGCCGACGCCACCGTGAAGTCGTGGGTCAAGATCAGCGACGTCACCGGCGACCTGCCCTACAGCCTCGACCAGTACGACTGGTTCGGCAGCGCGGTGGCACGCCTGGGTGGCTCGCCCGGAGACGGGCTCTTCAACGTGGCCATCGGCTGCCGCAACGACGACGACGGCAGCCCGAACCGCGGCTCCGTCTACCTCGTCCAGCTCAACGACGGCACGGCACCGGCCGCCGAGTTCTCGGCCAGTCGCACGCTCGGCGTGGCCCCCCTGACCGTCCAGTTCACCGACCAGAGCACGGGCGAGCTCTCGGGCTGGGTCTGGAACTTCGGCGAGGGCAACCAGTCGAGCCTGCAGAACCCGAGCAAGACCTTCGGCACGCCCGGCACCTACGACATCCAGCTCACCGCGCGCGGTCCGAAGGGCAAGAACACGGAGAAGAAGACCGGCTACATCACGGTCGTCGCCGGACCCCTGGCCGATTTCTCGGCCACGCCGACCAGCGGGCTCGCTCCGCTGGCGGTGCAGTTCAGCGACCTCTCCGAGGGCCAGGTCACGAGCTGGTCCTGGGAATTCGGCGACGGGACGACGTCGAGCGCGCCCGCGCCCAGCCACACCTACGCCGCGGGCAGCTACACCGTCGCGCTCACCGTCACCGGACCGAACGGGACCGACACCAAGACGCGGACCAGCCTGGTCGACGTGCAGGACGTGGCGCCGCAGGCCGAGTTCGAGAGCTCGCCGAACGTGGGCTTGGCGCCGCTCGTCGTGCAGTTCAGCGACCTCTCGGGCGGGGCGGTGAGCTCGAGGAGCTGGGACTTCGGGGACGGGGAGGCCTCGAGCCTGGCGAGCCCGGCGCACACATACACGTCGCCCGGCACCTACGCCGTGACGCTGACCGTCAGCGGACCCTATGGCAGCGACGTGGAGACCAAGGCTGACTGGATCGTGGTCCATCCGCCCGTGCCCGCGGCCGAGTTCACGGCCGAGCCGACCACCGGCTTCGCCCCGCTCGGCGTGCAGTTCACGGATCTCTCCACGGGCGCGATCACGAGCTGGTCCTGGAGCTTCGGCGACGGCGACACCTCCGGCGCTCCCAGCCCACAGCACGTCTACCAGTTCGCGGGGACGTACACGGTCAGCCTGACGCTCACGGGGCCCTTGGGCGCCGACGTCGAGACCAAGAGCGCCTGGATCGTGGTCGGCGAGCCGCCCCCGCGGGCCGAGTTCCTGGCTCCATCGACGACCGGCTTCGCGCCCTTCACCGCGCAGTTCACCGACCAGTCGAGCGGCATCGTGACCAGCCGTACGTGGACCTTCGGCGACGGCGCGACGGGCGGCGCGGCCAATCCGGCGCACACCTACACCACGCCGGGGACGTACA
>Ga0137457_1000450_pt1 | contig 10924 bp, 9 predicted proteins | sample EasRivERMGT630_2_FD_102321 | JGI IMG/M metagenome (GOLD analysis project Ga0137457, IMG submission 102321) | Soil microbial communities from meander-bound floodplain in the East River, Colorado, USA - East River MetaG ERMGT630_2 | ecosystem: Environmental > Terrestrial > Soil > Floodplain ...
CGCCCTGGCGGCGTTGCGGCGCCTCCGAGTATTCCTCCGCCAATACGCGTCGGCGCCGCGCCTTGCCACGGCGCATCCTGCGGGCTCTCGGCTGGCGGGGGATTCTTTCACAGGCTCTCAGCTGAACTGCGTGACGCCCGGCCGAGCGACCGGCGGTGCCTCGATCGGGCCCCAGGCATAGCTCTTCGGCGTCAGATCTTCCTGCGCGTTCGCGGCCTGCTCCCAGGTGATGGCCTGCCCCGAATAGGCGGACATGCGCCCCATGATGGCCATCAGGGTGCTGTCACACATGTACTCGCCGTTGTCGATGGCTTGGCCCTTGCGAATCGCGGCGAAGAGCTCGTCCAGCTCGTTCTGGTACATGTCGTCCGGCTCCTCGGATTGCCAGCGCCAGCTCCAGCCCGGGCCAGCCTCGATCTCGGCCGCCTGGATGTTGCAGCGCCCGCGCGTGCCGACGAGCCAGTCCGAGACCTCGGTCTGCACCGCTCCCGCCCACTGGCGGCAGTAGCTGAAGCCCTTCACGCCGTTCTTCCACTCGTAGACGGTGCTGAAGTGGTCGTAGACGTTGCCGTACTCCGGCCCCGTGCGCTCCGCGCGCCCTCCGGTCGAGAGGCAGCGCGCGGGATACCCCCCCATCGCCCAGGCCAGCTTGTCGAGCGAATGGATGTGCTGCTCGGCGATGTGGTCGCCCGAGAGCCAGTAGAAGTAGAGCCAGTTGCGCATCTGGTACTCCATCTCGCTCCAGTCCTCCTTGCGGCCGCGGTGCCACAGCCCGCCGGCGTTGTAGGTGGTGTGCAGCGCGAGGAGGTCGCCGATGGCGCCGTCGTGGATGCGCTCGAGGGTCGCGCGCTTCTTGTGCTCGTAGCGGTAGCACAGGCCCGAGACCACGGAGAGTCCCTTCTGACGCGCCGCCTCGCAGGACGCGCGCACCGAGCGTACGCCGGGCGCGTCGGTGGCGATGGGCTTCTCGACGAAGGCGTGCTTGCCGGCCGCCACGGCCGCCGCCAGGTGCAGCGGCCGGAAGTGGGGCGAGGTGGCGAGCAGCACCACGTCACAGCTCGCGATCACGCCCTTGTACGCGTCCCACCCAACGAAGCGTCGCTCGGACGGCACGTCGATCTTCGCCTGCAGGTCGGTCGTCTCCTCCGACGTCCGCAAGGAATCCAGGCTCGACTCGAGCTGGTCGGAGAAGGCGTCGGCCATGGCCCACAGCTTCACGTTCGGGTCCGCGCGCAGCGCGTTGACCGCGGCGCCGGTGCCGCGCCCGCCGCAGCCGATCAGGCCGATCTTCAGCATCTCGCTGCCGTCGGGCCGGCGCAGCACGAGCGGCGAGGCCGAGACGTAGGGGCCGACGACGGTGGTGGCGACGGCGCCGCGCAGGAGGTCGCGGCGTGAGGGGCGGGCGGAGCTCATCGGGATCCTCTGCGAGTCGGGTGGGGCGCGGTCGAAGCGCAGGATAGCGCGCCCGGAAAATGCGCGCTCTCGAAAAGCTCCACCCCGTCCGGCCCGAGCAGCGCGACGCGTCCCTCCACTCCCGGCTCGCGCGCGAGAGCGTCCAGACCGCTCGGCCCGAGCACCGCCAGCGCCGTGGCCCAGGCATCGGCCCGTGCGGCGCTGGGTGCCAGCACGCTCGCGAGCTGCCGCTCGGTGAGCGCGCGCCCCGTGCGCGGATCGAGGATGTGCGAGTAGCGCGTTCCGGCGAGCTCGAAGAAGCGCACCAGGTCGCCCGAGGTCGACAGCGCGGCGTGCGCGAGCACGAGCTCGGCCGCGGCGCGGTCGTGCGCGGGCTCGGCCGAGTCGAGCCCGGCGATGGCCACGTTCCAGCCGGCGCGACCGGGCGGCGCCGCGCTCGCGGCGACGTCGCCGCCGCCCACCACCAGAGCACGCTCGACACCGTGCTCCGCGAGGACCTGCAGGGCGGCATCGAGGGCAAACCCCTTGCCGATCCCGCCCGGGTCGAGGCGCATGCCGGGCGCCAGGAGGCGCACGCAACGCGTCTCGCGCTCGAGCACGAGCTTCTCGAAGCCGACGGCTTGCATCGCTCCCGCCAGGCGCACGTCGCTGGGCGGCTCCCCCTGGCGCTGCGCGCGGCGCCAGAGCTGGCTGAGCGGGCCCACCGTGACGTCGAAGGCCCCGCCGCTCGCGCGCGCGACGTCCTCGGCCGTGGCGAGCATCGCGAAGAGCTCCTCCGAGACCGGGACCGAGGCTCCCGCGCCGCCTCCGTCGGAGCTCGCGCCGAGGCGCGCGAGCTCGCTCCCCGGATCGTAGTCCGAGAGCACGCGCTCGAGCGCCGCGATGCGCGCGAAGGCCGACTCCGCGGCGAGCGCTGCCCTCTCCCGGTTCCGAGCGAAGAAGACGAGCCGGAACTCCGTGCCCATCGCCGGACGACTGAATTCGAAGCGTTCGAAGCGCTCGAGGGGAACGCTCGCGCAAGCCCCCAGCAGCGACAGGCAGAGAATGGCCAGCGAGCGGAGCGGCACGCGCCGCCAACGTACCCGCCTGTGCGCTCTGCGCCTCGCTCCGCTCTACAATCCGCCGCCGCATGGCGACCCTGCTCGCGCTCGCGTTGCTGTTCCAGGACGCGCGCAAGTTCCCCGATCCGCCGGCCGGGCTCTCGCCTCCCGCGCCGGTCGCGGACGCCGAGGCCGGATCGGTGGCGGAGATGAAGCCCTACCGCGAGGCGATCCCGGGCACCGATGCGGCCTTCGACCTCGTGCCCATCCCGGGCGGAACCTTCCGCATGGGCAGCCCCCCGTCGGAGCCCGGACGCGGGAGCGACGAGGGACCAGAGGTCGAGGTCGAGATCGCGCCCTTCTGGATGGCGCGCTGCGAGACGAGCTGGGACGAGTACCACCCGTTCATGCTCGCCCTCGATCGCAAGGCGCGCGCCGAGGGCAAAGCGAGCGCGGCACCGCAGGATCCCTGGGCCGACGCGGTCAGCCGTCCGACGCCGCCCTACGTGCCGATGGACTTCGAGATGGGCGTGCACGGCTTCCCCGCCATCTCGATGACGCAGTTCGCCGCGCGCCACTACACGAAGTGGCTGACGATGAAGACCGGACGCTTCTACCGCCTGCCGAGCGAGGCCGAGTGGGAGTGCGCCTGCCGCGCCGGAACGAGCACGGCCTACTCGTTCGGCGACGATCCGCGCCAGCTCGGCGAGTACGCGTGGTACTTCGACGACTCCGACGACGCCTACCACCCGGTCGGCACGAAGAAGCCCAATCCCTTCGGCCTCCACGACATGCACGGCAACGTGGCCGAGTGGGTGCTCGACGCGCATGAAAAGGGCTTCTACGCGACGCTCGGAGGGCACGCGGCCAACCCCGTGTGCTGGCCGAGCCAGCCGTACCCGCACGTCGTGCGCGGCGGCTCGTGGGACGACGACGCCGAGAAGCTGCGCTCGGCCGCGCGCCGCGGCTCGACGATGAGCTGGAAGGTCCAGGACCCTCAGATCCCGAAGAGCATCTGGTACCTTACCAACGCGCGCTTCGTGGGCTTCCGCGTCGTGCGCCCGCTCCATCCTCCGCCGCCCGAGGAATGGGCGCGGTACTTCGAGCCCGACGCCGACTCCATCCGCGCGGTGCTGGAGAAGCAACGCGCGGGCGGACGCTGAACCCCCCGCAGTTCCCGAACGGCAAACCAATGAAACCGCCCTCTGGCGCTCCCTCGCGGCGAACGTTCCTCCAGGGTTCCTCGGCCGTGCTCCTGGCGAGCAGACTGGAGCGCGCGCCCGCCGGGGCGCGCCCCGGCGATCTCCTGCGCGTGGCGCTCGTCGGCTGCGGCGGGCGCGGCACGGGTGCCGCCATCCAGGCGCTCTCGACCGCGGGACCGGTGCACCTGGTGGCCATGGCGGACGCATTCCGCGACCGGCTCGACTCCTCCCTGGCCGAGATCGTCAAGGCGGTTCCCGAGCGCGTGGACGTGCCCGAGTCGCGCCGCTTCGTCGGATTCGAGGCCTACAAGCAGGCCATCGACCTGGACGTCGACGTGGTCCTGCTCACGACGCCGCCCGGCTTCCGGCCCGAGCACTTCGCCCACGCCGTGGCGCGCGGCCGGCACGTCTTCATGGAAAAACCCGTGGCGGTCGACGCGCCGGGCGTGCGCGCGGTCCTGGCGGCCGCACAGGTCGCGAAGCAGAACGACCTGAAGGTCGGCGTGGGCCTGCAGCGCCACCACGATCCCGCCTACCGGGAGACGGTGCGGCGCATCCAGGAGGGCGCCATCGGCAAGGTGCTCTTCTACCGCTGCTACTGGAACTCGTCCGGCGTGTGGACGCGCGCGCGCGAGCCCGGCTGGAGCGAGATGACCTACCAGATGCGCAACTGGTACTACTTCAACTGGCTGTGCGGCGACCACATCGTCGAGCAGCACATCCACAACCTCGACGTCTGCAACTGGATCCAGGGCGCGCCCCCGGCCCAGGCCCAGGGCCAGGGCGGACGAGCGGTGCGGACCGGCCCTGACACGGGCGAGATCTACGACCACCACGCGGTCGAGTTCACCTACGCGGACGGCACCAAGATGCTCTCCCAGTGCCGGCACATCGGCAGCTGCTGGGACTCGGTCAGCGAGCACGCCCACGGCACGCTCGGCGTCGCCGACGTCTCGGCCGCGCGCATCACGAGCCAGGGCGGCTGGGACTGGCGCCACCGTTCCGGCGAGGAGGGCGTCGATCCCTACCAGGCCGAGCACGACGCGCTCTTCGCGGCCATCCGGGCCGGCACGCCGCACATGGAGGCCGAGTACGGCGCGACCTCGACCATGACCGCCATCTTCGGGCGCATGGCCACGTACTCCGGACGCTTGCTGAAGTGGGACGAGGCCCTGGCCTCGAACGTGCGCCTCGCGCCCGAGCGTCTGGACTGGGACGCGCTGCCGCGCAGCCTGCCCGACGCGCACGGGCGCTACCAAAGCGCGATCCCGGGCGTCACCCCGGTCCTTTGACCCCCCCTCTCACGCTGCACATGAGATTCGTCCCGCCGCTCCTCGCCGTGCTCCTGATCCCCGCGTTCTCCGCGCCCAGGCCTTGCCCGCTGCAGGAGCAGCGCGAGAAGCACGAGAAGCTCGAGACCGAGCTCGCCGGCCGCATGGAGAAGATCGAGCACGCGCTCAAGCGGCTCCGGAAGGACCTGAAGGACACGAACGGCTATCCCGCGGCCCTGGCCGCGCTGGCCGAGATCCAGGAGCAGTCGCTGGTCTGCAAGCTGCTCGTGCCCGCCTCCGCGGCGGAGCGCTCGGAGAGCGAGCGCGGCGCCTTCGTCACGTCCTACCGGCGAACGATGGTCGATTTCCTGACGCGCCAGCTCGAGCTGGAGGCCGCTCTGCTCGACCAGGATGCGGAGGCGGTCAAGTCCGCCTTCGAGCGCCTCCGTGCGATGGAAGACAGCTCGCACGAGCGCTTCGCGCCCGAGGAAGGGGACTGATCTCTGCCGCCGGCCGCCGGCCGCTGGTGCGCGCGCGGGTGCCGGGATCAGGGCCGCTTGCCAGGCGGCACGAGCCGGATATGGGTCGGATCCGGATCGGCCGGATCGCTCCCGGCGTCGAGCTCGTCGCGGTCGAACCAGCCGTCGGAATCGCGGTCGACGCCGATGCGTCGCTCGGAGATCTTGGGCACGACCGTGAAGGTCAGCTCGGATCCCGGGGCGGCCAGCGCCTCGAGCTCGGCGCGCGTGGCCGTGTGGTGGCGCCGGTCGGACTGGAAGACGTTGCTGCCGATGTAGTACCAGCCGCGCGCCAGCCCGGCTTGACGGCCCTTGACGACGAGCCCGACCGGGCCGCTCGCGAGCGTGACCAGCGTATCGAGCAACGCGTCCTCGGCCGGGCTCGTCGGGCCGTCGACCGTGAGCTGCTTCCCGACCGCCGCGTGCGAGGCCTGACTGGTCGGGCCGGGCGGCTCGAGGATCGCGCCCGGGGATCCGAAGCTGCCCGTCGCGCCGCTGAAGGCCAGCATGAGCGCCACCAGGTTGGCGGTCTCCTGATCACTGGAGATGTTGAAGACGGGCTCGTCGATGAAGCGCTCGACCGAATCCACGCTGCCGTCGTGCACGTAGCCGAAGCCGGCAGTGCTCTCCAGCTGGGTGGTATTGAAGCCCGTGCGCTCGTAGAGATTGCGGAGCTGCGGGATCTTGATGGAGACGTTGGTGAGCCCGTCGCGGGAGACGAGCGCCAGGTGATGCTCGCCCTTCGGCCCGACCGGGAAGGGCTGGTAGGTGAAGCCCTGCAAGCGATAGTCGGTGCCGGCGCCGGTCGAGCGCGTGTGGCAGGTGACGCAAGACAAGAGACCCGTGTCGAGCAGCACGGGAGGCCGGAAGGAAGCCAGGCCCGAGACCGCATTCCCATCGGGCAGCGGCTGCCCCGCGGGACCGAAGCGACCGGTCGTGTAGTGCCCGGGCAGCGGCAGGCTCGTGGGCAGGGTGTTGTCGATCTTCCGGAAGGGGTTGGGCGGGAAGAAGATCGTGGCCAGGAAGTCCTCGAACTCCTGCATCTCGGCGGCGGTGAGCGTCTCGTCGTCCCCCAGGAGGCCGATGAATGCGCCGGTGAACTCCTCGAGCCCGTCGCGGTCTCCGCGCCAGTGGTGCGGCTCCTTGCCGACGATGTCCTGCAGCGTCTGGGTCAGCATGGGCCCCTTCATCGGGTGCCAGTCCTCGAAGCCCGTGTTCAGCCCGGGGACGCTGGCGCCCAGGTTCTGCGTGTTGTCGACAACCTTCATCGCTCCGGCCGGATCGCCGAGGTCCCAGGCGAGATGGTCCATGCGTGCGTCGACGTGGCACGAGGCGCAGGAGACCACGCCCGTGCCCGAGGTCGCGTGTGTGTCGTAGAGGTGCGGGCGGCCCAGCTTGATGGCCTGCGGCGTGGGATCGAAGAAGGGCACGCGCGCCACCTCGGTCTCGGTCGTGGCGGAGACGACCGACACGGCGGCCTCGAACTTGTCGAGCACGTAGAGCTGCGAGCGCGCCGCGTCGAGCACGATGCCCGTCGGTCCCTGGCCGACCTCGATCGTGGGCGCGAGCCCCGCGCGCACTCCGAACTGATTCATGACGACCACGTTGTTCGAGCCCATGCCCGTGACGTAGGCCCGCGTTCCGGCCGCGTTCCACACGATCCCGCGGGGATCGCCGATGGACTTGTCGCGCTCGCTCTGCGGCACGGTCGCGCTCGTGTAATCGAGGTGCGGGTTCAGGTCGAAGCGCCCGACGACGGACGTGTTCGTGGGCAGGAAGCCCGCCAGGCGCGAGCGCACGAAGGTCCCGCTCACGTTCGGCTCGTAACGCACGACGTTCGTCGCATCGGTGCCCACCACCGTGACGGCGCCGGATGGATGCACCGCCAGGGCCATGTTCAGGTTCATGAGGCCGTCGGCATAGGTGACGTCGAGCGAGGCGGCATCGATCATCGCCACGTCGTGGTCGAGCAGCGTCCAGCCGACGGGGCGGCCTGAATCCGCGGCCTTGGCCCCGCTCACCTTGTCCGTCCAGTCGCCGCCGTTGTCGTCGAGCCAGCGCCCGAGGAGGTTCTGGCGGACGATCAGGCTCACCGGCGGCGGAGCCGGCAGGCCGGGTGCGAGCGGCGGGTCGAAGGCTGCCCCGTCGTTCGGGGGCGGATTCGCGCCTCCATGGGGGCCGTCGGAGTCGTCCACGACGTTGGGCGGGAAGCTGATGTTCGTGACTGCTCCGCCGCCCAGGACCGTCGTGCGGTTGCCGGAGTCGAAAACGGCCACGTAGACGACGTCGCCGGCCGGGCTGACCGCGAGCGCGCGCGGATCCTCGCCCTTGATCGCGATCCGGATGGGAGGCGCCGACAGGTCCCTTGGATCGAAGACGAGCACGGTGTTCGCCTGGGAGCAGGACACGAAGGCGCGCGACGGGGAGCCGGCGAAGACCACGTCGCAGGGCTCGTCGTCCGTTGCCAGGGTGGCGATCACCTGCCCGATGAAAATGTCCACCACGCTGACCGAGTCGGAGACGTGGTTCACGACCCAGACCCTGTTGCTCGACCGAGCGCGGACCGACACCGGATCGAGCCCCACCGGGATCGAGAGCGACTTCACCGGCACGCCGCTCTCCAGCTCGAACACCTCCAGCCGGTTGTCCGGCGTGTTCACGGCCAGGAGGCGGGCGCCGCCCGGCGTCATGGCCAGGGGCGAGACGTGCGGCGTCTCCCAGTTCACGAGCCCGTTCTGGGCCGCGGGGATGGCCGCGAGACACACGAACGCGGGCAGCACGAGCAGTCGGGGAATGGTGCCGGACACGGAATCCTCGGGAACGGGGAGAGTTGGGACGGAGCGACCCGACCATCATCGCCGTGCCTGGTGGAGGTGCAAGCACCCGGCGAGTGGGATCAAGGGTACCCTTGGCCCCTTACTGCGGATGAAGGCCGTCGCGTTTCACGCTCCCTATGCCCTCGCCTGCGAGGACGTACCCGAACCGCGCCTCGTGGCCCCAACCGACGTGCTTTTGAGGGTCGACCTGGCCGCGATCTGCGGCTCGGACCTGCACGTCTATCGCGGCGTGGAGGCTGGCCTGGACCGCGGCACCGTCATGGGGCACGAGTTCCTGGGCACGGTGCTCGAAGTGGGCGCGGAGGTCGAGCGCTGGAAGCGCGGCGCGCGCGCGGTCAGCCCCTTCAGCACGAGCTGTGGGCGCTGCTTCTTCTGCGCGCGTGGCCTCACCAGCCGCTGCGAGGCGAGCCAGCTCTTCGGCTGGGTCCAGGGCGGGAGCGGGCTGCACGGGGGCCAGGCCGAGTGCGTGCGCGTGCCGCTGGCGGACTCGACCCTCGTGGCGCTGCCCGCGGAGTTGCCCGAGGAAGAGGCGCTGCTCGCGGGCGACGTGCTCGCGACCGGCTATCACGCCGCCGAGAACGGAGGCGTGCAGCGCGGGGACGTCGTGTGCGTCCTGGGCTGCGGCCCGGTCGGCCTGTGCGCCATCCTCGGCGCGCGCGAGCTCGGGGCGCGCACGGTGCTCGCGGTCGACTCGCTGGAGGAGCGCCTCGAGCTCGCCGCGGGCTTCGGCGCCACGCCCGTGCGCCTCGGGGCCGAGGACGTGCCCGAGCGCGTCGGATCCGCCACCGACGCGCGCGGCGCCGACGTGGTGCTCGAGGTGGTCGGCAGCCCCGCGGCCAGCCGCCTCGCCTACGCGCTCGTCCGCAAGGGCGGCACGATCTCGGCTCCAGGCGTCCACAACGAGCCGCACTTCGCCTTCTCCCCCGGCCAGGTGTACGACAAGAACATCACCTACCGCGCCGGCCGGGCCCCGGCGCGGGCCTACATGGAGCGCATGCTGGCGCTCCTGCGTGCGAAGCGCTTCGACCTCGGCGCGCTCTTCTCGCATCGCCTGACCCTGGCCGAGGCGCCGCGCGGCTACGAGTTCTTCGACCAGAAGCGCGAGCGCTGCACCAAGGTGCTGCTCCGACCCTGAAGGGAGTCGGGGACCTAGCCGCGTTGCCGCAAGCGATCCAGCGCAACCGCGGCGACGATGATCGCGCCCGTGACGACCTCCTGGACCCAGTTGTCGAGGCCGAGCTTGGTGCAGCCGTTGTCCACCACGGTCATGATCAGCGCGCCCACCAGCGTGCCGCCGATCGAGCCCTCGCCGCCCGAGAGCGAGGCCCCGCCGATCACCGCCGCCGCGATGGTCTTGAGCTCGTAGCCCTGCGCCGTCGTCGGATCCCCCATCGAGAGGTAGGAGAGCTGCAGCACGGCCGCGATCCCGGAGCAGCACGATCCGAGCACGTACACGCCGAGCTTGGTGCGCTCGATCCGTACTCCGCACAGCCGCGCGGTCTCCTCGTTCGAGCCGATGGCGGCCGCGTGGCGCCCGAAGACCGTGGCGCGCAGCGCGAGCGCGGCGAGGAGCGCCACCAGGAGCAGGATCCAGACGCCGGCCGGGAGCAGTCCGAAGGGCCCGCCCCTTCCGACCACCATGAGATTCGCGAGCCAGCCGATCTATCCGCCCTCGACCGGCTGGTTGTCGCCGAGCCCCTTGGCGAGCCCGCGCAGCGCGCCCCACAGCCCCAGGGTCACGATGAAGGGCGAGAGCGGCAGGGCGAAGCGCAGGCGCCGCAGGGCGAGCCACGCAGCCACCGCGCCGGCGAGCGCGACCCCGACGCATGGGAGGACGCCGAGTCCGCGCGCCAGGAACGCCGCGCCCAGAGCAGCGGCGAGGCTGGCCGCGACGCGCACCAGCTCGCCAACCACCAGCGCGCCGATCGCGAAGCCCACCAGCGCACCCGTCGCGAGCGCGGCGAGGGCGGCCGTGAGCGGTCCCCCTCCCGCGCGCAGCACGTAGGCCGCGGCCATCGTCCCGAGAGCGATGTTCGAGCCCACCGAGAGATCGATCCCGCCCGCGACGATGATCCAGGTCGCGCCCACGGCGGCCGTGCCGACGACCGCCGTCTGGAGCAGCATGAGCTCCTGGTTCGCCCAGCGCGTGAAGGTGCCTCCCGCGAGGGCGGCGAACAGCACCCACGTCGCGACCAGCCCGAGGAGCGGTCCGAAGGGACGCAGTGCCGCTCTCACGCGCGCCCCTGTCCGGTCATGGCGAGGACCAGCTCGCGTTCGTTCCATTCGCCCACGGAGCGCGCGGGGCCGAGCTCGCCGCGGCACATCACCGCGATGCGGTCGGAGAGGCCGAGGAGCTCGGGCAGGTGGCTCGTGACGATCAGCACGGCCCTTCCTTGCCGGCGTGCGAGCGCGTCGATCCAGCGGCCGATCTCGGCCTTCGCGCCCACGTCCACGCCGCGCGTGGGCTCGTCGAGGAAGAGCACGTCGACCCCCGCCGCGAACAGGCGCGCCAGGGCGACCTTCTGCTGGTTCCCGCCCGAGAGCGTGCCCACGGCCTGGGCGGGGTCCGTGCTGCGCACGTCCAGCTCGCGCGTCCAGCGCCGCGCCTCGGCCGCGAGCGCGCCAGGGCTCAGCCATCCGGCG
>Ga0137457_1000454_pt1 | contig 10893 bp, 9 predicted proteins | sample EasRivERMGT630_2_FD_102321 | JGI IMG/M metagenome (GOLD analysis project Ga0137457, IMG submission 102321) | Soil microbial communities from meander-bound floodplain in the East River, Colorado, USA - East River MetaG ERMGT630_2 | ecosystem: Environmental > Terrestrial > Soil > Floodplain ...
GATCTCGACCTTCTTGCCGAGCTCCGTCAGCTTGGGAGTGAGATAGGTGGCCAGCGTGCTCTTGCCACTCCCCGAGAGGCCGGTGAACCAGAGCGTGAGTCCCTTGTCGATTGCGTTCATTGTTGCAGTGCGGGTCCTTGGGGTTTCTTCTCAGCGGATCTTGCCCTCGAGGTACGGAACCTCGAAGCACTTCTCGTGCATGATCGGTCCGTGGCCGAAGTAGCCGAGCTCTCCGAAGAGCTCGCCGTGGTCTGCCGTCACGATGACGTACGTGTCCTTCGGCACGATGTCGTACAGCTCGGCGAACACGCCGTCCAGGTAGCGCACGGTGTCGATCTGGCGAGCGCGGAGCTGGTCCATCTTCTCTTGATCGAAGAACTGGAACGTCTCCTTGAAGTTGGGATTGTTCGGATCGCCCACTTCCTCGTTGAGCTTCTTGAAGACGCCGTTCACCCCGCTGATACGCGGCCACATCGAGGAGTCCTCGTCGGGCTTGGCGTAGGGATAGTGCGTCTCGCCCACGTTGAGCATGTAGAACGACGGCCGCTCGCTCGAGAACTTCATCGTCGGGAGCATCGAGCGCATGTCGTTGTGCTTGTCCATGAGCTGGAAGCTGTCGAACGAGCGATTCACACCGGTCCGCGGGTTGAGCACCGGGAGCGACACCCGCGCATGGGTCGTGTATCCCAGCGCGTTGCGCAGGAACTCCGGCATCCACAGCCCCGGCACCATCGCGGCGAAATCGATGCCCGTAGCCCCCAGACGCCGGTTGAAGTTGAAGAAGTCCTCCTTGTAGTACTCGGAGGCATACACGTTCTGCGGCGACGTGTGCGGTAGCAAGCCGGTCAGGAGGTTGTAGTGTGAAGGCGCGGTCCAGGCGGCATAGCTGTAGCGCTTTTCCACCGGCCCGAGCTTCGTGATCACCTTTGGTGCCGCAGCCACGAACGAGTCGAAGCGACAGGAGTCGAGGATCACAATGATGAAGTTGTTCTTGGCCTTCGGCTCTGGGTGAGGCCCGAGGCCCCCACCCGGGCGCGGCATCGGCCTGACCGGTGCCTTGGGGACCGGAGTCGCCTTCTTCTTGAAGAGATCGAACAGACCCATGGCTGATTACTTCTTTTCCCGGTCGACCTTCTGGTAGTAGGCCGCCAGGACCTTGGCCGTCGACGGGCGCATGACGCGTGCGTCGGGGAGCTCGCCCTTGCCCAGGATCTCGCGGATCTTGGTGCCCGAGATCGAGACCTGCGTCTTGCCGGGGTTGTCCTCGACGAGCCCGACCCGACCGATCTCCTCGAAGTACGCTGCGAAGCCGACGTTCACGGTCTGGATCGCGAGCTCGCCGCCGAGCTTCTTGAAGACCTCCTGCGCGTCGAAGTCGCCCCAGATGGCGCTCTTGTCGTCGTAGGGCGCGTCGGCGTGCTTGCGCCCGATGATGAAGTGCGTGAAGCCCAGGTTCTGGCGATAGATCGCGTGCATCACGGCCTCCCTGGGGCCGCCGTAGTACATGCGGATGTCGAGCCCGATCAGGTGGAGCTGGTCGTTCAGGTTCTGGCCCTTCGACTTCCACAATGTCTCGTCCATGTCGCCTTGACCGAGGAACCGGCCGTCGACCAGGGCCTCGTAGGTCTGCATGCGCACGTCCGCCGGCACGTCGTCGCCCTTGAGCTGCCCGACCAACGGATTGAGGATCACCCCGGTCTTCTTGCCGGTCTTGCGCAGGATCGCCTCGGCGCCGCAGACGAGCGCGTACTCGTGCGCGCGGTGCAGCGGGTTGCGCGTCTGGAAGGCGACCGACTGCTCGTAGCCCTTCGCTTCCAGCAGCTTGCGCGTCTCGCTCGGCGGCAGGATGCGCTTGGCAAAGGAGCGCGGGTCGACGAAGGGCGCGAGCGTGACCTCGCCGCCCACGAGCTTCGTGCGCGGATCGGGCATCCAGAGCCGCGCACCCGGGTGGTCGACGCGCTCGGTCCCGTAGACGACGCGGACGAAGTCCTTCTTGTCCCAAGCGTAGACCGACTGCACGGCGAGCTTGCCGAAAGCCTTGCCCTCGAAGGTGAGACCGATCTCCATCCCGGCCTTCAGCTTCGCGGCCTCGGCATCCGTGATCGGCAGGATGATCGGAATCGTCCAGGCCCAGGACTTGCCTCCCCGCACGATCGCGCCCTTGTCCAGGACCGAGCGATAGTCGGTCTCGACCATCGGCCCGGTCAGGGGCGAGAGCGTCCCGTCGCCGATGCGATAGAGCGAGGTGCGGTCGTTGTCGTTGACGTCGATCGTGACGAGCCTGGACCAGCCCGCGACATCGGGCCTGGCGGCGATGCGCGAAACGGGTTGGGCAAGTCCGCCGTGGACGGGTGAGATTCGAACGAGGGTGGTGGTGGGCATGAGGGGTGGACGGATCGATCGGCAGATTCGACTCAGAGGTAACCCAGGTTCTTCAGCTTCCGCTTGATCCCGTCGAGCTCCTCCTGGGTGAACTCACGCGGGTGGTCTTCGGCCTCGCCCATCAGGTCGCGGAGGACGTAGACGATGAAGTCGGTCGGCGAGTTGAAGCCCGAGCCGTCGACGACCTGCTGGACCCTGCGGTACAGGGGACGGGGGATCTTGACGGTGACCTTGCTCTCGCGCATGCGGCTGGGTTGAGCCTTCGCTTCGTGGAGGCGGGGCTCACGGGCCGATTTGCACTCCAATCGCACTCCAAACGTACTCCCAGAAGAGTGCTGGGCAAGCTCGTGGCCATTCGGGACGGCCTAAGTCCTTGCAGCGGAAGGGGTTGTTCCGTGTGCTCGCCAGGGCTCACTCCACGGGTCCACGGCTTCCGTAATCCCGCCTCCTTCACCGATGGAGCATCCATGAACCTTCGCCTCTTCGCCGCCCTCTCCCTGAGCTTGGCCCCTGCCTGTGGAGGCTCGTCGGACCCTCGGGCCCTGACCGACGAGGGTTCGAAGGCGCTGAACTCGGGCAAGTACGAGGACGCCGCGAAGAGCTACGAGAGTGCCCTGGCCAAGCTCGGCAACGACACCGCCAACCCGGAATGGAAGCGCGCCAAGATGGGACTGATCCTGGCACGCGTTCGAACGGACGCGACCCGAGCCAAGGACGAGTTCCTCGAGTTCGCTGGAGCCAACGCGAGCAAGGTCACGGACTCGGACTTCAACCAGGTAGGCGGCAAGCTAGGTGATGTCGGGAAGCTCCAGGAAGCCAAGGCCGTGCTCGAAGCGGGAATGAAGGCCTATCCCGAGTCGCCGCACCTGAAGTTGTTGCTCGTCGACCTCGGCAAACGGGCCGAGGCGAGCGGCGATGCGGCAGCCCTCAAAGAGCTCGAAGGCCTCGGCTACGTGGGCGGCGACTGAGGGCGGATTCCGGGCGAAGCGTGGCCGCCGGCTTTCTCACCTCGTCCCGCCGGGCGCGTTGTCGTCGTTCAAGACGTTGCGCGTGAGCCAGGAGGTGAGGAACTCGAACGCTTCGTCCACCGAGTCGGTGAGGTGGAACAGCCGCAGGTCGTTAGGGTCGATTGTGCCGAACTGAACAAGAGGCTCAAAGCGCAGGACCTGATCCCAGTACTGCGAGCCGTAGAGCACCAGGGCGCACTTCTTGCGGATGCGCTGCGTCTGGATCAGGGTCAGGATCTCCATGAACTCGTCCAGCGTCCCGAAGCCGCCCGGCATGATCACGAAGGCCTTGGCGAGGTACGCGAACCAGTACTTGCGCATGAAGAAGTAGTGGAACTCGAAGGCCAGGCGGTGCGTGATGTAGGGGTTCTCGTTCTGCTCCTGGGGAATGGAGATGTTGAGCCCGATGTTCTCCCCGCGCGCCTCGGAGGCGCCACGGTTCGCCGCCTCCATGATCCCCGGACCGCCCCCCGAACAGATCACGAAGCGCCGATCGGTCCCCGACAGACCCTTCGACCACGTCGTGAGGCGGCTGGAGAGCTCGCGGGTCTCCTCGTAGTAGCGCGAGAGCTCGAACTGCTTGCGCACGAGCGCCAGGTCCTTGCCGGTCCGTTCGGCCTCGGCCAGCCGCTTCGAAGCGTCCTCGCGCGAGAGGATTCGCGACGAGCCGAAGACCACGACCGTGTCGCGGATACGGAGCTCCTCGAAGCGCGACTCGGGCTCCAGGTATTCCGAGAGGATGCGCAGGCTGCGGGCCACCTGGCTGTTGAGGAAGGCCTCGTTCTTGTACGCCTTGACCGCCCGGAAGCGCCGTTCCTCCATGGATCTCCGTTCGAAGTGGTTTGGAAGGACCGAGGGGCGCGCAGCCTAGCGTCGGAGCCTCGGCGTCGACAGGGGCGTGGCGGCGCCGGCGTCATCGGGCGATGCGCTCGATCAGCCCGCGCGCGACGATCTCGCTCGCCTCGCTCGTGTAGTGCCCGCCCGGACCGAAGAGGCGTTCGAGCTCGACGCCTGCTCGGTCCAGCACGGGCGCGAGATCGACGACGATCGTCCCCTCGCTCTCCAGAATCCGTGTCCAATCCTCCCAGTAGCCCCGGCCCTCGCGTGCACGCCGGCGAAGGTCCTCCTTCCCGGGCAAGAGGATCAGTCGGAAGGGGACGCCGTGCTCCGCGCATTCGCGGGTCATCGTGCGCACGATGGACGTGTAGAGCCGCCCGAACTCCGCCCCTGTGTCGAAGCACTCCTCGAGGCTCCGTCCCCCCCTCTCCCAAGCCGTCGTGAGAAGCCGCGCCCCGAACGACCAATGGGTCCAGCTCGAGCCGCGCGGCGCATAGGCGAGGCGCGCGCGAGCCACCCAGGGATCGTCGCCCAGGGCACCCAGGAACGCGTGCTGGTCGTGGAGCAGGTGCACGACGTCGTTCAGTGAGCTCGCGGGATTCGGCACGAGCGCGAGCTCTCCGCTCGCATCCAGCACGAAGCGTGGCTTGAAGGCGACGTCGAGCGACCAGTGATCGAGCAGCGGACGAAAGCGCGTCGTCACCCGCAGGGCGGCCTGGGGCAGGACGCCGAGCCAGACCTCGTCGGGCTCGAGCGGCCAGCCGTCGCGCCGGAGCCTCAGCAACGCCTGGTCGAGCCCGTAGGCGGCCACGCCGAGGTTGGCGACCTCGACCCCGGAGAGCAACGCGTCCGTGCGCGCGCACCAGGACTCCGAGGCGCCGACCTCCTCACCGTGGGTCATCGAGCAGCCCACGGCAACGACTCGCCTGACCCCTGGGGGTTTCACGCGCTCGAGCGGGGCGACGCCGATCCGGGCCCCGGCCCAGTCGTACCGGAACTCGCCGAAGCCGCTGTCGGGCTTGTTGCACCAGCCGAGCTCGGCGTCGAACCGGCCGGCCTTCGGCTGGACGCTCGCGAGCTCGCTCTCGATCTGCTCGAGGACCTCGCGCTGCGAGGGCGAGAACAGGGGTGGATCGAACGGCGCGACGGGCCGGCCGAGGAACCAGCCGTCCGCGAGCACGAAGTGTCCGAGGAGCCAGTCTCCAGCCGCAAAGATCGCCAGCACGAGGAACGTGCGCAGGGCGATCCGCCCGATACGCATTCCGGGGGCCAGCTACTCGCCATCCTTGCGGCCGAGCTTCTCGTTCGCCTTGCGGAACAGCTCGTCCAGGTCCTTCGCGCGGCCCTTCTCGCGCGTCAACGACTCGTCGAACTTGTCCGCCGCGCTCCCCGTGCGACGGCTCACGCGATCCGTGGCGGTGCTCCAGTCGCTCTCCTTCATCACGGGCTTGCCCGTCTCGTCCGTTTCGCCCTTCTTCCGCCAGCGCATGATCTTGGCCGTGCGCACGTCGATGTCGATGTGGCTCCCGCAGCAGGGACAGTCGATCTTGACTTCCTTCGAGTCCATGGTGGATCAGCGCTTCTCGAGGCGCCGCAAGCGTTCGAGGTACCTCTCGTAGAGCTCGGTTTGCCGGTTGCCAAGATCCTGCACGCGACCGTCGATCAGCACGGCGGAGACCCGGGTGGAGGCCTCGAGCAGGTCCCCATCCGTGACGACCACGTCTGCGATCTTGCCGATGGCCAGGCTGCCGAGCTCCTGCCCGAGCCCGAGGAGCTTGGCGGGAGTGTAGGTGATCGCACGCAGCGCCTCCTCGTGCGGCAGACCGTAGGCCACGGCGAAGCCCGCGTGGTGCGGCAAGTTGCGCGTGTTGTCGCCGTCCGCGGCCATGATCGCGATCTCGATCCCCGCCCGGTGCAGCACCGCCGCGTTGGCATATGCGGCGTCGTACGGATCGAAGTCGGAAGCCGGCAGAGCCAGCACGGGCCCGACGACCACGCTCAGTCCCGAGGCGCGGATCGCGTCCACGACCTTCCAGCCCTCAGTGGCGTCGTAGAGCACGGCATCGAGCCCTTCCTCCTTGGCGAACTCGAGCGCGTACAGGATCGTCTGCGCGTTGCTCGCGTGCAGCGCGATCCGCTTCTGGGCACGGGCGTAGGGCACGAGCGCTTCGAGCCGTGGATCGAAGGGCGGCGCTGAAAACCCCTGTTGTGCGGCCTCGTCGGCGAGGCGTCCATACTCGCGCGCCTCCGCCAGGAGCTGCTTCAGGCCCTCGATCTCGGTCGGCTTCTTCTTCTCGTCGGCCACGTTCGGAACGCTCGGGAAGCGCAGATGCAGCATGTCGCGGTCGACCATCAGCGCCTCCTCCCACGTGTCTCCCGTCAGGCGGATCACCGCGGACTGACCGCTGAAGGGCCCCTTGCCCTGGGGTGCGGTCTGCGAGCGGGTGATGCCGTTGGTGCGCGTCACATGGATGTGAGCCGAGGTCGCGAGGATCGAGCTCGTCACGCGCACGTCGGGCTGGTTGCCGCCTATCTCGGAGTCGTCGATCGTCCCGCGCACGGAGCCGATCTCGCGCAGGCCGAGCGAGGTGTCGAGCGCGATCATGCCGGGCCAGACGTGCTGGCCGGTTGCATCGATCACCTGGGCTCCGGCCGGGACCTCGACGTCTGCTCCGAGGTCGACGATGCGCCCGCCCTGGACGAGGAGCGTCCCGCCCGGGATGTCCGCGCCTTCGATCGGATGCAGCGTGCCGCCGACGATGGCCAGGAGGTCGCCCGCGCGCGGATCGAAGCGAGCCTCGACCGCGGCTCGTTCCGGCAGCGGAGGCACGGGCGCGCTGCCTCCGTCCAGTCCGAAGGCGTCGCGGCGCTGGAACTCGATCCGGCCGTCGACCATCGTCCACTCGACGCGCGCGAAGACCGAGAGCGGATCGGCGTTCAGGAGCACGAGGTCGCCGTCCTTGCCCACCTCGATCGAACCGACGCGCTCCTGGATGCCGAGCTGTATCGCGGAGTTGAGCGTCACGAGGCGCAAGGCGTGCACGGGGTCGAGCCCGGCGTAGCGCACAGACTTGGCGGCCTCGTGATAGAGATGGCGGATGAGCTCGTCGCTGTCCGAGTTGAGGGTCGAGACGACGCCGGCCTCGTCCAGCAGCGCCGCGTTCTGCGGGATGGCGTCGTAGGCCTCTTGCTTGTATCCCCACCAGTCGCTGAAGGTCGAGGTCCCCGCGCCGTGCTCGGCGATCTCGTGCGCGACCTTGTAGCCCTCCAGCACGTGCTGCAGTGTCTGCACGTGGAAGCCGAAGCCCTCCGCGCTGCGCAAGAGCATCAAGATCTCGTCCGCGCGGTAGCAATGGGAATGAACCCGGACACTGCCGTCCAGGATCCCGCTCAGGACCTCGAGGCGCACGTCACGCCGCGGCGGCACGGCGTCCTCGCCACGCGCGCGCGCCTTCTCGTAGACCTTCCACTCGCGCTGGTATTCGCCGGCGCGTTTGAAGGCGCGCTGGAAGACGGACTCCACGCCAGGTCGCGTCGCGGGATAGCGCTCGCCCGGGCCGAAGTTCGAGCGCTTGGGGTTCTCGCCCAGCGCGAACTTGATGCCCTGCGGAGCACCAGGGAAGCGCAGCTCGTCCGCGTGCCTACGCCAGCGCAGCTTGAGCACCTCGCTGCGCCCGCCGATCGAGTTGGCCGAACCGTGCAGACACTGGATCGTCGTCACGCCACCGGCCAGGGCGCGGTAGATGGAGAGATCGTCGGGCTCGATCGCGTCGCTGATGTCGCATTCGGCTGTGATCGAGAGCGTGCCCTCGTTGATGCCTCCGTCGATTGCCATGTGCGAATGCGTGTCGATCACGCCCGGGGCGAGGTGCTTGCCCGTGCCGTCGATGATCGTGGCGTCCTCGGGAGACACGAGGTCCTGGCCGATCGCGACGATGGCGCCATCGATGATCAGAACGTCGCCCCTGTGCGCCGCAGCGACGGCGGAGTGGATCGTCACCCCCCGGATCAAGGTTGCACGCGCGGTGCCCAGGCTCGGAATGCGATCGGCGTCGAGCTCGACGGGGTGCTCGTATGCGCTGTGAGTCTCGTCACCCGCGGAGCCGGACCCGGGCCCTGCGACCAGCGCGAGATGGAGGAAGGCATGAATCATGGCATGGTCCTGGCTACTTGGGTGCGCGCTTGCCGCTGAAGGACTGGGTCCGGGGCTCGTCGCTCCAGGGTCCGTGGAACGATCCGTCACCGTCGAGAGCATCACCGTCGATGGTGGCGGTGAGGGTGGTCTCGATCCTGAAGTCCCCGAACTCGAGCGTGCACTCGAGCTCGAGTTCGTCCCCCGAGACCTGACCCTCGACGTCGGTCTTGACCTTGGCACCGCCCATCGGGTTCTCGACCTCGAGCGTGCCCGACAGGCTGCCGTCCTTCTCCATGGTGAGCGTGAGATCGGCCCGCCTGATCCCCTCGCCCTCGACGACGAACTCGAGCTGCCAGTCGCCGGTCGGATCGATGCCCTCGCCCGGCCCCGCACCCGCCTTCTTCTCCTTCTTCTTCTCTTCCTTGAACTCGCACGGGAAGCCGTCGACGAAGGCCCAGGCCACGCTGGCGTCCTTCGCGCTCAGCGGATCCGCGCGCCACAGCGCGAAGGTCGCGTCGAAGCCCGGCTCGAGGCGCCCGAGGCGCCGACCGACGCCCAGGAACTCCGCCGCGTCGCGGGTCAGCGCCGCCAGGGCCGCATCCGCCGGCAATCCGCCCTCGACCAGGGTGCGCACGTGCTCGAGCAGCTCCTTCGGCTTCGCGTTCGCCGTACCGAACACGAAGCGCACACCCGCGTCGTGGAGGCGCAGCGCGCAGTCCCGGCCCTCCTCCCACTTGGTTCGGCGTTCGAGCCGCACGGAGTAGGGCTCGTCGTACTCCCAGGCGGGCCCGGCTTCCTTCGCTTCCTTCGCAGGCTCGTCCGGCTTCGCTGCAGCGGCTTCCTCGCCCCCTTCCTTCGCTCCCCCCTCCTTCTTCTCTTCCTTCTTCTCTTCCTTCGGCCGCGGGTCCTTGACCTCCTTGCCCCAGTCGAGGGTCAAGACGACGGTCATGCTGCGCTCGGCGAGCACGTCCTTGACGCGCCAGGCTTCGAGGCCGCCGACGATGCTCGGCTTCACGCCGAACTCGTCCGCCAGCCGCAGCCAGCGCTCGACGTCGTCCGACTCGTTCGCCTCGCACAGCAGCGGAACGGATCCGGCGACGATGGCCGCGCCCGCGGCGAGCTGTGCGTCGAAAGGCGGACGAGGACCTGGGCGACCCTGCTCGTACCTCTGCTGGAGCTCGAGCTGGCGCGCGCTGTCGAGCAAGAACTGGCGGAGCTGGGCAAAGTAGCCCATCAACGTGCTCGGATAACCCGGACCGCTCGCGGAGAAGGCCGCGTGGCCGAACACCTCGTCGCGCACGACGACATCGCGCATGGCCGCCTCGCGCGCGCTGGCGAGAGCGCTGGAACCGGCCAGCAGCTCGCCGCCCGGAGCGACCAGCAGCGTGCCGAAGCCGCTCTTGCGCCAGGCTTCCGATTGCTCCTTGGGAATCGCGAGGGCCTGGACCGCGCGAAAAGCCGGCTGGATGCCCTTGCGGTTGGCGAGCCGCATGTCGATGCCCGCGTCGGCCTGCTCGTTCGGGGGCACATCCTGGTCCTTGACCGGCTGCGGCACCGAGCAGCCCTGACGCGAATAGGCGTCCAAGAAGGCCGGCAGGCACAGGAGACCCGCGCCCTCGATGACGCGCGTACCAGGCGGCGCCGGTGCGGCCTCATCGAGAACCGCCGTGATCGCACCGTCGCGCAGGACGAGCGTGCCCTTGCGCTCGCCGGCACGATCGAGAGAGACGGCGCGAATGCAGTAGGGTTGGGGGCGCGGAGCCGCCTGGGAACCGGCCGGGGCTGCGAGAACTCCGAGGCCGAGGCCCCAGACGAGAGCGGAACGACGAAGGCGCATGCCTCCTCCGAAGCAGGGAGAGGGGACGAACGGCTCACCCGCCGCGTGGAGGGAAGAGCTCCAACATTCTGCCTGGCTGGCTCGATTCCGACCATGTACGCGCTCTCCGAATGTTCCGGCCTGACGTTCGTTTCACGCCGACCGGCACGCGAGGATCTGTGGAGCTCGCGGCCACCCTCCCCGTGCCGCGCTCGAGCATGACCCGCACCCTCGCCATCGCTGCCCTCGCCCTGTTCGCGTGGGTCTGGCCCCGTTCGACGCCCGAGGCGTCGGCTCCACTGTCTCCGGACCGCGACCTCGCCTCGTTCTTTCCCGAGCGCTGCCGGATCTACCTCGAGGGGACCGGGACCACCGCGCTGTTCGAGCAGGGCCTCGAACATCCCTTCGTGCACGCGCTGCTGACGAGCGAGCTCGGGACCGCGCTCCTGAGCAAGGCCCCGAGGACGCCCGACCAGGCGCTGGCCGTCGCCGATGCGTGGCTGGGCCAGCCCGTGCTCCCGCTGGTCGCGGATCTCACCCGTGGCGGGATCGGACTGGGCTTCGACCCGAAAACGAAGACGGTGGTGGTCGTGATGCGCGGCAGTAGCGCGGATTCGGTCGCGGGCTCGCTCACGGCAGCCTTGGATGCGCTCGAGCGGCAGTTCGGCTGGCCCGGAGCCTTCGACGCGCCTGCGGAGCGTGAAAGGGACGCCGAA
>Ga0137457_1000455_pt1 | contig 10880 bp, 11 predicted proteins | sample EasRivERMGT630_2_FD_102321 | JGI IMG/M metagenome (GOLD analysis project Ga0137457, IMG submission 102321) | Soil microbial communities from meander-bound floodplain in the East River, Colorado, USA - East River MetaG ERMGT630_2 | ecosystem: Environmental > Terrestrial > Soil > Floodplain ...
ACCGGCTCGCCCAGCGAGACGATCGCGGCGGCGCTCCTGATCGTGGCGGTGACCGTGGTCGCGCTGAGCGGCGTCAAGCGCGCCGCGCTGGTGCAGAACGCGTGCATGCTCACCAAGCTCCTGGTGATCGCGGCGCTGGTCCTGGGCGGGCTCCTGTTCGTGGGGCGTGCGGATCCGGCGCCGGTCGCGGCGCCGGCCGCCGCCGCGCGCGTGCTCACCCCGGGCGGGCTGGTCCTGGCGCTCCTGCCGCTCTTCTACACGCTCGGCGGCTGGCAGCTCGTCGGCTACATCGCGCCCGAGATGAAGGACCCGGTGCGCAACCTGCCGCGCGCGATCCTGCTCGGCGTGGCGGGCGTGGTGGCCGTGTACCTGTGCGTGAACGCGAGCTACCTGGCGGTGCTCGGCATCGACGGGCTGATCGCCGACAAGGGCTTCGCGCAATCGCTCGCCGAGCGCGCCTTCGGTCCGTTCGGCGCGAAGCTGCTGGCGGCCGGCATGTGCGTCTCGGCCTTCGGCATCTGCGCCGTGAACATCATCACCACGCCCTGGGTGTACGTGGCCATGGCGAAGGAGGGCCTGTTCTTCGAGTCCGTGGGCGCGCTCTCTCCGCGCACCGGCGTGCCGCAGCGCGCGTTGCTCATGCAGGGGGGGATCACCTGCGTGTACCTCCTGTTCACGCTCGACTTCCTGGTCGACTCGGTGGTGTTCGTGGAGTGGATGTTCCACCTGCTCGCCGCGCTCGGCCTCCTGCTCCTGCGCGTGCGCCAGCCCGACCTGCCGCGGCCCTACAGGAGCCCCCTCTATCCGCTGGCCCCGGTCCTGTACCTCGCCGCCGCGTGCGTGGTCGTGGGCGGGAACCTGCTCCAGCCCGAGGGCCACTACGTGCTGCGCGCGGACGGCTCGCGCCTCGAGTACCTCGGGATCCCGATCGAGCTGCGCGCGCTCGGGCTCACCCTCGTGATCGCCGGCGCGCTCGCCTACTGGCCCTGGCGCTGGCTGATCGCGCGCGCGCGCGCATCCCGGCCCTGACTACTTCCCTGCGCGTTCGAGCAAGCACACGGCTTGCGCGGCCACGCCCAGCCCGCCCGCGAGCGCGCCCAGGCCCTCGAGCGACTTGCCCTTCACGTTGACCGCGTCCGCTTCGAGTCCGAGGAGCTTCGCGATCGAGGCGCGCATCCGGGCACGGTGGGGCGCGATGCGCGGGCCCTCGGTGGCGACGACCACGTCGACGTTCACCGGCCGGTAGCCGGCCTTCTCCACGCGGCGGAGGACCTCTGCGAGCAGCTTGGCGCTCGCGGCGTCCTTCCAGCGCGCGTCCGAGTCGGGGAAGAGCGTGCCGAGGTCGTCCAGCCCGGCCGCGCCGAGCAGCGCATCCGCGATCGCGTGCAGGACCGCGTCGCCGTCCGAGTGGCCGAGCGGCCCGCGCGGGTGGTCGAGCGTGATCCCGCCGAGCACGCACGGGCGCCCCTTCACCAGGCGATGCACGTCGAAGCCGAGGCCGATGCGGTGACTCATGCTCGATGGGCGCGCGCGCGCACGATGGCCTGCGCGATCTCGAGGTCTTCCGGCTGGGTGATCTTGAGGTTGGCGGGCGCGCCGCGCACGATCGCGACCGGGCCGACGTAGCGTTCCCACAGGGCGGCATCGTCGGTCGGACGGAAGCCCTCGGATCGCGCGCGGTCGAGGAGCCCGCGGAAGCGCGCGGCCTTGAAGACCTGCGGCGTCTGCGCTTTCCAGAGACCCGTGCGGTCGAGCGTGCCCTCGGCGAAGCTCCCGTCCGCGGAGCGCTTGAGCGTCTCGAGCACCGGCAGCGCGAGCAGCGCGGCGCCGTGCTCGCGCGCGGCCTGGATCACGCTCTCGACCAGCGCCGGCGTCACGAGCGGCCGGGCGCCGTCGTGGATCAGGACCTTGTCGATGCCCTCGCAGGGCCACATGGCTCCGACGCGCACCGAATCGATGCGCTCGTCGCCGCCCGGCAGGATCGCCTCGACCTGGCGCGGGCGATGGGGGCCGCGCAGGCACTCCTCGGCGCGTTTCTGGTCGTCCGGGTGCACGACGACGACGATGCGCTTCACGCTCGGCGCCTCGGAGAGCGCGCGCACGGCGTGCACCAGCACGGGCGTGCCCTCCAGCGTCAGGAAGGGCTTGCGCAGGGCCGCGCCCATGCGCGACGAGCGCCCGGCGGCGACCAGCACGGCCAGCGTGTGCGAGTGCTCCAAGCCGCGCACAGGGTAGAGGACGGGATGGTGGAAGCGCGCGTCCGAATCCGTACCCTCGCCCCCTCGTGATCCCGCCCGACCTCGTGCCGAAGGGTTGCTCCTGGCCGATCGTGCTCGGCATCGACCCGGGCACGCGCGCGATGGGCTATGGCGCGCTCGTGATCGCGCCCTCGGGGCCGCGGCTCGTGGCCTGCGGCGTGCTCGCGCCGCGCGCGCGCGCGTCGGTGGCCGAGCGGCTGGCCGAGATCCAGGTGGAGCTGGTGGAGCTCCTGGCCGCGCTGCGTCCGGGCTTCCTGGCCCTCGAGCGCGCCTTCTACTCGAAGAACGTGCAGGCCGCCTTCCGGATCGGCGAGGCGCGCGGCGTGGTGCTCGCAGCGGCGGCCCGGGCGGGGGTCGAGATCCTGGAGCTCGCCCCCGCGGCCGCCAAGAAGGCCGTCCTCGGCCACGGGGCGGCGAGCAAGGAGCAGGTCGCGCGCATGATCGCGCACATCCTCGGCACCGGGCTGCTGCCCGTCCCGAGCGATGCGACCGACGCGCTCGCCCTGGCGTTCGCCTGCGTCAAGCGCCTCGCCTCGCCGCTGCGCGCGGCGCAGGCCGCGAAGCCCAGTCCCTTGCCGCGCGCCCTCGCGGCGCTTCCAATGGCCGTCCATGGCCGCGCGCGGAAAGAAGGACGACGAGGCTGAGAGGGGCGCCGAAGAGGCGAGCCGCCCGCGCGCGAAACCACTGGAGGAGAGCGGCTCGACGGCCGCGTGGATCGCGGGGCTCGACGAGATCGTGCCCGGGCTGGAGATCGTCGATCGCGAGCTCCACTTCGAGGGCGGGGCACGCGCCGATCTCGTGGCGGTGGATCCGTCCGGACGCCTCTTCCTCGTGCTGCACGCGAGCGAGGACGCGGACCGGACCGTGCTCGAGACACTGGATGCCGTCGCGCTCGTGCGCGGCCAGCTCGAGCTCCTGGTCCGCCATTGCGGCGAGGGGCGCGTGAACCCGGAGCGCGCTCCGCGCGTCTTGGTCGTCTGCGCCGGTCAGGATGCGCGCCTGGTGGAACGCCTGGGCGCCCTGGGCGAGGCGGGCGTGCTCGTCCTCGGCCTGCGCGCAGTGAAGAGCGCGGCCGGAGAGCACACCTATCTCGTGCGCCTCGATCCCGCCGCGCGCGCCGCGGCCGGACCGGGAGGCGTGGAGGCCTTCCTGCGCGCGCTGCCGCCGCGCCTCGAGCCGCTCGCGGCCGCGTTGTTCGATCGCATGCAGCGCCTGGACGAGGAGCTCGCGTGCTCGGGCGATGCGACCACCATCGTGTGGCGCCTCTCCGGGGAGGTGCTCGTCAAGGTCGAGCGCATCGGCGAGCTCCTGCAGGCGAGCGTGGCTCCGCGACACGAGCCGCTGCCGCTGGCGGATCTGGTCGACCTCGATGGGCTGGTCGAGCGGGCTCTCGGACGCCTCGTGCGCGTGCTCGGATTGACGCGCGCGGAGCAACCGGGCGGGGGTCCGACATCGGGAGGCCCGAAGCCCTCGAAGCCCATGCTGGCGATGAAGCCCGACGAGCCGCTCCTCACGCCCGAGGAGATCCGGGCCTTCCAGGAATAGGAACACCGCGGTCGGAGCCAAAAAAAAGGGCGAACCGAGGGCGCCTTTGATGATCGGCTTCCGATCAGATAAATAGGGCTCGTTCGCGGGCCCTCTCTGGGGCTCTCCCACTCTGGATCTCGGAGACCGGGAGGGATACCCTGCCCCCGCGCTCGTCCATGAACTGGACGGACACCCGCAAGAGGCTTTTGCAGATGGCTGCGAGCCGTGTCCCACGGCTCGAGGGGGGAACGTTGCCTGCGCCGAGCCGGCGCCACGCACCCGTGGAGCCCGCTGGTCCGCGGGCCGTTTCCCTGTGCGTGGCGAGCGGCAAGGGGGGCACGGGCAAGTCCATCGTCACGGCCTCGCTGGCCGCTCTCTTCGCACCCCGCGGGCGCACCCTGCTCATCGACGCCGACTTCGGCGTGGGCAACGCGCACATCCTGCAGGACGTCTCGCCGCGCGCGACGTGCGTGGACGTGGTCGAGGGGCGCGAGAGCGTGCGCACGACCCTGGTGTCGTGCGGCAAGGAGCTCGATCTCCTGGCCGCCGGCTCGGGCGTGCCGCGCATGTCGGAGATGACGGGCTACGAGCTGCACCTCCTGGCGAGCGGCCTGTGCGAGGTCGAGGACGACTACCGCTATGTCCTGATCGACTCGGCCGCGGGCGTCTCGCACCAGACCCTGGCCTTCGCGCGCGCCGCCGACGCGACGCTGATCGTCACGACGCCCGATCTCACGGCCATGACGGACGCCTACGCGTTCCTGAAGCTGCTCTTCGCCGGCCGTGCCGGCACGCGCGCGCTCCTGCTCGTGAACCGTGCTGCCAGCGCGGAAGAAGCCGACGAGGTGACGCGCCGCATCGCGCGCGTGGGCGAGCGCTTCCTCGGCATGGCGCCGCGCTGCATCGGCTGGCTGCCCCACGACCCGGCCGTCTCGGCCTGCGTCAACCGGCGCGGCTCGGTGATCACGCTCGAGCCCGGTGCCGAGGTGTCGCGCTCGCTGCGCCGGATCGCGGCGGCCATCGCCGAGGAGCTGGGCCAGATCGAGCCGAAGGGCCTCGGGAACGAGCTGCAGCGCGAGGTGGGCTACGCCGCGCGACCCGACGCACCGCCGGGGTCGCGGGCCATTCGCCTGAAACCGGCGTAGCTCCAGCGCGGTCTTCGCGCGTCCCTCTCCGGAGCTCTTCGGCAGCCAGCTCGCACGTGGATCGGGCTCCGGGGACGGATGCACCCCCATGGAACGCCGGTTTCCCGCCTGGATCCGGGCCGTGCTCGTCCTCCTCGCCCTGGGAACGGTCCGGGCCCGGTTGCCCGAGCCGGCTCCGGCCGCGGTCCGCGCCCGCGCGCGCGAACTCTGCGTCGAGCACGACCCGCGCCGCATGTGCGCGCGCGAGCTGCGCCTGCTCCCGGGCGTCGGGCACAAGCTCGCGCTCGTGCTGGCCCAAGCGCGCGACTCGCACGCGTCCGGGCAGCCGCTCGCCTGGGAGGACGTACCGGGGATCGGCGCGGTGCGGGCGCGCGAGATCCGCGCCTGGTGTCGCGCGCGCGGGATCGCTCCGGATCCGCTTGGTGCCCCGTTCCATGACGGTGACGAAGCCGGAGGCCCGCTGCCGAGCACGGATTCGGGAGGGAGCGCCGGCCGCGGCTATCCTGTCGGCGTGCAAGAGCTCCCGCTGGTGCCGCGCCTGGCCTTGTTGGTGTTCCTGGCATCTTGCGGCGACGCGACCCGGGGAGCCGGTGCTTCCCCGCCGCCGGATCCGCCCGCGTCGGCCCCGGAAGGCGCGCTCCAGACGCGCACCCTGGCCCTGCAGGGCGGCGCGCTGCACGCGCTCGAAGCCGGTCGGGACGGCGTCCTCGTGCTGCTCCTGCACGGCGCGCGCTTCTCGGCCCGCACCTGGCAGGAGCTCGGCACGCTCGAGCGGCTCGCGCGCGCGGGCTACCACGCGCTGGCCATCGACTGGCCGGGCTTCGGAGCCACGCCGGCCTGGAGCTCGGAGCCCGACCCGAGCACGCTGCTCGCCAGCCTGTGCGACGAGCTCGGCGCGGAGCGCGTCGTCCTCGTCGCGCCCTCGATGAGCGGGCGCTTCGCCTTCGAGTTCCTGGAGACCTCGGCCTCGCGCGTGGCCGCGCTCGTGGCGATCGCCCCGGCCGGCGCGGAGGGCTTCGATCCGGGTGGCGGCTGCCCGCTCACCCTGCTCCTGTGGGGAGAACGCGACGAGACCATCCCGCTCGCACAGGGTCGGGCCCTGGCCGCGCGCCTCGTCGGTGCGCGCCTCGAGGTCTTGCCGGGGGCCTCGCACCCCTGCTACCTCGACCAGCCGGAGCGCTTCCACGCTCTCCTGCTCGAATTCCTGGGCTCCGTGGCCCCAGGCGCAGCGGTGCTTGGACGGTAGGCGTCGCACGCTCGGCGGATCGGGAAGCCATGGCTCATTCCGATGGGGGCTCATACACTCCGAGGGTGAGCGCCCTCGAGACGCCGCCCGACGAGGCTCTGCTCCGCCAGGCTGCCGACGTCGAGCGCCTCCTCACCGCGGCCCTGGCGGAGGACATCGGGCCCGGGGATCTCACGAGCGAGACCGTCGTGCCGGAGGGCGCGCGCGCCCGAGCCCGGCTGGTCGCCCGCACGGGCGGGTGCCTCGCCGGGGGCGAGGTCTTCGTGCGCGTGTTCGCGCGCCTGGACCCCCACGTGCGCGTCCAGCGCCGCGTCACGGACGGCGCGCGCTTCGCCGCCGGAGACGTCCTGCTCGAGCTCGAAGGGCGCGCGCGCGCCCTGCTCATGGGGGAGCGCACGGCCCTGAACCTGGTGCAGCGGCTCTCGGGGATCGCCACCCTGACCGCGCGCTTCGTGGCCGCCGCGCGGCCGGTGCGCGTGCTCGACACGCGCAAGACCACGCCCGGACTGCGGGCGCTCGAGAAGCACGCCGTCGTGTGTGGCGGTGGCGAGAACCACCGCTTCGGGCTGTACGACGAGGCCATGCTGAAGAACAACCACCTCGATCTCGCCCGCGCCGATCCCGGGACCCTGCTGGCGCTCTTGCGCGCGCGCCACGGGCTCGAGCTCTGCATCACGGCCGAGGCGCGCGACGAGCGCGAGGCCCTGGCGGCCGTGGCCGGGGACGCCGACGTGGTGCTGCTCGACAATCTCACGCCGGCGGCCCTGAGCGCGCTCTGCCCCAGGCTGCGGAGTGCCGCTCGCGCCCGGGTGCGCCCGCTCGAGCTCGAGGCCTCGGGCGGAATCACGCTCGAGAACGCGCCCGAGTTCGCGCGCTCGGGGGTGGACCGCATCTCGGTGGGGGCCCTGACCCATTCGGCTCCGGCCCTGGATCTCGCGTTGCGCCTGGAACCCCTGGCATGATGGGCGCACGGTGCACGAGGAGGGCGACAGGCAAATGACCCTGCGGGGCCACAAGCGCGAGCTCGCGCTCGACCTGCCCGCGGCGCACCGCAGCGTCCGCGTCGCGCGCAACGTCGTGCGCCACTTCGCGCGCCTGGAGGGCGTGAAGGATGCCGAGATCGAGCAGCTCGTGCTGGTCGTGTCCGAGCTCCTGGCGAACGCCGTCGATCACGGCGGCGGACCCCCGGCCATGACCGAGGAGGATCTGGTCCAGGACACGCGCATGCGCCTGTCGCTGGAGATCAGCCCACACGAGTGGCGCCTGGCGGTCAGCGACGAGGGCGGCGGCGATCCCGCGCGCGTGCGCCACGCGCTGCGCAGCGCGCAGCTCCCCGACCTCGAGGACGAGCGCGGGCGCGGGCTCTACCTGATGCGTCAGATGGTCGACTCCATGGAGGTCGACCAGAGCTCCGACGGACGCGGCCTGACCTTCCGGATCATGCGCCGGCATGCGCGCCGCTGACGGCGGACGAATGGCGCGCATCCTGCGCGCGATCGGCCGTTTCCTCCTGTGGATCCCCTGGCCCTTCGCGCTCTTGCTCACGGGCGCGTGGGCGCTCCTGATCTTCGATCTGAGCTCCCACTCCGTGCGGGTCCCCGTCCACCCGAACCCCATCTGGGAGCTCCTCTCCAACCTGGCGCACGCGCCGCTCTTCGGCACCCTGACGCTCTTCCTCGCGGCGCTCCTGCTGCGCGAGCGCGAGGGTGCCTGGCCGAGCCCGCGCCGCGCGCGCATCCTGCTGGTGCTCGGCTGCGTGCTCGTCTACGGGATCCTCGACGAGCTCCATCAGAGCCGCACTCCGGGCCGGGACGCATCCCCGCTGGACGTGCTCACCGATCTGGTGTCGGGCGCCGTCGTGCTGTGGATCGTCTTCACGCTCGGCCGCGAAGACCTCGAGGGGAGCACGCTCCTCGGCCGCCTCGGCGCCGGCGCGCTCGCTTGCTTCGCGAGCGCGGCCCTGGCGATGCTGTCCTGAAGGCGCGCGAGGATCGCGCGCCCTACCGATCTCTCGAGCCTGAGCAAGAAGGCCAAGGGCATTCTTGCTCATCCTCTCAGCCGCTATCCTGCGCGTCTCGCATGCGCGACCACGACCACTACCAGAGCCCGCTCGGGACGCGCTACGCCAGCGAGGCCATGCGCGCGAACTTCGGCGAGCAGAAGAAGTTCGTCACCTGGCATCGCATCTGGCTGGCCCTGGCCGAGAGCCAGCAGGAGCTCGGCCTGCCGATCACGGAAGCGCAGCTCGGCGAGCTGCGCGAGAACCTCGAGCACGTCGACTTCGAGCTGGCCGAGCGCTTCGAGCGCGAGCTGCGCCACGACGTGATGGCTCACGTGCACGCCTGGGGCGAGCGCTGCAAGGCGGCGCGCGGCATCCTGCACCTCGGCGCGACCTCCTGCGACGTCACCGACAACGCCGACCTCGTGATCCTGCGCGACGCGCTCGCGCTCGTGCGCGCCCAGCTCGTCAACGTGCTGCGCGCCCTGCGCGCCTTCGCGCTGGAATGGAAGGCCCTGCCGGTCCTCGGGCTGACGCACCTGCAGCCGGCCCAGGCCACCTCGCTCGGCAAGCGCGCCACGCTGTGGCTCCAGGACCTCGCCTTCAATCTGGTGGAACTGGACGAGCTCGAGCGGCGCCTGCTCTTCCGCGGCATCAAGGGCACGACTGGCACGCAGGCCTCGTTCCTGGCGCTGTTCCAGGGTGAGCATGCCAAGGTGCGCGAGCTCGAGCGGCGCGTGGCCGCTCGTATGGGCTTCGAGAGGTGCTTTGCGGTCACGGGGCAGACCTACCCGCGGCAGCTCGACTTCCGGATCGGGGCCGTGCTCGCGGGCATCGCCCAGTCGGGCGCCAAGTTCGGCACGGACGTGCGTCTCCTGGCCGGGCGGCGCGAGCTCGAGGAGCCCTTCGGCAAGCAGCAGATCGGCTCCTCGGCCATGCCCTGGAAGCGCAATCCGATGCGCTCGGAGCGCGTGTGCTCGCTGGCACGCCACGTGCTCGCCCAGCTCGACTCCCTGGCCCACACGGCGGCCAACCAGTGGCTCGAGCGCACGCTCGACGACTCGGCCGTGCGGCGCATGGCCCTGCCCGAGATGTTCCTCGCCACCGACGGCCTGCTCGAGCTCGTGCTCGCCATCGGCTCGGGCCTGGTGGTTCACGAGCGCCGCATCCAGCGCAACCTGGCCGAGGAGCTGCCCTTCCTGGCTTGCGAGCAGTTGATGATGGAGGCCGCGACGAGCGGGGTCGACCGCCAGGAGGCGCACGAGCGCCTGCGCCAGGCGACCCACAAGGCTTCGGCGGCCTTGCTCGAGGGTGAGGAGAACCCCCTGCGCGAGCTGCTCGCCTCCGACCCCGTCCTGCGCCCCTTCGCCCCCCGGCTGCAGTCCCTGCTCGACCCCGCGCGCTCGATCGGCCGGGCCGAGGTCCAGGTCGAGGACTACGTGCGCGAGGAGCTCGACCCCCTGCTCACCCGCTTCGCCTCGATTCCGGAGCGACGCCCCGGGATCCGGGTGTAGTCGTTGCGGCCTCGAAAGGGACTTAGATCGGGGCGGCGACCTTTTTCGAGAAGGCGCATGTTCTCGGACCCCCGTCTGGCCGAGGTATATTTCCGCGGCGGTCCCCCCTCCGCCTGAGAGTCCATCCGGCCCCTTTCCCTGGGCTTCGGTCGTGACTTCCCCGGGCATCCCGAACGAATACTCGCTCTCGACGACCTGCTTCGGCACTCGCTTGCCGAGCATCCAGGATCAGATCTTCGCCGCGGTGGGAATGGGTTTCCGCCGCATCGAGCTCGGCTTGCACGAGGCCCCGCCCTCGATGGAAGGACTGGACGAATCGCGGCGCGAGACCGGGGTGACGATCCCCTCGATGGTGGTCGGCTGCCGCGATCCCCTGAACGGCTCGATGGCGGTCGAGCGCCTGGGGAGCCTGGTCCCCGAGGAGTGCGAGCGCGCCCTGAACTCGGTCCGCCGCCACGTCCGTCTGGCCCAGCGCTGGGCCTGCAACACGATCGTGGTGCGCGGCGCGAAGGTCGAGGACCAGGTGCTGAGGCGCGAGTCCGAAGGCCTTTCGCAGCGCATCGCGCGCGGGGGCGAGAACGGCGAGCTCAAGGAGGACGTGCAGTCCTTCACGCGGCGCATGCAGCGCAAGGCCTACAAGCAGATCGAGCAGTTCTGCCGCTCGCTGCACTCCCTGGCACAGGAATCGCCCGCCACGATCTTCGCGGTCGAGCCCGGGCGCGAGATCGACGACCTGATCGGCTTCGAGGCCATGGGCTGGGTGCTCGACGACCTGCCGAACCTGAAGTACTGGCACGACGTTGGCAGCATCCACCAGCGCGAGCGCATCGGCCTCCCGCCCCAGGGTCAGTGGCTCGACGCCTACTCCGCGCGCATGCTGGGCCTGCACCTCCAGGACGCCTCGAACGAGGAGGCCGAGCTCCCGATCGGCACCGGCGAGGTCGATTTCAAGCTGATCGCCGAGTACCTGCCCAAGGGCGCGGAGCGTGTGCTCGAGATCGGTCCACGCCACGGCCGGGCCGAGATCCTGGCCTCGGTGCAGTACTTGCTGGACCACGGGTTCTGACCTCCTCTCCCGTACCCGTTCCCCTGCCCGGATGCCGGCGTGGGATCGTACGGGGCAGTCCATGGGAGCGCCGGAGGCACGCGCTCGCTCTCGAGGCGGAGCTCCGGCGGAAAGAAGATGGGCGA
>Ga0137457_1000456_pt1 | contig 10871 bp, 18 predicted proteins | sample EasRivERMGT630_2_FD_102321 | JGI IMG/M metagenome (GOLD analysis project Ga0137457, IMG submission 102321) | Soil microbial communities from meander-bound floodplain in the East River, Colorado, USA - East River MetaG ERMGT630_2 | ecosystem: Environmental > Terrestrial > Soil > Floodplain ...
CCTTCCTGTTCTGCTCAGATGCTACCGAGGGCGCGGTCTACTGCATGCACCACGCCAAGCGGGTCTATCAGCCTCGGGAGGCATGGCAGAGATGACAACGCCTCCCATCACAGCACGCGAAAAGGAAATCCTCGATCTGCTCTGCGCCGGCAAGACGGCCGAGGAGATGGGCTTGATCCTCTCTCTGTCGCCCCACACGGTTCGGACCCATCAGGCGAGGATCAAGGAGAAGGCTGGTGTCTATAAGGACACCGCTCTCGTCTCGTTCGCCTATAAGAATGGATGGGTGCAACTGTGACCGACCGGATCTCATGCTGCGCACCATTCTGCAACCGAACCGTCGGCAGGGATAAGCTCGCCTATGGGGCATCGGAGTGGATCTGCCAGACCCATTATCGTCTCGTCGACATCAGGCTCAAGCGTCAGCGGGCAGCCCTTCGGCGCCGGAATATCAAGCGCAAGGAATGGGAGCGCTACGTCAAGACCGATGACCGCATGTGGATGCGCATCAAGCGGCAGGCAATCGAGAGGGCGGCTGGCATATGAATGAACAGTCGGCTCATCCCTGCGACATCTACCGTGTAGCCCGCCAGTGCGGCGTGAAGCTATTCGACGGTCATTTGCACAGCCCGACGAGCCGCAAGCCCTTCGAATGCTACTGCAAGCCCACGGTGCGCGAGATCGGCCGGGACTATGGCGAGGATCATCTAAAGCTCGTCTTCATGCTGATGACCGGCAACAAGGCCAATGCGGCGGAACTCTATGCCGACATGCTGAAGGCCGTCTCGTCTCTTCTGGTGCGCAACCCGGTGCTGATGCGCTCCCCATCCCTGGTCGAAGACTTCAACTCGATAGACCTCGGCAGCCTCAGGCGCAAAGCCAAGGCAATGAACTGCGGAATCCCGACAACTCATGTTCTCCGCGTGTTGATCGGCATCAAATTCTTCCAGCCCGTGCAGGGCGACCTTCTGGATATGATTGGAGAAGCGGCATGAACTACGAGGCGTGGACATGGAAGGCGATCGAGGGCCGGATCATAGAGATGGCCGACACACTGAGGATGACGCCAGCGGTATCGGGGCCTGCTAACTTCGTCAGCCTCATGCCGGAGGTCGTCAGAGAGCAACAGGAGTCCTACGGGTACTCGACAGCCGGATATAGCCATCGCGCGTCACCGGGCGCCCTTGACCGAATGGTTGAGGTTTGGGAGTGGGTGAATACCTATCTGGACGAGGCAGACCGCAAGATTATCTATGCTTGGTCATGGGTAAAAGTGCGGAAAGGAATGCGGATTGGCCGTTTCGCCTACGAAAATGAGCTTGATGACCGAAATCTCCGCAGAAAGATCAAGAAGTGTTGTCAACAAATTGCGAACAATCTCAACCGTATTATGTTCGTTCGGTTGAACAGTGAGGATTGCGGCGTGTCCGAAAATGAGGGAGAAAGCGATCAATCCGATGTATCTCCGAAGAAGTGCGCGACGCACTGGATGGAATCGGATGCAAGGCCGATACTGAACCTTGAAAGTTCGGAGTTGGCCGCCCTCACTCAACGGCTGGAAGAAGCGAACAAGCGGCGCGAACGAGAAGCGCGACGCAGAGCAAAGCTCCAACTCGAGGCCGCATAGAAGCACCGGGAGCGCTATACCCGGAGAGACGTGGAAGCCGTCTCGCCCTTTCACAGCCCGCCAGGTTCGCCGAGGCGGGTGTTTCTTTGGAGGCAGCTATGGAACGCACCGATTTCGCGCTCGTCACCAACAAGGCGCGTCCTCTCGACATGGCCTCTGAACACCTGTTCGGCCACGTCAACTCACCATCCATCGATCTACCGAGCGCCAGCCTGCTCGACGAGTTCAAGACGGCGGCTCAGGAGTTCGTAGATGCTGCCGATGCCGGTGCCGAGCTTGACAAGTACGTCAAGTGGTTTCGCGAGCTGCTAGCCTGAAGCGCTACGCACACGCGGCATGAGATAGGCGAGGGCGCGAGCCCGCTTAAGATGCGTCATAATAGGTTATGACCGCTCTCGCCTGTAAAAAATGGTGACCGGTAAACACGGGATTTTCCCGTATTTGGGCTTTAAACATCAACAAAATCAACGCCGCCTAGCTGGCCGGTCTTTGGTAATTAGGAGACCGACATGCACCTCCTCCTCACCTCCCACTGGCACTGCCGCATAGGCAAGATCCGCCTGAAGATCGGCGCCAAGCTGGTTTGTGAAGATCCCTGCATTTTTTGGTGAGGAGATCGAGATGCGCCTGCGACCCCAAACGGAACGTGTGGTCCTTGCGGCCCTGATCATCATCTTCATCGGCATCATGCTTTATGCGCTGTCAGGGTGCCAGTATCAGCCGCCTTGCCCCGACTGCTGGCTCGCAGTGCCTAAAACACAACCTGCTAGGTTGTAGCGCAGCGCCTAAAATGGTCTCGGGGCTACTTCCACGGCTCAAGCCGGTGGTAAAGCGCAGCACAAGCAAGGGCTATATGCACTGGCGCTCCTTCTGTCTTGTATCTCGTCATCGTGTTTGGATGAACACCTAACCGCCTTGCTCCCTCGGCGGCGCTGATCTTCATCGCAGCAAGCCACGAACGCATATGTTCTGGTTACATAATCACACCTACTATGGGCTTTCCACCGTCTGGCATCACTGATATTGTGATTTCATCGTAAATTGGATGAGATGACGATGTCAACGCCGATAAAATTGACGAGGAAACTGCAGCGCAGAATAGACCGAATGTACGGCAGAGGGGATGGGAAGCTCGTAAAGGATTTCTCACCCTCGGGCAGGTCAGGTCTCTTCATCTACGCCGTGACGGTCAGGGAGCATCCTGACAAGGTCAAGATAGGCATGTCGAGGCGATGGACCACGCGCCGCCTTGAATACGCCAACTGGAATTTAGCCAAAGGCGACGGCATCATCGAAGAGCGCGTCTTCGTTCTGAATGAAGAATTCATCGATCTTGAAAAACTGGAGAACCACATTCTCTGCACGTTCGAAGCGCAGCGCGCTCATGGGCGAGAATGGTATTTCGGATCTGTCGACGACGCTGGAAGGCATATCGACCGGATCATGTGCGAGCACGGGCTTTCATACACTTTCTAACTGGAGATAGAAACCATGCTCGGAACAGTGCTTTTGGTGATCCTCATCCTCCTGTTGATCGGAGCGCTGCCAAACTTCGGCTACGTCTCAGGCTACGGCCCATCCGGCGGCATCGGTTTGCTGCTCATCATCGTTCTTGTGCTCTTCCTCCTGGGGAAGATCTGATGGCTGCGGCCCCATCATTCGACACCGCGCGGCGCAAGGTCATCGAGGCCTTGGCAAAGAAGCCGGAGACGAAAGTCGAATGGGAACGGCTGATCCATGCGGCTGAAGACATCATGAAACTCAGCGGGGCGCAGTGAAATGACCGAGCATACCGGCGCTGAGATAAAGCAGGCGCTCGATGCCATCTTCGACAGCATGCCGCTGGCTAACGCCAACGTTTTGCTGATCGCGACAGAGCAATATGCAGTGTTCCAAGCCATGGACCAATTTGCAGGGAGAGATCGGCGCCGCATCAAGCGCGAAGTCCGCAAGGCCGCGGATAAAGCTAGAGCAGCCCAGCCCAAAGCAGTTGGCGGCATTGATCGTGCTGAATCACCATTCTGGCGCCGACCGGCGGCTGGATAACTAATGCCAAGCCTCAAGAATCCCCGCCATGAGAAGTTCGCCCTCTACCTATTCGATGGGAAGACGGCTGACGAGGCATACGAACTTGCCGGATTTAAGCCGAACCGCGGTAACGCTACACGCCTGAAAGCAAATGAAAGCATTGTGAAGCGCCTCCGAGAGTTACAGGACGCGCGGGTTGAGCGTACTCTTGTGACCATAGACAGCCTCACCGACGAGCTTGAAGAGGCAAGGCAGGGGGCAACCAAGGCAGCACAACATGCCGCTGCTGTGAGCGCCACTATGGGGAAAGCCAAGCTGCACGGTCTGCTCATCGACAAGAAGCAACTCACTGGCGCTCGAGGCGGCCCTGTTCAAATCGCTGACCTGTCTCGCCTCAAGGGCATGACATCGGAGGAACTCCTTGTCCTTGAACGTGCACTTATCCAGATCGGACTTGCTGACGGCGATCAGGGCGGAGCTGGAGAGCCGGAGGAGTGAGATCGACCGTGCGAAGGAGCGGAAGGAGCTTCTTTCGTCGCATCTGGCCTTTACGCGTCGGTTCTTCGTGGAGAAGGAAGGTCAGCCTCTTTCGGTAGCGCCGTTTCATCCGGTCATGTGCGATGCGCTCGATCGGGTGTTCTCTGGTGAAATCAAGCGGCTGATCATCAATATCCCGCCTGGCTACGGCAAGGCGATAGATTGCGATACGCCAATGCTCACGCCGGATGGTTGGGTGAGAGCGGGCGATGTCCGCGAAGGCGATGACCTTTTGGGTTCTAATGGTCAGTGGGCAAAGGTTCTCGGTGTCTATCCACAAGGAGCAGTGCCTGCGTTCAAGGTGACGTTCTCGGACAAGTCGTCGCTCGTCACGTGCTCGGAGCATAGGTGGGCTGTTCGACTCCGCGATGTTGGGGATAAGTGGCAAGCTCCATGGCGGGTAAGGACGACTGCTGAACTCGCGGACGATCTTCGGGGCGCTGATGGCCGCAAGAAGTGGCGCATACCGGTTCTGTCTGACACGCGGGAAGAAGAAGTTGCGCTGCCGATCGACCCATATCTGTTCGGTTGCTGGTTGGGTGATGGCCACAGCCACCAGGCCGCAATCACAACGATGGACGCCGACATTGTCGCAGTGTTCTCGAAATATGATCCGAAGCCGCAAAAACATCAGAACGCGGGGCAGGCAACGACCTATGGCCTGCGCAACGGCTTCATAACCGCCCTGAAGGCGCTCGGTGTCGTCGCCAATAAGCATATCCCGTTTTCGTATATGCTCGCCAGCCACGCCCAACGCGTAGCCCTCCTGCAGGGCGTGTGCGACACAGATGGGACTGTGAATGCAAAGAACGGGTCGCAGAGCGTCACGTTCACGAGCAAGCAGCTTTCGGATGACGTTAGATCGCTGATCAACAGCATCGGCGCAGTCTGGCGCGGCTATGAGCGCGTAGCCGGCGGCAAGGTCGCGTATACAACGACCTTCTCTCTGCCTGACGGAGTGGAGGCCTTCCGGCTTTCGCGCAAGAAGGGGTTGTCCCGCCCTCGGAAAGAATGCAATAGGCCGCGACGCTTCATAGATGAGATTGTTCCAGTTTCATCTCGTGAGATGGTGTGCTTCACTGTTGATGCGCCGGATGCGCTGTTCTGCGCCGGCCGCGACCTTGTTGTGACGCATAACACTGAACTCGCGGTGATCAACTTCATCGCCCGTGGGTTCGCGCTCAATCCGCGGTCCCGCTTCATCCATGCCAGTTACGCTCAGGCGCTGGCTCTCGATAACTCGTCCAAGGCAAAGGACATTATCAACCTCGAAGGGTTCCAGGCCTATTGGCCAGTCCAGATGAGGATCGACACGAATGCGAAGGGGCTATGGAGAACGACGGCCGGCGGTCATCTTCGCGCTGCGTCCTCAGGTGAGCCTATCACAGGCTTTCGCGCCGGCATCCTTGCCGAGGCTGGCTTCACTGGCGCGCTGATCATAGACGACCCGCTCAAGCCGGATGACGCTCATTCGGAGACGATGCGAAAATTCATCAACGCCAGATGGGAAAACACATTCAAGTCTCGTCTGGCGCATGAGGATGTGCCGGTCATCGTGATCATGCAGCGGCTTCACGTCGATGACTTCGTGGCCCACGTGCTGGAGAAGTCTGGAGAGCACTGGCATCTGCTGCAGCTGCCGGTGTTGATCGAGGGCGAGACGCAGAAACCAGACGGGAATGTGGAGTTGATCCCGCATGGCCTGCCAGACGGTCCTCTATGGGCAACCAAACATAATCGCCAGCAGATCGAGGTTCTCAAGCTCGCGCCTCAGGTCTTCGCCGGCCAGTACATGCAGACGCCGATCATTTCCGGCGGCGACATGTTCAAGTTGGACTGGCTGCGAGAATATGAGATCGCTCCGCCTCTTTCGACGCTCAAGGTCTACATGGGCTCGGACTATGCGGTCACCAGCGATGGCGGAGACTATACCGTGCATGTGGTCATCGGGATCGATCCTGACGGCCACATGTGGCTGCTGGACGTCTGGAGGAAGCAAGCAAGCTCGGATGTCTGGGTTGAGGCGTGGTGCGATCTGGTGAAGGAATACAAGCCATCGCAGGCAGCTGAGGAAACCGGGCAGATCAAGTCCGGTGTCGGCCCATTTCTCACCAAGCGGGCGAGGGAGCGCGGCGCAAGTGTTTGGCGCCGAGGGTTCCCGACCAAAGGCGACAAGGCGATTAGAGCGCAGTCCATTCGCGGCAGGATGGCCATGCAAGGGCTCATGGTTCCGAAGCATGCGGAATGGCTCGCAGACTTCAAATCGGAACTGGCGGCCTTCCCTGGCGGAAAGCATGACGACCAAGTGGATGCGCTCGGACTTATCGGGCAGCTCCTTGATCTCGTCTCCAGCGGCAAGAATCCAGAAGTGGATGCGCCGCCGAAGAAGGAAAGCGTCTACGAGGCCAAACCGGATGGCTCGATCGTCAGCAATATGACGGTCCGCGAGGCCGTCGAGGCCATGGTGAAGCGCAGGAAGGGAAGAGGGCGATGACTGAACCCGTTGATGCTCCCACGCTCCTTGAGCGCCTTCGCTTTGAACTCGGCAATATCGGCATTCGCATCGAGACCCGCGATGGCGACGGTGAGACGCTGATCCTCGCCGAAGGCACAGGAAACCACCACAAGGCGTCCTATGCTCTTCCTGACGTCGCTGATCGTTCCGAGGAGGAACTGACGGCGCAGGTGGAAGCCGCAGTCCAGGAAATCAGGCTGCAGATTGAGTCCAACTCCGGAAGTTGGCCAGAGCAGAGCGAATAGAAACCTTCCGGCGTATCCTGCGTTAATAGGGTGCGTCGATCCAACAAAGGGCATCCGCTTGAGAAAGCCACGCAAGACCGCTAACGACGAGGGCAAGGCGCTCCGCGAGAAGGGGCAGAAGTGGCTCGATCGCATCGAGGCGTCCGCCAAGGTCGAAAAGAAGTGGCTGGACGACGCCAAGAAGGCACAGGACGCCTATACAGGCGAGGGACAGTCGCAAGCGGCTGGAACCGTCTATGTTTCCGATGGCCAGTATGACTTCAACATCCTCTATGCGAACGTCGAGACGATCGTGCCGGCCGTCATCAACTCGGCTCCGGTTCCGGATATCCGCAGGCGCTTTGCCGATCAGGATCCCGTCGCACGTTTCGTTGCCGAACTTCTCGAGCGCGCCATTCGCGTACAGATCGACGACAGCCGCTTGCAGACAGAGATGGAGGCTTCGGCCCAAGACGCATTCCTTGCCGGTCGCGGGGTTGTCCGCATCCGGTTCTATAGCGACATTGTAGGCGGAGAGCCTACCAAAGAGGATATCGAGGATGCAGCCGACCAAGCCAACGGCGAAGATAGAGACACGGAAGTATCCGTGGACAGAAGTGAAGTGGGTGATGAAGGATACGCCGGAGGGAGTGATGACGGAAATCGTGAGGACGGTTCGCTACCCGAACGGGGGCTTGGAGACAACGGTGGACCTCCTATCGAACCAGAGCGCCTCGAAAACGAACGCATCTGCTTTGAAGCCGTAAGCTGGATCGACTATCGCCACGGTCCCGCCAAGCGCTGGGATGAACGGCCTTGGGAAGCCTTCCGCTTCAGCATCGCTCGCGAGGATGAAAGCAAGTCGTTCGATAGCGGCATGATCGGCCTGCAGCTTTCCGCTTCCGAGATCAACCGCCGCAACAAGGACGATAACGAGCTTTGCGGCTGGGAGGTCTGGGACAAGGACAAGCGTGAAGTCGTGTTCATCGATGACGGCGGTGTCGTCCTCAAGACGATCGATGATCCCCTCGGTCTATCGAAGTTCTTCTGCACCCCGACGCCTATGCAGCCGATCGAGGTCAATGGCCGGCTCATGCCAGTCAATCCGTTCTCGGTCTATCGCCGCATGGCTGACGACCTGGACGATGCGGTCCGCCGCAAGAACGTGCTCATCAAAGCCATGAAGGCCAAGGGCTGGTATGGCACATCGGAGAAGGACCTTCAGGCTGTTATCGACCTGAACGACAACGAATTCGCGCCGATCGCGGACGCCGAGATCTGGGCCCAATCCCCCGGAGGCTTGCAGAACGCCATCATCTTCTGGCCGATCGAGAAGTTCATTGCCGCTATCCAGCAGGTGGACGCGGCGATCAATACCTACAAGCAGTGGATCTACGAGATCACCGGCATCTCCGATATCGTCCGTGGTGCGTCCTCGGCGTCGGAGACGGCAACAGCTCAGAATATCAAGAGCCAATGGGGTTCTCTGCGCATTCAGAAGATGCAGCGGATGATGGAGCGTTGCGCCAGGGATCTGTTCATTCTCATGAGCGAGATCATCCCGACGAAGTTCTCCATGCAGACGCTGGAGGAGATGACCGGGATGGACTTGCTACCAAAGCCAACCGACACGCCGCAGCAGACGCAGTTCAAGCAACAGGTCTATGCGCTGATGAAGCGTAAACTGGCGCTGTTCTATCGCATCGACGTCGAGAGCGACTCCACGGTCCGCGCCGATCTTACCAGGCAGAAGCAGGAGGTCGCTCAGTTCCTTCAGGGTGCAGGGCAGTACTTCTCCGCCGTCGGTCCGCTGGTGCAAAGCGGGACATTGCCGGCCGACGCCGCCCTCGAGATCTTCATCGCCAATGCCCGCCTGTTCAACTTGGGCCGGTCTGTCGAGGACACGCTGGAGAACATGGTCACACAGGCCAAGGCGAAGGCGCAGAAGGCCGAAAACGAGCCACAGGCGCCTAATCCCGAGATCGTCAAGGCTCAGGCCGAAGGCGAGGCCGACAAGCGCCGGAACGAAACCGAACTCGCCAAGTCCAAGATGGACAACGACACCGAGTGGAAGAAGGCCATCCTCGCTGCCCTTGCACAGATCGAGACGGCTCGCATTCAGGCGGCAACCAACATGGACAGCGCCACGCTCACTGCCTTCCTGGAAGGTGTCCTCGGGATCAACCAAATGGCGCACGAACAGACCTTGGCCAGCGTAGGGCAGCAACAGCAGCCAATTCAGCCTCCAATGCCACAGGGACAGCCGGTTGTGCAGTTCCAGCCGCAACTCGTCCCCGGTGCAGTAGCCTCATAAGGAGAATAAACGGCCATGGTGAAGAATTTTCAGATTCTATCCCAGGACAGCACGACGCCGGCAATGGACTCGGTACCGATCGATGTCTCTGGCGGCAATGTTACCCCCACAGAGCCATTCAGGGCCATCAGGGCGGTAGGCGCGGGCAATGTGGTGGTGGACACCATGTTCGGCACGTCGCGCACCCTGGCGTTCGCTGCGGGCGAAACACGGCCCGTCTACGTGACGAGGATCTATCAGAGCGGAACCACGGCAACCGGCATCGAGGGGCTGGTTTAAACCCTCGAATTTTTTTGAAGCGTCGAAGCAAAGGAAATCAAAATGAGCGAGAAGACGGAGTATCACGTGCATGTAGTGTCAGGTGCAGCCACTAATGGGCAGATTGTCATCGTTGAGGGCGACAGTTTCGAGGCTGACCATCGCGGCGTCTTGGGGATCACCCTAGATGGCAAGACGCAGGCAGTCTTCGCGGCTGGCTTTTGGGCGGCAATCGTCCCTGTCCCGTCCGCGCCAAATGCCTAAGTTCGTCAACCGCAACGGCCAATGGGTCGACAAGGCCACTGGCGAGCCGATGCTGACCGAAGAGCAGCGCGCGGCCCCCGTCGCTCTGCCGATGTTTATCCCGGACATCCCGGCCTATGAAAGCCCTATTGATGGGCGGCTGATCACCTCTCGATCCGAGCGCCGGGAAGATCTGAAGCGGAACAACTGCATTGATGCGCGTGACTTTCCGTCTGCGACCGGCGGCAAGATCAGGAATCCGAAGGTCGCCGCCAAGTATGGGATGAAAGTCTCGGAGGAGTTTCGCTGATGCCGCCGATCATGAACGTCTGTTTTGCGATCACCGCTGCCGCCTTTGCCGCCATCTTCCTCGTGGCCGTGATGGTCTTCGGTGGCGTAATGGCTCGCAACGTGGCGATTGCTGCCGCCTTTCTCGGCTGTGCATCGCAATTCACTGGCCAGGACACGAAAGCATGGAAGCTTTCGCTCTATCTCGCCTACGGCGCCTTTATCGCCGGCCTCTTCGCATACCTGTCGCTCCTCCTCGGGCGCTGAAGCCTACCTTCCGAAAAATCGAATAAGGATCAAACCGCATGAGCGTCGAAGCCAATGCGCCGATGAACGATTCGGCCGTAATCGAACACAACAACCCGATCAATGATCCGGCTGCTTCGGCAGCAGCGGATGATGCCCTTGGGGCCGTCTGGGATCGTCTGGAGCGCGATAACGGCGCCGCTCGCGGTGAGGGTGGCAAGTTTGCTCCTAACGCAGCAGACGGCGATCCTCAGGCGATTGGTGATGACGCCGACAACGGCGGCGAGAAACCACTGGAAGGTGGTGAGGGAGAGGGCACCGAGGAAGCTGAAATTTCGACGCCAGCGACCAAGGTTCCTCTCCCGGCAACAATGACAGGACTCGATGAGCACTGGGGAAAGCTGCCCCCTGAGGCTCAGGAGGCCATCGCCGCCAGCCAGGCGAAGCTCCACAAGACGATGTCGGACCAGGGCAGGGCGCTTTCCGCCTACAAGCCGATCGCCGACGTCTTCGGGGAGTTCAAGGAATACTTCGACGGGACCGTTGGTAACTACAAGGGTGACGAGGCTGTCCGATATCTCTTCGGCCTCC
>Ga0137457_1000457_pt1 | contig 10849 bp, 23 predicted proteins | sample EasRivERMGT630_2_FD_102321 | JGI IMG/M metagenome (GOLD analysis project Ga0137457, IMG submission 102321) | Soil microbial communities from meander-bound floodplain in the East River, Colorado, USA - East River MetaG ERMGT630_2 | ecosystem: Environmental > Terrestrial > Soil > Floodplain ...
TGAAACGTCATGAAGCCGGCGAACGCGCCGTCAAGCTTCAGGATGACCGCAGAATGTATCTGCATGTTCTTACGTGCGGCCCGCTCTGCGATGCCGTCCTCTATCGCTAAGCGTGCGATGGCCTTTTCGAAGCCGGACCCAATGACACTCGCGACCACAATCCATTCCGCGGCGGCCACAAACAACTCGGCATTGACATCTAGTGCCGCCTGATTCTTACGACTTCGCGCCATTCACAACGCTCCTATCATTGACAGTTGTGGGCTCACCGGACGCGGATGTTGTGGACTGCACGACGACAACCCGCATTTATCAGGGCAATCACGACAATGCCCGATGTATGTGCTTTTGTTGAAGACTGAGATGGGCCGCGCCCTCGGGCTCAGGTCGTGAGTTGAGGTGACACGGATAACGCCAGCCCTGACCAGATGGTGCTCACCTGATACGCGGAGCGGATTATCCAGCGTCGGTAACAGCGTGAACAGCCGGTCCTGAACACCGGCCATGCGCGCGCCTTCCGGGATGTCGGTGTTAAAATCACACGACACCACGCGGGCGACACTGACGCCTCCAGCCGCAGCGTAGCGTTGTATTTGCCGTTCCCGATGTTTCAGTTCTGCCGCCGTGTCCAGTGCAGATACCGAGGTGTTCAACACCGTGCCGCTCGTAACGAGCCGCTCGAGCTGCGCATCGGTGGCCGTCATCCAATGCTTCGTCACCACGACTGGCACCGCGAACGGGGCCAGCCACTCGATGATGTCTATCGTGTGTTCCCAGGCGTGCGACGGGTCGCCCATGGTGCCCACACGAAAGAACCCTTCGGGGGCTGCTTTCACTGCGCGCACAATGCTATCGGCGTGAGATGCACTAATGACACGCCGGACAACAGACTTGCTAAAATCGATACCTCTAAACTTGGCTATCTGTGCCGCGTAGCAACCGTCGTAGCAGCCGGCAGACGGCCGGGCGGACATACCAGCCGTGCACCCCTTGACGGTGTCGATGTCTAGGACGCCCTTTTGATTGACATCGGCGGTGAGCACGTCGCCATAGTTCCGAACGCCGTGCGTCACAGGTCCGTCGTCGTCCCAGAGCCGAAGCGTTATCGGCATCGGGACCACTCCATATATGCGGCACGAGCTGTAGCAATAGAGACTTCACCGCGCGTGAGTTTATCGAGGATTACCTGAAGAGCCTTTTGACACGAGAGACACCCCGCCTGCGGATTCGTGGCATACACCGTCCGCCGACAGCAGAGCCAGGTCACGAGCACGGCTTCGATCTGATGGTCATCATAGGAGCGCATCAGTTCACCATCCCCGCCGCTTTATCCTCTTCCGCCCACAGGCACCCCTCACAGAGGAAGTCATAGCGGAGTAGCCCGTTGGGTAAGTGATACTCCGGGCAGATCACGGCCGGTTCACCATCCCAGTTTTCTTCCCAGGTGCCCGAGCATTCCGTCTTCGCGCCGCAGACCGAGCACGGATGGTGGTGAGGCTTCACGCGTGGCATTATGGAAGCCGCCGTAATCCTACGGCCCGCGCGCCGTCGATAGTCGCGTGATAGCAAGAGCCTTCCGACATCGCATAGCGCTCGTTTTTCACCACAAATCCAGCATTCCGCAAGCGTTCCATGCTCGGCACGTCCGAGTCACCGGCCACGAAGTAATTGCGATACCCGCGAGGGCATCTCTCGTCCACGCCGAGCATATGACGCAGGTTGTCAAGGTCGTTCACGGTGATCATCTACGTCACCCGCTCGAAGCGCACGCCGCCCAGCGGCCGCAGGATATGGTTGTGAATCAGCCGATGGCCTACCATTGGGGCCTCACTCCGCTCACCTTTATCAACGCGCGACTCTCCGCAGTCGTTCGCATATCGACGCCACGCGAGCGCAACATGCGACTGACGTTCCCGGTGTTTTTGTCGAAGTGCTCAGCGATCTGCGGGAGTGTCCAGCCTTCCATATACATGCACATCGCCAGATCAACGTCCCACGTCAACGGCTGGTGATGCTGGATGTGCTCGGTCGGTGCCAGAGCGCGTAGGTTCGATGGATCGTTGTCGGCCTTGTTCTCGTTCACGTGATGCACGTGTTGACCAGCCGGACGCCCAGCGACAACGCGATGCTCAAACGCCTCAACGTAAGACTGCGTGCCGACCTTCCAGCGAAGCACCACGTACCCGTCAGCCCTCTTGTATCGACGCGGCTCACCTGACGGTAACGGCTCATTGTCTGCGAGACGCCTGATCATGTGAGGCGCTGCCGTGCTAGGCTTCGCACGCATCGCCGCGTACTTGCACTTGTTAGAGCAGTAACCGCCCCACCCTTTTTCGATGTTGTGGACGAGCGCTTGGAACGACGCCCCGCAGTGCTGGCAGAGCCGTGGAGTTGTTCTCATCTACTTCAGCCGTTCATATGTGTCGGTGTAGTGCGGCACGTCCGAACCAATACGCCGGAGAAGGCGGGCCGTGATCTGACCGTGATGCACGACGCAGACGCGCTGCTTTCGGTCGGCCAGATACGACGTCCCGCGTGCTCGCTTGCCCCATCCGCCAACCATGTGATGCGTCTCCGTATCGCGTCGAAGACATCGCCCCTGACCTACCACTTCAATCTCGCACCTACCAGCCGCCCGCGTTCTGGCTTTGTCGCTCTCGCGCTTGTCTCTCGCCTCGAGCGCCTTGCGACGCACGGCCTTGTCCAAGGCGCGCGGGCGGCCCTTCGGGAAGGCGAGACGGCTGGTGTCCATCGCCATATCAATCCGTGCAGAAGCAGTCGATCAGATTGTCGGCAGGCCCGAACATATCGCCCTGTGCGGCCATCGCTGCATAACTTGGCTGGTCATTCCGAAAGGTGCCGCCGATGCGCTGCTCTTGTTCAATCCACCACATAGCGAGATCTGGACGGTCGCGAGCAATTTGCACGCGCTTCTGGTAACCCTTCAAGAAACAGAGATCGCAGTTGCCCTCATGCGGCTGGAGTTGCAGGTCGAACGGTTGCGCGCGCCAGAAGGCGTTGACATCGCCGAGCGTCACATCGGCATCGGCCAACGGGAGCGCGATGTCCCACTGTTCCCGGCGCGTCTCGGCCGCCGCTCGCATCTTGGCAACGCGGCGAGGTTCATCGGCTCGAATCCCTACGACGTTCGTCCAATGCTCAAACCCACGAGCGAGCATAAACTTCCGCATCGGAGTGAGTTTGAGTTCCTGGGTACAGAATCGCATCATCGGATTCGGCAGGAACTTCTTATCCGTAATCAGTTGCGTGAACTGCCCTGGCCGCGATACCCAATGAACCTGCACGCTCCAATCCCACGCGCAGGCCCGCACGAAGGCGTATGTTTCTTCGCGTTCCTTGCCGGTGTCAGCGAACACCACGAACACATCCGGCCGCAACCCTTCATCGAGAATCCGTCGCAGCATGTAGGCCGACGTCCGCCCCCCGCTGAACGAAATCACCGCAGGGCCATCAATCGCGAAGGGGCTACTCATCCACATCCCCGGTCACGCCAAGCCGCTCCCGCATCGCCGCACGGCTCCACGACGGCGGCTCATATTCCGCGTCAGCCTTGTCCCGCTCCTGCCCATACATCGCGTCTTCGTCGGTCTGACACGGGGGGCAGAGATCGACGTAGGCCTCGGTCGCGGTGAACAGCCGGTGACAGCCCAGGCAGCGCGATTGCCAGGTGAGTTTGTCTGTCATCATCGTCCACCCTTCCCGACCGCTTTCGCAGTCGCAATAATCTCGGTAGTAGTCTTCACGAGCCGTCGCGTGTGCCGCTCGTTATATGACTTGTTAAACATCGTTTGTGCAAAACTCGCTTTTCCGGTCCACCCCACGCGATAGCGGCAACTCTTTGGATCCCAGAACTCCAAGGAGTAGACCACTTTCGGCATCACGCCACCGCCGATCGCAACGTGCCAGAAAGGTTCGTCATCGTCAGCAGGGCCGCGACTTCCTGATCGACTTCCGCGAGGAAGGCTCTGGCCTCGCGGGCGTATTCCGCAATGTCCGCCTCGTCACGCGGGACGCGCACGTAGAACACTTGCAACGCCTCGGGGAAGCGATCATCGAAGGAGAGGAAGTCGTAGGCCTGTGCGCCCGTGATCCAGAGTTCGTGGAGCATCTGGGCGCGGTGCTCAGACGGGAACTTGCCGCCGCGGAGATACCGCAGGTGGGTCGCCGACTTCGGGCACTTGAGACTCACGAGCGTGTCGTAGTCGCCCAGGTGGCCGTCCAGGGAGCACCCGGCCTGCAGCGTATCGTGCGACAGGAAGCCGGTGGTCTGCGCGAGGTTCCCCGTCATGGCCTCATAGGCCGCGAGCGCTGCGGGCTCCATGTCGATGCCGCGCTGCATGGCGGCATTCACATATGTATCCTCTTGCGACAGGCCAGTGATCCGCTCACACGCGAGTTGTATCCGGAGGTCGCGCCGATCCGCCGCCTCCCCACTCTTGACGGTGGCGCGCATGGCGGCCGCGCGGCTCCCAGTCAGCCGGCCGCACCTCGCCTGATACCACTCCGGCGAGCGTTGCGGCACGTCGATCACAGTAAATGCCCTCACTTGGCTTTCCCCTTCGCTGCCCGCGTCTTGATCCTGGCGAGGTCATTCGGCGCCGTGCTGGCGAGGTGCTTCCGGTAGGCGCCTTGCGACTTGTTCCACGCGTCCGAGAAGGCCGTCATGCCCTCATCGGCCACGCCTTCGAGGGTCGCCAGCCAGGCGTCATAGCCCTCGGGGGCCTTTACCTCAGGAGCCGTCTTGGCCGCTCGGTTGCCGTCGTCATCGTCCTCACCGACTGCGACGTTGAAGATCATCTTCAGAAGATAGCGCATCCCGTAAGACACGGCCGATCCCGTCGCGTGCGTCTTCGTCATCACGTCGCCGCCCTTGGCTCCTTTGCCATCGGCCGGCATGTCGATGTGATAGGTTCGTGCGTGCCCGCCCGAGTGCGTCGTGTAGCACAGCACGCGAACATCGTCAGCGTTGGGCGACTCGCCAGTGTCAAAAGACAGGCCGAATCCGTGCTCCGTGTAGATTGGACGCAGGCCGTTATCAAGCGCCACATAAGAGGCATACCGGCTGCGCGTTTGCGGGTTGCTCGCATCGGCAGCGATCGGGCGCATCTGCTTTTGCGCAGACGACATCGCGGCATTGAACAACCCCTCGGCCTTACGAGCTTCGCTCCGTTCCCAGAGCGCCATGAGCCGCTCAATGTTTTCTACGGAGACGTTGGGATCTCGCGCGAGACGCTCGAATAGATCCACCGCCGAGTCTGACTGCGGCACGAGCGCGACGTCCTTGACGCCGGTCGTGGGTTCCTCTAAGAGCGGAGGTTGTGTTACAGTTGCCATAATCTGGGTTCCTTTCGAGGCCCGCTCTTGTCCAGCGGGCCTTTCTTTTTTCATTACGTGCGCTTAGCCTCCGGGACTCGCTCCAATCCCATCACGTCGCAGAGGTAGTCCCGAAATTCCTTTTCCGAGACGGACTTGCCGTCGATGCTGTAGACCTTCTCGTCGGCGGTAGCCAGGAAGTAGGCCCGTCGCGGGCACGTTTGGAAGCCAAAGAACGGATGGTCGACGAGGTCGTCCCGAACGGCGGTGCCGCACTCTTGGCACTCGCTCATGTGTTCGGTCGTCCGTCGTTCGATGGTGTCTCCGCCGTCACAAGCCTTCGGTTTCATTTACCCGCGCCCGTTGTCATAAAGCACAAACGCCTCCGGGCACCACTCGCGCGCCCGCTGCTCCGCCGCCTCGGTGTAGGCCCGCAGTTCCTCGCGGCTCAGTTCCGTGATCGACGACTTCCCTTCCGGCAAACATTCGGCCTTGAGCATCGTGTGGGCCTCGTGCTTGTGGTAGCCCGTCTCCTGCGAGAACGGGTCCACGACGTGCCCCCAGTAGTGTTTGATGTCCCCGTAGGTATAGGCCTCGTCCTCAGGCTCGATCCGGATCTTGAGCGCGACCCCGTCGCCCCACTTCTTCGCGAACTTCTTCCGCTGCGTGACGTAGCGTGGCCGATCCACGACGTGAATGTCGGCGTCCCGCACAACGGCCGAGACGACCAGGGCGTTCATGGCCTACCGAGAATCGCTTTCGCTTCGGCGCCGTTGTCCTGTTGCAGGAACTGGCCATCACCAAGGCCGAGCCGTGCCCGCGCTTGCCCAATGCGTTCGTCCGAAGTGGGAAGTCCGCCGATAAACTTCACCTTACAAATACAACAGCACTTCTCGCCCGTGACACTGGCGAACAAGTCGTTACCGAGGTCGGTCCCACAGATCGCACATGCTCGCTTCACTGTTCCCCCTCTACGACGCTTGACGTGCCGACGAGTGACGTGCCCGCTCCGTAGTCCGACTGCCGATCGGCGGCCCCCAGGCGCGGCGCCGCCGTTCGGGATCGGTATGGGCCTCGCGCCCGAGACGCCGGTCCTGCTGTCGGAGTTGGAGATTCCGGAGCAGGCACCCGAGCCGCGAGTCGCTCGACTTCGCGGTCCACTTCGCGATGCATTCGGCCCACGTCCGCATACAGAAACTCCTCTGGATAGGGGTCGCGCTCGCCCCGCGAGAAGGCCCACCCCACCACGCGATCGACGATCGCAAACACGATCCAGGTGGACAGGAGCACGAGCGCAAACGCCACGAGAAATGTCATTCGCTAAACCACTGGTCCATCGCCTTGAAGGCGAGGGCAAATATCGTGACGACGATGAGCGCCCCGCCCACCACGACTACGAGCATTGCCACCGCGCCCCAGAAGGTGCCCATCAGGAACGCTCCTGGCAACTGCCGTGCTCTTGAGTGGTCACTTGTCCATCCTATCGAGGCGTAAGTTGGCGAACGCGCCGAGGAAGCAACCGAACGCTGCGATTAATCCAGGAGTGTTTCCGCTGTAGAAATACAGCCCGCAGACGATCAGCCATATCACCATGCCTGAGACGCTGAAGAACCTCACGACTGACGCCCCGGGCACGTCAGGTGCTCTTGCAGTAGGATGTTCCCGGTGCGCTCGTTCCGATGCTGGCGATAGTAGGAACCCGCCGCAATCGGTAGTTCGCACTTGAAGCACAGCCGCTTGACTTCCTCGCGCCAGCGGTTGCACCCGATGTGGAAGCACTTCGGGTCCGCGCAGACGAGGGGCCACTTACACACCGGCATCAGCATCGGGCCGGACATGAAGACGCCGGGTCTGGTCGCCATGTTCATGCCGCCGCAAGCCAGCCGAGCCGTGACCGCAGGCACAGGATGACCAAGTCCGCCTCTGTCCTGACCCAATAGTGCTGCGCGCCGATGGTGATGTGCATGATCTGGCCTCCAAACTGGCGTGCTATCCCTCGATCTCTGCGATGAGTTGTTCGTCCGCGTCACAGTCGCCGCATTGCTGGCGTTTATTGGCCTGAGCCCATCCTTCGCGGCAGGCACAGCCCTTAAGACGCTCCCTGACCCGCTCCAAGAGTTCTGGGGCTTTCAGACGGGCATTCGCCTCAACTTCCTCTTGCGTGCGCGCCATTGTGACTTGTCCTCACCAAGCCTATCGGTCACTGCCGACCGGCTCTGTATCCGCCCAGACATGCACAGGGATGCCCGTGCGATCCTGGATCCGCAGCGCCAAGGTCAACCCGGCGCGGTGTTTTTCGTTGATGAGGAGGGAATAAAAGGACTCTGAGACGTCGATATAGTCGGCCGCTTCCCGCTGCGAGAAGCCCCGCCGCGCCATCCAGTCCCGTAATTCGGCGGCCCCATTCACCATACGGCAGACTCTAGCGCAAGATTTTTGACCCTGTCAAGTATTTATTTGAGGTATAGAACTCGGCCGGGAATGCGCCACGAACCGCACAGCCGGGGCAACAGCGGCCGAGCGGTCAGCGCGCACTCGCCGGCCTTCTGGTAGGGCTACTTCTCGCCCGAGAACTCAGCCGCCGAGGACTGCGCCTTCTCGATCTTGTCCAGGCGGGGAATGATCTGGAGTTGCACCGTGCGCTGGAAGTCGCCGCGCAACACGGCCAGCCGGTCATTGAGGCCCCTCGCAGTCGTGGCGAGCACCTCATTCTGCGAGGCCAGGGCGGCATTCTCGGCCATAATGGCCGCGACGGTGTCCGCGAGTTCGGCCTGGAGATCGCCTTGCTTCCGCGTGTTCTCTTCGAGCCCCTTGACGATGCCGACCGTCGAGTCGCTCGCATCCAGTCGCACTTGCACGTCGCGATACTGGACGCCCAGGAGCCAGATGAGCTGCACGGCGTTGCCGATGGCGAGCAGTGTCCACATGACCCGCCCCGGTGTGATGAGTTTGGCGACGTAGTCGGGCCACGGCTCGCCGTTCTTCTTGATGCTGCGGTCGTGCTTAATGGCTTTCAGGATGTCATCGACGAGGGCGCGGTGGTCGTCTGATGGGGCCAAGGAGTCTCCCTTTAGGGTTCGTCGAGTAAGTCGCGCGCCGGGATCCGTCGTGTCGTGAAACTGTGAATAGGGCCGATGAGATCGGACGTCGCGTGCGTCGGAGCCGAGACATCGCAGGATAGCAGCCCCACGATGGCCCAGTTGCACACGAACAGCAGCCACAGCATGCGAATCTCCGGCGTCATTCCGCGAACCCCATCCCCGCGTGCGTGCCGACGAACCCCCAGGCTCGCCCCTGAATCAGTGCATCGGCATTCGCCGCAAACGACCAACCCGCCACACGCGTGGTGGGCGACCCGGTCGGATCGACCTCAACCGCCAAGAGATCCCCGGGATTACACGTCACGAGATCCGTTAAATCACTGCCGCTCGTGACCCCGCTAATCGTCGCCGCCAACGCCGTCGCCGCGGCATTCTGTCGCAGGGTAAAGGTGAACGATGTCGAGGCGGCATTCAGTTCGATCCGAAACTGGGACAATGTGAACGGGGTCACCCCCACCTTGATTTGCTCATCTGTTTCCGTTGTTGACGTTGGCAATAAGCTATTGCCGCCGGTCACCCGTCCATAGAGCGTATCCGTGAGCGTGATGTTGCCGCTCGCGCACGCGCCGAGCATAAACTCCCCTGGCGTCGTGGCCGTAAACAACACGCCAAACGCCACGCCGTCCAAGGCCGTGGCCGACACGGTCTCCTGACACTGAAACTGCATCAGGTCCCCAGCGGTCACGGACAACGAAAAGGTGACCTGTTGACTCAGCGACGAGGCAGAGGTGAAGGCCAAGCGGGTATCAACCGTGCCGCCAGATCCATCCTGCACCACACCATTCTTGAGAATCACGAACGTCCACGTCCCAGTAGCAATCGTGGTGACAATCCGGACCCCGTACCCGCCCACCGTGCCACTAATCGCCGCAATGTCGGAGGCGTTTGTGGCACTCCAGTTCCCGGCCTCCATTCCCGTAAAGAGCCGATTGGTTCGCGTGGCGGCGATGGGTTGCCCGGACCCTAATCCATAACACTGCTGCCCGGCCGTCGTTCCATCAAAATCACACGAGACCAAGACATTTGATGTTGCCGTGGGCGTGCCTGTCGACGTCGCTTTGAGAGACACCAGATCCCACTGAGCAATCGAGACCTGTGTCCCGGTCAGTTGTGCGGTCGTGGCCGCGCCAGAAATCGTCACAGTCAAGGCCGAATCTGACCCGTTAATCCGTACGGCAAAGGTCCGAGAATTGCCGACACCTGGGGCCGCCCCGAGGGTCACCTCCAGATTAGAAAACTCGCCCGCCGCCGCCCAGGGATGAGTGCCGTCTGACTCGAGGGTGGCCCAGATCTGCCCACTCGACAGCGGGGCGTACCGGGTCGATGCGGACATCGCCGTTTTGTTGCGCCAGAGGACGACCTGCTTCGACATCCCTATGTCCTCGTGCCGATCAGTTGCACCGTCACCCACGTCGCCGATCCGACCGTGACACTATCGATATTGAAGGTGACGAAATCGCCGGCCGCAATCGGATCGAACGCCGAGGCGTCCCCGTCGTCGATGAGCGCCCCCGCGATCTCAGGCTCGTTGCCGCCGGTGATCGTGTCGGCGTCTGCCGGCGGATAGTTCGCCAGCGTGTCCGCCCAGATGTCGATCACGATTGAAATCGTCGCGTCGGTGTAGACGACCCAGGTCAGAGGCAGGAACCCATACGGGACGCGGATAATCCGTTGTTTGCCGACCGCGATGTCTGTTCCGGTAAACGTCGCGCCAATCGTGGCCTCAAGTTCAGGCCCCACAGGGCTCCCGAATCCCCCCGCGGCGGACGTGCGCACAAAGGGATCCGTCGCCCCGTCTAAGATCGTCGAGACTTGGTCCGGCGTCAGGTCTGTCGGGTCACCCGTGCCCGCGCCGTCTGCCCGACCCTTGATCGTCGCCTCGGCCATGTTGGCGGCTTTGGCATTGGTCACGACGTCGTTGTCGACGGTGAGCACGGTGCCGGTGCCGCTCACGGTGACGTCGCCGTAATCGCCATCCGCGAGCGTGGCACCCGTCGCCGCGACCGTGATGTCGACTTCCGTTCCGTCGTCCGCGACGGTTAGTGTGGCCCCTGAGCCTTCGATGAAGTTCAGCCGCGACCGCGTGAAGACCGACCCCGTCGAGTTCTTGCGGACCCCGACGAGTTGCGCGTCGGCGAGTTGCCCGGAGAGCCCGCCGACGTTGATTTCATCAGCGCCTAAATCCTGATGGCTAGTCGCATGGGCGGCCGGTGTCTGCGGGTCCGCGAGGACACCAGACAGGCCGGTCACGTCGATTTCGTCACTGCCGCCGTTCTCGTGACTACTCGCGTGTGGCCCGCCGCCGCTGATCGTCGAGGCCACCACGGACAATCGCCGCCGCAGTTCCGCCACTTCCGCCCGCAGCCGGTCGTAGAGGAATCGGGTCACTCTGGCTCCGTGAAGTAGAGGCCGAA
>Ga0137457_1000458_pt1 | contig 10837 bp, 5 predicted proteins | sample EasRivERMGT630_2_FD_102321 | JGI IMG/M metagenome (GOLD analysis project Ga0137457, IMG submission 102321) | Soil microbial communities from meander-bound floodplain in the East River, Colorado, USA - East River MetaG ERMGT630_2 | ecosystem: Environmental > Terrestrial > Soil > Floodplain ...
ACGATGCCCTCCAGGGTCCGCTCGACCATGAAGTCGAAGAGCCCCAGCCTCTGCAGGGAGCCTCGCTGGACGAACAGCTGGCCGTCGAGCACGCTCCGGAGGCGCACTTTCTCGGTGTCCGTCGCCTGCAGCTCGACCAGCGGGGGCTGCATGTCTACCCCTCGTCGGTTCCTTTCAGCGCTGCTCCCTTGGGCGCCGCGTTCCAGAGGGCCCGGAGCCTGCTGCAGAGCCACTCCGCCGTGAGCTCGTCGACCCGCGTGCAGTTCTCGCTCTGGCCGAAGTCATCGAGGAGCGACGCGACCTTGTCCCGCTTCCCGATCCGGTAGTCGATCCCGATCACGGGGCGTTCCTGGGACAGGGCGAAGATGACCGCATGGAACCTCATCGAAACGACGATGTCGAGATTGCGCAAGAGCGCCACGACGCCATCCAGCGAGGCGTCCCCCTCCCAGACGCGGAACTCGACGTCGTCCCGGAGGCGCCGGGCGAGCCGGTAGGCGCTGCGCAGGTCCGAGAGTCCGAACTGGATCGCGTTCATGGGATAGAAGACGAAGCACGGCCTGGGGGTGACCTCGTCGTGAAACCTGCGGAGCCCCGACGCGAGTTGCTCCTCGAAGCGAGACTCGATGGCGCGCGTGAATTCGACCGGGTCCTTCCCCCCGGCGCCCACCGTGTACAGGTGACGGATGGGGCGCAGGTTCACGCCGACGAGTGGCCGCCCCTCCGTTCCGTCGAGGAGCTGGTCGATCCGGCGTCGATCGGCGGCCGGGAGGCGGGTGAGCTCCCGGGGGCGAGTCGCGAGGTAGTCGAAGGCCGGATCGCGGCCGACCTCGGGGCCCAGGTCCATGACCTGCGGTTGCCGGCCGTCGTCCGAGGTCCTCACGGTGAGGTGCGTGGCCATCTCCACGATCTTCCGACCGACCCACGCGGACGGTCGGCGCACGAAGGGACCGACACCGATGCCCTCCACGATGAAGGGCTTCTTCTTTCCGCGGGCGAGCGACGCAGCGTACAGGTGCCTCACGAGCTGCTTCGGCAGGTCGGTGAGAGGGCCCCCCGCGTAGACGACGGCGTCGACTCGCTCCAGGCATTGCCGGATGTGGGAGTGCTCGTAGGGGCGCACGTCGAGCGCCACGGGCACGTCGAGCATCTCCACGAGGTGACGGGTGTGCGCAGGTCTCTGGCTCAACAGAACGGCTTGCGTCGTGCCGTGGCGCTCGTGGATGCGCCACAGGACTCCCCCGAGGATGGCGGCGTCTCCGACGTGCTCGCCCCCGTAGGCTCCGATGAGGAGCACGCTGGAGAATCTCGCGTCGGACGCCGTGCGCTCTCCCCTCGTTCCGGGCGCGACGACGCGGGCAAGCGCCCACCGGACGAGACCACGGCCTCCGTCGCGAAGGACAACCGCCACGTCCGCGGCGTGGGCCACGGTCGCGCCGAGCCGTGGCATGCGTGAAGCACGCCTGGCCATCCCCGTGGCCAGCGCCGCGTGGACTCCACCCAGAGCGGGACGATCCTCGAGCGACAGCTCCCAGCCACGCGGGGATCCGCGCAACACCGCCGCCGTTTCCCGCGCTAGCGGGCGCGAAGGTTCCGCGAGGAGACGGCTGAGGTGCCGGTAGTAGTGGAGTCCTGCCTCCGACAGCCGGTGTCTCTCTTCCTCCAGCAGGCGGTAGGTCACGAAGTCCCACGCGAAGAGCCGCTCATCGGGCCCGAGCGCAGCTCCGGCTCCCGGGACCAAGGAGCTCAGCGCCTCGCTCGACACCAGGATGGGCTCGACATCCTCGTCTCGCGCCAGGGAGAACAGGGTCTCGAGCCGGAATACGAGCACGGGCGACAAGGGAATCCACCAGGAGACCGGGAGGCCGCGCGCTCCGTGGGCGCGGGATGCTCGGATCACCGCTGAGAGGGTGGTGTCTCGAGCCGCCAGCGCCGACGGGGCGTCGGCTCGATCGTCGAGGACGAACGCCGCCCGGAGGCGGAGGTCGCGACGCCCGCACGCGTCCCGTAGCGCGCTCCAGGAGGCATCGTCCGGCGAAGCCTGTCCTCCAGCGAGGATCGTGACGCTGGCCAGGGCTGGCAGGGCCGCGATGACTCGCTCCACCTCTGCCGTCGGCGCGAGCATGCCTTCCCGCACGACGAGGAGAGAAGTGATCTCCGCGAGCGACTCCTCGCGGAGCAGCTGCTCCAGGCTCGCTCCGGAGGGCGAGGGTCCGCTCGCGGCCTGCCAGACGACATCGAGTCGGGTCCGAGCTTCGGAGGGCGTGCGCCGCATGCTCTAGACGCTCTCACGGCTCGGCAGATCGGACTTGGCCTGGGCGAGCAGCCGCAGATCGGGAAGGAACGCGGGATTCCCGAGGGGGGCCAGGACGACTGCGCCGGCGAGCAGGATCGCCTTGAGCCAGGGAAGCCACGGCGATGGGTCGAACAGCGTGAGGGGGACCGCGACCAGGATCGCGAGGGACAGCGGCCATCCCACGGAAGGAAGGAGCGGAATGCGTCCCACGTGCCGCATGGCGAACAGGTGCGCGGTGAGCCACACGACCAAGGTGGCCGCGACCATCGCGATGGCGCCCCCGACCGCCCCGTACCTCAGGATCAGGAACGGGCTGATGGGAAGCGCGACGGCCGCTCCCGCCGTCTGCGCGAGCAACACACACCTCTGTTGCCCGCTGGCGATGAGGGACCAGCGGGCGTGTCCTCCGAGCGTGGTGATGGGGAAGGCCCAGACGAGGATGGCGAATGCCGGTGCGGCCGTGCCGAAGCGCTCGCCGAACACGATCTCGAGGATCGGCCGCGCGAAGAGGGAGCACCCGAACGCGATCAGGACCCCGGCCCACCCGACCATGCGGAACGAAGCCCGCATCAGCTCGTCGAAGCGCCGCGGCGAGTCTGCGATCCAGCGCACCATCGTCGGGAAGAGGTTGAAGTGGTACGCGTAGCTGAAGATCAGCATCGCGGCGACGATCCGGTGCGCAGCGCCGAACCATGCGGTCTCTTCTCCGCCCACGAGCGTGCCCAGCAGGAACAGGTGGACGTATTGATGGAGTGCCCAGACGACGTTGCTCAGTCCGATCGAGGATGCCTGGTGGAGGAGGCTCTTCAGATCGGACGGCGAGAACCGGATCCGCAGCGGCGTGACGTAGGCCACCTGGAGCGCGAGGTAGAAGAGGACCGCAGAGCCGGCGGCCAGGATCTCGACCAGGCCGACTCGCACGACGTCGCGCGGTCCTCGAACGAACAGGTAGACGCCCACGGCGAAGACGGCGGAACGGAGCACCTGGCCGGTGGCCACCGCTCTCATCCGGTCGAGGGCCTGGAGCAACCAGTCGAGTCTCCAGGGGATCGCGAGGAGCCCGATGGAGAAGAGCCAGACGAGGGGCTGGGCTTCCGGCGAGCCGTTGATCAGGTGCCCGCTGAGTCCCATGACGGGGATCGCGACGGCTGCGAGCAAGAGCCGCACGGCCGGGATGATGGCCGCATGGTGCGACGCCCGGGCCGGATCCCTGGCGAGCTCGCGCGCTCCGACGGATCCCAGCCCGAAGTCGACGAGCATGGCGAAGAACAGCGAGAGAGCGGCGGCGAACTCGACGAACCCGTAGTGCTCCGTGTCCAGGGTCCTGGCCAGGGATGCAAACGCGAGCAGGGTGACGACCGCGGCGAGGAGCTGCCCGAAGCAGAGCTCCACGAGATCTCGGAACAGCCGGAACCTCATGCGCCCCGATGGCCCCGATCGGGAAGGCCTCTCGTTGCCTGTGGTCGCGCTCTCATGGATCTAGTGTGCAGATCCGCCGGGCCTCGAGAGGTCGTAGACCACGAACGCCGAGGTCCTGATGGCCGGTTGGAAGTCGAGGGAATGGTCCTTCTCCGTGATGAAGTACCGGTACGCGGGATACTTCTTCCGGAGCTCCAGGAGCTTCTCGTCGTCGATGCCCAGGTAGGCATTCCTGAGGGCCGTGTACATCAGCCCCGAGTCCTTGCTGGGCATGTCCTCGTACGTGCGCCCGATGAGGTCCTGCATGCGCTCGAGCCAGAACCTCGAGATCGACCGTGAAACGACCATGAGATTGCCGTCCGGATGCTCCTGGAAGTAGATCGGATGCCTGGGCAGTGCATCGCGGAAATGACGCATGTGGAGCGGCACGTAGAGCCCCTCGCCCTCCGGGATCTTCTCGCGGACGGCGTCGACGAGCTCGACGAAGGACTCCAGCGTCTTCGCCCGGTCGAAGGCCGGGTCCTCGCGGCGCTCGGGCTGCGTCCGATCGATGCCAGCGATCGTGAAGACGTTGCGAACTCCGCGATAGGTCCGGAATCCCTGCGCTCCGAGGAAGATCCGCGGCTGGTAGTAGCCATTGGCGCCGGCCTCCCGGGTCGCGACGAAGTAGGCATCGATGCCCTGGATGGGGCCCGACGCCAGCGCCCAGCGTCCATAGGCGATGGAGGGCCCGAGGAGGCCGCGCCGGTGACCCGCGCCGAGGAACACCATCCACACGGTGAGGATCGCCATGCCAACGCCGACGCTCGCGAGCCGCGGGTCGGCGAGGAAGCCCATGGACCGGGAGTTCGCCGCCCACGCGCACGCGCGATTCGAAGACGCCGAGAGGACGCGCGCGTAGACCGCGACGAGCGGCGGGAACGCGTAGCTGAGGAGGCGGTACCCCAGGGTCATCGCCGTGATCAGGTGGACGAGGGGCGTCGGATGAAGGACCGCGAACAGGTACTCGGCGAGGGCAGCGACGAAGAAGAGGGCGGGCACCGACGCGGTGCACCAGAAGCACATGTGCCGGCGGAACCCGGGCGTCAGCCATGCATACGAGCCCAGGGCTACGCCCAGCGTGGCGAGGATGACGCCCACGGTCGGCCCTCGACGGGCGAGCTGATAGAGCATCGAGAAGTCGTCGGCCTCGTCCTTGATGAGCTGAGAGTACCAGTCGCCGTAGGGCATGCTCCCGGTCAGCTCGGGAGGGAGGTGCACCAGCGCGTACTTCGCGAGGTTGGGAAGGGCGCCGAGGAACGCGCCGACCGTCCACAGGACGAGGAGCCGGCGCTCCCGGAGTCGCCATAGCCGCGGCAGGACCATGAGCGTCAAGAGGCCGTAGGCGGTCACCCCGGCGCTCGGATGCGGGTAGCAGCTGAGGGCCGTGACCAGCAGCGCGGCACCCCAGCGGCGCTCGAGCGCGAGGATGAACCCGAGAACGGCGAGGATCCAGAAGAAGGTCCGGAACGAGAACGTGTAGTACGTGTCGTGGGGTACGAGCGTCGTCCCGTGGCCGGTGATGCCCAAGAGCAGTGCCAGCGGGTACACCGAGATCGTGACGAGGAGGGCCGTCATCCAGTGCGCGAAGGGCGCGGCCGGAGCGTCGGTGCGCGCGAGAGCGCGGTGGGCGAGGACGAAGACCAGGAGATTGAACGCGCCGTGGCACACGAGCCCCACGAGGACGAACGCGGCCGGAACCGTGTAGACCCAGTCCAGGAGCTCGTAGATGGGCGGCCGGAGGAACGAGTAGACGACGTCCGAGGGATCGGTGAGCTCGGCGAGCGCCGGCAACCGGCTGATCTGGACGTAGGTGATCTGCGGCACCGCCGGTCCCAGGGAGAGCCAGTGGACGACCGGGGAGAGAAAGCAGACGAACAGCGCGGCCAGCACGGCCCTCGTGGGCACGCCGTCGAGCCCCAGCACTCGCCTCATGCCGTCATTCTGTCGTCGGTCCCGTGCGACGAGCACCTTCTTCCGACGACGATCTCGGCGACACGGCTCCGCTGCGGCGGTGCTGATATACTCGGCCCGTGCCCTCGAGCGCCGACCGAATCTCTCGCCGGAGATGGGTCGCTCGCGTGTCCCTCGCCCTGCTCGGGCCCGCTCTCGCCTTCTCCCTCTGCGAGCTCGGATTCCGCCTGGTCGAGAAGATCCAGCTCGCACGCGCGGGCGAGCTCTGGGCCGTCTACGAACCCGAGCTCGGCTGGCGTCTCAACCCGAACTACGGCGACCACAATGCCCTCGGTCTCCGTGACCGACCGGTCACGCCCAAGGACGGCCGCGAGCGAATCCTCTTCCTCGGCGACTCCGTCCTCTACTACGGGGACGGAGTGGACGACACGCTCGTCGGCCACCTGCGCGCCGAGCTCGACACCGCCGCACCGGGGACCATCGACGTCGTCAACGCCGGCGTCAAGGGATACACGAACTGGCAGGAGCTCCAGTTCCTCGAGCGCCATGGCCTCGCTCTGGAACCCGACCTCGTCGGCGTGGGGTTCGTTCTCAACGACTGCTACAGGATGCTGCACCAGTTCCAGGTGGAGGATGGCCGGATCGTCGGCCAGGGCTACGGCTTCAGCGCCGAGGCCGTCAGCGCCGAATCCTGGCTCCGCCGCACTCTCCGCAGGAGCCACTTCCTCGTCTGGCTTCGCCGATGCCTCCCCGCCGTCGAGGGAGTCCCCCCGGGCGGGTTCACCTTCGACCACCGCCCCGACTTCTACACCGCGTGGCAGGACGAGCCCTGGCTCGCGATCGAATCCCAGCTGCGCGAGATGGTCGACCTCGGTCAGGCCCACGGATTCGGCGTCTTCCTGGTCGCCCTTCCCTTCGGTGACCAGTACCGGAAGGAATACCTGGAACGCGACCGCGACTACGTCCTGAAGCCGCAGCGCAAGATCGCCGAGATCTGCGATCGCCTCGGAATCCCGCACCTCGATCTCTACCCGCTCCTCGATGGACGCTCCGATCTCGACCAGGACGGAATCCATCTGAGCAAGTCCGGCCGCGTGAATGCCGCGGGGAAGATCGCGCGGTTCATCCGCGAGCAGGGGCTCCTGCGACGACCCTGACGAGAGCGCGCGCCGGAGCGCGGATCTCGAAGTCCGAACGCTCCGGGGCTCCGGAGACCGCACGGACGCGCGCAGGGCGAGGCCCTTCATCAGCCGAGCTTCGGCTTCGGGATGCCCTTGCGCCACATCAGGAGGTACTCGCCGTACTGCGCCAGCAGGTCGAAGTGCTTCGCGATGTACTCGTCGAGCACCGTGGAGCCGAGCTCCGGGATGTTGGCCCTGTGCAGCGCGAGCCGACGATCGAGGACGGAGTCCCGCCAGCCGAACTTCCAGAGCACCACGGCACGGACCCGGTGTCGCTCGAGATCACGGATGATCTCGCGCTGCCCCTCGGCGACGTCGGCGACGCCCCGATGGAGCTCCGGATAGTGGCTGCAGCTCCGCCGGCGTGCGAGGACGTGGAGGCTCCAGTCGTTGATCACGATCGCGTCGTGGCGCGCGAGTCCGACGTAGATGCGCTCGTCCTCTCCCGTGTTGGCCTGCAGGAACGCGATGATCGGAGGATATGCCTCGTACACGCGGGAGGGCACGTGCAGACCACGCGTACCAGGCACGTCGAGGACCTGACCGTCCCGCCACTCCATCCGCATCAGGACCATGTTCATCGCTGCCTGCAGCCACAGCCCGATGGCGACGAGCGCGCATCCCCCGACGAGCGCACGTCTGGTCCAGCGAACGCCGCTGTCGGTTCCTCGCAGCCTCGGCCAGCACATCGCCGCGAACGACAGGCCGATCAACGCCATCGAGGTCAAGTGCGTGTTCTGCTGGATGTGCGCCGCGGCCCAGAAGAACGGGAGCGCGGCGAGCAGCATCAGGATCGTGGCGAGGGTGGCAGGTGCGAGGCTCCTCCGCAGCCGGATCACGACGACGGCCGCCACGACGAAGGCGTACTGCGGCACGTTGCAAAGGAGCCACTCGGAGAGGTCGACGAGGAACCCCCTCGCCTTCTGCAACGAGAACTCCTGCAGCAGGCTCCAGAAGGAACCGAGCGGGGGCAAGAGCGGCGGGTAGTACGGCACCATGACCTTCGGGAAGGTCACGACCGGGAACACGAAGAGGTCCTGCCAGGCGTCGGCGCCTGCCTGCCACGCGATCCACGCTGCCGCGGGAAGGAACGTGGCCAGCGCCCCTGCGGCGAGGACGAGCGTCGCCACGGTCGGATGCGCCCAGCGGGGCGGTCGACGATCCGCCGCCAGGTGCCACGACAGGAACAGGCTCGCTACGGCGGCCAGGACGACGTAGGCCGTCACGTCGTGCTTGAAGCACGCCGCAAGTCCCGCAGAGAGCCCTGCGTACAGGAGTCGCCTGGGACCGCCGTGCTCCCAGTACCCGATGAGCCCGTGCCAGAACAAGAGGAGGAAGAACAGCGCGGGTGGATAGCTGGTGATCTCCCGTCCGGTCTTCCAGAATGCCCCGAGGAACACGAGCGCGAGGACGAAAGCAACCGTTCGCCCTTGGGCCAGGCGCCGGAGGAGCAGAAAGGCCACCGCCACCAAGGACGCGTCGAGCAACACTGACACCGCGCCTTGCGCGAGGATCTCGATTCCAAAGACTCGGAACACGCCGGCCGTGGCGTAGAACATCCCCGGGGCATACATCGTCCAGAAGTCCCGATAGGGAACCTCTCCGTGAAGGACGCGGACTCCGCCCGCGACCCCCTTTCCCGGCAGTCCGAAGAACAGGCCCGGCAACAGCACCAGCGTCGCCACGAGAACCAGCGCCAGAGCGAGTTCGTAGTCGCGTCGCGCGAGCGGGCCACCCCCGCGATTCGGTGGTTCGTGGTCCGTCATTCTGCTGGTTCGAGGTCCAGAGCTTCGCGCAGCACGCAGCGTGGAACAACCCAAACCGCTCGACTCGCTGCACACCCGGGCGGGGCGCCGTCGATGCGCAAGAGAAGCAAGAGAAGTCTTTGCCGCGCACCGCGGACACCGAGCTCGCGACGCGCATCCACGACCCCCACGAAGCCTGGTGAAGCCTGCCGCATTCCCGATCCTCCTGCCCTGCCTCGAGCCTCGTCCCACAATCCAGCCCTCATCCAGAAAGAAGAACGACACCGTATCCCCTCTACACCGGTCTCGGCCTCGTTGCGTACGTGCGGGTGCGGGGAATTCGCGACAGACCGATCGGGGAGGTCGCCGCCGCATCCTGGTAGACTCCGCGCGGATCAATACGAAAGCTGGTGGAGACATGGCATCTCGATTCGAATCCCCTGGGATGCAGCGCGTCGGCCTCCTCCTGTCGGTCTTCTTCGCTGCCGGTTGGTCAGGCGGCGTGGGCAGCAGCTGGACCAATACCCCACCGGCCGTCGACGCAGGAGCCGACCAGAACCTCACTCTTCCGGGGATTCTCACGCTCAAGGGCACGGTCTCCGACGACGGCATGCCCGGTGGCCGGGTGAGGACTTCCTGGAGCGTCCTCAGTGGTCCCGGAACGGTGTTCTTCCTGGAGCGATTCGCTCCCGCGACTCTCGCCACCGTGTCCCGGGCCGGCAGATACGTGTTGCGCCTCTCGGCAGACGATGGCGAGTTCCAGGCACACGACGACGTCTCCTACGACGTGGGTGATCTGCCCGGAAACGTGATCGCACTCGATGCCGACACCAGGCACCAGACGATCACAGGCTGGGAGGTCGTGGCGGACGCTCAACAGGACTACTCGCCGGCCTGGGACAACTACAAGGACGAGCTGTTCGACCTGGCCGTCAACGATCTCGGGATCACGCGCGTGCGCCTGGAGGTGCGCTCGGGCGTGGAGAACGACCAGGACTACTGGGCGATGTGGCGCAACGGCCAGATCTCCAACGCGGAGTGGCGCTCGCGCCGCTACTCGACCCTGAACGACAACGGCGACGCCAACGTGATCGATTCCTCCAGGTTCCACTTCTCGGAGCTGGACAGCATCGTCACCAAGGTCGTGCTGCCCCTCAGGGATCGCGTCGTGGCCAACGGGTGGCCGTTCCAGATCAACGTCTGCTACGTCGCCTTCGTGAAACAGATCGGACCCGGTCTCGGCTACGACCATCTCGACGCGAACGAGTACGCCGAGTTCGCGGAGGCGACCTACCGGCACCTGAAGAACACGCACGGCATCGTGCCCGACTCGTGGGAGATCTTGCTCGAGCCGGACAACGTGCCGGGTTGGTTCGGCACCACCATCGGACAGGCCATGGCCGTTCTTGGACCGCGCCTGGTCGCGGCCGGTTTCGCGCCACGCTTCGTGGCCCCCTCGTCGGCCAACATGGCCCTGGCGCTGCGACAGTTCGACCAGCTGGCGTCGATCCCCAACGCGCTGGACCACATGGTCGAGATCTCCTACCACCGCTACGGCGGCGCCTCGACCGGCATCCTCCGGCAGCTCCAGGAGCGCGCCCAGACGTACGGCCTCGATATCTCCCACCTCGAGTTCGTCGGGGCCGATCAAGCCCAGCTTCACGAGGACCTCAAGGTCGGCTGCGTCTCGGCCTGGGACCAGTACGCCCTGGCTACTCGGAAGACCGGCCCTGACAAGGGGGCCTCCTACTACATCGTGGATGATTCGGATCCGGACTCTCCCCAGATCGAGATGGGAAGCCGGACCCACTACTTGCGCCAGTACATCAAGTACGTCCGACCCGGATCGGTACGCATCGATGCCAGCACGACGAACCCGGACCTCGATCCCGTGACCTTCGTCCGCCTCGACGGCGGCTACGTCACCGTCGTCAAGACCCGGACGGGCGGCACCTTCTACGTCCGGGACCTGCCCGCGGGGACGTACGGAATCAGCTACACCACAGAGCGCCAGAAGGGCTTCGATGCGCCCGACGCCGCCTTGATCCCGGGCCAGATCCTGACGGTGACGATCCCCGGACCGGGCGTCATCACGGTCTACTCCAAGACGAAACGCGACCCCCTCACACGGAAGCTCGTGCCGGCGGCTGTCACGGCCTACGGCTGTGGCACCAATCCCTCCGGGAGCCTGACGCTCACCGGCAACAACTCGCTCGGTGGCGTCCTGAACTTCCACATCGACA